>WBZO01002087.1_pt1 | contig 27567 bp, 26 predicted proteins | sample 5204261 | NCBI WGS metagenome assembly WBZO01 (sample SAMN12412400, study PRJNA552823) | activated sludge metagenome | isolation source: activated sludge from anammox sidestream of wastewater treatment plant... | place: USA: North Carolina | collected 2017-09
CATCACCTTAGACGACAATGTCCGCAAAATACTCAATCGGCCTAAATTTTCCCTTATTATTTTCACGCCTTTCGACCTCCAGAGTCCCTGGATCTCCCGTCACGGCAAAGTGATCATGCTGTTTCAAGACACCAAAATCTAATCCTGTCAGAGCTTCAAGTTCGGCAATAGTTACTTGTGCCACGGCAACATCAAATTTCTCCTCAAACCCTGGAAGTTGGGTGATATCTTCTTGACCTAGCTTAAACCCAGTAACAGAAAGTGATCCATCATGACGACGCAAACAGCAAACCTTCCAAAAAGCCAACGGAATCCTCGTCTTGTACGTCATGAATTCATTTGCATAGAGCGGGTCGGAATTGAGCAAGATTGGTCCGGTAATCACTATCATCTTACGCTCATCTTTCCTGGCATGCTCTTCGAGAAGGAATCTTTCTAATCCTTGCCACCTTTCCTTGCCTTGATTGAAGCCTGAGAGTTGAAGAGCGGCATTGGTGAAATGGAAGCTATCGTTTGTTGCCTTAACTGCCTCCTCCATGGTCTCTCCCCACGAAATATCCTTAAAACGGGTGAGATGCCCTCGATCAGTGCCTTCTGCTGCGTACAGCTCTTCCCCCATCTGGTATTTACGATCTATCCGTGGATCAAGAAACCACTTATCCTTGCCTCTTTTAAAATCTTTGAATTTAGTTCCATCAATCATCGCTGCAGAAAACCAAGCGCATCGTCGAGCCTTGTTGATGGCTACACTGTGGTGGAGATAATTAAGAATATACTTCTCCCCATTCATTTGGTACTTAGCGGGAACTTCAACTGTATTGCGCTTCAAAGACTCGCCTAGTTGAGGGAGAGGAATATCTAAACTTAAAAAGTTTCGGTCATATCCCTTTCGGTTTTCCCAATGTTGATCAATCGTGACCTCGTCAGCAAAGTCTTTCTGTTCTTCTTCATCCATCCGAGGTGGGGTATTAGATTGGATTTTCCCCATCGTAACAGTAAGGTTAACCGGAATGGTCCAGCAGCATGATTGTTCCAAACCAGCGCTCTTGGGAAGCCTCGAGTCGATAGTGGTTGGCACGGTAATACCACTGCTTTTTTCCGGAAGGTGGGAACTTGAGACGTTAAGCCGAGCTAGCTCTATTGGATTTGGGGCCGATGATTGAAGCATTTTCTCCCTCAAATCTGTCCATTCTGGCCGGAGCACTGCCGCTTTGAGCGCAGCGACCATGGCCGAAGCCCTCGCCCCTTCGTTGCAGACCCAATGGATAAGAGCATCAGGATCGATGTCTTTTCTCCAGACTTTTCCGTCTATTTTTAGAATCTCACCTTGAGAGTTACGCTTCGGAACACCAGAATGATGTAATGCTATTATTTCCCATTGATCATTAAAGCACGGTGATCCGGATGAACCTGGTTCGGTATCGGTCGTATAGTACAAAAAATCCGCAACCCCACCTGGTATATCGATGATCTCATTCTCTCGAAGTGCAATTTGCTTTAATCCTCCCCTCGGGTGCTGGATAATGCTAACGGATTCCCCTTTTTGTCCTTTACCGAGATCTGCAATCAGTTTTAACCACGGATATGCAGAGATTGAACGCCCCCTATTGGATTCACCTTCTAAGCCGACAATTGTGAAGTCCAAAGCCGGATCTGTCATGAAGAACGATGTCGGGCTTAGTCGATAATCATGTCGTGACAACAATTCGCCGCTCGCATTGTCCTGATAGTCAAACTGCGCAACCGCTGAGAGCGCCGCGCCTTCATCTCCGATGACATGATGGTTGGTCATTATCAGACCTGGCCCCACTAAGAATCCCGTTCCGAAACCATTGGTAAGACGAATGCGTGCCACCCCGCGACCAACTGCGATCGCAAGTTCCAGATAATTAAAGTCAAGTAGGTCGCTACTACCAATAATCCTCTCCCTAGATATGCTCGAAACAGCCTTGTCGGAAGCAGACGAAAGCCCGGCTGCGTTCGCTTTAGCTGCAAGCATTTCCGCTTTTACTTTTGCCAAGCTTTTGGCTAAGTATTTAGTGCGAGGTGAAGGTTTTGAATCTTGATCTGACTCAACAGGGATAACGCGTTCCTCATATCGCACAGCGGCGCCTTCCATTCGCTGCATATAATCTTCGTGCATACTACTCCCCCTTCCCGGCCTTGCTAACAATTGTCGGCAGATCAGACTTCTCGTTTAGAGCTTGTTTCACCATCAGTCATTTTGCCTTCTCAAAGCGGTAGGCTCATCCCCATAAATGCATGGTCTATCCTTTTTTATGGCCTCTGGCATCAATGATATGGCCCTCCATGCTTGGCAATTTATAGACAATTGGTATTCGCTTTCAGTGCGAACCGTCCAGCGAGGGGTGGAGATTCGCATTAAGCGTCGGTTCTGTCAACAGGCTCATGATAGAATAAAATACGTGCATTCGTTTGCTTTATGCCACACTGCAAACAACCTAGTGCGTAGTGATGCCTCCCTGCCAGCTACGTCTTAACCGGCTCGCCCCGCAAGAAAGCACAATCAATGCCATCCATATGCAAGATGTCCTCGCGTGCACGGCCGGACCACCGCTTGTGACGATCACAAGGGCATCGGTTTGAATTGACTGTGCGAGGTCTGGCACAGGGGCGAAACGTACGGCCGAAGCCCACTGCCTCGCTCGGTTCGGAAGGCTCTGGCACATGTGGCTTCGCTGCGACCAGGTGACCATGCCTGGGCTTTTCAGAGGAGGTAGTTTGGGAAGCGGGGAGTATCGCCTGACGCGGTGATCCGCCACGTCGTATAGGGCAGATAAGAATTAAATCATTGATCGGCTCTTCGAAAGTATCAAAGAAGAGTGTATTTGGCAGCACGTGGATGGGACATTAAACAACACGCAACGCGGTCACAGGCTTGGATGCAGTGGCACAACGAGGAGACCTCAGCAAGAACTGGCCTATTCAAACTCAGGATTATATAGAGTCGCTACAGCTTAACTAACTGGCTTGATTTCATTGAGTAGCTCTTACTCCCTGCTTTGCGCTTGAGAATCCCCTACGAAGTGAACTGGGCATGCCAGATTTCTAACCCTCCCTCATTAAACGTGACCCAATGAATATTGGGTAGCTTACGAATAGCCTCCTTGATTTCTGTTCCCTTTGAGCCTATTACGGGTCGCACATCGAATGCATCGCCTGTCATATGACGAGAGAAACCTCTTCGCTGCTCATCATTCCATGAGTTCATAATATCTTCAAAGCCTTTCGCGACTTCAGATACGCCAGTCAAAGCCTGGTTCTTGTCAACCCATGCTTGCAATGCATCTCGCTGAGAACTTTCCTTGTATGTTTGCTGGATAAACTTTCTATTCCTCAGAACATTCTTGGCCATCGCAGATGCTTGTTGCGCGACCGTTCTTCGGCCACTGGTGAACTTGATATCCGCTGGAAATTTGCTCAGCAACTCATTGGCAGCTTTCTCTGCTAATATGCCCAAGTTAAGACTTGCGATGTCTCGAGAAGCCTCTTCTGCCTCAACGAATTCGCTATCGTGGCAGGGATCATGAGCGACCAGGGAATGAACTTCGGCATCTGTCGGGGAAGCCTGTGAACCAAATCCATCAACTTCAAAATCTATTTTGGTGCCATTTTCTAAAGATATGGATAGCCTCAGGTGAGCAATCCCTCCTGAAAAAATTCCTCGGCTATCCATTACAGTTCGCAGCACTTGCCCCAAAAGTTCGTTAAATGTAGCACTAGCACTATCGGTCTGGTTTATTGAACGCTTCTCTAAGCTCTTCGCTTTCATATATGACTCCCACGTGCATCACTTCAACGTCGCTATCTTTAGCTAAGGAACCAAGTCTCCGCACAAGCGCATGTTACGGAAAATGTCGCACTTAGCGCGACTGCCTCATCAATTTGAATATTAAATGTAGTCGGGGAGGTAAACCTCTCTGAGCCTCATGATTAGATATTGACAAAATCTTGCCCTTCTTCAGCATGGGCAAGGGACTGCGAGAGATCCTTGTGAATCAGCCTCTTTCCTTTCAAACTTTTGGTCCAAACGAGATCGTTTGCAATGTTTTGTTGATGACCTCCGAAGACACACCCCACAAGAATAGGATTGCGTATTGACCAATCCCTTGGCTGCCAAAGTTTGCGGCTTCACTTCCAACAACGTATTGCTGCCAGACTCCTTGAATCGCCAACATCGTCAGAACGATGAGGTGCATTGCTGGACGCAGCCATTCATAGTACAGACCGACGCCTTGAGTTCCTGTGCCCGCCAGGGTATTCAAAACCCCTGCGAACCTAATAGCGGGTGGCCTCACCAGAATCGAATTCTGACTACGCCGCTCAAGGCCAACAGGGCCCATAACTTCGAGACCTTGCTGTGCACGTACAGGAGTCCCCAGAGTTTCGAGAGCTTTTAGCACTGAGTCGCGAATATCCTGGACAACCTTCATGTCTGGATTGCGCATCGCCAATTGGTTAAGCGCATTTTCGGTATCAACCAAGGCGTCATCTCGAACCGTTCCCTTCGTCACATTCTCTAGAGTGACTTTCAGATCCTCAATTTGCCTTACGTAAGTATAATGCCTTTCAAGATTGGCAAATAGCGGCTCGATTGTCGCCGAGTCGATGCCTTTTAATACCATTCGCCAGGCCTCATTGAGGAGGTCATTCAGAACCTGCTTGAATCTATTGGGAAGCCGCTCGATGCTCGCCTGGAGGTCCATGAAGCGAGGATAAAAATCAAGCTTTGCCTGAAAACCTTGGGTCGCCAGCGTTGCAGCAACTCGTCCAGCTAAAACTCCCATAAGAACCACCAGGAATGGCCAAAAAACGCCTACTCGCACAGCTACACTTGTAGCCACCTCCGTAATCGTCGAATTTTTTATGAGATAGCTCCCGTCATTAGATTTGTCAGCTAACAGCACTGGATATGTAGCACCCGAAACCGTAGGCACTGCAGAAATCTGGATCGTTCCACTGTAGGCCGCCGCTCTCAGCTTGTCTGGGGAAGGAACTGTAGCAACTATTTGCCTAGAGTCCCCTGGCATGACCCTATTTATTCTCAGTGCGGCTTTCGGTTCGGATTTCGCAGTGCCTTCCTTAAAAAGAAGGACAGGCTCTTGAGTGACTACGCCAATGGGCCAGTAATCGGCACTAATGTCGATTGGGGCTGGAGAATTATTCCTCACGTTAACGGCATATTCATTGTTTTGGGACTCGGGAGCAAAAAGATGCGTAAACCAGCAATGCCCAGTGACCGGCATGCAATTACTCACCTTGAGAGACAAGTCGCGCGCTGGAAGCACCGAGATTGTAGGTTTGAATGATGCTAGGAGCCGAATCGTGAGACTCTTCTCTTCTAAGAAACCACTAGCGCCCTCTACCGCGAGCACAATCTTACCCGTGTAAAGTCCTGGTTCGGTCACATCCCTAAGAATAATGTCGACCCTCCAGAGTCCTGGTCTCTGAGCGACAGGACTTATAGTGACGTCCGGTGCATTCTGGATGGGACTACCACTTGGATTGATCCATCCGCGCAATCTGTGAGAGGGGACTTTTAAAACAGCTTTTCCTTCCCAATCTACGTGAAAGGTATGCTCAATTTGAGTTGGCCTCCCAGGGTCCACCATTCGAATTTCATTAATAGTGTAATCGCTTTCAGAAATTCCCCCGTTACTAGGTGGGGCAGCCAAAAGTTGTCCCAGCAAAGCAATTAAAGCGGCTGTAATGAGTATTCGAAACATCTTCCAAGAATACCTCACAAGCGGTTCGTCTCTCTTGATACCTAGCTGCACCTCCCGCTGTATTGCACTGTGTATGTATATCATTACCGACCGATGCACGCCCTCAAGGTTTAAAGGTTTACTGAGAGATGAGACGGTTATTTCCTGCCCGTACAGAAAATCGCATGGGAAGTCTTCATAAGCAACGCGGTGACAACCAACATCGCTTGAGAAAACCTTTGGTGAGATATCCCCCCCCTTTACCATTGAGCCAATGCTCAGATGCTGCACACAACAAGACTGACGGCTTGCAAGAATAAGGAAACTGCTGAGCTAGACAAGAGTCATGTCCTTGGCCGCTCGACATCTTGACTATTACCGCCCCTCGAACTTATCGGCCTCTAGATTGAATTAGCGGAGAATATACTCCGCAAGTTAACTCGTCAATAAGATGCTCCGCACAACTACTTGCGCTGAGGACCATTATGCCTACTGACAGTACTTGCATTTCCATCGACTATTCCCCTTTACCCTATCAGCCGGCTTAACACTTTTAAGACTCTGAGAATGGAATTCCCCAAGGGAGTTATGTGTAACGCAAATACCAGTATTTTGACGTAAATGATGTATTGACAATTTGTTCATTAATGGGCACTCTTCTCCTACGAGAAAAAGTCTTTACTCACCGGGCAGATCTACGCCGAGAGGAGCGCAATGGGAAAACTTTGGATTACCAGCCTGCATATTGCATTTATTGTAAGTGCAGGTTGCTGCCTCGATAGCATTCAACTTAAGCCTCAACTAGACACGGTCGACCTCAAAACAGCGAAGGCAGGATCTGCATCGTTTGATGTAGACTTTAAATTTCAGGAATGCTGTCCCGAGGACAAACAGAAAGAATTAGCTCTTGACCTGCAGGAGAAAATACGGAATCAATTCAACAAATTATTACTGAGTGAAATAACTCTCGAGACTTACAATAGTCAGGTCAAGGCTGCTAAGGACGCAATTGAGAACGTTATACTTGCTTGCAAAGCCTCTAAAGCAACTAAGAATGCGCCTGGACTAGAGCAAGTATTCTCTTTAGACCAGGCCTGGGCAGAGGTAAGGAAAGTTTCGGACCAACTAAGCGGCAAGTAATGCTATTTTGGATAAGTCAACAAAAGGGCATCCCCCTCAACTGTAATGTTTTAGGGGATGATGCATCGAGAGAACAACTGTAAGTCACAATTTGAGTTGACTCCCTCATAGGCTGCTCTAGACGAAAGTAGTGGGTCGATAAAGCAGCTCCCGCTCATCTACTTATTCATCGGCTCTTTCCTAACTGGAAGACTTAGATAGCGGCCCACCTGGACTTGGTTGCCCAGATCGATCATTACGTCCTTCGTCAACAGAGTCCGATAGTGCAGGGCCTGAAGCCACAAGGACATTTGCTATCGGGCACACTTAGAATTTCTCCCATAATGTGTCGTGCCTATTGAGGGCACACCTTCGTTACACCTGAGCCGCTCGATCTTTCTGCAATGATTCAACTTTTTCCCATATGGGATTTAATTGTACGCTCCACTTGTCCGGACTACCCCATTGCCTGTCGAAGTTTGACCAGCCCCCTGTAGTTGTACCAGGTTGAATGTCACTACGCACACTGCGGAGCGAACCGAGGAGGTGGCGATGGGATTCGAATCAGCAAAATCGATTGAACTCCGACGGCCGACCGACGGTCGCGCTGTTATTGCTATTCTGAAATGGAGAGAGCTAGTGCAGCAAAGTTGGGACGCATGTTTTGACGGTGGCCGAAAATGGAAGATTGGTGAATACAGATGAAAATGACACCCGTGAGGCAAGCGGCGAGTAACATCTTACAACGTCTTACTAATGCAATTGTCCCTTCCCTATTTCCAAGGCGACCAGTGCCGTAAGTACCCCCGCCCAGATGTTTCGACTAAGTTCTTGGCCATGCTTAAACTCATCAAGGCTAGTCTCCAGGGCTGGATACAGACAAAAATATTCATACCAGAACCAGATTGATGGAAATACAGCCCACGCAAACAAAACCAACGTTCTATAGTTCGGCTTAGACAATGCCAGGTATAGCGACAAAGGAATGGCAATTACAGCAAGAGTACCCATGACTTGCTGAATAATTATCGCATTGGGCTTACTAGTTGGAGAAATCCACCTTAGAAGTTTCTTTATTGGGTTCATATGTTCACCTCGATGATCGACCAGCAATTAGTTTTCGTTGGGAAAGATTGCTTTAGAAGAGTGTGCCGGGCCCGATCGTTCTCCTTACTTCGTTGGTGCCAAGAAATAGACAGCCTTGAGTGGCAAGAGTTGTTTATCAGGATCTTCCACCTTTTCATAATGCTCCAACCACAAATCGAACAACTGTTCTAGGCTGAGAAGAGTAATTTTTCTTTTTTCCTGTGTGCGAGCCTCTGTTTCTGCTTCTTTGGTAAACCCGCCAGTTGAAACGAACAGTCCAACATCTTGGTCGCCCAACACCGCCATAAATGACCTAAGACCATCCACGCTGATCTTGTCCGCTCTTCGCTTTACTTGTACTTTTATTCTAGGGGGAGCAATTCCCAAAGGATCTGTGTGGGCCAGGATGTCTATTCCTCCGTCTCTACCTGGAGGAGCGACCCATGAAATGTGATAGCCCATGGCATGTAGTAATGCGGCAACGAGATTCTGGAAATCGTAAGGGCTCATGTTACGCAGGTGGTCCTCGATGCTATTCCAGGCGCTCTCTTCAGCTTCTTCGAGGGTGGTTTCTGCGCTAGCTGCTTCCGTATCTTGGCTTTCATCATCAACTTGTTCAGACCGGCTTGCAGCCCACTGTCGATATAGCCTCCTTACTTCGGCGGTAAATTTCTCCGGGTCCTTAAAATCTCTGTATGCTTTTAAACCTTGTTCCGTTACTGTCCAACGTCCTTTGGACTTGATAATCCATCCTGCTTTTACGGGGCCGATGGTGGCGAAACGGACAATTTTCTCAAAGCGGCGGACACTGGGATTGTTGGGGTAGGTACTCTGCTCAAAAGGAGTGAGATTAATTGAGTTCTCAACTTGTTCGAGTACTTCTTTTGCCTGGATGCCTTCTGGGTGATCTCTAAGTACCTCCAGTACCTTTCTGACCAGCTCTCCTCGCCGCTTTGCTGTGATTTCAGCCATTAGGATACTCCGCAGCAGTATGACTGTACATCGGCATGGGACCACTCCTTATCACCTTATGACCCCACTAATCTCGAAAGTTGCGGATCGTTTCGCAGCAGCAGGCACCAACGGGCGACCGCAGAAAGCTCTGCTGTTGTCTTGGTTAGCTCTCGAAGCCTGGCCTGGACATCCGCAAGCTTTGCCTTGACTGCCGGGTTGCTGCCTGAGCAACAGCGAGCTTTCGCAATAGTGAAGTCTTCTACCAGCCGGCTAACTCTCTGCCACACCTTGCGGCGCTCCTCCGCCAGGGCTGCGTGCTCATTCAGCTTCATTCGCTTGACGGTCTCGCACACCCGTGCTTGTTCCCAATCCGATATACCAGGGGCAGGGACTGCTTTTCCCTCCTCATCGAAAGCAATCAAGGAAACATCATGATCATCGATAGGATCAAGGAGATAGGGAGTTTCAGACTCCTCGCATTGGACGGCGTAAGTCGAATATAAGGAGCCCTGCTTCAGTGGGAACCAGCCTCCTTTCTTTCTATTTCCCACGTTGCCGCACGCTCGGAAATTCATATAATCAAAGGCCAACCACCAATAACCATCGCGCACGTCGCCATCAAACGCCTTAGCTTCTTTCTTTGGTCGGAAGTGTTCAACGTCGTAGTGAGAATAAACTTCGCGCGCTTCAGAAAACCAACACTTGCCTCCTGACAAAGCCAAGAGCCATGGCTTAAGTTGATTCCAGTGTGGTTTTTCCGTATCGATCAGCGCGTTCCGATCCTCCCGTTTGCCAGCCGCATCGAGAGCAGCCAGCTGGTCTACGAGTTGCCTTGACCTTGCCAGCCAAGCCTCCCATTGCGACTGGCTCCAAGGTGTCCAGCCGGGAAGATCTGCATCGGTCGGCTTCTTGTGGGCCAGGTCGATCCAGATCACGCATCTGCCTCTTCGCGCAGTATTTCGCCGATGATCGTATCAGCAATTCGATCTTGTTCGGCCCTCTCCTCAGTTGTAAGTGTCGGCTTGCGAAACTTACGGTGCTGAGCCATCTTGCGCACAAAGAGTGCATAGTCTGGATCGCGAAAATCGGCCATCGAGAAGCCTAAGTCAGCAAGTTCAGCAGAGAGGCGGTTGAGCTCCGCGTCCTCCTCGGTCGTACGTGGAGACTTTACAAACAGCTCGTTTCGCCGGAACATTCGGTGTTCGGTTTCGGTATCGAGGGTTGACTGTCAAGGGTCACCCAAATTTCCCCAGTGATGGTCATCGAAAATTCCCCACCCTGGTTACGTGGTCGTTGCGGTTTCGTCGACTCGCACCAAGCCGGCTTTGAGTTTCTCCTTGAGCCGGTACGAATGGCCACGGATATTGATCGTGATCGCGTGGTGCAGGACCCGATCCAGGATTGCGGTCGCCAGCACCCGGTCGCCAAACACCTCACCCCAAGCGCCGAAACTCTGGTTACTGGTCAGAATCATCGGCCCCTTCTCGTAGCGACGCGAGATCAGTTGGAAAAACAAGTTGGCTCCAGTCCGGTCGATGGGCAGATAGCCGATCTCATCAATGATCAGCAGCCGGGGGATGGTGTAGAGCTTCAGCTTGTCCTCCAGCCGATTCTCCGTCAGGGCTCGAGTCAGTGTGGCAATCATGGCGGCGGCCGTCGTGAACAAGACGCGATACCCCTGCGCAATGGCTTTGAGCCCCAACCCAATGGCCAGATGGCTCTTGCCCACGCCGGGCGGCCCCAGGATTACGAGATTCTCGCCGTGCTCGATGAAGTGACAGGTGGCCACCTGCTGAATCTGCTTCTTATCCAACGAGGGCTGGTAGGTAAAGTCGAAGACCTCCAGACTCTTCACGAACGGAAACCGCGCGAGACTGGTGCGCATGGTAATGTTCTTTTCGGCCTTGGCGGCGACTTCTTCGCCCAGGACCTGGTCGAGGAAGTCGGCATACGACAGGTCCTTTGCTGCCGCCTCCTGTAAGAGGGCGTCGAGCCGCTCGCGGCTCTTCAGCAGCCGCAGCCGCGTCAGTTGTTCACGGAGTCGTTCCAGTTGCGCCGGGTTCATGGCTGCACCTCCTGCGCCGCCGCGCTTCCGCACAACGCCTCGTAGCACGCTAGATCACGAACTTCGACCTCCGGCAGCGAGGCCGACCGCATGGCCGGCTCACCCAGGGTCGATCGGCGTTGGCGCGTGGTCCGCGCGATGGCGCCGGGGCCGTGCTCAGGCAGGATACGGAATTGGTGGGTGCCGGGTAAGACAGGATGCGTTGCGACTTCGCGGTCGCGATGGAAGATGTGCACCGTCTCGCCCCGTCGCTGTACCTCGACCCGCTGGCCGATAAGCCGGAACGGCACGGAATAGCGGTTCGTCGCCAGACTGACCAAATAATCGTCGGCCACGATCCGCGAGACCCGCGCCTCCTGCTGGAAGCCGCGCTGGCCCGCCAGTGGCACGAGGTGCCCGCGTTCTCGCTCAAACCGTGCGCTCGGCAGCTCGTGGGTCGTGCCGTGCAGGCGCCGATCGGCGATGGTCGCGTTCCATTCGTCGAGCTGGGCCTGGAAGTCCACCACATCGACGAAGGTCCGTCCGGGGAGGAAGTTCCGCTTCACATACTTCACGCCCGATTCGACCTTGCCCTTGGTCTGCGCCCGGTAGGGCCGGCACACCCGCGGCTCGAAGCCCCAATAGTCGGCAAAGGCTTTGAAGGTGGGATTCCAGAGGCGCCGCCCGGTGTCATCCGCATAACACACCGTCCGCGGCCGGTCGTAGAGATGTTCGCGGGTGTGGCCCCCGAAATGGGCAAAGGCCCGTTCATGCGCCTCAAGAAACTGGGCCAGCCGCTCATCGGCACAGGCGTAATAGAACCCGCGGCGGCTGAACCCCAACGTGAGCACGAACACGTGCACGACGACAGGGCCGGCGCGGAATGGCACGGTGGCTTGGCCCCAATCAATCTGACTTTGCTGTCCCGGCGGCGTCTCAAAGCGCAGGAGCGCGCGCTCCGCTTGCAGCTGGACCTCGCGCAACGGCACGACGAACCGCTTCACCGTCTCATAACTGCCGGTGTACCCGCGGCTCGCTCGCAGCTCCTGATAGAGAATCCGCGCGGAGTACCCCACCTGCGGGGCGCGGGCCCGCATTAACTCGGCATGGGCCGTCAGCAGTGTCTCCGCCACTGCCGCCCGGTGGTACGGCTGCCACGTCGTCTGCCGCAGACTGCGGCGCACCGTCTTGCGATCCACGTCCAACCGCCGCCCGATCTCCGAAATGGACACCCGCTCCTCATGAAATAACCGTCGGATCTCCGCCCATCGCCCCTGATCCACCATGCGTGCCTCCCCAGATTGGTCCACCTGGGGGCGCATCTTCGTCGACGCTCCCGTCTCGTCAAGTCCCATCTCTCTCCTCCTTCGGTGAAGAGGTGGGGAGAATTCAATGACCACACCTGGGGATTATTGGATGACCGCTGACAGTTGACGAAAGACCAAACATTTCGCTCTTTAAGAGTCCAGCGACTCCCATACCTTGGGGGTGTTCGTCGGGTATCTCGACCACTGACTTGCCGCCCTCGGTGCGGAGGATGTGGACCTGCTCCCGTCGGAGGCTCCCGATCATCATCGGGTCATGCGTCGTAATGAGGATCTGTGAGTGGCCCTGTACGATCGCGTCAACGTCGGAACCCAAGACACCCTCGATGTCATCGAAGTACCGTAGCTTCCAGATCGGATTGAGATGTGTATCCGGTTCGTCGAGTAGAAAGAGGCAGTGGTCTTCGCGCGTGATACGCATAAGCCCCAGCACCGTGAGCATTTGCAGCTCACCTTCCGAGAGCTGGGTAAAGCTCACCTTTCCGCCGTTCTCATCGCGCTTCTTAACAGTGATCCGCACTTCATCGATCAGGTCACCGATATAGGCACCCTCGGCATAACGGAAGAAGCTGTCTACGCTACCGACCAAGTCCCCGAGCTTCTTGAGCTTCTCATGGCTGGGAACAAAGAGGTAGAGCTGCTTTTGTTTCTCACTGCGACCACGGAAGTCGATTTGCTTGGTCTTTTCCTCCTGGATGGGTGCCCAAGCGACTTGCCAGAGCTTGTCGAGAAACTCACTTACCACATTCCCACGCGCATACCAGAAGCGTGGATCACCTTCGTTGAGTTCGTTCTCGTCGAAGGTACCACTGCGGCGCTTCTCGCGCAGACGGTGCGGCTCTTTCAACACAAAAAGGGCAGATTCCAGCGACTCGATGTGCAGATTTCTCAGCACCTTCTGAAATACCGGGTCGTTTGACAGTAGGCAGGCAAGCAGCACCAATTGGCTATGTCCACCTCGGCAATAGAATAGCCGGCGCAAGCGGTCGTCGCCCGCGCGCTTCATGCGAGTTTCGATCTCGGCACGTAGCCTGGCGGCGGCCTCGGCATCGAACTCGCCTTGTTGATATAGCCCTGCTAGCGCCTCTTCACTCAGCTTTTCTTCGGCGGTGATTTCCTGGCTCCGGTTAAAGCGGCGCTGGTGTTCCTGAAACAAGGACTGAATGCGCTCGTTGCGGCCTGAATAATAGGCAAAGATGTGTGTTGGAAGGAGTCGTGGCCCGCGTCGCTTGTCCTGGTCAACTTTCGTCGGCGAATCATTCTTCGTCAGGTACTCCTGAGAGACCCGATCGCCGTCCACCCATACGAAGGGATGCTTCTGTTTAGCCCTGTCGGCTTGGATGCGGACAGTATGACCACGAATTTCATATTCCAACGTATAATCGAATTCAGCCTCGCGGTTGAGGTCAATGTCGCGGAAGATGGTGATTAAGGCCTCGATCAGATTGGACTTACCCGTAGCATTCTGGCCGATCAGTGCGTGACTTCGTATGTGCTTGCCAAGAGCACTCGTCGCGCTCTCATCCTGAGGCGGCAGGTGGGTGTAGAGATCTATCGTGAGGTCGCGCAGGTTGCGAAAGTGAGGAATGGTGAGGTGACGCAACTGCATTTCACGCTCCCGCCGTGCCGACGACCTTTTCCCGCATTTCAGCCACAGCGGGCTCTTGAATCCAGCCGCGGGCGACTTCTATTTTCAGTTGGTCATAGAAGGCATCGATCTCGCCACCGAACCGTTGCCACAGATCTGTGGCACTCATTTCGCCGTTCTGCCGGACCAGCAACGTAGCCAGCGGCGCCTTGGATCTGACGTCTGGAGTCTGGCCCAGACGCAACGGGGCAATGAGTTCGGTTTGGGGGGCTTTCACAGGTTCGTCCTCTTCGTTTTGTATCGCGATCCCAGTAATTGATGCTATGGTTGCCTTAGCCAATAGCGCAGACCGGACCAGTTTCTTTTCCAGCTGATGTCGCCAAGCAAGGCAAGCCTCCGTGAGAGAATCCAGTTTCTTGAGAATGGCACGTTGCTCTTTTAGAGGAGGAATAGGAAGCGGGAAGCTTCGAAGTTGTGTCATGTTGATGGACGCTAGGTTTGTGGTTTGTTTGGATGCACGCGCAAAGTAGTCTCGCCCAACGTCCGAATTGAAGACCAACTCTACCCATTCGTTCAAAAGCCCCTCGCCGGGTACCCGCGCTTTGAAAACGTGGTTTTGATGCAGACAGTTGTCCACACCACCAGGCCAGATCGCTGTGCGTCCAACTTTGTCCCAGTCTCCGCCCTCTGTGATAAGCAGGTCACCCTTTTCAACTCGATATTTTTCAAGTTCGTCGACGCCGATTTGAATGGTCTTCAGCCCTTGAAGCTTGAAGAAACCGCGCTGCACGTTAGCGACTGCCAGGTAGGGACATGTGATCGTTTCTCGACCACGAAGGTCACGCCCTTTAGTAACCCCGCCAATCACCACGGCAACCTCATCAAACGACACAATGTCCCAATGGTCAGGGTATACTACATCTGAGTTAGCAGCACCAATCAGCTTTTGCCGTCGCATCAGACCAGAATTGATGTATCGGGAGCGAAGCTCATCGCAACTCAACTTAATGGCTTCAGTGGCTGGCCTTGAAGTCGATGAGGGCTCCAACAAGCCACGCACAGCTAAGTTCTTTAATTCGGCCGTGAAATCTCCCACATCTTGTGACTCACTGAACAACTGTCCGAAGTTGGACTCTAGCCTCGTCCAGGTGATTCTTAATTCTTGCGGGCTTTGTGCATTGGCGACGGCTTGCAACGTCGATTGGCGCGAGGCGTTTTGCACTTTGCGGCGGTCTTGCTGTTGCAAGTCCAACTTGTTGCACAAGGCCATCAGTTCATCGACCTTGGCGACGATGCGAGATTGTTCTTGCACTGGCGGGCATGGAATTGGTAAGGCACGAACCCGGTTAGTTGCTAATTCCACCTGTTGAGTGGTTCCGGATACAAGTGAGTTTGAATGCGTTGGTTGAATACGAGATTGAACCCATGGTGACGCAATGACACACCAGAGGTAGCGTGGAACTGCAGCTTTGCTCAGCCTTATAACGGTGACATGAGAATCAGCAACGCAGCGCTCATCTTGCACGCCCTCATAGACCACAACTCGACCTACGGTACCAGTTCCGGTAGAGTTCCAGAGCAAGTCTCCATCGAAGAGAAATCTTTCCTCACTGTATGCCGGGATAGACTCATCAGTAATAAACCGCGCCTGTTTGATATCAAATCCAGCCCACTGAATACACTTCTGCGAGACCACCCATACACTGCCACGATTTGCGTACTTTGGGCCTTTGCCACGTTGAATATACAGAGCCACCTGCTCCAGGCGCACCCATTTCCAATGGTCAGGAATTGAGTAAGGAGATACTTCGATCGGGCGGTGAGGAAGGAGTGGATTAAGACGAAAATCTTTTCCATACTTCTGGCGTTGCTCAGTTGCAGTTGCCAACGATTCGGCGAGAGGGGTGTCGCGAACATCGGGGCGCACTAGCTGGCCGGAAATTGCAAACTGGAGTACTAGTTCTCGCAGCCGCGCTACTCCTTCAGGCGCATTGGCAATATGCCCAAACTCCGAAAAGAACTGCTGCACATCCATCAAATGTCCTCACCCGTAAAGTGATGGGCTAGTGCAGCTGCAAGTTCGCTCTTTAGCTGATTTTCGGTCTCTTCAATCTGGCCGAGCAAGGTCTTGTATTTCTCCAGCAGCACATCGGGATCGTGGTTCTCCTCATCCGGCGCGTTGGGGTTCTTGAGATCGAGATTGAAGATGGGCCAGTAAAGGCGGTCGCCTGAAGCCTGGGCGTCACGGGCTTGCAAGCGCAGTAGCTCAGCCTGCTCGCGCAGAGAAGCAATCTCCGCTTCAACCTTCTCTCTATTCGCCGCGTCATTGCTGCCAATGAGGCCGTTGCGGAGTTCTCGAACTCGGGCTTCCAGCACCGCTACCTGATTGCTCAGCTCCTCGGCACGTTGCCAGTGGGGCTTGGCCGCAGCCTCAGCTTGATCGCGCTTGGTCTTGAAATCCACCTTCCAGGCGAACTCGTTCACCACCCGGTCGGCAAAATCATTATCTTCGCTCCCCCACCACTCCTGCTCAGCCTTGAACTCCTCGAAACGGATGGGCTTGGTCTTAGAGTAGCTCTTGTAACCCGGTGGATAGGGGTGCTCGTAGAACCAGATAGTGTCGGTGTGGAAGTGGTCCGTGCCATCATCCACTGCTGCACCTTTCGTGAAGAACAGCAAATTGGTCTTGATCGTGGTGTACGGTGCAAATACACCCTTGGGCAAGCGGATGATTGTGTGCAGCTTGCAGTCGCGCAGCAGAAGCCGTTTCAAGATACATTTGGTGCCCTCACCGAAAAGAAACCCATCTGGTAACACTACGGCGGCGCGACCATACTCCTTCAATAGTTTCTTGATAATGAGTGCCATGAACATATCCGCTGTCTCACGCGTACGCAAATCGGTCGGGTAGGTACCACCCACAGCGTCATCTTCATAGCCACCGAATGGCGGGTTGGTAACAAGGCACTCCACCTTGTCGTGGGCACTCCAGTCGTTCCAGCCGATGCCTAGTGTATTGCGGTGTTCAATCTGGCTTGGCACGTCGATGCCGTGCAGCAACATATTGGTGGTGCACAACAAGTGGGGAAGTTGCTTCTTTTCGATCCCGCGAATGAGCATTTCAATCGCACGCTTATCGTCGGCGCCAGATTTGGCGGTAAGCTGATTGCGGAAGTGATCAATGGCAGCCGTTAAGAATCCACCCGTGCCACAGGCTGGATCGATCACCCTCTCTCGTTTATCGAGGCGAGGGTTCACGCGATCTACCATGAACTGGGTAATGGCGCGTGGCGTGTAGAACTCTCCCGCATTCCCTGCGCTTCGCAAGTCGCTGAGCACTTGTTCGTAGACATCACCCAGACTGACGCGAGTTTTCAAGTCATGGAAGTTGATAGCTTCTTCCAGTTTTTCGATGACGGACAACATCAATGGACCAGACTTCATGTAATTGTTGGCATCCTCGAACACTCGCTTGATGACTTGGTGCATCGCACCTTTCGATGGATCAATCTGCTCCTTGAGCGCGGGAAACAACTCATTGTTGACGAATCCGAGCAGCTCGCTGCCCTGGATTTGCGGCTGCTTCTTCCCTTCGGCGTCGGTCAAATATGCGGCCCAATTACGCCAGCGAAATCGCTGGGGTAAAGGGGATTCGTATGCGGAATTATCGTCCTCCCATTCCTCTTCTCTCTGATCAAAGACCTTGAGAAACAGCATCCAGGTAAGCTGGCCAATGCGCTGGGCATCGCCATCGACACCGTCGTCCTTGCGCATGACGTCCTGGATGGACTTGATGGTGCTGCTTACATTCATCGCGACACTCTTTCTTAGTCTTATGCCGTCAGATCTGTATACAGCGCACGTTCTAGTTCAGTAACGGCTTGTGCGTATGCTTCTGCCCCACCGAAGATCCCGCGGCGGATTTGCGACTTGGTCCCATATCGATCCAACGGCGGCAATTCCAACACCTTCGGATCTTCGATATCTGTAATCCCATGGTCAGCGTACTTGTCCAATAGGACCTCCAGCACGGCACGTCCTTGCTCGCCATACTTGGCAAAGTAGTTGCGCTTCTTTACGGCGTATGCCCGTTCTTGGCGAGTGAGTGGGCGCTGATCAAAGGCAATGTGAGCGATGAGGTCAAACACATCGAAGTCTGCGCTATTGGGGACCGCCTGCCTTAGGACGTCGATCGGGAGCCCTTGTGCTTTGAGCTCGTCAAGGATGGCACGTTTACGCTCAGCTTGGTTCCATCGCCGAAGAAACTCGGTGAGCGAACCGAATTGGCCATGCAGAGATTTCTTGATTTCACCTTTTAGATGTACGCGGTAATCTTCTGAGATTAGCTTTCCATCGACATCCAGGTATTGGGAGCGCTCGATGGCGGTGTGCACTTCCACATCGTCAACGTAATACTTGCTTCGACCCTCTCCACTCAGTTGACCACCGTTGTCAGACCGTGTGGGTAACACTGGAGACATTGATTGTGAAGTAGCTTCATCCTCGCCATTCGCAGCGGTAGTACCCCTCTCCGGCGGAACAACAGACTCACTTGGTTTTGGCTCATAAACGACAACGGGCTCCCCATCAAACTTGGGATCCGCAAATAGACGCGTTGCACCTTTGAAGTCCATAATCGTGAAATAGAGCTTCTGGTAATCCTCCCGAATACGCGTACCACGCCCAATGATTTGCTTAAATTCGGTCATAGAATTGATGGTCTGGTCGAGTACGATCAACTTGCAGGTCTTGGCATCAACCCCAGTGGTCAGAAGCTTCGAGGTCGTGGCAATTACAGGATAGGGTTCATCATTGTCGATGAAATAGGAGAGCTGCGCTTTTCCTTCAGTATCATCACCCGTTATACGCATGACATAGCGACGGTTGTTCGCCGCAGCTGGGATGAGTTGCACCAGCGCCTGCCGCATCCGCTCTGCATGATCTTGATCATCACAGAAGACAATCGTCTTCGCCATCGGGTCAGTTGCCTTCAGGTATTCCCAGACCCTTCCCGCCACAAGTTCGGTGCGCTTCTTCAGCACAAGATCACGATCGAAGTCCATAGTGTTGTATTGGCGCTGTTCTATCAGCTTTCCATGCTTGTCGCGCTTGCCCTTGTCAGGGGTATAGCCCAATGCATCCACATCGGTCACGATGCGAATGACTTTGTAAGGAGCCAGGAAGCCGTCTTCGATCCCTTGCTTGAGGGAGTAGGTGTATACAGGCTCACCGAAGTAGGTCTTCGTGCTTGCATCTTTCGTTTCACGCGGTGTTGCCGTGAGACCCAGATGAGTGGCGCCTTGGAAATAGTCGAGCACTTCGCGCCAGGCTGAGTCATCGGCTGCACTACCACGGTGGCATTCGTCTACGACGACAAGATCAAAGAAATCAGCGGGAAATTGACGGTAGATTTGCTTCCACTCTTCTTGGCCTGTGATGGCCTGATACAGCGCGAGATAGATTTCGTAGTTCTTCTTCACCTCACGATTTGTGATCTTGTGCATGACTTCGCCAAACGGGGCGAAATCTTGCTGCATAGTCTGATCAACAAGAATGTTGCGATCTGCCAGAAATAAGATGCGTTTCTTTTTTTTGACTTTCCATAGCCGCCAAATGATTTGAAAGGCTGTGTACGTCTTACCAGTGCCTGTAGCCATTACTAAGAGAATACGATCCTGCTCTTTTGCGATGGCTTCAATTGCACGATTAATTGCTACCTTCTGGTAATACCGTGGCTCTCTGCCGCTTGCATCAGTGAAATATCGCTGTTCGACAAGCTTCAGAGCCCCTGCTTCCGTCAAGCCTTTCCATTGCTGATACAAGGACCACAACTCGTCCCAGCGCGGGAACTGCTCCATTGTCAATTCCCGCTCAATGGGATTAGAAAGTCCGGTTCTGTCATGAAGAAGGAACCCATCACCGTTGGAGCTAATAGCGAACGGAGCATCGAGCATCTCTGCATAGTCCAGAGCCTGTGGCATGCCATGGCCAACAGAAAACTTATTTTGCTTTGCCTCGATAATAGCTAGAGGAACGTGGGGGTGGGCATAGAGAACGTAGTCGGCACGCTTTGGTCCACCTTTACTGTCAGGATTCTTGATCCGAGCCGCAATCTGACCGCGTACCATCACTCGGCCATCGGTCAGCTTCACTTCTTCGCGGAACTGATGGAGTAACCAGCCCGCGCTCTGAATGGCAGGGGTAATAAACTTCGTGCAGATGTCGCGCTCGCTGAGTGACTTCTTGTCTATCTCCGACATTGCCAGCAACACCCCTTCGCTAACGGCTTCGCCGCGGAAGAATACCTTTTTTTATATAAGAATGCACTCCAACATCGTTGGTTAACCAGTTGTAAATTAAGTCGTTCTCCTGATGATCCGGTCCGTCCGTATGTGAGTGTCACAAAAAGTTTAATGAATTGCTTGGCTTTACGATCATATTTCGGTAGCGAAGGAAACGAGCATCTTTGTCCTAAAGTTGGTGCTCTGCGCATCGATGCGGACTTGGCACAATAAATGGTCTGCGATAGGTCCATCTGGATCTAGGTCATAGTTTTTCGGCCCTGGGACCACTTTTTGCGGCAATTTTGCAAAATTTGGCTTCCCCACGCAAACGCATCCGACCCAACCTCCAAGCTCATTCGCCCTAGCGCCACCTCATCGCTCGTTGGACACGAATCACGAATCTAGCCCCCAGTGCGGCGTTTGGCGATCTCGCATTCGGACTTCAGACTTCTGACAAAGTTTTTGCATACCTCCCTCTGACTCCCATTTGTTCGCTGAAGAGAGCACTGCATATGCTGACGTAGTGTCCCTTAGTGTCCCCTCCTGTCCCCCAGTGTCCACGAACGGGCCTCTTTCACCACCGCACGCCGATGCGTATGGTTCGGCCATACCTCGTGCGTCGTAACGAAAAGGAGACGTGATGGAACAAACCTGGTTGACCGTCGATGAGTTAGCCGCCGTCCTCAAAGTCAGTCCGAAGTCAATCCGACGGGCGTACCGCAAAGGGGAAATTCCCGTGGATCGATTCTGTCGGTTTGTGCGCTTCGACCTGGAACGGGTGAAGGAGGCTCTGAAGGCCAAGGGGCACACTCTGACCGGTGTCGTGTCCACAAAGAAGGAGGGAGAGCGCAGCGCGACCGGCGGCGATCGCCGGCGGCGCGCGCAGCGGACCAGCCCCCGACTTGGTAAGACGGGGGCGTCTATCGCTACCAAGCCAAGGAGGAAGAAATGACGAGTTCAGGAGGATTCACCCAGACCATCGATTGGCTGGCCTTTACGCTTCCAAAGGCGGAGGTCGCCGACGTGATTACGCTGATTGGTGGCGACTGGTTCCAGAGTGAGACCGGCTTTCGCGGGTATCCCGTCGCTCAGCTCATGACGGAAGGCAAGAACGGGGTCGGCAAACTGGGGACGGGTGCTCCTCGCAATCCGAAAGAAGTGCATGTGGATCTCTCTGCCGGGATTGTCTCCCAGTGGGACGAGACCAAACTGAAAACAGTCCTCGCGTGGATCTTTGCACAAAAAGGCCATGTCACTCGCATCGACGTGGCACTGGACGACCGGGAGGCGTCTGTCGCAGTGGAGACCGTCCGCCTCGCGGTGGAGGCCGGACAGGTGGTGAGCCGCTCGAAACAATTCAAAGTCATCCAAGCCTCGAATCATCGCGACGGCGTTCGAACCGGAGAAACGCTCTACTTCGGGAGTCGAGAGAGTCAAACCATGCTCCGTGTCTACGACAAACGTCTCGAACTCCAGGCAAGAGGCCGAGAGGACGCGGCCTTATACGGCGTCCGATGGGAGTTGGAATTCAAACAGGATCGCGCCCAGGCGTGCGCGAAGGCCCTCCTCACGCTCGATCCGGAGGATTGGCGAGCCTTCTTGGTTGGCGTGCTGCGTTCTTATGTCGATTTCCGCGAGACCACGCGCGAGGCCGAATCCTATGAGAAGTACCGAGCGCCGTTAGTGGACTGGTGGAAAGCGCTCACCGAAGGCTTCATGCGATGCCGGCTCGTCGTCGAACGCATTCAGCAGCGATTGGATGATGTGGCCGCCTGGCTGGCAAACGCCATCAGTCCCATGCTCGCCGTAGTCGTGGCTTGCCGGGGTGATCAGTTCCTGATGGAAATGATCTATGCGGGCACGAAGCGATGGACGCAGAAGCACTATGCCCTGCTGAACCAACGGAGGAAGGGAACGCCCTATGTGCTTCATCTCAAACCTCGGACCTAACGTCGTGTACCTCCGGACCTGTCCAGGCCCAGATTGCCATGCCGCCGGAGCCTGTGGGGAGTTTCGAAAGGGGAAGTTGTTTGTGATGTGCCAGGCCTGTCGCTTCGAATATGAATTGCTGCCAAAAGTCCGGCTTGCGGGCCGGGGCGTGTGGGTCAGGCGCAGAGCTGATCCGAGAGTCTTTTCACAACAAGGAGGGGTGAACGATGCAAGTCAAAGCAGAGGGAGCCGTGCAGGGGTATGTCGAGCGGAGGAGCCGGGAGGGCAAGGTTTACAGATCGGTGGATTTCTATGTGAAGGGCAAAGATCCGGGTGTGTTGCGGTTGGGCATTCCGGACGATCAGATGTCGCTGATCGAGGTCTGTAAGCAGGCAGAAGGCAAACAGGCCAAGGCGTCGATCGAAGTCCGCAAGTTTGAACAGACCGGTCGAACGTTCTTCGATCTCACCGGCCTTGAGCTCGTGAAGTAAGCGCAGAGGGAGGAAGGCCGGTGGATCTCACCATCATTCTCGTAGCGGTCCTGTTACTGGCCTTCCTCACTGGTCTCGGAGTGGGACGATTGTGAAACTGTTCTCATTAACCAGTTACCTCACCCTCATCTGGGGTCTCTTGGTCTTCTTCTGTGTGACACCCGGTGAATCACTTGCCCAAACCGCCACGCAGTATTCGAGGGTGGTGGCTCAGGCCGAACGCATTGCGTATCTGGCCGCGCAACGGTCCGCTTTAGCGAATCAGGTGGCAACCGCTGCGCTCGCGCCCTCGGCGGCTTCCATGGCGGTGCGCATGGTAGCCGGTCCCGTGGGTTGGGCGGCCTTGGGAGTCAGTGCGGGCTTGGTCTTGGCCCAGATGTATTACTCGCAATCTGACCTGTCAGCCGTGAAAACCGCCGCATCCACGCCGGGCGGCTGGCACGTGGCCAGCACCAATGCAGGCGTCCAGACGTTCCCCGGTTTTGGCACCAACACACCAGGCAATCCGGCTTATCCCAATGCGACGATTCAGTTCAGCCCGACGAATGTCCCGCTCTGTGCGGTCGATACCGAATACCAGCATGACTGGGTGGTCGGGCCGTTTCAGAGCCTCAGTACGGCCGTGTTTTTCACCGGCAACTTCTTTGTGAATGGTCCGGCGGTCGGCGGCTACAGCTTATATGTCTGCCATCGCAAAGGCATTCCCGGCTCCACCTCACCGATTCAAGAGGGCTTGATTCCACCGACTCAGCAGCAAGTGGCCAACTTCGTCGGGGGCCTTCCTGCCAGCGATCCCAAGTCCGTTGAAGCTCATACGAATCCCGTCGGCACGAATGGCACGACACAGCCGGCTGATACCACCATCTCCCAGGCGGTGACGCCAACCGAAATGCCCACAACAGTCAAGCCGAAGCCCGTACCAGCCGGCGATATTGTCGTGGTGGACACGGTCCCGCCTCCGGCCAGTACGCCGCAGCAGAACACGCAACAGCAGACGACGACCACCACCACGACGACAACACAGAATCCAGACGGTTCGACCACGCAGCACGAAGAGACCCAAGCGACGACCTCTTGTGCGGTCGGGGCACATGAAAACCGAACATTTGGGACAGTCCTGCAAGCGCATCAAACGACGTGGGAGACGAGCGGGTTACTCGGCACATTGAATCTCTTGAAGTCCCTCACCTGGCCCTCGACCTTGCCGGTGATTGCCTTGCCGTCGGCCTTCTTTGGCAGTCAGCAGGTCGATTTCAATCAATGGGCCTGGTTCTTCACCGTGTTGCGAACCTTGGTCATTGCGACGGCCTCGATTGCCGCCTACCGCATCATCTTTGTGGGAGGAGGCCAGACGACATGACGGCCATTCTGACCCTCATCTATTGCTGGCTGCAGGAGTTCTTCTTCTCGCTCACGGATTGGGGACTTGGGATCTGGGATTCCCTGCTCTCAGTGGCGGACAGCACGCTCGCCACCATCGGCACGGCAGGCCTCACCCTGCCGGTGATTCCTGACCAATATGCGTGGGTGCTGGGCGCGACGGGCATGAGCCAGGCGCTGGCCATCGTGGCGAGCGCCATGGGGACGCGATTCATTCTCCAAACAATTCCATTTGTGCGGTGGGGCTCATGAACACGATCTCGATCAATTTGGCGTATGCGTGGTCAGCACTGTTAGCCGTCACGATCTGGGTCCTGTGGAGGCATGTGCCATGATCGAGTTGTATGAAGGGGTGCCAGGCTCAGGGAAGTCCTATCACGCAATCTGCGAGAAGTTTTTGCCGTGGGTGAAACAAGGCCGGCGGCTCTACATTGCGGTCGATGGCATCTATCTAGACCGGTTGTCCCTCTTTACGGGGATCGAACTGTCTACCCTCGAACAGCAAATCACACTCTGGAAGGACTCCGTTGAAGTCCTCCAGGCCTTTGCCCATGTCGAGCCCGGTTCCGCCGTCATCATCGACGAAGCCCAGACCGTCTTTCGGTCGATGCAGAAGGTCGAACCGGGATTGCTCCGCTGGCTTGAAACCCATCGGCACTATGGCGTGGACATTCTGCTCATGAGCCAGGATTTTCGGCAGATGTCCCAAGGGGTCACGCGACTCATTGAAGCCACGGTGAAGTTTCGGAAGCTGGCCTTTGTCGGCCTCTCGAAGAAGTATCAAGGTAAGGTGCGTGGGAACCCCGAAGATCACGAAGTTATTCGGGCCTTCGTCGGCACCTATTCGCCGGCGGTGTATGCCTACTATTCGAGTTACGCCTCCGCAGCGATTCGGGAAGAGAAACGCAGTCATACCGTCTTCAAGTCGGCGCGGGTCGCGATTGGCATTGCAGCGGGACTGTTTGCCATCGGTCTCATGGTCTGGCGGCCCTGGTCCTCGTTGAGTACTTCCAAGCCAATTACAGCCGGCTCGGCCTCTACGCCGACTGTCGCGTCGGGATCGGCCCTTCCCAACTCAGGCAGTCTGCTTAGCCCAGTGGGAATATCTCCGACAGCACCAGCGATTCCAGCTGTACCCAAGCGACCCATTCGAATCCTCGGTGGAGCCGGCATGAGCCGGGACCGCCAAGGCTGGCGGTATCTCTTGGACAGTGGGGAGATCCTGACGGCGGCTCAGATTACGGGACGGTACGGGGTATCGGTCTCGGAGGTCTATGAGGACGGCTCAATGCGGCTCATTGGCGAAGGAGTGTTCTATGGACCTGCCGGCGATTGAGGCCATGACCTATTTTACGGCGATCTTTTGGCTCGGCGGCTTTGCCGTCGGCCTGATCATCAAATTGATTCTGCCTCAGCAGTACTGAGGCGCTCGACCGCCGGCGAGTGTTCCGGCGGCGGGGGTGGACGGAGCCACCAGAGAGCACAAGGAGGTGCCATATGAAGGGATGGGGTTGGGTCAAAGGGCTGGGCGGATTGCTCATGGCGTTCGTCTTTGCCTTGGGTGTCCCGGCGCTGTCGCAGGCGCAGTTGTTTCCGGTGTCGGCAGATGTGGCCACGGTGCGGGCCGATCTGCTCTTGTGGGCCACGGCCTTGATTGGCGTGGCGTTGGCGATCTACGCCTTTAAGCGCGTGCGCGCGATTGTGGGCTGAGGGATAGCCCATCGAGGCAGGCTGGCAGCAGCCTGCCTCTTTTCCCGCAATCGAGACGGTCAGGAAATGACAAAGGAGTTCCAACATGACGGCGCAACAGATTCAAACCATTGGCAATGCGCTGGCTGTCGATCTGGTCGCCTGGGGAACGGCCGCGATCGGGCTCGCACTCGTGGCCGCCGGGGCGGCCTGGGTGTTGCGGTTGCTGCGCTAAGCGCCAGGCCAGCCTTGGTCGGCGAAGCTGTAATAGCGTTCTTCGGCCAGAATCAAATGATCGAGCAGAGTGATGCAGAAGAGTTCGGCAGCTTCGCGCAGCCGTTTGGTCAGGACGCGATCTTCGGGACTCGGCGTAATGTCCCCAGAGGGGTGATTGTGGGCGCAGAGCCAGGCACCGGCATTCATCAGGATGAGCGGCTTGAAGACTTCCCGAGGATGGACAATGGTCAGATTCAGCGAGCCGGTGGACACGACATTGATGCCGATGAGCTTGTGCTTGGCGTCCAGGCCACAGATGAGGAATTGTTCCCGGTCCAGACCAGCAAACAACGGCCGGAGGATGGCGGCCGCACCCTCCGACGTATGGACAGATTCCGCCGCCGGCATGGCACGGCCCTCGCGAACGAGGGTCACACGGTATCGAGGGACCGCGTATTTCCGAACTGGGCTCAGTGGCCGTCCACCGTTCGAGGAACCGAGAGTACTGTCAACGGACATGTCCGCCTCCTTCTGAAATTATGTTCTAGCCCCACCCTTCACCAACCAAGGGTGGGGCGTAACGAAGGAGGCGGCACGGGGCTCTCGCAGCGGGCAGGCCTGGAGGGGCGGAGACCGGGACGGAGGGAACCGGGAAGGCCTGTTCCCCTGCTCCCAAGCCGCGGGTCGCACCCAATTAGACACTGTTCCGAATCAATGTTCGATGAATCACCAGACCGATGAGTGGCCGAGATCTCCAGGGCCTTCACGATTGGAACCAGCCATGCAAACGTTATTGACCGTAAAGGAGGTATGCGGATGGCTTAACGTCAAGCAATCCACGCTGTATCTGTGGGTATCTCAGAACAGGATTCCCTACCGTCGATTGAACGGATTGATCCGGTTCGAAACCCCTGCCATCCAGGCGTGGTTGGACGGATCGCCCCGCCCCCATCAGCCGGTGTCGTTTGGCCGGCGCCCGCAATTCCAGACCGTCGATGCGATCATTGAAGCCGCCAAACGCGAGGTCTATACTCCCTGCCACGGGGAAACCAGACCGAAATCAGGCCTCATCGGGAAGGAGGAGCAGGATGGGGCTCACGAAGCGTAACGATGTATGGTGGATGAGTTTTATGTATCAGGGCCGGCAAGTCCGGCGAAGCACGGGGACGAGCAAGAAGCAATTGGCCGAAGCCATTTATGCCAAGGTGAAGGTCCAGATTGCCGAAGGACAATTCTTCGAGCGGCGTGAGGAGCAGGAGCACACGTTCAAGGAGATGATGGAACGGTACGTCGCGGAACGAGCCACCCTGAAAGCGGCCAAAAGCCGCCTGCGTGATCACGCCGCGTTGGGGCATCTCCTCCCAGTATTGGGGGAGAGAGTCCTAGCCCATATCACGCCGAAGGTGATGGCCGGGTACAAGGCCCAGCGACGGATCGAACGAGCCGCTCCAGCGACCATTAACAAGGAGCTTCAGCTTGTCCGGCATGCCTTCAACTTGGCCATGCGGGAATGGGAATGGTGCCGGGAAAATCCGATGCACCGGGTTTCCATGGAACAGGTGAGAAACGAAGTGGACCGTTGGCTGACGCCGGAGGAAGAAGACCGGCTGATGGCCGCATCGTCACCGTGGCTGCGAGAGATCATGGTCTTTGCCTTGAATACAGGCATGCGCCAAGGCGAGATCCTGAACCTCCAATGGCAGGACGTAGATTTCTCGCGTGGAACCTTGATCGTG
>WBZO01002088.1_pt1 | contig 27558 bp, 25 predicted proteins | sample 5204261 | NCBI WGS metagenome assembly WBZO01 (sample SAMN12412400, study PRJNA552823) | activated sludge metagenome | isolation source: activated sludge from anammox sidestream of wastewater treatment plant... | place: USA: North Carolina | collected 2017-09
GGCGAGCGGTGTCCCGCGTGGCGGTGAGTCGCATGGAGCCGGACGTGCTACCTTCGAAGGAGCTTGTCTGATCGAAGGTTGACGATGCGCCGGAGATTATTGACTGCTGCCGCGGGGCCGTTGCTGGTGGCCGCCGTTGCGGTGGCTGCTGCCTGTACCGGCGAGAAGCCACGTGCCGCCGCGCCGGGGGAGGTTACGGCGGTTGCGGCGGCTGCCACACCGGACCAGAGCGCAAGCGCGGCGGCCGCGACGGCGCCGGTTGCGCCAACTGCCAAGGTGGCGGCGCCGCTGCGCCAGGAGCCACCGGCACTGGAATTGCTCGGGCATCAGGACTTCGGTGGCCAGGGTTTTACCGGCAACGTGCGGGCGCTGGATGGGTTCGCGTACCTGGGTTCGTGGGGCAGCGGTAGCCAGTGTCCGGCGCTAGGCGTGCGGGTCGTCGACCTGGCCGTGCCGGCAGCGCCCGCCCACGTCGCCACCACCGCGCGGTTTGCGGGCACCTCTGCCGAGGATGTAGTGCCGGTGCGGGTGGCGACCGCCGCCTTTCAGGGGAACTTGCTGGCGGCCGGCATCCAGCGCTGCAGCTCGGTCTCGGGGGCGGCGTCCGGCCTGGCGCTGGTGGACATCACCGATCCGCGCAACCCGGTGGAACTGTCATTCTTCGACACAGGCCGTGGCTCGCGTGGCGTGCACGAGCTCGATGTCACGATCCGGCCGGATGGGCAAGTGCTGGCGCTGCTGGCGGTGCCCTTCTCGGAGAGCAGTGGCCCGGGCGATGTCCGCATCCTCGATATCAGCGACCCGCGCCGTCCCGTGCAACTGGCGCACTGGGGCGTGCGCGCCGGTTTGGGCATCAGCGCCGGGACCGGCTGCAACACCAGCGTCTACGCTCACAGCGTCCGCGTCTCGCGGGATGGCATGCGCCTGTACGCCTCCTACTGGGACGCTGGCGTGATCGTGCTGGATATCGCCGACCCGGCGGCGCCGCGCGTGGTGACGCGGCTGTATGAGCCGGACAGCGAGGGGGCGATTCACTCCGTCGATGAGATGGAGAACGGCCTGTTGCTGGTGGCAGAGGAGGACGACGTCTTTCGCAGCCCGCGCGGGCTGATGCTGCGCGCCGAGGTAGACGGCACGGTGGTGGAAGTGCCGGGCTGCTACGCCGATGGCGTGGAGCCGGAGCGCAGCGGCGTGGTGTCGGGCGGACTCAGCTATCTCGGCGACGGCTGCACCGCCGTGGCCTCGGGGCCGGTGGCGCTGGTGGAGGGCGGCGGCTGCGGTACTGGCCAGAAGGCGCGGCTGGCGCGCAACAACGGCGCGCAGGTGCTGGTCGTCATCGCCCGCGGTGGACAGGCGAAACCACCGCTTGACGAGCCGAACAGCCCCATCCCCGTGGTCGGGGTCTCGTTCGAGCATGGGGCGCGTCTGCGTGACGTGGCACTGAGCGGCGGGGCGCAGTCGGTGGTGCCGTCCGCCCGGCCCTGGGGCGGTGTTCGCGTGTGGGATATCTCCAACCCCGCGCAGCCGGTGCGGCGGGCGCTGTATCGTACCGCTAATGCCCAGGTGTTCCCGCCGCCGGGGCCGGGCTTCTTCACGGTCCACAATCCGCTTGCCCTGGGCCGGTATGTGCTGCTGTCCTGGTACGCCGACGGCGTGCGTCTGCTGGACATGGCCGGCCCGGACAGTCCGCGGGAGGTCGCTAGCTTCGTGCCGCCACCGGCCGCTGACCCCTTTGGCGCCTTCCCGCGGGCGGCGGAAGTTTGGGGCGTGGCGCTCCATGGGGACCTCGTCCTGGCGAGCGACATCAACAGCGGCCTGTGGGTGCTACGGTTGCACGGAGCACAGTGAGCGGATGGCTGGGATCCTCCTTCTGCGCCACGCAGCGGTAGAGCCGGAGCGGGCTGCGCACCCGGCACTGTGGCCGCTGTCGGATGCGGGCCGGCAGGCGGCGCAGACGCTGGCGTCGCAGGAACAGCTGTGGGAGCCGGTGCAGCGCATCTTCTCCAGCCCCGAGCTGAAAGCCGCGGAGACCGCACACATCATTGCCGGGCCGAACGGGATCACCGTCACGCTGGTGGAGGACCTGCGCGAAGTGCAGCGGGTGATCGGGCAGTGGTTCGACGACTACCCAGCGGCCGTGCGCCGGTACTTCGCCACGCCGCACACCGCGGTGCATGGCTGGGAGCCGGCAGCACAGGCGCAGGCACGGATGGTGGCGTGTGTGGAGCGGCTGGCGCGCGCCGAACCGGCGCCGTTTGCCATCGCTGGGCACGGGCTGACGCTCAGCCTGTATGTGGCAGCGGTTACCGGGGAGGACCCGGCCGCGCTGTGGCCCGGAATTGGGATGCCCGACGTTGCCATCATCGACACGGACGGCCGGCGGCTGACGCGGCGGTTTGGCCGGCCGTAGCCGTCCCTCTTGCGCCTACGGGCGCAGTGTGGGAAACCCAGATCATGAGCCAGCGCGACCCTTCCAGCCTTCGCGTCGATGCTGTAATCCCTGTCTACAACGAGCAACACGTGCTGGAGCGCAGCATCACCACGCTGCACGCCTTCCTCAGCGAGCACCTCGCGTACGACTGGCGCATCCTGATCGCCGATAACGCCTCCACCGACGAGACGCTGCGCGTGGCGCGGGAACTGGCGGACCGGTTTCCGCGGGTTGCGGTGATGCATCTGGAGAAGAAGGGGCGGGGGCGGGCGCTGCGGGCAGCGTGGCTCGGCTCCTCGGCGGACATCGTTTCCTATATGGATGTGGACCTCTCCACGGATCTGAACGCCTATCCAGTGATGATCCGGGCGATTGCCGAGGAAGGGTTCGATCTGGCGACCGGGCGGCGGCTGGGCCGCGGCGCCAAGGTGATTGGCCGCAAGCTGCAGCGGGAGATCACGTCGCGTGGGTACAACCTGATCATCAAGGCGGCCTTTCGGACACGGTTTACGGATGCGCAGTGCGGCTTCAAGGCGATCTCCCGCACCGCCGCCGATGCGCTGGTGCCACTGGTGCGGGACAACGCCTGGTTCTTCGACACCGAGACGCTGATCCTGGCGGAGAAGAAGGGCTACCGCATCAAGCAGGTGCCCGTCCGCTGGGTGGATGATCCGGACTCGCGTGTGAAGGTGGTCAAAACTGCGGTAGATGACCTTAAAGGGTTATGGCGCCTGAAGCGGGCGGGGTATTAGGTGAGGGGTAAGCCGCGTTGACACTGAATTAAGGCAGTGTTAGATTGCGGATTGCACCAGGGTTCACAAGTGGTGTTCGGCTGCCGGCAGTAGCTCCCCGCCGGCAGCGTCTCTTGCGGTAAGGCCGTCGCGTGACGCATGCTATCGCTGGCCCAGGGCAATGGGGCGGCGGGCGCGGCGTGCCGGTGTGGCTGCCCCAGCAGGAGGGGTGAGCGGAGGATCGTATGGCGATATCGGAGCGTCCGCGGGGGACGAAACGCACCTTTGGCGAGCGATTGTACGACGCCCTGTTCCACAACTTTGTGTGGCAGTCGATCTTCCGCTCCGGGTATCCCAACACCCCCCGTAATCAGATGCTGGTGGTGGCGACGAACGTCTTCCTGCATCTGCATCCCACGCGCATCCATCGCACTCACGTCAAGATCACGCACACATATTGCCTCGGCGGCCTGACGTTCTTCATGTTCATCGGTCTGACCGTTACCGGTGTGCTGCTCATGTTCTACTACGTCCCCTCCGTGGACAGAGCGTATACCGATATCCAGGACTTACAGACACAGGTGCGCTTTGGGCAGTTGATGCGCAATATGCACCGCTGGATGGCGCACGCCATGGTGCTGCTGGTGTTCATGCACATGATGCGTGTCTTCTACACCGGCGCGTACAAGCCGCCGCGTGAGTTCAACTGGGTGGTGGGCGTGATCCTGCTCGTGCTCACCCTGCTGCTGTCCTTTACCGGCTACCTGCTGCCGTGGGACCAGCTGGCCTTCTGGGCGATCACCGTCGGCACGAACATGGTCGGCTCGGCGCCGGTGTTCGGCGCGGACTCCAAGTACCTGCTCATCGGCGGCGTGACTGTAGACCAGAACGCGTTGGTGCGCTTCTACACCCTGCACGTCATCGGCCTGCCGCTCCTGGCCGCCATCTTCATGGCCGTGCACTTCTGGCGCATCCGCCGCGACGGCGGTCTGGCCCGCCCGCTGTAAGACGAGGGGCGCCGAGGGCAGGTGATCCGTCCTCGGCGCGACTGGAGCAAAGCGACTATGGCAACCCGAGTTGAGGAGCGGCCGGTCCAGCAGGCCAACGTGCGGCCCAAGCGCCAGCGCGATGAAGAGCTGCTGGTCTGGCCGGATCTGGTCTTTATCGAGTTCATCAGCGCCGTGCTGTTCACGATCACGCTGTCCATCCTGTCGGCGGCGATCTCCGGCCCGCTGCTTGATAAAGCCAACCCCGACGCCACCCCCAATCCCGCCAAGGCGCCCTGGTACTTCCTCAACCTCCAGGAGCTGCTGCTGCACATGCACCCGGCGCTGGCCGGGGTCGTGGTGCCCACCGTGGCGCTGATCCTGCTGGCGGCGCTCCCCTACTACGACCGCTCCAACCAGGGGCAGGGCGTCTGGTTCGGCGGCTCTCCCAACACCAAGAAGATCACCTGGTTCATGGCGGTGGTCGCCTCCGTCATCTGCGTGCTGCTCGTCCTGTATGACGACGGCAAGCACGTCGTCGCCTACGACCAGCTGCACAAGGCCATCACCGGCGATGACTGTGTCAATGCCGCCGGCGCCGTGGCCACCTGCTGGCCGGATGAGCTTAACTTCCTGTCCAACCTGCGCGGCCTGCAGACCGGCATCGGCTGGCCGGAGTGGGCCAGCGATATCCCCTATCTGCCGTTTGTGCTGGAAATCCGCGGCCAGGAATTCGAGACGCTGGACCTGCCCGCTTTCCTCGTCGAGCAGTTCATCCCCGTCACCACCATGATCGGCCTGCCGATCGTGCTGTTGCTGGTCATCCGCCGCTGGTTGGGGACCATGGACCGGCGCGATGGCATGATTGCGGTGTTCACGGGGTTCATGGCTGTGTTCGTCGTGCTGACGGTGATCGGTACGGCCTTCCGTGGCCAGGGCCTGGAGCTGGTGTTCCCGTGGGAGGTTCCCACCCATCCCGAGTGACCGATGCCGGTGCTCCCCGGTCCGTGTGTGACGGCAAACTGCGCCTGACCAAGGCGCCGGACATGGTGACGTAACAGTGGCTAACGAACAAATGGACGAACGCGCACGCCGGATCGCCGAGGCGAAGGCGCGCGCCGAAGCCGCCAAGGCTGCCAAGACTGGCGGTGCGCCGCCGCCCGCGGCCGCTTCCCCCACTCCGGCCGCGCCCGCTGCGCCCGCTGCGCCCGCCGGTGGCGACGGTGGCGATGAGCGCGCCCGCCGGATCGCTGAGGCCAAAGCCCGCGCTGAGGCCGCCAAGGCCGCCGCGGGGGGTGCCGCACCGGCTCCAGCCGCACCGGCTGCGCCAGCTGCTCCGGCCGCCGCTGCCGAGGCGGGTGGCGAGGGTGGAGACGACCGCGCCTCCCGCATTGCCGCCGCCCGTGCCCGCGCGCAGGCCGCCGCTGCCGCCAAGAGCGGTGGTGCTCCTCCGCCGGCCGCGCCGCAGCGCTCCCCAGAGGAAGAGGCCGCCCGCCAGGCGCGCCTGGCCGCCGCCCGCGAGAAGGCCGCCGCTGCCTCTGGCGGAGCGGCGCCGGCCGCGGCTGTTGCACCGGCGCCGGCCGCCGCCCCTGCGCGGGCCGCTACCGCCGCGGCTCCCGCTGCCCGGGCGTTGCCCGCCGGCATGGACGAATGGCGCGTTCCTGCCGCCGCGGCGGGACGCGTGGTCACGGCGCGTCCGGACCCGACGGCGGTGGCCGAAGCGCAACTATCGAACGAAGAGGTGGCCAACCTCGTCACCCGCCGCTCCATGATGCGGACGTCGTTTTGGGCCGGCCTGGGGGTGATGCTCGCCGGCTTTGTGCTTGGCTTCGTCAACTTCTTCTGGCCGCGCAATGTCAAGGGGTTCGGCACGCAGATCACGATCAGCAAAGAGCGCATCCCCGCCGAGGGCGCCGAACCGGCGAAGATCTTCGAAATGAAGGGCTACCTGGTCAACCTTAAGGCGGGCGAAGGTGTGCCGTCCCAGTTCGCCAGCTTCGGTAACCCTGCCGAGAAGGGCGGCCTGATCGCGCTGTACCAGAAGTGCCCGCATCTTGGATGCGCAGTGCCGTGGCGTGGTGACTTCGACTTCGAAGGCGTCAAGGGCTGGTTCCGCTGCCCATGCCATGGTTCGACGTACTCCAAGGCCGGCATCCGTGTCTTTGGTCCGGCCCCGCGCCCCATGGACACCTTTGCCATCACCAAGAATGCGGACGGGTCGATCGTCGTTGACACGGGCAAGATCAACCTGGGTGGCCCGGATAATGCCCAACGGACCATTCAGCTGAGCTAGCCGGGGCGCCCCCGGCAATCCCGAACTGAGGGGGAGGTTCGAGGCGTTTGTGGGTCCCGCGTCCCCGCCACCGCCGTCAGCCCGGGATTGCATTCCGGCCAACGGCTCCGTGCGGCCCGGCCTCCCGCCTCAGGATTGACCGATGAACACGAGCAAACAGATCAACGCGATGATCATCCTGATGGCCATGCTCCTGGTGGGCATCGGGTTCTATACCATCTACGACCCCTTCCGCCAGGAGACCGAGATGGAGCGGACCCGGGAGGAGATCGCCAAGCGCGCCGGCCACACCTACGCCCGCAACTGCCGTGTCTGTCACGGTGACAACGGCGAAGGTCGCATCGGCCCCGCGCTCAACCCCGAGTTCCGCAACGCTCCCTTGATCAACTACACCGACCCCAACAAGTCGGCTGAGAACGCGATTCTCGTGCGCAACACGCTGGAATGCGGTCGTGTCGGCACACGAATGCCCTCATGGGCCATCGAGCAGGGCGGCGCGCTCAACGACGAGCAGATCCGTCAGTTGGTGATTGCGCTCACCACGCCCAAGGAAGCGGGGCTGTGGAAGCACATCGAAGTGATCACCCACGAGGATGAGCTGGTCGCCCCCAACCCACCGGTGACCGAGGTGCCGATCACCATCACCGGTGCCACCGGCTACGTCTGCGGTCAGAAGCCCGTTGCCGCTGCTGCCGCACCGGTGACTGCCCCCGATGCCAAGACGGCCTGGACCATCGTCGCCACCGACAACAAGTTTGACCTGCCGGCCATGGCAGTTCCCGCCGGTCAAGCCGTCACCATCACCTTGGAGAATAAGGGTGCGGCCCTGCACAACCTCAACATCCAGGGGCTGAAGGACGGCGGCCGTGATGTGAAGACCGATCTGATTCCCGGCGGGCAAACAGCCACGCTGCGCTTCACTCCCACCACGCCGGGTGAGCACAAGTTCGTCTGCGATATCCATCCGGAGATGACCGGCACCTTCTTCATCGTGCAATAGCGTTCGGCTGTCGAAATACCACGCTCGCGCTCGCCGTGGCTGACGCCGGGCGGGCGCGAGCACTAACCGGCAGATACTCCGTATACGGCTTCTTGCTTGACCCTTAGCAGGACGGTCGGTACACTCCGGCTTCGGATAGGCGGTTGTTCGCCTTGACGGCCGGGCTACAATTGCAGTGATCGGCCAGCAACCAAGACAAAGGTAGGGAAGGCGCGTGGCGAACCAGGTAGGCAAGCGGTACCAGTGCACCAAGTGCAACACCGAGATGATTGTGACCAAAGGCGGGGTCGGTGAGCTGGCCTGCTGCGGTCAGTCGATGCAACAAAAGTAAGACTGCCCGCACGGGCACGGACAGAGAGGCGACAGCATCCCCATGGCCAACCAGTTGGGCAAGCGGTTCCAGTGCAAGTCCTGTAATACCGAGGTGTTGTGCATCAAGCCAGGTGATGGCGAAGTTGCCTGCTGTGGCGTGGCGATGGAGCTGTTGCAGCCTAAGGTGCTCCCCTCCGCGGACTAGCCACCGGTCCGCCTTCAGCGGCAGTGTGTCATTGGCCGGCCCCGCACTGGCGGGGCCGTTTCTGTGCCTGCTCGATGCGGTCCGGTAGCTTGCGGCGGTGGTGATCTCCGTGCTGCAATGGCGGATATTCCGTCACCGTCCGGAGCCAGGCATGAGCGCTGCCCCACCGGTTGATCCGGCCGCCGTCTGGAACATCGCCTACAGCCCCACGCCATACGACCTGTGGACCCGTACGAATGTCGGCGAGGTCTTTCCTGAGGCGGTGACGCCCCTCACGTTCTCGATCATGGTGCTGCAAAGCGACGCCATCTTCCTCAACGCGCCGGACCGGCTGCGCCTGATTCCGCGCCAGCTGATCAAAGATGGTGTGCCACCGGCAGTGTTCCGGGCAATCAACGGCCGCATGTTCTACAACACCGGACTGGTGTATCACCTGTTCACCGACGTGTTCGGCCTGCCGTCATGGCTGTGGATGGTGAACCTTGGTGGCCCGCAGGAGGCCGCGGCGACCGGCCTGCCCCCGCGACCGCTGCGGCCTCGGAGGCTGATCCGCGCACTGCGCGCCGTGCTCGCTGAGAACTCCCGGCAGCGCCGCGTCATCGCCGCGTATCACCGTGACCGTGAGGCAATGCACCGCCGCGCCCTGGCACTGCGGCGCGAGGTCGTGACGGCGCTGACGTTGCCGGCACTGGATCAGCGCATCACCCGGCTGCTGGCGCTGTCGTTGCCGCCACAAGAGCAGCTGTTCGATGGCTCGGCCGCTGCCATCTCCGCCTTCGGCATGCTGACCGGGTTGTGTCAGCGCTGGTGTGATGACCGAGCACTGGCAAACGACCTTGTCACCGGGCTGGACGCCTACGATACGGCGCATGCGACCGTGGCACTGTGGGCCGTGGCGCGGGCTGCCCGCGGTACTGCCGCCGCCGACGTGATCCGCACGTCCTCGCCGGCGGAGTTGACAGCGCGGCTGGCAGCCACCGATGGCGCCGGGGCGGCGGCGGCGGCGTTGGATACGTTCCTGGAGGACTTCGGTCACCGCGCTTCGGACGAGTTCGAGCTAGCCTCACCACGCTGGTCCGATGACCTGTCGTTCATCAGCGCGACGCTGCGGACATACCTGGAAGCTGGTCCCGAAGCCGATCCGGCGGCGCACCTGGTCCGGCAGCAACGCCGCCGCCGGGCCGCGGAGCGCGAGGCACAACGGCGGATGCGGGCCGGCCTGCTCCACACCCTGCTGCCGTACCGGCGCCTGGTGTTCCGCCTGGTGTTGCGCCAGGCGCGCAGCCTGCTGCCCCTGCGCGAGAACCCCAAGCACCTGTTCTTGATGTACCAGGCGGAGCTGCGGCGGTCGCTGCTGGAGATTGGCGGGCGGCTGGCTGCGGCGGGCATCCTCGCAGACGCAGCAGACCTATTCTTCCTCACGCGGGAGGAGATGACCGCGGCCATCGAGCAGGCAGAACGTGGTGGTGCGACGCCCGGATTACCGGCGCTGATCGCCGGGCGGCGAGAACTGCTCGAGCGGTTCCGCGCCTGGCAACCTGCGGAGGCCATTCCTGACAGCGCGATTGCTGCGCTGGAACAGGAGGTCCGCACGGCGCCGGCGGCGGTGGCGGAGCCTGCTTTGCCGGCGACTGGCCCCGGTGAGCTACTCGGGATCGCTGCCTCGGCCGGAGTAGTGACCGGGCGGGCGCGAGTGGCGCTTAACCCGGACGACGGCGCCGAGATCGAACCGGGTGAGGTGCTGGTCGCACCGTTCACCGATCCAGGCTGGACACCGCTATTCACCGTGGCTGGCGCGATTGTGATGGACCTGGGCGGGCTGCTGTCCCATGGGGCGATTGTGGCGCGGGAATACGGCATTCCCGCCGTCGTCAACACCCGTGCTGCGACCCGCCGGATTCGCACAGGACAGCTGGTCACCGTCGATGGTGACCGCGGTACCGTCCGCTGGCAGGATGACGGCGCCGGCGGCTGATCGCTTGCGCGATATATGCGATGGAGCGGATGGCAGATATGCGTGAGGCGAGACCGATTGATGTCGTGCGGGCACGGGCCGAGACGCCCGGCTGTGAGGCGGTCCTGCACCTGAACAACGCTGGGGCAGCGCTCCAGCCGCGGCCGGTGATCGACGCCGTCTTTGGGCACCTACAGCGCGAGACGGAGATCGGCGGCTACGAAGCGGCAGAGGAGGCACTGAGCCAGCGCGAGGAGGTATACCACGCACTCGCCCGGTTGCTCGGTGCGCACCCCGACGAGATCGCGCTAGTAGATAATGCCACCCGCGCCTATGACATGGCCTTTCACGCGCTGCCACTGCAGGATGGCGACGTCGTGGTCACCACGCGCAGCGAGTATCCCAGCAACGTGATCGCCATGTTGCGGGCGCAGCACGACCGCCGCATCACGATCCGCTATCTGCCGAACGAGCCGGCCGGCCAGCTCGCGCTGGAGGCGCTGGAGCAGGAACTCCGTGACCCGCGGGTGAAGGCGGTCAGTATCTCACACGTGCCCACACAGTCCGGCCTGCTACAACCGGCAGCAGAGGCCGGTCGGTTGGTGCGCGCCCGCGGAGACGTTTGGTACCTGCTGGATGCCACCCAGACGGCTGGTCAGTTTCCGTTGGATGTGCTGGCGCTGGGCTGCGACGCGCTGGCGGCCACGGGACGTAAGTTCCTGCGCGGACCACGCGCCACCGGCTTCCTGTATGTGCGGCGCGAGCGCCTGGCCGCGCTGGACCCCATCCCGGTGGATCTGCACGCTGCCACCTGGACCGGACCGGAGACATATGAACTGCGGGCCGACGCCCGCCGGTTCGAGACCTGGGAGCAGCACATCGCCGGCCTGCTGGGTCTGGGCGCCGCCGCCGACTACGCGCTGGCGTGGGGGCTCGATGCCATCTGGGCGCGGATACAGGCGCTGGCCATCCGGTTGCGCGCACTGCTGGCCGAGGTGCCGCGCGTCACCCTGTGCGACCCCGGCGCTCAGCGCTGCGGTATCGTCACGTTCACGGTCGATGGCTACACCGCCGCTCAGGTGAAAGCCGCCCTGGCCGCACGCACGCGCCGCATCAACGTGTCCACCTCGACCGTGAACTCCGCCCGCCTGGACTTCACCGCCCGCGGGCTGGATACCGTGGTGCGGTCCTCCGTCCACTATTACCTGACAGAGGATGACATGGAGGAGATGGCATCGGCGCTGCGCGCGCTGCCGTGAATGGCGGGCATTGCCCGCTGCCCGGCCCCGTTACCTCGCCGCAAACTGGCCGTAACTGCAGGGAGGTGCACTATGCCGGCGCGAACCTACAAGAAGATCGAACTGGTCGGCGTCTCAGACAAGGATGTGTCTGACGCCATCCGCAACGCCGTCAAGCGTGCGGCGCAAACGCTGCGCGGGCTGGACTGGTTTGAGGTACAGGAAATCCGCGGCACGATTGCGGACGGCGATGTCAGCGCCTTCCAGGTGACGGTGAAGGTCGGCTTTCGTGTCATGTCTGAAAAGGAACTGGAGGACGATTAGCCCTCCGGTCCCAGCCGGCGGCCGCCGAGCAGGTGCATGTGCAGGTGCCAGACCGTCATGCCGGCGTCGCCCAGCACGTTGAACGCCAGCCGGTAGCCGCTTTCGGCGATACCCTCCGCACGGGCCGCCGCGGTGGCTGCCGCCAGCATCTGCGCCAGCACCGGCCCGTGCTCGGCGGTGACGTGCTGGGCGTTGGCGATGTGCTGCCTGGGGATGACCAGTAGGTGCACCGGCGCGCGCGGCGCGATGTCGCGGATGACGAACACCTGATCGTCCTCCCAGACCTTGGGCACCGGCATCGCGCCTGACGCCATCGTGCAGAACAGGCAATCCTCAGCCATCATCAACTCCCGAATGGTGCAGGTTACGCCCGCCGCGGCGGGTCATCGGCTGCGGTGCTGGCAGGCCGTACCGTCAGCCGTTCCAGCGCCGCTGCCGCGGCCAGCAGCGCCGACATGCCGCCGATCACGGCAGCGTAGTACGGATAGTAGAAGTGGTTGGCGGAGGGCATCTCGCCGGTCTGGCTGATGAGCGAGCACAGCGTCGCCATCGCGATCGCCACATGCACCGGCGCACGCCAGCGAATCACACCGGCAATGGCGGCGTGCCCCAGCAGCAGCAGCACCACGCTCAGCAGAACGGTCCCCACCACGCCCGAGCGGTACAGCAGATCGACCGGGCCGAACTCCAGAAAGAGCGTGTTCAGCTCAGAGCGGGAGCCAGTGTAGCCGTAGCCGAACAGCAGATCCATGCCCTCTGGCTCCTGTTCCCAGTAGCGCTCGGCCTGGACGAGCCGGCCCTGCCAGGTGCCCTCGCGCAGGCGATAGTCCTGCAGACCGGAAGTGGTGCGGCCGACGATGATCTCGTCCAGCCCGCCTAGCCCAAGCACCGGGATGAGAAACAGCAACGATCCGATCAGCGCGGATGACACCACCGCCAGCCGGAGGCTCATTTGCCGGGCGCCGGCCATCAGCACCAGGAACACGACCGCTGCCAGGGCCACGCCGAAATACGCGCCACGTGCCATGTTGAGGATGAATGCCATCGAGAAGAAGGCCGCCGCCGCGATGGCGGGCAGCGACGGCCTGCGGGCGATCATGGCCGACAGGAAGAAGAACCACCAGATAGCGGAAAAGTAGATCGGGAAGTTCGAGCGGTGGAAGATGCCGTACTTGACGATGATCTGGGGGCCAGGTGGCACGAGCATCCGGCTGATGAAGTTGTCGCCGAACAACAGCACATCGCCACGCAATGACTGCAGAATAATGATGGCGGTGCCGGCTGCGGTGATGATGAACCACACGCGCAGCAACATCTTCAGGTCGCCAGGTGTGGCAACAAAGGCCGCAACGGCGAAAAACAGCGCGAAGTACGGCCACACGCGTGCCAGCGTTTGCAGGTTGCCAAAGTCCCCCAGGGTCTCGCGGAAGTCGCGGATGATCATCATCACCGCCAGCACCGCGAACAGGGCCAAGGCTACCAGCACCGTCCGCGTCCCCCCGCGGGTGATCAGGGGACGGCGGTCGCCCCCGTTGAACTGGAGCAGCGCCAGCGCCGCCCCGGCCACGAACACCATGTCGTTGCCGTAGACCTTGACGGGACCGGCTTCAGCTTCAATGACGGCGTTGAAGTCAAACAAGCCGGCGCCAACGGAGAGCAGCAGACCGACGATCAGCCAGTGCCAGGCCGGTGCATTCACCACCTCCGCCTGGGCACGTGGCTCGTGCAGCGGCCAGCGGTACCCGCGCCAGACCGGCGAACTAGGGGCGGTCACGGTTGGGACTCCTGCCCGGCGGGCAGCCAAGCGCCCCGCAGCAGCCGCAGCTCGCTCCGAAACCACGGCGCCAGGGCAACGATCAGTGCCGCCGCTACCGCTCCTCGCAGCCACCATGCGCCCTCAACCGGGATCAGCCGGGCGGCAGCGGCGATCGCCAGGATCGTCACCATCTGCCGGAGCACCGGCCGTGCCCGGCCGGCGTGCAGCCGTTTCATGAGCACCCAGATGTTGAGCATGGCATTGACAGCGTAGCTACCCAGCAGGCAGGCGCTCAACACGACCGCTCCGTGCCCGGCGCCGGCCAGTACGAACCCCAGTGCTACCACCGCGCCGGCCGTGGATAGCCATGCCAGCGTGCGCTGTTCCTCCCTGGCCGAGGTGGCGATGCCCAACACGATCATCACCGCATACAGGTACATGGTCCATACCTGGTTAATGAAGGCCGGCACTGCAGGGCGGTACGCCTCGCCCAGCACTAACACGATCGCCTCTGGCGCAGCGGCGGTCAGTACAATCCCCAGCACCCCGCCGAACACGCTGACCAGCGACAGAATATCATTCACTCCGCGGCGGTAATCCTGCTCAGACCGGCTGCGGGTGGCGACCAAGTGCGGCAGCATCGCTCGGGCTAGCCCTGCAAGGACCAACAGCATCGGTGCGACGAGCCGGTTGCCGGCGTTGTACAGCCCCACCTCCACGCTGCCGGACCACGCTGCCAGCAGCAGCACGGGCGCTTGGGTGGACATCTGCCCCACCGCGCCGGTCCAGAAGAACGGCCACGAGCGGCTGAGCAACGCGCGCGCCCGGAATGGTGGGGCATCTGGCGCCGGCCGGAAGTAGCCATCGCGCCAGAGTAGCGCATAGAACAGCAGCGCATGCGCTACCTGGAGGGCGGCGTAATACGCCAGGATGCTGGTAACGGTTAGCCGGGCCTCTGGGATGGCGTAAAGTCCTGCTACCCACACCACAGCGTGACCCAGCGTCAGCGCCGAGGCGTACCGCATCACCTGCCGCCCAAATGCCAGCGACTCTGCCAGGTCAACCACGCCGGCCGCCACCAGCAGCACCAGCGTCAATGTGATCAGGGTGAGGCTGGCTTCCCCGCGCGCATACGCGTAATACAGCAAGACCAGCGCCATCGCCATTGGGACGGTGATGGCGCGGATGCGCAGCGCCGGCAGGAACACCGCCCGGGTTGCCTCAGGGCGCTTGGCCACCTGGGTGACCAGCACCGGCGCCAGCCCCAGCGCCGCCAGCAGCCCCGCCAGCCCGGCGGTCGACAGGGCCAGCGTGTAGACGCCGTATCCCTCCGGCGCGAGGTGGCGGGCCACCCGGAACATGGAGAGAAAGCTCAGCGCCTGGCTGGCCATATCTGCACCAAGCAGGGCCAGCCAGTTGCGCAAGAAGGTGCTACGGATCAGACCGTGGGGACGGTAGCGGTGGAGGGTCCGGCCCGTCATAGCGCGGGCCTTAGCACATGCCCCACGGGAAGGCGCGCGGGGGCGGCTTGGGGTCGCGGTACGCCGGAGAGTGAAGGCGCGGATCGCGGCTGTGCCACGGTCGGCGCTGTTGCGCCGGCGCGCGCGCTCGATATTCTCAGAGGGGGAGCAACGGAACGGTCACTGGAGGTCATAATGCCTATGCTAGCGCCCCCCGCCCGGGGCCGCCCCGCCGCGCTGGCGGCCGTCATGCTGATCGTTGTCCTGAGTGCCGGCGGCGCCTGGCGCCTGGCGCAGCCGGCTGCCGCCCAGCCACCCGACCGCGCCGGCCGCTTCGGCTTCGTGCTGGGCGCCGGCGCGCCGGAGCAGGCGCAGGCGTTGGGCCTACCCTGGCATCTTACCTGCTGCGATCCAGGCTACACGCCACCGGCCGGTACCTTTGCCCCGCGATTCCTGCCCATCGCCCCGCCGCTGGACGGGGATACCCTGACCGAGGTGGTCACCGGCGCGCCGCGCGGCACGGTGTGGATGATTGGCAACGAGCCCAACGTCGAGGACAGCAGTCCGCCGGGCTACGGCAACCTCTCTGGCGATGGCTATGCCCAAACGCTGCACTACTATGACCGTATCATCCGCCGTATAGACTCCACGGCCAAGCTGGCCGGGCCGAACATCCTCAACTGGGACACCACCTGTAACGGTTGCCCCGGCTACCCGCAGGGGCGCGCCTGGACAGAGGCGATGCGCCGTGCCTATCTCGCCCGCTATGGGGGCGAGCCGCCGCTCGACATCTGGACCCTGCATGTGTACGAGCTGGACTGGACGAACTTCCCCAACGGCAACGCCGGACTGAACATCGGCGAGATTGAAGCGATGCGCGCCTGGCTGGATCAGGGTCCTGGTCAGCGCGGCAAGCCGCTGTGGCTGACGGAGGTTGGCATCCACTGGGGCTACCCCGGGATGCGCTTTGGCGAGGATGGCCGGATCGAGCCGGTGGGTGACTATGCCTACGAGCATGTCGAGCGGTACATGCGCGACGTGTTCGGCTGGCTTGATGCCAATGCCGGCCGGCTCAACATCGAGCGGTGGTTTATCTGGGCGGCGGCGATTGCCGTCCCCGAGGGTTTCGCCACCGCGTATGGCGGCATCCAGCTCTTTGACGGCGCCGGGCCGGACGCCGCGCTGACGCGGTTAGGCCGGTTGTACCTGCAACTGGCGGGACTGCGGTAGCCTGGCCGCCGTGGCCCGGCGGATGTTAGCCGCATGTGTCGGGCCGCTGTCCGTTACGGTGTGTGGCGGCTGTGATACCCGCCCGCACTGACTCGGCGATGGCGTGGTTCAGCATCAGGTGGATGTCTTCTACCGGGCCGTATTCGTTGCTGTCCGCCACCACGGCCACGTCGGCCATGTCCGCCAACCTTCCCCCGCCGAACCCACTCAGGCCGATGACGGTCATGGCGCGGGCGTGTGCTTCGTCCACCGCCGCCAGCACGTTGGGAGAATTGCCGCTGGCTGAGATCGCCACCAGCACATCGCCCGTGCGGGCAAGGTTGCGTAGCTGTTCGGCGAAGACACGGTCATAACCCAGGTCGTTACCCCAGGCAGTAAGCAGCGGCACGCTGTCTGTCAGCGCGATGGTGCGCAGGCCGGTGATGGGGCCGACCGGCGCGCCCTTGGCCAGGTCGGCGGCCATATGGCTGGCGGTGGCGGCGCTGCCGCCGTTACCGCAGACAAACACCGTGGCATCCCGCTGGCGTGCCGCAATCAGCAGTTCCACGATGCGCGCAATCGACCGTGTATCGAGCGCAGTGGCGGCAGCCTGCACCCGGTCGAGGTAGGACTGAAGGCGGTTGCGGATGTCGTTCATCGGTATGCTTCCGGCGCTGGGGCCTCGGACGCCGGCCACGGCGCGGTGAATTCGGTTTCGGCGGCAGGGAGCGGTGGGTGTGCCTTTTGCGGTCGCAGCAGCACGAGGATGCGCTGAAAAACAATCTGGATGTCGCGCCAGATGCTGTAGTTGCGAATGTAGTTTAGTTCCAGGGCGAGCGCCGTCTCCTCCGGCAGCGGCACGCCGAAGATTGATGCCGGGCCGGTGAGTCCCGGCTTGATGGACCGCAGCACCACGTGGCCCGCACCGCTTTGATCGTCCATGGCGACCAGCCGCGGACCGATCAGCGCCACCTTACCGCGCAACACGCCGATCAGCGCGGGGCTCTTCTCCACAAGCTGCCGCAGACGTGCGGTTTCGGGCGCGAGCGGGCAGAAGCACGGCAACGTCACCACACGCCCGCGCAGGCCGCGATAGCGTCCACGTACCAGCATGCGCTGACGGCGGATGGAGCGCCCCAGCGCCTCAGCCGCCATCAGCGGGGCGAGGGCAAAGAGCAGCAGGACCGTTACCGACAGTTCGAATCCGGTCTTGAGCATCCGGTCGAGCCCGGCGATGCGCGAGCGGTCCAGCGAGATCACCGGCACATGCGCCCGGTGGGTGACGCTCATGCCGGCGGTCAGCAGGTCAATGAAGGTTGGCGCCAGCCGAACTGCCGGCCCGGGGGCGCCCGCCGCCAGCGCCCGCATCAGGTCGTGCAGGCTTTCCCAGGTGAGGGCATGCTGCACCACGATTGCCTCATCAGCAGGCAGGGTGGCCAGGATATCCGGCGCCCCCAGCACCGGCCAGCGATCACCGATGATGGCGCCGGCCGGCAGATAGTCATCCAAAAAGCCGGCCACGCTCACACCATAGCCACGCGGATCATCGATTTGCTGGGCAATCGCCAGCCCCTGGGCATTGGCGCCAATGATCACGGTGCGCGAGACGAAGAAGCCCCGCCGCCGCAGCGTGTATGCCAGCCGCCGCATCGCAAACCGGCCGGCTCCCGTGGTGGCGATCGCCAGCGGCCAAGATGCGACCAGCCAGCCGCGTGACACCGCGGGCGCACCGGCGCTCAAGAAGCTGAGCAGCGCCACGGCGGCGAAACCGAACGTGCCGGCCGTCACCAGCCGGGCGTATTCCTGGGGACCGCCCAGCAGGGTATCGCGGCGGTACAGGTCACAGGCGCTGAGGATGGCGATCCACACCGGCAGCGCCAGCGCCACCACCACGACGTAACCCCGGCGGTTGACGGCGACTTCTTGCAGCGCCAGCCACTCCAGCTCGTACCGCACGACGTAGGCCAGCACGTACGCGGCCAGCACGGCTACTGCGTCGACCAGCACCAGGGTGAGGACAAATGCCCGCCACTCGCCGCGGCTACTGGGACGTGTCACGATACCTTCCTCGGCAAGGAGGGCGGCGCCTCGTGGTGGCGGGGAGTCGACAGGGCAGGTCCGGAGAGGTTGTTGACCAGCACCCTTGCGCCGCCGCTCTCAAAGCGGAAGTCCATGCGATATAGCCCTTCGGCCTCCAGCGCTGCGCTCACCCGTGGCTGCTTGGTCTCAGCGCAGTACAGCATCAGAAAGCCACCGCCGCCGGCGCCGGTGATCTTGCCGCCAGCGGCGCCATGCTGGCGGGCCACCGTGTACAGCCGGTCGATCCGGTCACTGGTGACGCCTTTGGCCAGGCGTCGCTTCTCCTGCCACGAGGCGTGCAGCAGTTCGCCCAGGCGGTCGATATCGCCCCGTTCCAGCGCCGCGCGGGTCACGTCCGCGTGTGCGCGGATCCGGTCCAGCCGGGCGAGCGTTTCGGGGTCGTGCGTGGTGGCGTGGCGCTGTTCGCTGAGGATCGTGGCGGCATTGCGCGAGGAACCGGTGAAGAACAGCAGCAGCCGTGCCTCCAGTGCCGCGCGTGTGTCGGAGGTCACGGCCAGCGGCTCGACGCTGACACCGTCCGGGGTGAAGCTGATGGCGTTGAGCCCGCCGAACGCCGCCGCGAACTGGTCCTGTTTGCCGATGGGCGCACCCAGTTGGTTGATTTCGATGTCACAGGCGCATTCCGCGATGGTGGCCTTGCCCAGCAGCCGGCCGGACAGTGTGGAAATGGCCTTGATCAGTGCCACCGCCACCGCGCTGGAGGAGCCCAGGCCGGTACCCGGCGGGATCTCGGAGGCAAGGAACAGGTGATAGCCGTGGTTCACGCCGAAGTGGCGCAGCACGGCCCGCGGCAACGCGAGATCACCATCCCAGATCGGCCGGTCATCACCGGCGTGGCTGCCACGATGACGAAAGAACGCCCGGAAGTCCGATGACGCGATCTGGATGTCAGGTTCTTGGGTGGGGGAAATGTGAACGTAGAAGTACTTGTCGAGGGTGGCGCTGACCACCATACCGGGGCGGCGGCTGTAGTAGGCTTCGAGGTCGGTTCCACCACCTGCGAGGCTCAGCCGCACCGGCGCTCGCGCAATTAGCACCGTGCATCACCTGCGTTGTCATTGGTCTCGCGTGTACGGTACCAGCCGCCTGACCGGGCAGTCCCGCACCCACGGTGAACACCTGGTGTCAAATGCGACCATCCCGATTTTATCGTTGTCGCTCGGGGTAGTCAGGACGGTCGATGAGTGAGGCGGCACGGGTTGGCAGGCTCGCATCCGGCCGTTGCCCGCGGCGCGTGCGCTTGCTGTCAGGACCGGTGGCGGCAGGAGGGGGTGCGCTGCCGCTGTCGTCATGACCATAGTACCGGTAGCTGTAGTAGTAGTAATAGCTGCCATCGCCGCGACGCGCCTTGAGCTTGTTGAGCACCACGCCCCACAGCGTGGCCTGTGCCCGGCCCAGCACTTCGACGGCATGGGTGAGCACGGCTTTGCGGGTGCGTCCCGAGTCGATCACCAGCACGACGCCGTCGAGCTTGGCGGCCAGCGCCGATGAGTCGGCCACGCCGAGCAGGGGTGGGCTGTCGAACAGCACGATATCGGCGTGCTCGCGCAGCAGCCCAAGGATGTGCTCCATCCGCGCTGACGACAGCAACTCGGCCGGGTTGGGTGGCAATGGGCCGCTGGGCAGCACCAGCAGGTTATCCAGCGGCGTCATCCGCAGAAAGCCATCGATTGCCGGGTCATCCATCACAAACAACGTCGACAGTCCGGCGGTATTGGGCAGATCAAACAGCCGGTGCTGGGTGGGGCGGCGCATGTCGGCATCGACCAGGATTACCCGCTGCCCGGTTTGGGCGAGCACCAGCGCGAGATTGGCCGTGGTGGTGCTCTTGCCCTCGCCGGGCAGCGCGCTGGTGACGAGCATTGTCTTGTTCGGCCGGCCGCTGCGTGAAAACTCGAGGTTGGTGCGCACCATGCGATAGGCTTCCGCGATCGTGGAACGGCCGTCCATGTTCGTCAACAGCCGCGGGACAATGCCACGGCGCCCGCGGCGTGTCCCCCGGCCGCCAAAGGCGGATATCGCCCCGAGCGTCGAGGCGCCGACGGCACGGTTGACTTCGTCGGCAGACTTGACGGTGTCATCCAGGTACTCGATCACCGCGATGATGCCACCGGCCAGCGCCAGCCCGAGAAGCGCGCCCAGAATCGTGTTCAGCGTGACCCGCGGGCTCACCGGCTCCACCGGCGGAGTGGCCGGATCCGCGAGCGTGACGCTGTTGATTGAGCGGGCCAGCTCGACGCGCAGGTCTTGAAGGCGCCGCTGCAGCGTGGCCTGGTTCTGCCGGAGTGCATCGACCTCAACCTGCACCTGCTGCTGTTGCTGGCGGCGCTGATCATCAGGCACCCCGAGCTGCGGTGTTGCCAGCCGGCTGACCGCGGCGCTCTTTTCGTCGATGCTTTTCTGCACCGCCGCTATCTGCTTTTCCAGGTCTTCTTCGGCGTTGGTCTGCTGGCCGAGCTGGGCCTGACGGATCTGGTTGGAGAATACCGTCGCCGTTTCGTTGGCGATGCGGGCGGCCAGCTCCGGGCTGGTATTGCGCACGGTGATGTCGATCAGGTTGGTGTCGCGCCGCACCCGGGCACTGACAAGCTGTCCCAACTCAGCCGGCGCCACACCCGTGTTCTGCCCAACCTGAGCGAGCACAGGGCCGGAGAGAATCAGCTGCGCGTAGGTCTTGGAGATCTGCTGGTTGGCCAGCACATCCTGATAGCTTGGTCCGGTGGCGGCCTGTGCTTGGTTGACCAGAATGGTCGAGCGGGCTTCATAAACGGGGGTCTTGCGCGAGAAGACGAGATATGCGGCTGTCGCGGCCAGCACCGTTCCGAGTACGAGTAGCCATGACCACCGCCAGATAATCGCGGCGTAGCGTCGAAGTTCCATCGCGCACCGGTGTGGGCCGCCGGCCCGCCGGGGGTACCATTCGGGGGAATGTAGGACATCAGGACCGCACAGGACGGTCACTGTCTTCCATAGTCACATGGCAAGCACGAGCCGGTCAATTCATTGCCGGTGGCTGTACGACGAATACCGATCAAGTGTGACGAGGTCGTGACTGCTGCGCGATGCTGAGGCATCCAGCGAGGTGAATGCAACGGCAATGACTATCTCCCGCCGCCCAGATTGCCCGGCCCGCACCGGTCCTGCGCACGGGAGAGCGCCGGTAGCCGGCGTGGCCGCTACTGTGGGGCTGGTACTGGTGCTGTACCTGTGGACACTGGCGCCCACCGTGACGTGGTGGCATGGCGGCGCGGACAGCGGTGAACTTGCCTCGGCGGCAGCGGGGCTGGGCGTGCCACACCCAACGGGTTATCCGCTGTTCGTGCTGCTGGGTCGGGCCGCCACTGCCGTGCCGGTCGGGGATGTCGCTGGGCGGGTCAACGCCATGAACGCGCTGCTGGCGGCGACGGGCGCCGGTCTGGCGGGGCTGACGGTCCTCGTGCTGGTGGGGCAGCGTACGCACCCACTGCCGGCGGCGCTGGGCGCATCGGCCTGCGTGCTGGCTTGCGGAACAGCGCCGCTGTACTGGTCGCAGGCGATCATTGCGGAAGTGTATGCGTTGCATGCCGCCCTGGTGGCGCTGGTGCTGCTGCTCCAGGCGCGCCGTGGCACCCATCCGGCCCTGCGTGGCGCCGCGCTCGGACTGGCGCTCACCAACCACCTAACCAGCGCCGTCTTGCTGGTGGCTTCCCTGGCGGTCACCCTGCGTCCGGGCCGGTGGCGGGCCCTGGCCTGGTTCGGTGCGGGCGTGCTCGCTCCGCTGACGCTCTACCTGCTACTCCCGGTGCGGGCCGCGGCAGACCCGGTGGCCAACTGGGGCGATCCCGACTCACCTAGCAGGCTGCTGGCCCATATCACCGGCCGGCAGTACCGCGACTATTTCCAACCGTTTGCCGTTACCGAAACGCTCACCGCGCTCGGGCAGCTGCTCCGAACGGCCGCCCGCGAGCTGCCGGTTGTCCTGGCGCCGCTGGTCGCGGTAGGAGGCTGGTGGCTGGCGCACCACCAGCGGCGCATGGCCTGGCAGCTCGCGCTGACGGCGGCGGGTATGTTGCTGCTGGCGGCGAGTTATCGCACCACCGATCGCCATGTCTACGTGTTGCCGGTGACTATCGTGCTGGCGGTGCTGCTCGGGACCGGCGTCACGCGCGTGGCCGTGTGGCTCATGGATCGGTCACCGCGGCGAACGGTAGCGGCGGCCACCACGGCCGTGCTGCTGGTGCTGGCCGCGCACGCCGTACGCGCTGGCCAGGCCGTCAACCTGCGTGGTGATGATTCGGCGCTGGCGTTCGCGCGGGAGACCCTGGCGGCGCTGCCACCCGGCGCGACGTACTACTCGGCCCGCGATGACGTGACGTTCACGCTGTGGTACGCGCAGCGCACGCTCGGCCTGCGTCGTGATGTGCGGGTGGTGGATGTGCGCAACCCCGCTCTGCGAGGTGTGCCGTGAGACGCCGTATGGTCCTGGCGGTGGCGGTGGTTGCCGGGCTCGCACTGACCTCGGTAGCGGCAGACAGCGGCACCACCACGGTCCAGCGGGTGCGGGAGCACACAGCCCATACCCGCGTGGATGGCGGTGGTGCGACGCTGACACTCCCCGGTGTGCGCCTGGTCGTGCCGGCTGGGGCGTTGCCTGCCGGTGCCCTGGTGGGGTTGGGCGCTGGCGGCGTTCCGGACCAGGCCGGGGCACTGGCCGGAACGGGGGTGGTGGTGACGGCATCGACACCACTGGCCGGCGCAGTGACCGTCGTCGTGACGCCGGACTTCACCGATGAGGCACTGATCGCGGGCCGGACACCGGCGCTGCTGGACGTGGCGCGCGGCACGTTGACCCCCTGCCTGGCAGATCGGGGACAGTTTGCCTGTGCCGTGCGGGCGGTGGGGGCATACACGGTCCGCGGTAGTGATTCCACCGTGGTGGGAGGCGGCCGCGCGCAGCTGGAGGCCGCCTTGGCCGGACCTCCAGCGTCGGAGCGACCCGCTCCGGCCGCCCTGTTAGCGGCGCTGTGGACGGTAGCGGCCATCTGTGCCGGCGGGGCAATCGTGATGCATCGAAGGTGAGGATTATAACCACACCGAACGGCCGGTTTGTGGATGAATCATACTACGATGAGAGGCATACATCAGAGATACCCCGTGCGGAATTGACATCCTGAGCAATGTCCACGCATAATCCCGAGTAGCCGTGCCCCGCGGGCCACTTCCTGGCATCCCCGAACAAGCCCGTCTCCATCCCAGGCGGCCCGGCTGAACCGGTATGACCGGTACTGTTTGCGGTCAGGACGACCGTGTGTGCGAGGAGGAGCAGGAATGCGCCAAATGCTGGGAACGATGCGGGGCCGGCTGGTGGCAGCCGTGATGGTTGGCGCGCTGGCTGCACTGATGATGGTCGTGGCCAACCCCTTCCCATCAACCGTGCTCGGCCAAACCGCCCCGACGGCCCCGGGAGACTCCGGCCAGGCGCCTCCCGGTGGCTCGGCGACGGTGGGCGGCGTGACAGTGCAGAACCAGGGCGGCCAGCCCTGCAACGTGCAGTCCAACGGCGTCACGCTCACTATCGCCTGCCCGGCCGGGTTCACCGTCAATGTCCAGGGCGCGAGCTGCAGCCCTGTCGGCGGCCAAACGAACGTCGTGAGCTGCAACGTCCAGGGCGTGCGCTCCGTGAGCTTCACCACGGTCGCAGGCGTCACCCGCCAGGCGACCCCTGCGCCTGCGCCGGTGGTCGCGGTTGCCCCGGCTGCCGCCCAACCGGCGTTGCCCCGGACTGGCTCTGACGCCGGTGATGCTGGTGTGAACGCCGCGCTGGTCCTGCTGCTGGTGGCCGCTTCCGCAGTGCTCGGCGCCGGCGCGCTCACCGCGCGGGCCCGCCGCCGCAGCTAGCGGGCCGCCCGAGCGGTACGCCATGTCCACCCCTGCCATCTGGCGGCAGGGGTGGATGGTGGTTTCAGCCGCTCCTGCTCACCTGCGCGACCGCATCCCCGCCAGAGATGCCGTGTATGCGCCGCAACGCCGCCACCTTCTCCCGGCCCCACGCTGGGCTGTTCGTTGCCGTGTTGGGCACCGATGGCACCGGCAAGAGCGCGCTGATCGCGGCGCTGAGCGAGCATCTCGGCCCCCGGTTCGCCGCGGTGCAGCCGTTCCACCTGCGCCCGCGCCTAGTGCGGCCCCAGCACACGGCCGGGCCGTGGCAGCCGCACGCCCGTCCGCCGTATGGCCCGGTGATGTCGCTGGTCAAGCTGGCCGCCATGCTGGCCGATTATGCCGGTGGCTACCGGTTGCGGCTGCGGCCACTCCTGCGCCGCTCGACGCTGGTATTGTTCGATCGCTATTACGATGACATTCTGGTTGACCCGTTGCGTTTTCGCTACCGTGGGCCGCTTTGGCCCGCACGGCTGGCCGCCCGCGTGGTACCACGCCCAGACCTGTTCCTGGTGCTTGACTGCGACGAGCAGTCATTGATGGAGCGCAAACCTGAACTGCCACCGGCCGAGCTGCGCCGGCAGATCGCCGGTTATCGCAGGCTGGCCGCCCGGTTGCCGAATGCCGTCCTTCTCGATACACGCCGCGGACTTCCCGAGGTCACCGCCCAGGCGGCCGCCTGCATCCTCGCCGCCGCCGCGCCGCCGATCTGACCGGCCGCTGCGCTCCCATTTGCCGGTGCATGCCGGCCACCGCGCCAGTGCCCGCGCACGCTCGCGTTGAGCGCCACCTGACACCGGTTCGCTATAGTGTGGGCAACGTCAGGCTTGGTGGTGGCAGTCCATGAGCGCGGGCCGGCAGGCCGTAGGGCGCTATCAGGTCGTGGCCGAACTGGGGACGGGCGGCTTTGCCACCGTTTATCACGGCCATGATCCGGTATTGGGGCGCGAGCTGGCACTCAAGGTGCTGCATCCCCACCTGGCGCGGGATGCGGAGTTCCGCGAGCGGTTTGTGCGCGAGGGACGGGCGCTGGCCCGCGTCCGCCATCCGAATGTTGTACAGGTCCATGATGCCGGCGAGGTCGATGGAACGGCCTTCCTGGCGATGGAATTCGTGCACGGCCAGCCGCTGGACGAGGTGCTTGCCCGCGGGCCGCTGCCGTTCGCTGATGTGCTGACCATCGCCCGGCAGGTTGCCCCGGCGCTGGCCGCGGTGCACGCCGCCGGCCTGCTGCACCGTGACATCAAGCCTGCCAACATCATCGTCAATCCGGCTGCGGACGGTCGCAGTATTGGCCGGGTGGTGTTGCTGGATCTTGGTATTGCCCGCGACATGGGCGCCGCCGGGTTGACTGCCACCGGCTCGGTGCTCGGCACCCCCGGCTATCTTGCCCCGGAGCAGGCGGGGCCGGGCCAGCCCGGAGCCGCCACCGATGTCTACCAGCTAGCCGCCACCCTGTATGCCTTGCTGGCGGGCCGCGCGCCGTTTGAGGGCGATACCGCGCGGGTGCTGATGGCGATCCTTCACCAGATGCCGCCCGCGCTCACCAGCCTGCGGCCGGATGTGCCTGCGCACGCTGCCGCCGCCATCATGCGTGGGCTGGACAAGAATCCGGCCGCACGGCCGGCCGGCCCGCTGGAGTTGCTGGCGGAGATGGAGCGCGCTCCGGCGGAGACGGTTGCCGTCCCGGCAACACCAGCCCCGTCCCCGGCCCAGGTTGCGCCCCCGAGTATGCCGGGTCCGCCGGCGCCTGCCCCACCCCTGCAAGATGCCCCCACGTTTCAGCGCCCGATGCCGCCGCCGCCGCCCCCACGCGGGCGCGGCCGGTTGCTCGTGGTGGGAGGTGTAGCTGCGGCCGGGGCGGCGGTGGTAGCGGTGGTGATTGCCACCTCCGGCAGCAACGGCCAGGCTCAGGCCGGCCGGCCTCGCCCGCGCCAGCCGTCGGTCACCGTTACCGCTACGCTTCCACGAGACTTTCCGCTCACCGCGCTGCCAACGGTGCGTACCGCATCGGCCACGCCTTCCCCTTCGCGTACCGTTACCGCCGCGGCCACGGTGCGGGCGTCTATCACGCCTGCTCCGTCGCGCACAGCCACGGCCACGGTACGCACGGCCACGGCTACACGCACGCCGGCGACGGCCAGCCCGACCCCGGTGCGTATGTCGCTGCCAACGGCGCCCGCCGCGCAGGTCCCGATCCCAGCCGGGTTGACGCAGCAGGAGCGCGAGGTGCTGACGCTGCTCAACCGCAATGGCAGCGTGTATGCCGCGGCGGTGCGTGGTCCCGATGTCGCGCCGCTGCGGGAGGTGTTCACCGGCGCTGCGCTCACGCAATACAGCGCCGAGGTGCAGCGCCTGCAGGCGGCCGGCCAGTATCACGTCACGGGCGTGGTGACCATCTCGCTGACGCGGTTTGATCTGGAAGGACCGGACGGAGCCAGCCTCAGTACCAGAGAGGTCTGGAGCACTGCCACGCATGACAAAGCCAGCGGCAGGCGTCTCAGCGGTGTGACCACGACCTATGACGAGTTCTATCGGTTCGTGCGGCGGGATGGGCGCTGGTTGATCTCTGAGAATACCTACCGTCAGATATCGCAGACTGCGAACTGACGGTCCAGGAAGCCCTTCTCTGTACCTGCCATGGGTACGATCCGCTGATCCGGTGGTCTCCGGGCAGCGTATGCATGGGTGTCACCGCCTGCTCTTCATGCAGTTCCGGCACGCTTCCCGCCAATGGAGGTTACATGAACCGCCTGCTATCGCTTGCTACCTGGCTCCTGCTGCTGAGCCTGGCAGCGCCATCGCCTGCCCGCGCCGCTTCCGCCGTGCCCGCGCTGGCGAGCTTTGTCGATGCGGTACGCGGCTACGATGTCAGCATGATTCGCCGGAGTTTCCCCGCGTATAGCGAGGGGCTATTTGCGCTGGTGTACGGCGCCGGGCCGGGAATCGATGCGGCCGATCCGGCAATAGCGGCGCTGTTTGCCGGGCAGCTTGTCATCACCCCGGCTGGCCAGGTGCTGGACATCGGCCATGTGATCACGGCGCTGGAAGCGGCGGCAGCGCCCACGGCAGCGGCCCAACTGGTGGCGCGGCAGACCGGGTGCGATATGCGCGCCGCCGTGAGCTGGTCCGGTGACGCCGGCAAGGCATTGCATGACTACGTGGCGGCAGGCGCGGCGGGTAGCGTGGAGGATGCCTTTGACCGGGATGCACCGGCAGCGGATCTCCTCGGTGACATCGACGGCTGGGTGCTGGCGCTCTCGGTGCAGCCGGGCGCGCTGGATGTAGCCGCCCTGCTGGAGCAAACCTACCTGGCAGACGGCAGCTTCGAGCGGACGCGCTATCAGCGGTTCGTGCAGGCGACCGGCGGCGGCGACAGTCTGGACAGTGACGCGCGCGCATTCATTGGGCAGGAAATCCGGTGCTTCGCCGCTGCCACGGCGGCACTCGGGCGCAGCGAGGTGACGGATGTGGCGATCGCCGCCGCCGCACCGCCATTCGTTGAGCGATTCCTGCGGTTCATCGAGGAGGGATTGGCCGCCGAGCGCCTGGCTACATTGTCACAATGATCTTGCCGGTGTGCCGCCCCGCCTGCATCCGCGCGAGTGCCGCGTGTGCCTGCTCCAGCGGGAAGGACTCATCG
>WBZO01002089.1_pt1 | contig 27549 bp, 30 predicted proteins | sample 5204261 | NCBI WGS metagenome assembly WBZO01 (sample SAMN12412400, study PRJNA552823) | activated sludge metagenome | isolation source: activated sludge from anammox sidestream of wastewater treatment plant... | place: USA: North Carolina | collected 2017-09
TGGCAGGGGAATCCCCTTCGTGATGCGAGGCTCGATTATCGCCGATCGCGCGGCCGCGCTCAAGTACGGCGCCGACCACCGCAAGCAGGTCGATCCGACGATGTCCAACGCGCCCAGGACGGAACAGGTCGCGGCCTGGACCGGGATGCAGCATCATATGGACGCGATCGCCGACGCGCTGTCCGATGGCATCGCGAAGCAGTTTCCCGCCAAGGTGAACTGAATCGATCCGAACCGCCAGCGTACCGACTTCCCGGTGCAGCGGTTCGCGCCGCCGTATTGGGAAGTGATGTGATGAACTGGCGCTCCGTCGTCGTCGAGGCCGCCCGGCTCTGGCTGGGCGGCAGCGCTTTCAGCCACGCGGGCGCGCTCGCGTTCTACACGCTGTTCTCGCTCGCACCGGTGGTCATCATCGCGGTCTCGGTGATCGGCCTGGTGCTGGGCGAGCAGGCGGCGCAGGGCCACATCGTCGGCCAGCTGCAGGACATCATGGGTCGCGAGGCCGCGGTCGCGGTCGAGCAGGCGGTCGCGCGCTCGCGCATCGAGGAGTCGGGCCTGCTGCCCACGCTGCTCGGCGTGGGCGCGCTGCTCGTGGGCGCGACCACGGTGTTCGGCCAGATGCAGGCGTCGCTCAATGCGATCTGGGGCGTGGCCGCGCGGCCGCACCGCAACAACCTGCTCGCGATCGTGAAGACCCGGCTGCTGTCGCTCACCGTCGTGCTGGCGATCGGCTTCGTGCTGCTGGTGTCGCTGCTGCTCGGCGTGCTGCTGCGCGCGGTGCTCGAATTCACCGACCGCTTCGTGCCCGCGGTTGCCGCGCTGCTCTCCGGCGGCGAGGTGCTCGTCTCGCTGCTGTCGGCGGCGCTGCTGTTCGGCGCCGTCTTCAAGGTGCTGCCCGACGTGGTGCTGCGCTGGCGCGACGTGGTGGTCGGTGCACTGGTCACCGCGATGCTGTTCTCGGTCGGCCGCTGGGGCATCGCCGCATACCTGGCACACACCGCGACTGCGTCCACCTATGGCGCCGCGGGCTCGGTGGTGCTGATCCTGCTGTGGGTCTACTACTCGTCGCTGATCCTGCTCTTCGGCGCCGCGTTCACCAAGGCGCACCTGCTGGCGCGCGGGCACGCGGTGGTGCCGCGCAAGACCGCAGTGCTGGTGCGCCGCGAACTGGTCACCGAGTTGCCGGCGTAGGCGCGCGCACGGGCGCAGGCCCGCGCACGGATGCAGGCCCGCGCAACCGTCAGCGCCCGGCCTTGCGCTTCTCGTGCTCGCGCTGGCAGTCGATGCAGCGCTTGGCGGTCGGATAGGCGAGCAGCCGCTCGTAGGCGATGTCGGTGCCGCAGTCGGTGCATTCGCCGTAGGTGCCGGCGGCGATGCGCTGGCGCGCGGCCGCGATGTCGCGCACGTCCTGCAGGTTCTGCTGGATGAGCGGGTCGTTGACTGGCGCGAGCTTGACCAGCAGCGCATCGTCCGACGCCTCGTCGATGCTTCCGCCGAGTGTGACCCGCTGCCGCTCTTCGTCCATCGTGGAGAACAGCGAGCGGATCTCGCGGAACTCCCGGGCCCACCTCTCGTTCATCATCGTCGCGAGGTGTTCGATCTGCTTCTGGTCGAGTCCGGGCATGTCCGCTTCCCTCCGAGTGTCCGTGCCGCGCGGCTGCGCGGCTTCACGCCATGCTAACCTCGGCCGATTCTATCCCGCCGACGCCTGGCCGCTGCCGGCAACCCGCGGCCGCGACCGACGCGCCGGCCCTCCCGCTGGGGAAAGCCGATGGTCGAACTCCTCGTACCGGTCGATGGCTCCAAGCCGGCGCTGCGCGCGGTCAGGCACGCGATCAGGCTGGCCGAAGGCGGCCTGCAGGCCCGGGTGCTGCTGCTGAACGTGCAGCCCGAGCTGCCGCGATCGCGTTCGCGTGCGGAAAAGCGCAGCGACATGCTGCGGCAAATCGAAGCCGCCGACGAAGCGGTGCAGCCCGCGGCCACGCTGCTCGAGCGCGCCGGTGTCGCGCACGAGCGCTGCCTGCGCAGCGGCGCTCCGGCCGAGACGATTCTCGAGCTGGCGCGCGAGAGGCAGTGCGCCGCGATCGTCATGGGCACGCGCGGCCTGGGTGCCGTGGCCGGGCTGGTGCTCGGCTCGGTCGCGGCGAAGATCGTCCAGCTCGCTCCGGTGCCGGTCACGCTGGTCAAGTAGCGATCGCGTGTCGATCCGCGACCTCGATTTCCTGCTGCGGCCGCGATCGGTCGCGGTGATCGGCGCCTCCGATCGCGAGCGCAGCCTGGGCGCGGCGCTGATGCGCAACCTGCTGCGCGGCGGGTTTCGCGGGGCGGTGTGGCCAGTGAATCCGAACCATGCGTCGGTGGCCGGCTTGCCTGCGCATCGCGACGTCGCGGCGCTGCCCGACACGCCCGATCTCGCGCTGATCGTCTCGCCGGCGCGCACGGTTGCCGGCGTGGTGCGCGAGCTGGGCGAACGCGGCGTGCGCGCGGCGGTGGTGTTTGCCGGCCGCGCGCAGGCGCCCGCCGATGCGGCGGCCTTGCGCCGCTCGATTCTCGACGCCGCGCGGGCGCACTCGGTGCGCATTCTCGGGCCGAACAGCATGGGCCTGATCGTGCCCTCGCTCGGGCTCGATGCGAGCTTCGCCGCCGCGCCGGCGCTGCGCGGCGGCATCGCGTTCGTGTCGCAATCGGGCGCGCTCACCCGGGCGGCGCTCGAGCGGGCGGCATCGCGAAGCATCGGATTCTCCTGCGTCGTCTCGCTCGGCGAAGCATCCGACGTCGATGCCGCCGACATCCTCGACTACCTCGGCACCGACCCCGCGACGCGCGCGGTACTGCTCTACCTCGAATCGGTGAGCGACGGGCGCAAGTTCCTGTCGGCCGCGCGCGCCGCCGCGCGCGGCAAGCCGGTCATCGTGCTCAAGTCGGGGCGCACCGCCGCCGGCGCGCAGGCCGCGCTGCGCCACTGCGGCAGCGAAGCCGGAGACGACGCGGTGTTCGATGCGGCGGTGCGCAGGGCGGGCATGCTGCGGGTAGGCACCATCGCCGAACTCTTCGCCGCGGCCGAAACGCTCACGCGCGCACGTTCGCTCGAAGCCGAGCGGCTGTTCGTGCTCACCAATGCCGGCGGGCCCGGGGTGATCGCCGCCGACGCGCTCGCCGAAGGCGGCGGCGAACTCGCGGTGCCCGATGCGCCGACCCGTGCGCGGCTGCGCGCGCTGCTGCCGGAATCCGCGGCCCCCGCCAATCCGGTCGATCTGGGCGGCGACGCCGACGCGCGGCGCCATGCCGCGGGCCTGCAGGCGCTGCTGGCCGCACCGGGCCGCGATGCCACGCTGGTGATTCACGCACCCAGCGGGGTGGTGCCCGCGCGCGAAGTCGCCGAGGCCTGCGCGGCGGCGGCGCGCGAGCGCGCGCACGAAGTGCTCGCCTGCTGGATGGGCGGCGAGGCCGCGTCCGCCGCGGCGCAGCCGCTGCGCGAAGCGGGCATCGCCGTCTACGAGACGCCGGAAGCGGCGGTACAGGCGTTCCTGCACACGCTCGGGCACCGGCGCAACCAGGAGGCCTTGCAGGAGGCGCCCGCCTCGGTGGCGGCCGGCTTCGTTCCCGGGCGCGCCACGGCGCACGGCCTGCTGCGGCAGGCGCTCGCGCAGGGGCGCGAGCAACTGGCGCGCGAGGAAGCGCGCACGCTGCTCGCGGCCTATGGCGTCGCGACGGCTGCCCGCGTGCGCGATCGGGCACGTGCACTGGCGCTGCGCGTGACCCCCGACCCGGTGTTCGGGCTGGTCGCGCGCCTCGGCAGGACGGGCGGTGAGGCGCGCGCGGCGGCAATCGGGCTGCTGCCGCTCAATCACGCGCTTGCCGGCGAACTGATTGCGCGCGCCGGCCTGCCGACGACCGCGCCGGCTGCGGAGGGCCGCGACGCGCTCGCCGACTTGCTCGCGCGCGTGTCGCAACTGATGGTCGATCACGAGGAGTTGCGCGAACTGGAGATCGACCCGCTCGTCGTCGATGCCCGGGGCGCAGCGGCCGTGCGCGCACGCGTGCGCATCGCGCCCGCGTCGGTGTGGGGCGGCGAGCGTCTCGCGATCCGCCCGTATCCGCAGGAACTCGAGCAGTCGGCCGAGTTCGACGGTCGCCGCCTGCTGTTGCGGCCGATCCGCCCCGAGGACGCGGGTGCCTACGCGCGCTTCATCGCCGCCACTCAGGCGCCCGACTTCCGGTTCCGCTTCTTCACGCTGGTGCGCAGCCTGCCCGCGCGCGACCTCGCGCGGCACACGCAGATCGACTACCAGCGCGAGATGGCCTTCGTTGCGGTGGAGCGCGACGCACCCGCGGCAGGCGAGATCGCAGGCGAAGTGCGCGCCTTCGCCTACCCGGGCGGCACCACCGCCGAGTTCGCGATCCTGGTGCGCAGCGACCTGAAGCGGCGCGGCCTGGGCCGCGCGCTGCTCTCGAAGATGATCGACTACTGCAGGGCGAGCGGGCTGGCCGAACTGATCGGCCAGATCCTGCCCGAGAACGAAGCGATGATCGCGCTGGCGCGCCGCTGCGGCATGCAGGTGGAGGTCGCACCCGGCGCGAGCGTGGCGGTGGCGCACATCGACCTGCGCGCCGGGGAAGCCGCAAAGTAGCGACCGGCTTCGACCGGCCTGGCCGTCAGGACGGGATCTTCAGCCCTCGTGCCACTGCGGGGCGCTCGACGAACGCCGCGAGCGCGCGCGCCACTTCGCGGAAGTCGCCGAAGCCGACCAGGTCGCCGGCTTCGTAGAAGCCGACGAGGTTGCGCACCCACGGGAAGATCGCGATGTCGGCGATCGTGTAGGTGTCGCCCATGACCCACTTGCGGCCGGCGAGGCGCTTCTCCAGCACCCCGAGCAGGCGCCTCGACTCGGCGGCGTAGCGGTCACGCGGGCGCTTGTCCTCGAACTCCTTGCCGGCGAACTTCGTGAAGAAGCCGAGCTGGCCGAACATCGGTCCGATGCCGCCCATCTGGAACATCAGCCACTGCAGCGTCTCGTAGCGCTCGGCGGGGTCGGCCGGCATGAACGATTCGCGGCCTTCGCGCGCGCGCTTGTCCGACAGGTAGATCAGGATCGCCCCCGATTCGAACAGCCCCAGCGGCTTGCCGCCGGGACCATCGGGATCGATGATGGCCGGAATCTTGTTGTTCGGGTTCAGCGACAGGAATTCAGGCGACATCTGCTCGTTCGCCTGGAAGCTCACGGCGTGGGCTTCGTAGGGCAGGCCGGTCTCCTCGAGCATGATCGAGGCCTTCACGCCGTTCGGCGTGGGCCACGAATAGAGCTGGATGCGGTCCGGATGCTTCGCGGGCCACTTCTTCGTGATCGGGAAAGCGGAGAGATCGGCCATGTCCGGTTCAGCCGAGTTTGCCCAGCGTGCCGGTGGCCTCGGCGAGCAGGTAGTAGAACGTCACACGACTCTTGCGCCGCTCGTCCTTCATTTTTTCGATCACCGTCTTGATGCCGGCGTCGGCCGCAGCAGCGTCGAGCCCGAGCTTCTTCGCGGCGAAGCCGTCACGCACGGTGGCGAGTTCCTGCGGATCGGAGGCCGCGACGAGCGACGAGTCGGCATTGCGAAGCGCGATGCCGCAGTAGTTCACGATCGTCTTGACCGCGGCTTCGTCGACATTGGCGGTGTACTTCCTGATATCGGCTGCGTAGTCGCTCATTCGGAGTCTCCGGTAAGTGTGCGTGGGAGTCGCTGCAACGCGGCGGGCGATGGCCGAGGCGCCGAGCCGCCCCGACCCGCGCCCTGGCGGCTCCGATCATACGTCAATCGACGCGCAACGGCCGCAGCTGCGCCACTTCGCAGTCGGTTTCCGTGCCGCGCCGCTCGATTACCGCGAAATCGCCGTCGGCAAGCGCCAGCAGGGAGTGATGCCAGACTCCGCGCCGAAACGTCACCCCGCAGTCGCCGGCGACGCGAAACGCAGCGAGCGTCGCGGCGTCGGGCGCTGCCTCTCCGAGTGCGACCACTACCACGAACGGGGTGCCCCCGAGGGGCAGGAAGGTCTGGCTGCCGAGCCGGTGCCGCTCGAGCTCCCGTATTTCGATGGGCAAGCACGCCGCGCTCGCGCGAAACACGCTCAGCGACGGGTGCCCCCCGTCGCCCAGCACATCGGGCTCGGGCATCTCGACGCGCGTCGAGGTGCCGGCATTGATGCTGCGCCCTTCGCGGCCCTTGCTCGTCACCACGTCGCCGTAGGGCGCGAACGACTCGACCGTGAGCGGCCGAAGCGCGAGCCTGGGCGCGCCGCTCAGAAGTTGATTCCCAGCCATTCGCGCACCTGCGCGTGCAGGTCGCCCGCGAAGTCTTCCGGGCTACCCTCGGCGGTGATCTGACCCAGGCTCATCACGTAGATGTGGTCGGACATCGCCACCACGCGGCGCACGTTGTGGTCGACCAGCAGGATGCCCATGCCGGACTTCGCGAACGAGTCGATCCACTGGAACACTTCGGCGGCGACCCGCGGCGACAACCCGATGCTCGGCTCGTCGATCAGGCAGACTTCGGGCTGCACCATGTAGGCCTTGGCGAACTCGAGCGACTTCTGCTGGCCGCCGGAGAGGTCGCCGGCCTGCGCCGAGAGTTTTTCCTTCAGCACCGGGAACCGCTCGAGCGTGTCGGCGTAGCGCTGCTCGATCACCGCGCCGAACTGCCGGCGACGGCCTTCGAGCGCGAGCCGCAGGTTCTCGGCCACCGTCATGTACGGGAACAGGCTCGATTCCTGCGGGATGTACCAGAGCCTGTCGTCGATCATCGTGTGCGGGGCCTTTCCGGAGATGTCGCGTCCGGCGAGCGTGACCCGACCCGATTTCGGGCGCAGGAAACCGCACAGGGTTTTCATCAGCGTCGACTTGCCCGCGCCGTTCAGTCCGATCAGGCCGCTGATGCGCCCGGCACGCACCGTGAGCGAGACGTTGCGCAGCACGTCGATGTCGCCGAGGTAACCGGAGGTGACGCCCTCCATCGCCAGCAGGACGTCAGCCATGTGCCTGCCCCTCGCCGCCGGCATCGACTTCCTCGCCGAGGTAGGCCTCGATCACTGCCGGGTCGTTCAGCACGCGCTGCGTCGGGCCGTCGGCGAGCACCTTGCCGGCATTCATGCAGACCGAACGTGGACACAGTTCGACCACCACCGGCATGTCGTGGCTCACCAGGATGAAGGTCTGGCCGCTCTCGTTGCGGCGACGGATGAACGCCGCCATCGTCTCCTTCATCGTCGGGTGCACCGCGGCAAACGGTTCGTCGAGCAGCGCGACACGCGGCGGCACCATGAAGCAGGCCCCGAACTCGAGGAGCTTCTTCTGGCCGCCCGAGAGCTGTCCTCCGTCCAGGTGCATCACGTGGCCGAGCTTCAGTTCTTCGAGCAGCTCGACCGCCCGTCGCTCCGCCTGCGCTTCGTTCAGTCCCATCGCAAGCCCGCAGACGAGCAGGTTGTCGAAGGCGCTCACGCGGTTGAACACGCGGGTCATCTGGAACATGCGCAGCACGCCCAGCCGGGTGAGCTGCGTCGGGTTCAGGCCGAGCACGCTGCGGCCTTCGAGCTGCACCTGTCCGGCGTCGGCGCGCATGTGGCCCGAGAGCAGGTTGAGCAACGTGGTCTTTCCCGAGCCGTTGGGCCCGATCAGGCCGAGCAGTTCTCCCTGGGCGACGTCCATGCCGACGCGATCGACCGCGCGCAGGCCGCCGAAGCGCTTCTCGACGCCACGAATCTCGAGCAGCGCCATCACGTCCCCTTCGCTGCGCCCGGCGCGGTCTGGCGTCGCCGCACGGCCGCTTCGCGCGCCAGCCCCCAGAGGCCTTCGCGGAAAAAGCGCGCGAACACGATCACCAAGGCCGCGAACACGATCATCTGGATGTTGCCGACGTCGCGCAGCATCTCGGAGGCCACGTAGACCAGCACCGCGCCGATCAGCGGCCCCACCAGCGTGCCCATGCCGCCGATCACCACCATCGCGATCACGATGCCGGTCTGCGCGATCATGCCGAGCTCGGGACTCACCAGCTGCGCGAAGGTGCCGTAGAGGCCGCCGGCGAAGCCGCAGATCGCGCAGCTCACGAGAAATGCCAGCGTCTTGGCGCGCACCACGTCGATGCCGCGGCTCGCCGCGCCGATCTCGTCGTCGCGGATCGCCTGCAGGAAGCGGCCGGTGGGCGAGCGCAGCAGCAGGAACACGCCGATCGTCACCGCGGTGAGCGCGGCGAGGAACAGGTAGTAATTTCCCAGGCGGCTGTCGGTGAGCGCCGGCACGTTCAGGCCCTGGTCGCCGCGGGTGAAGTCGATCGAGTTGTAGATGACCAGCCGCACGATCTCTGCGAACGACAGCGTGGTGAGCGCAAGGTAGGGACCCGAGAGCCGCAGCACGATCCGCCCGAGCAGCAGTCCGATGAGGCCGGGCACCACCAGCGACATAGGCAGGCCGACCCACAGTGGCACTTTCCAGTGCCACGCCAGCAGCGCCGTGGTGTAGCCGCCCAGCATCGCGAAGGCCGCCGGGGCGAGCGAGAACTGTCCGGTGTAGCCGGCGAGCAGGTTCCAGCCCATGGAGAGCATCGCGAAGTACATGCTGACGATCAGCACGCCGAGCCAGTACGGCGAAGTGACCGCCAGCGGCACGAGCGCGAGCACCGCGAGCACCACGAGGGACAGGCGCGTCTCCTGCGTGAGCTTGCTGCGCAGGAAATTCGGATGACGGGGCGCCTGCACGACCTAGACCTCGCGCGTCCGTTCGCCGAACAACCCTTGCGGGCGCAACAGCAGTACGAGGATCAGCAGCACCAGCCCGAAGGTGTCGCGGTAGTCGTACGAGATGTACACCGCGCCGAAGCTCTCGAGGACGCCGAGTGCGAGCGCCGCGACGATGCTTCCGGGGATCGAGCCCATGCCGCCGATCACGACGATCACGTAGGACTTCACCGCGGGGAAGATGCCGACGTCGGGCGCCGGGTTGATGATGGGCGCGAGCAGGGCGCCCGCGAGCGCGGCCAGCACACCCGAGGCCATGAAGATGATGCTGCTCGCGCGCGCAGTGTCGATGCCGGCGATCGAGGCGCCGAGCCGGTTCTGCGCCACGGCCTGCACCTGCCGGCCCCACAGCGAGCGCTTGATGAACAGCGCCAGCCCCGCGAGCAACACGATCGCCAGGCCGGCAGTGATCAATTTCTGGCCGCTGAGCATGAACGGCCCGAGCGCCATGCGCGTGACCTCGGACAGCGCCGGACCGCGCACCGGGTAGGGCCCGACGATCTTGTCGACCAGGTTGATCAGCAGCAGCGACAGGCCGAAAGTGACCACCACCGCGTATTCGTCCTTCATCAGCGCCCACGAGCCGTAGCCGGCGTACAGCGGACGCATCAGCCAACGCTCGGTTGCCCAGCCGAGCAACGCGCCGGAGGCGGCCGCCACCGGGAGTGCGAGCCACGGGGAGACGCCGAGCGCGAGCGAGACCAGCGTGTAGGTGTAGGCGCCCACCATGTAGAACTCGCCGTGGGCGAAGTTCACGACCTTCAGGATTCCGAAGATCATGGTGAGGCCGACCGCCATCAGCGCATAGAACAGTCCGATGATCAGCCCGTTGACGAACAGGTCGAGAGCGAGCAATCGAGTCTCCGCGCGGCGCGGCGGAGTCTTTGCCCCGCGCGGCCGCTTCGTGGCTGGCGGCCGCGCCGTGGCGCGGCCGGGCTTGTCGTCACTTCGCGGGCTTGAGCACCTTGTCGATCTGCAGCGGCTGGCCCGGAACCTGGATCAGCGTGGTCTTGCTGACCGGCTGGTTCACCTCTGTGAGTTGGTAGGTGACATAGGGGATGTCGACCCACTGCTGGTACTTGTAGCCCGGCTCCTGCGAGAACGAGAATTTGCCGCGCGCGCCCTCGAACTGGATGCCCTGCAGCGCCTTGATGATCGCGGCGCCGTCGGTCGACTTCGCCTGCTCGATCGCGCGAGCGACCAGCAGCACCGAGTCGACCCCCTGGAAGATGAGCCGGTTCGGCTCGGTCTTCGCCTGCTTCTGGTAGATCTCGCCGACCTCCTTGCCCAGCGCCGGCATCGGCATCGCCGGGTGGTACAGGCCGAAGGCCAGCATGTACTTGCCGGCTTCCTTCACGTTCTGCCAGAAGTCGGGATAGTCGGCAATGCCAGCGCCGTCGTAGAAGGCGGTCTTCGCGCTGGGTGCGACGCCCTGCTCGTAAAACTGGTTCATCAGGATGTAGGCGGCCGGCGGCAGCATCACGTTGACGACCAGATCGGGCGGATTCGCGCGCAGCGGCAGCACCGCGGGCGTGAAGTCCTTGCCGGCGCGGTCGAGCGCGACGTACTTGTACTGTATCTGCGGCGCCATCTGCTTCAGGAATTCGCCGAGCAGCTTCGCTTGCCCGATGCCGTAGTCGGTGTTCTCGGCGAACGCGACCACGCTCTTCACCTTGAGCGCCGCGATTGTCTCGGCCATGGCCGACGAGACGCGGGTGTTGTAGTTGCCCGGGTTGAAGACCTCGGGATAGCCCTTCGTGCGAATGTCGTCGGACCAGCAGTTGGTGTTGACGTACGGCGTCTTGTAGCGATGAGCGACCTCGATCTCGGCCAGGCAGACCGAGCTCTGGTGACCGCCGGTGACCGCGACCACCTTGTCGCGCGTGATCAGCTTCTCGGTGGCGGCGCGCCCTTTTTCGGGGATGCCCTGGTTGTCTTCGTAGACGACCTTGAGCGGGCGCCCGAGCACTCCGCCCTTGTCGTTGAGCATCTTGACGGCGATCTCGACACCGTCCTTCACCTGGGTGCCCTGCACGACCGAGCCGGGGGGCGACTGGGCAATGCTCACGCCGATGACGATCGGCTCGGCCGCATACGAGGCGGCAGCCAGCGCGGTCGCCGAGGCGGCGAGCGCGATCCGGAACAGGTTCTTCATGGTGTTCTCCTTCAGGGGGTCGTCTTCAGCAGGTCTTCGAGGCGGGCGGCGACGTTCAGCACGCGCCAGTCGTCGCCGCGCCGGCCGGCGATCTGCACGCCGATCGGCAGGCCGTTGTCGCCGCGGCCGCAGGGCAGCGTGAGTGCGGGCATGCCGGTGAGGTTGAACGGCATCGTGAGCGCGGTGACGGCGGTGTGCAACGGGATGTCGCGGCCGCCGATGCGCGCCGAGCCGGCTCCGGAGCGCGGGGGCTCGATGCGCAGCGTCGGGGTGACCAGGACATCGACCTCGCGCATGGCGGCGGCAAACATTGCGGCGAGCACCGCGCGCCCGCGTTGAGCGCGCACGTACCAGGTGGCAGGCAGGAACTGGCCGACTTCGAGGCGCACGCGCACGTCGGCGCCCAGCGTTTCGGGGCGCTCGACCAGCCGTTGCCAGTGCAACTCGGTTGCCTCGCTGCACAGCGTCACGAACTGCAGCGCGGCGCTGCGTTCGACACCGGGCAGGTCGATCGGGACCAGCGCAGCGCCGTCGTCGCGCATGCGCGCGAGCACGGCGCGCACCGCACGCGCCACGTCGTCGGCCAGCGGGTCGTAGAAGTAGTTCTCGGGCACCCCGACGCGCAGACCGGCGAGCGGTGCGGGAGCGGCGACCCGCGCCGGTTGGCCGGCCATCACCGAGAACATCAGTGCTGCGTCGGTCACGCTGGCGGCGATCGGCCCGATGTGGTCGAGGCTCGCGCCGAGCGTCTGCGCGCCCTCGCGCGCAATCGCGTCGAAGCTCGGCTTGAAGCCGACCACGCCGCAGCAGGAAGCGGGCAGGCGGATCGAGCCGGCGGTGTCGGTGCCGATCGCGAGCCTGACGATGCCAGCCGCGACCGCGGCGGCCGAGCCGCCGCTCGAGCCACCCGGGGTGTATCCGGCTGCGCGGGGATTGGCCACCCACCCGTGGTGGGGGTTTTCGCTGGTGATGCCGTAGGCGAGTTCGTGCAGATTGGCAGTGCCGACGACGAGCGCGCCGGCCTCGCGCAGTCGCGCGACCGCGAGTGCATCGTGCGCGGAAGGTGCCGGCGCCGGTCCGCCGCTGCCGTTGGTCTGCGGAAAGCCGGCGACCGGCATCAGGTCTTTCACCGCCACTGGCACGCCCATCAGCGGCATTGGCGCCCCGCCGCGCAGGCGTTGTGCCGCGACCGAGGCCGCCGTGTCGAGCGCGGCGGGTTCGGCAAGCGCGATGAATGCGTTCAGGTGTTTCTGCCGCACCGCTTCGGCAAGCGCCGCCTGTGCCGGGGCTGCGGCGCGCTCGGGCGCGGCACGGCAATCGCGCGCGATCGCGGCTGCGCCGCCGGCATCGTCGGAGGGTGGCGTGCCGCCGTCGGCGACCACCGCCGGCGGTTGCGAGAGGTAGCCGAGCTCGGGCTCGGGCCGCAGCGCGTCGAATACGTCGAGTTCGGGCAGGTTGACGCGCAGCCGTTCCAGCCACGCGGCATGCCGGTCGACGTGCGGGTAACGGCCAAGGCGCGCGATGCCGTCTACGGATAGCTCGAAACGCTCGAGGAGGTCGGTCATCTGCGGGTGAGCTGCGCGTTCGCGGGATTGTCGGGAATGTGGATGTGTACCCTCGCGCGCTACGCTATAGTGCGCGGCAGACCGGTCGGACTGGTCTGACCAGTTTGCGGCCATGGTGCCCAGAGAACCTTCCGCTGTCAATGTCGATCATGACTACCGTCGAACGCGTCGCGCAGCAGCTTCAGACGCGGATTCGACGCAAGGAGTGGGCGCGTCGGGGCAAGCTTCCCGGCCAGCGCCAGCTGTCCGAGGAACTCGGCGTGAGCCGCGCCTCGCTGCGCGAGGCGATCACGATGCTCGAGAGCCTCGGACTGCTGCGCAGCGAGGCGGGGCGGGGCGTATTCATCGTTCGACCCGGCGAGAAGACCGCGGATGCGATCCGTGGGCGCTGGCGTTTCCAGGGCCGCTACGCGCTGCGCGACGTCTACCTGGTGCGCAACGAACTCGAGGAACTCGCCGCGGCAATGGCTGCAGGCGCAATCACGCGGGCGGGTCTCGCACGGCTTCGAGTCACGATCGAGCGCATGCGCGCTGCTGCCGACGCGGGCAACCTGGTGGGGATGTCGGAGGCCGATCGGGCATTTCACGCGCACATCTTCGAGATCGCCGGCAGCCCGATGCTGCGCGACATCGCGGAGGGCATCGCCGACGTCATCGAGAGCAGCCGGCAGCTGGCTTTCGCAGACCGTGAGCGGGTGCGCGAACCGATCGACGAGCACCTGCGGATCGTCGAGGCGCTGGCCACGGGAAGCCCGAAGGCGGCGCGCGCGGCGATGCGCGCGCACATCCGCAACGCCGCCGATCGCGTCGGCCTCGCGCTCGGAATTCCCGGAGCCTGACAGGAAACGCGCATGCAGCGCATCCTGGTCACGATCGAGCGCGCCCCGTGTTCACCGCTCGGGAGGCAGGGCCTCGCTGGCCGGCGAGCGTGCCGCTTCGGCCAGCACGTAGCGCAGGCACTCCTCGACGCCGGTCGCCGACAACGCCTCGCCGGGTCGCGGCGTGAGCGCGAGCACCGTGGCGTCGCCGTCGCGCCGCGTGTCGCAGGCGCCGATCTTCGCGCACTCGCCCGACGGACAGGACCACCAGCTCGTGCTGCGACAGGCGCACACCCGGTCGAAGACGTCCTGCTCGTCGCGCGTGGCGTTCACGATCCGGACCAGCAGTTCGTTGCCTTGCCTTTCGATCCTGAAACTCATCTCTCCTCCTTCGCGGCCGCGGCCGCCGCCGCTTCGTGCGCGGCATCGGGCTCACTCTATTCCCCCTCGCCGCCATGTCAACCTGCGGATCCGGCCTGCGCCGGCTCCGGTCGTTGCAGGTCGACGCGTCATCGCGCAGCGGCACCGCGCGGCGCCGCCGCTGCCCGGCGTGCGGCCGCTCCCCCAGCCGCGCAGCCGCTATCATCGGCGCCGAAACGGATGTGCGACGATGCAGACCGTAGCCGTCATCGACTTCGAGACCACCGGCATTTCGCCCGACGCGGGCGCGCGTGCGACCGAGATCGCCGCGGTGCTGCTTCGCGACGGCCGCGTCGTCGACCGCTACCAGAGCCTGATGAATGCGGGCACCTGGGTGCCGCCGTTCATCGAGCAGCTCACCGGGATCAGCAACGCGATGGTGCGCGCCGCACCGCCGGCGCGCACGGTGATGCGCGAAGTCGCCGACTTCGTCGGCGCGCATCCGCTGGTGGCGCACAACGCGTCGTTCGACTGCAGGTTCTGGGACGCCGAGCTCGGCCGCATCGGACGCAGGCGGATGCAGGAGTTCGCCTGCACGATGCTGCTCGCGCGGCGCATCTATCCCGAGGCACCGAACCACAAGCTGGGCACGCTGGTGGAGTTCGCGGGCCTGCCGGTGGCGGGCCGGCATCACCGCGCGCTGGCCGACGCCGAGATGGCGGCCAGCCTGCTGATGAGGCTCGAGCAGGAGCTCGAGCGACGGTTCGGGCTCGGGCCGATCACGCACGAATTGCTGCGCGAGATCCAGTCGTCGTCTCGCCACGCGATGCACGAGTGCATCGCCCGGCACGGCGGTCGCGTCCGACGCGTGTAACGGCGACCGAGCCGCGCGCCGCGACGGCCCGCGCTCAGCGCGCTGCCAGCCGCCGCAGCTGCAACGTCCACGCGCCGAGCCCGGCGATCAGCGCCGCGAAACCGATCCAGCCTCCGAGCCACGGCACGCGCGAAGCGAGCGCAAGCACCAGCACGCCGAGCATGGCCGCGACGACGCGCCACCCGGTGCGATCGGCGCGGGCCGACGCGCCGCGCGCCAGCAGCCAGTCGCCGACCGCGATGCCCGTGCTGGCCCAGGCCACCGGCAACAGCGCGAGCCAGGCGAACACGAGCAGCAGCGCGAGCGGAACGCCGATGATGGTCACGAGCAGCAGCACGGCGGCGATCGGCGCGCAGACGAGCGCCACGAAGCCGAGCACCAGGCTGAAACCCGGCCGGCCGCGCAGCGATTCCGAGACCGAGGCGCTGAGCCGCGGCGTGACGGCCACCAGCAGCGCCGCCAGCAGCATCAGGCCGGTGGTCCAGAACAGGCCGGCGCCCCGGCGCATCTCTCCCGCTTCGGACGACCACTTCGCCGGGTCGGGGCCGACGCGCACGATCTCGCCGACGACCTGCGCGGCAGGGTCGCGCTCGAGCGGCTCGGTGCTGCGATACCGCAGCGTGCCGGCGATGCGCGCATTCGGCCCGATCTCCAGCGTGCCGGCGACCGCCTCGACGTCGCCGCCGATCGGCGCATCGATCAGCAGGGTTCCGGCGCCCGCGCTCAGGTGGCCGTCGACCGCGCCGCGCACCGCGATGCGGCCGGCCGCCGCGCCCAGGTTGCCGGCGATCTGTGCCTTCGGCCCGATCTCGATCTCGCCGCCGGCGAGTCGCGCGTTGCGCGCCACGCGCCCGACCAGCGAGAGTTGCCCGGCCGCCGCGTGCACCGATTGCCCGACGCTTCCGCCGATGCGGACCTTGCCGCCCGCCGCGACGACGCCGCCGGCGACGTCGGTGTCGACGTCGACGCTGCCGCCAGCGGCGATCAGGTCGCCTGCCACGGGCGCGACCTCGGTGACGGTGCCGCCGGCGATGAAGCGGTCGGACGCCGGCGGCGCGGCGCGCGCGAGCGGCGCGCCGCCGGCAATCGACAGGGCGACGAACGAGGCAGCGACGGTCGCGGAGCGCACGGTGTACTCCCCACGGTGTGGGCCGTTGTCGCCACGATACACCCGCGCCGTCGTCGTCTCGAGTCGGGGTCGATGCGCCCGGCGGGCGGAGCGTTCATACTCCCGACCGATATCCGGCCCGGAGACACGCCATGTACGACCGAATCCTCGTCCCCATCGACGGCAGCCCCACCTCCGAGCGCGCGCTCGCCGAGGCCGCCGGGCTCGCCCGGCTGTGCGCCGCGAAGCTGCGCCTGCTGCACGTGATGGATCCGCTGATGTACATCACCGGCTACGAGCGGCCCGACGTGTTCGTGCGCGAGATCGAGCCGGCGCTGCGCAAGGCCGCGCAGGACCTGCTCGCCAAGGCGCGCGAAAACGTCACCGACGAGCGGGTGCAGGTCGAGACGGCGCTCGTCGAGAGCCAGGGCGAGCGCGTGTCCGACATCATCGTCGAGCAGGCGAAGGCCTGGCCGGCCGACCTCGTCGTGATCGGCACGCACGGCCGGCGCGGGGTCGATCGGGTGCTGATGGGCAGCGATGCCGAGCAGGTGGCGCGCCGCTCGCCGGTGCCGGTGCTGCTGGTGCGGATGAAGTAGGCGCGCCGGGCCCGGCGGGCCGGCGGAGCGCCCTGCGGGCTTGACTCTGCTTTCGGACCAGTCCAGACTGGTCTGCATGAAACCCACTCTCGTCGCTGCCGAACCCGTCAGTGCTTACGACGCGAAGACTCACCTGCCCAGGCTGCTCGAGCGCGCCGCGAAGGGCGAGCGTTTCGTGATCACGCGCCACGGCAAGCCGGTCGCGCAACTCATCCCGTTCGAAGATGCCGATGCCGCCGCGATCGGCCGCGCGTTCGAGAGGGTGGAAAAGATCCGTGCGCAACTGGCGCGACAGGGGGTCACGCTCGCCGGTGCGCTCGCGCAGGGCGAAACCGTGCGCGAACTCGCGCACGCGGGCCATCGCTACTGACCACTCCCGCCCGGGCAGCCGATGGCCTTCGTCATCGACGCTTCGGTGGTGCTCGCGTGGCTGCTGCCCGACGAGCGCAGCGAGGCCGCGCAGCGCCTGCTGCAGCGCGCCGTCCACGAGCGGCCGCGCGCGCCGTCGCTGCTGATGCTCGAAGTCGGCAACGCGCTGCTGCAGGCCGAGCGGCGCACCCGCCTGTACCGGGCGGCGCGACTCGAATTGCTCGATGCTTTCACCGCCTTGCCGATCGCGCTCGAACCGATTGCCGCCGACGCCATGTTGCGCGCCGGCGGGGCCTGAATGCGCGCGGCGCAGACCCGATCGTTCAGCCGTTGCTGCCGCTGATGTAGTGCTGCAGCTGCTCGATGACGAACTGCTGTTCCGAAATGATGTCGCGCACGAGGTCGCGCATCGACAGCACGCCGACCAGCTTGCCCTCGTCGATCACCGCCAGGTGGCGTACGCGGTGCTCGGTCATCAGCGCCATGCAGTTCTCGTTGCTCTCCTGCGGGTTCACGTACATGACGGGCGTCGTCATCAGCGCGCTCACCGGCGTCTCGCGCGAATCGCGGCCCATCAGCGCGCCCTTGCGGGCGTAGTCGCGCTCGGTGACGATCCCGACGATCTTCTCGCCGTCGACCACCACCAGCGCACCGATGTCGCGGTAGGCCATCGCTTCCAGCGCCTGGCGCATCGTCGCCGACGGCGCGATCGTGTGAATGACCTGGTCGGGCTTCGAACGCAGGATGCTCGATACCGGTTTCATGGCTTCCTTCGGATTGTCGGGGCGCCGGCGCGCTGCAGGGAGGCAGCGCTCGCTCGCGCTCTGCGGCTGCCGGGTCACGAGCGCAGAGTCTGACGCGAGCGCGCCGTTGCCGCAACCATCCCGATCAATGCCTGTCGATCGCGATCGGCCGATCGCGGCGCCGATGGCCGATCGCCACGCCACGCGCCGATCTGCTGCGCGACGCCGGGGCGCGGCTGGATGGCGCGCCGGTTTCCGGTCATGATGCGCGCGCATGAACTGGATCTTCCTCGGCATCGTGCTCGCGGCCTTCACGGTCGCCGGCTGGCGGCAGTTCGCGCAGGTGACTGCGGCGGGAGCGCCGTCGCCGATGGAGGTGCTGTCGAGCTCGATGATCTCGTCGGCCGCCGGTGCGGTCGAGCTGGCGATCGGGCTGGTCGGTGTGATGGCGCTGTTTCTCGGGCTGATGAAGGTCGCCGAGGCGGGCGGGCTGCTGACCGTGATCGCGCGCCTGATCCGGCCGCTGATGACGCGGCTGTTCCGCGAGGTGCCGCCCGATCATCCGGCGATGGGCGCGATGATCCTCAATCTCTCGGCCAATGCACTGGGGCTGGGCAATGCGGCGACGCCGTTCGGCATTCGCGCCATGCAGGAACTCGACCGGCTCAATCCGCGGCCCGGCACCGCGACGAACTCGATGGCGTTGTTCCTCGCGATCAACACTTCGAGCGTCACGCTGCTGCCCACCGCGGTGATCGCGCTGCGCGCGGCGGTCGGTTCGTCGGACCCGGCGGGAATCCTGCCGACGACCCTGTTCGCATCGATCTGCGGGACGATCGCGGCAGTGCTCGCGGCGCTCTGGCTGGCGCGCTTCTTTCCGGTGGGCGTGCCCGACGCTGCCGCAGAGGGCTTCGACCGGCCCTGGATTCGCGACGGCGCGCAGCGCGAGGCGCTGCCGGCGGACCCTGGCGCGTATCCGCCCTGGGCCTCGGTGCTGGCGATCGGCGGCCTCGTCGCGCTGATCCCGCTCACGATCGTCTGGGGCAAGACGCTGTCGCCGTGGATCGTGCCGGGCCTGATGGCCGGCTTCCTGCTCTTCGGCGCGCTGCGCGGCGTGCGCGTCTACGAGGCGTTCGTCGAAGGCGCGAAGGAGGGCTTCCGGGTGGCGGTGCGCATCATTCCGTACCTGGTCGCGATCCTGGTGGCGGTCGGCATGCTGCGTGCGAGCGGCGCGCTCGATGCGACCGTGGCCGCGCTCGGCCAATACACCGCGAAGGTCGGGCTGCCGCCCGAGGCGCTGCCGATGGCGCTGCTGCGCTCGCTGTCGGGGTCGGGCGCCTATGGCGTGATGGCCTCGATCATCAACGACCCGGCGATCGGCCCCGACAGCTACACCGGCTACCTGGTGAGCACGCTGCAGGGTTCGAGCGAAACGACCTTCTACGTGCTGGCGGTGTACTTCGGCGCGGTGCAGGTGCGCCGCGTGCGCCACGCGCTGGCCGCAGCGCTCGTCGCCGACCTGGTTGCGGTGATCGCCGCAGTGGTGATCTGCCGCTGGCTGTTCGCGTAGCGACTGCTGAACGCGTGCCGGAATCCGGTTACACTCGACACGGCGCGTGGGGTCGAAGATGGCCCGCGCGCATCTGCTGGGGGTGCCGCGCCGCAGATCCGTCTGCGGCGCAGCTGAGACCAAACCCTTCGAACCTGATCGGGGTAATGCCCGCGCAGGGAAGCCGCCATGACGACGATCGCCCGCAACACCGCCCTGATTCCGCTGTCCGCCGCCGACCGGCTGTTCGGCTGGCGCGACCACGCCGCGCTGTGGCTCAGCCTCGGCGTGGGCCTGCTGGTGATGCAGGTGGGCGCCTACCTGGTGCCGGCGCTCGGCACGCAGGCGGCGCTCGCGGCGATCGTCGGCGGCTCCGTGATCGGCGCCGGCCTGCTCGGCTGGACCGCGAAGATCGGCTGCGACAGCGGGCTCTCCAGCGCCGGCCTGATGCACGCCACTTACGGCAGCAGCTTCGCGCGGTTGCCGGTGGTGTTGAACATCGTCCAGCTGATCGGCTGGACCACTTTCGAGACGGTGGTGATGCGCGACGGCGTGCTCGGAATCGCGCGGCAGGCGGGCGCCATCGCGCCGCTCGTCGACCCGGCGACAGCAGCCCCCGGCGTCGGCGATGCGACCGCGACGCTGCCGCTGCCCGAGGTGCTGGTCACGCTGGCGTTCGGCCTGCTGCTGGTCGGCCTGCTGTCGGGTTCGATGGTCGGACTGGTGCGCAAGTTCATCGGCCGCTTCGGGCTGCCGCTGGTGATCCTGTCGCTGCTGTGGCTGTCGTGGCAGTTCCTCGGCAAGGCGCAGGCGATCGGCTGGTCGGCCGTCTGGAACCGGCCTGGCGACGGCGGCATGAGCACGCTGGCGGCGCTCGACCTGGTGATCGCGATGCCGATCTCGTGGCTGCCGCTGGTGGCCGATTTCTCGCGGCACGGCCACGACGGCCGCAGCGCGCTGCACGGCACCTGGCTCGGCTACGCGGTCGCCAACGTCTGGTGCTACGCGCTCGGGGTGCTGGTGGCGCTCACCACGCCGTCGCCCGATCTCGTTTCGGCATTGCTGCTCGCGCAGGGCGGACTGGTCGCGCTCGGCCTGATCCTGATCGACGAAGTCGACAATGCCTACGGCGACCTGTACTCGGCATCGGTGGGCGGCCACAGCCTGGCTCCCGGCTGGAGCACGCGCCGCTGGGCCGTGCAGCTGGCGGTGCTGTGCACCGCGCTGGCACTGGTGCTGCCGATGCACAGCCTCGAGCCGTTCCTGCTGATGCTCAGCTCGGTGTTCGTGCCGCTGTACGGGGTGATTCTCGGGCGGCTGGGCGGCCGGGCCGACGTGCCGTCGCTGGTGGGCGCCAGGCGTGTGGATCGCAGCGCGGTCGTGATCTGGGTGCTCGGCGTGGCCGTCTTTCACCTGCTGCCGCAGGTCTCGACGCAGCTCGGCTCGGCGCTGCCGACGCTGGCCCTCACCTTCGTGCTGGCGCGCCTGACGCGCAAGACCTGATTTGACAGGCCCGGCGCCATCGGCTTACCTTTGCCCCGGTCTCATCGCGCCGATTTGAAGATCAGCTTGCGGGCGCGTTACAAGTACGGCTAAAGCGGCCAGGCCCACGACCGATCGAGCCCGACCCGCAAGCAAGCCGGTCGGGCTTTTCGTTTCCAGCACAGCGTCCGTCTCGCAGACTTGAACCACGCCCTCGAGTCACAGATCCTGTCGCCGCCGCCTGGCTCGGCAGGCATCGTCACGCCGCAGCGGATGCGCTTCGAGCAGCCGCTGGCGTTGCGCAGCGGCGCATCGATCGCCGGCTACGAGCTCGTCTACGAAACCTACGGCACGCTGAACGCCGAGCGCTCGAACGCGGTGCTGGTCTGCCACGCGCTGAACGCGGGCCATCACGTGGCCGGTGTCTACGCCGACGACCCCGACAACCTCGGCTGGTGGGACAACATGGTGGGGCCGGGCAAGCCGGTGGACACCGAGCGCTTTTTCGTCGTCGGCGTGAACAACCTCGGCAGCTGCTTCGGGTCGACCGGTCCGATGAGCATCGACCCGGCTACCGGCAAGCCCTACGGTCCCGATTTCCCGGTGGTCACCGTCGAAGACTGGGTGCACGCGCAGGCGCGGCTCGCCGATGCGCTGGGCATCGGGCGCTTCGCCGCGGTGATGGGCGGCAGCCTGGGCGGCATGCAGGCGCTTGCGTGGACCACGCTGTATCCGCAGCGCGTCGCGCACTGCGTCGCGGTGGCGACCGCGCCGAAGCTGTCGGCGCAGAACATCGCGTTCAACGAGGTCGCGCGCCGGGCGATCATCACCGACCCCGATTTCCACGGCGGACGCTTCTACGATCACGGCGTGGTGCCGGCCCGCGGACTGCAGGTGGCGCGGATGATCGGCCACATCACCTACCTGTCCGACGACGTGATGGGCGAGAAGTTCGGCCGCGCGCTGCGCCGCCACGTGACCGACACGGTGCTGCGCAACGACTACCGGTTCACCTTCGACGTCGAGTTCGAGATCGAGTCGTACCTGCGCTACCAGGGCGAGAAATTCTCGGGCTACTTCGACGCGAACACCTACCTGCTGATCACGCGCGCGCTCGACTACTTCGATCCGGCGCTGTCCTGCGGCGGCGACCTCGCGCGTGCGCTCGCGCCGGCGCAGGCCGACTTCCTGCTGGTGTCGTTCACCACCGACTGGCGCTTCGCGCCCGGACGCAGCCGCGAGATCGTCGAGGCGCTGCTCGCCAACGGGCAGCGCGTCACCTACGCCGAAGTCGACGCGCCGCACGGGCACGACGCGTTCCTGCTCGACGACCCGCAGTACATGGCGGTGATGCGCAGCTGGTTCGAGCGCGTGCACCGCTCGGTGCGCGCGCCGGGAGGCGCGCGATGACGACGGGTGCGGCGGCGCACGCCCCCGGGGGCCAGGGCAACGGCCTGCGCGCCGACCTCGCGCGGATCGCCGACTGGATCGCGCCCGGTTCGCACGTGCTCGACCTCGGCTGCGGCGACGGCGCGCTGCTGGCGTACCTCCAGTCGGCCAAGGGCTGCAGGGGATACGGCGTGGAGATCAACGACGAGCAACTGCTCGCCTGCATGCGCAAGGGCGTCGACGTGATCCAGCAGGACATCGAGGCGGGGCTGGGCATGTTCCACGCGCCGTCGTTCGACGTGGTCGTCCTGTCGATGGCGATCCAGATGACGCACCAGACCGAGCGCGTGCTGCGCGAGATGAGCGAGGTCGGCCGCGAAGGCATCGTGTCGCTGCCGAACTTCGGTCACTGGACCCACGCCTGGTCGCTGCTGCGCGGGCACATGCCGGTGTCGCGCGAGCTGCCCTTCGAGTGGTTCGACACGCCGAACCTGCACATGTCGACGGTGCGCGACTTCGAGGACTTCCTGCGCCGCCTCGGGCTGGTGATCACCGGCCGCGTCTTCCTGCGCGACGGCAAGCCGGCCGGCTGGCTGCCGGCGCTGCGTTCGACGCAGGCGATCTACCGCTTCAGGCGGGCGTGAGCCGGGCTCAGCGCACGTCGGCGTACTCGGGCGTGCGCGCGATCACCACCCGCACGTACGAGCAGGTCGGCACCAGCCGGATCTTGCCGGCGCGCGCCCACTGCACCACCGCGTCGACCAGCCGGCGCGCGAAGCTGCCCCCGCGCAGGGCCGGATCGACCCAGGTGTGGTCGACCACCGCCACGCCGTCTGCGAGCGAGTAGGTGAGCTCGGCGATGCGCCGGCCCTCGCGTTCGATGAAGAACTCGCCGCGACGTCCATCGGACTCGTGCCGGATCGGATCTTCGACGGGGGGTGCGGTCATGCCGGATTCGGATGGCGTGCAATCGGGAAGGGGAAGGGCCGGATCGGTCAGCCGGTCGGCGCAAGCCGCAGCAGCCGGCCGTCGGTCTCGTCGGTGAGAAGATACAGCAAGCCGTCGGGCCCCTGGCGCACGTCGCGCACCCGCTCGCCGAGGTCGGTGAGGAGCCGCTCCTCGCGCACGATGGTGTCGCCGTCGAGTTCGAGGCGCGCGAGCAGGCGAAACTTCAGCGAACCGACGAACAGGCTGCCCTGCCAGCCGGCGTAGCGGTTGCTGGTGCAGAAGGCCATGCCGGAGGGTGCGATCGACGGTGTCCATTGCCACAGCGGCGGCGTCACGTCGGCGCGCTCGGTGCCTTCGCCGATCTTCGAGCCGGTGCCGTATTCGCGCCCGAAAGTGATCACCGGCCAGCCGTAATTGGCGCCGGCGCGCTCGATGTTGACCTCGTCGCCACCCTGCGGGCCGTGCTCGTGCGTCCACAACTGCCCGGTCGCCGGATGCAGCGCCGCGCCCTGCACGTTGCGGTGGCCGTACGAGTGGATCTCGGGCAGTGCGCCGGCGCGTTTCACGAACGGGTTGTCCGGCGGCACGCTGCCGTCGGGGCGGATGCGGACGATCTTGCCGTAGTGGTTGTCGAGCGTCTGCGCGCGATCGCGCTGCGAATAGCGGTCGCCGAGCGTGACGAACAGCGTGCCGTCGCGCGCGAACACCAGCCGCGAGCCGAAGTGGTTGCCGCCGGAGGTGCGGTCTTTCTGGGCGAAGATCACGCGCGCATCGCGCAGCGCGGGGGCCGTGCCGTCGACGAATCGGGCGCGCGCGACCGCAGTGCGCGCGCCGCCCGCTCCCGGCTCGCTGAACGAAAGGAAGACCACCCGATCGCGCGCGAAATCGGGGCCGAGTGCGAGGTCGAGCAGCCCGCCCTGGCCGCCGGCCTGCACCCTCGGCACGCCGGGCAGCGGCGCCGACATGCGGCCGTCGGGCGACACGATGCGCAAGCGCCCCGGGCGCTCGGTGACCAGCATGCGGCCGTCGGGCAGGAACGCGAGCGACCACGGATGCTCCAGGCCGCGCGCCAGTTCGACGACCTCGATCGAGCGTGGGGCGGCTGCCAGTGCGGTCGAGCGCGTGGCGGCCGCGCCGAGCACGGGCGTTGCCGCCAGCGTGCGCAGCAGCCCGCGACGGCGAAAGTCGGGGCCCGGGCCGCTCATTGCGGTCGCCGTTTCTCGTCGAGCAGCCGCGCGAGGCGCGCGCGCAGCTCTTCGGATGCGAGGCTCTCGCGGTACGCGTCGGCCATCGACGCCATCGCCGCGCGGCCGGCCTCGCTGTCCAGGCCGGCGCGCGCGAGCGCGTGCAGGTGCTGCTTCATCTGCGCGACCACGCCGGGTGCGGTGCGCGAAATGTTGTCCAGGTAGGCGTCGACGCGCGTGCACAGCGCGTCGCGCGGCACCAGGTCGGTGAGGAAACCGATGCGCAGCATCTCGTCGGATTCGATCGTCATCGCGGTGAGCATCAGCTTGCTCGCTGCGGGCAGGCCGAGCCGTGTCAGGTAACGCCGCAGGCCGCCGGGGTAGTAGTGCAGGCCGAACTTCGCGGCCGGCATGAACATCTTCAGTCCGGGCGAGCCGATGCGGAAGTCGCAGCACAGCGCGAGGTCGGTCGCACCGCCGTAGACGCTGCCGTTGAGCGCCGCGATCGTCGGGAACGGCAGCGTTTCGAGCGCGTCGAGCATGCGCTCGAAGCGCGCGTCGAGTTCGTCGACGATCGCCTGCAGCGTGTAGCCCGAGCTGAAGGTCTTCTCGCCGGCGCCGGTGATCACCAGCGCGCGCGTGCCTCCGCCGGCGGCCAGCTGCTCGAACAGCGCGAGCAGCGCGTCGACGTCGGCCGGGTCGAGGCGGTTGTGTTCGGCCGGACGGTTCAGCGTGAGCCGCACGAGGTTGCCGGCGCGCTGCGCGAGCGGGGCGCCCGCGTGCGCGGCGAGCGGTTCGGCGGCGACGCCGGCGAAGCGGTCAGCCACTGCTTTCGTCTCCGGTGCGGATGAACGCGGCGACCTGCGGCGTGCGGCGCAGCGCGGCGAGCCCCTGCGCATCGGGCAGTTGCGGGCGGTCGCGATCCTTGTCGACCAGGCACAGGAAGCCGAGCGGCGAATCGGCGTCGGCACGGAACTGGTGCCAGGCGAGCGGCGGCACCCTGACCAGGTCGTGCGCCGCCACCGCATGCACCTGGTCGCCGACCAGGCAGCGGCCGCGCCCGCGCAGGATCATGACCGCGTGCGCATGCCGATGGCGCTCGAGCGTGGAGTAGCCGCCGGGCGCGATCTCGAAGTAGCGCCATTCGCAGGGCAGGTCGTGCTCGTGAAACAGCACCTGCCGCGTGATGTCGCGAAACGGCGCGCTGCCTTCTTCCTTGTAGCGCGCAAGGTCGACGCGCTCCCAGCGGAAGCCGGGCTGCGCCTTGCGGATCGGGGAGTCGGTCATGATCAGGATTGCCGCGCTTCGAAGGCCTGTGCCACCCTTGCGGCGAATGCGCCGGCGCGCGCCGGCATCGCGTCGCCCGCGGCCAGCAGGTTGCCGCCGATCAGCAGCATCGTATCGGGTCCGTAGTCGTCGAGCATCTCCGCGACCCGCTCCACGCTCATGCCGCCCGCGGCCACCGGCAACGCCGGCGCGTGCGCGCCCAGCGGCGCGCGAGCGGCGGCGGCAATTGCCAGGCAGTCGTCGCGCGGGTAGCTGAAGCGCCCGCCCCAGTTGGGAAAGATGGTCGCGTCGGCGCCGAAGAGCCGGAACAGTTGCCCGAGCAGCAGCGGCGCGGCGATGCGGGCCTGCCCCGCGAGCGCCGGGTGCGCGAGCAGCAGCACGCCGGCCTCGGCGCGTACCTGTTCGACGAAGCCGGGCACGCCGAGGATCATCGGGCAGGCGAGCGCGGCCGCGACGCCTTCGTCGCGCAGCAGCGCGAGTTGTGCGGCCAGTCGCCGCGGGCCGCCCGACAGGCTGGGGGCGTAGACCGAGCGATGCCCGGCGAGCGCGTCGCCGTCCTGCGCTTTCTCGCGGTTGGCGCGCTCGATCGCCGCCTGCACCCGCGGCACGCGCTGCGCGAACGGCGCGCAGGCCTGGTCGGCGATGCCGTGGTCGTCCTTGATCACGTCGATGCCGGCGCGTGCGAAGGCGTAGGCCAGCGCGGCCAGCGCTTCGGGCGCGAGTCCCTGCGGCTTGAGCGCGGTGCAGCTCAGCGGCCGGCGGGTGCCTGCAGCCCCCACTGCGGCGCGCCAGCCGTCGATGCCGAAGCGCGGCCCGGGCAGCGCGGCGAGCATCGACGCCGGCAACTGCAGTTCGACCAACCCCACGTCGGGCTGCAGCGAGCAGTTGCCGAACAGCACGTTCATCAACTGGCCGGGTTCGCCGCCCACCGTCTCGGCAGCGAGCGCGAGTTGCACGTCGAAGCTTCCGGGCGCATCGCGCACGGGTTCGATCGACTGGACCTTGCCGACCACTTCGCTGCGCACGCGCGCGTCGCGCACCGCCTCGGGCGGCATCTCGATCGACTGCTCGATCGCGAGCGCCTGCGCGCGCGCCTCGATCGCCCCGGAAGGGCAACGGATGCGATAGCGGACCGACATGCGCTCGGACGACATGCGCCAAGCATAGCGCGCGGGCCGGGCGGATTAGGACGTCGGTGGAATTGTGGCCGCAACGCGGCGTCGATAGCTTGGGCGCATGGCTACGACACCGATTTCCCGCAACCCGCTCCGCGGCCGAGCCGTCCTCGTTCGCCGCGCCGTCGCCGCGGCTGTCGCCTGCGGTGCGGCGATGGCGCCGGCGCTGTGCGCGGCAGCGCTCGCAACCTGCTCGCCGGCCGGCGGGGCGCCCGCCCGCGCCTCGGGCGCCGGGCTGTCGCTGGGCGGGGCGATCGGCCCCGGGGTGGGCGGCAGCGGCGTCGACGCCTTCGTCGCTCGGCTGGCCGGCGAGCCGGACGCGCCGCCGCCCTCGGTCTGCGGGGTCGCGCCACCGGCGACGGACGCGGCCGCGCAGGCGCAAACCGGCGGCGAACCGGCCAGCCTGCCTGCGTCGGGCATCGATCGGGCCGCCGGCAATCCGGTCGACGTGGCCACCGGCAACAAGTACCACCGCCAGGTCGACGTCGATCTGCCGCATCCCGAGTCGAGTTCGCTGTCGTCCGAAGGCCCGGCTGCCGCGCTCGGCATCGGGCAGCACGACTCACTGCTGTTGCGCTTCGCGCGGCACTACAACAGCCGCAGCGATTTCGCGTTGTCGCTCGGGCGCGGCTGGAGCCACAGTTTCGACACGCGGCTCGCGCGCGTGCTGCGCGGGCAGCGCGTCGAATTGCAGCTCATCCAGGCCGACGGCCGGCGCATGGTCTTCGAGCGTGGCGCCGACGGCGGCTGGGGCACCGGGCGCGTCGCCGACGGGCTGATCGAAGAGAACCCCGCCGATGCCGCGGCGAGCTTCGTCTGGCGCTGGCCGGGCGGGCGCCGCGTTGTCTTCGACGCGCAGGGCCGGCTCGCGTCGATCGTCGCTGCCGACCTCGACACGATTCGCCTGCGCCGCGACGAGGCCGGTCGGCTGGTCGAGGCGAGCGACACTTCGGGCCGTGCGCTCGGCTTCGAGTATTCCGGTGCGCACCTGGTCGCTCTGCGGCTGCCCGACGGCCAGCGCGTCGAATACGCCTACGACGAGCACGGCCAACTGGCCACGGTGCGTTATCCCGATGGCCGCACGCTGCGGCATCACTACGAAGATCCGCGCGCCTTCCATCTGCTCACCGGCATCACCGACGCCGACGGGCGCCGCAGCCGCTACGCGTACGAC
>WBZO01002091.1_pt1 | contig 27526 bp, 22 predicted proteins | sample 5204261 | NCBI WGS metagenome assembly WBZO01 (sample SAMN12412400, study PRJNA552823) | activated sludge metagenome | isolation source: activated sludge from anammox sidestream of wastewater treatment plant... | place: USA: North Carolina | collected 2017-09
GTCTTCCCACAGCCAGTCGCGGTCCAACCCGGAATCCAGGTGATCCCAGGCGAGCACCTCAGACTCCTCCCGCTCCCGCGTCGTGTACCAGTCGACGTCGACCGGTTCATCGGCCCACGCCGCCCCGGCCGCGGTCATCCAACGATCGTAGGAAAAGTGCTCACTCCATCCGTCGAATCGGGAACCATCGCGCCAGACCTGTTCGATCACCGCACCTGTCCGGCGATCTCCACGTGACAGCAGTCCTTCGACGATCCCCGGGCGCCCGTCGTGATACCGGAAACCGATTGCCTTACCGACCTCTTTGTCGCCCCGAATGGCATTTCGCAGTTTTGCCAACCGGGCGTCGGTTTCCTCCCAGCCAAGCTGGGCTGCCCACTGGAACGGGGTATGCGGTTTGGGTACGAAACCACCGATCGACACCGTGCACCGGATGTCACGGCGACCGGAGGCCTCACGTCCGCTGCGAATGACCTCGCGCGCCAAATCAGCAATCTCGAGGACGTCCTCGTCGGTCTCGGTTGGCAGACCACACATGAAGTAGAGCTTCACCTGACGCCAACCGGCCCCGTAGGCGGCTGTGACCGTGCGGATCAGATCATCCTTGCTGACCGTCTTGTTGATGACTCGACGAATGCGCTCGCTGCCGCCCTCCGGTGCGAACGTCAGGCCTGAGCGGCGGCCGTTGCGGGTGAGCTCGTTGGCCAGTTCGATGTTGAAAGCGTCGACCCGGGTCGACGGAAGGGACAGGGAGGTGTTCGTGCCCTCGTAACGGTCAGCCAACTGCTTGGCGATGGGCGCGATCTCCGAATGGTCGGCGCTCGACAGGCTGAGCAACCCAACCTCATCGAACCCGGTGGCCGCCAGTCCACTGGCAACGATCTGGCCAACGGTGTCGATCGAGCGTTCACGAACCGGCCGGGTGATCATTCCCGCCTGGCAGAACCGGCAGCCACGAGTGCAGCCGCGGAAGATCTCGACCGACGACCGTTCGTGCACGGTCTCGGCGAGCGGCACCAGCGGCGCTTTGGGGTACGGCCACTCATCCAGATCCATGACGGTTCGTTTCGCTACCCGCCACGGAGCCTCCGGTCGGTTGGGCACCACCCGATGGATCCGGCCATCCGGCAGGTAGTCAACGTCGTAGAAGGCCGGGACGTAAACCCCCTCGATCCCTGCAAGTCGGGTGAGCAGCGCCGCGCGACCGCCAGGGGAACCTTCCGATTTGAAGCCCGCAATGCAGTCGGTGATATCCAGGGCCGCCTGTTCGCCATCACCGAGCACCGCTGCGTCGATGAACCGTGCGATCGGTTCGGGGTTGAAGGCTGCGTGACCGCCCGCGATCACCACCGGGTCGCCGTCGCCTCGGTCCGCGGCGTGCAGCGGGATCCCCGCGAGGTCAATCGCGGTCAGCATGTTCGTGTAGCCGAGCTCGGTGGAGAACGACAGACCGAACACGTCGAAGTCGCCGACTGCCCGGTGGGCATCAACTGTGAACTGCGGAACCCCGTGCTCGCGCATCAGGGCTTCAAGGTCCGGCCACACGGCGTAGGTGCGTTCAGCCAGGGTGTCGCTGCGCTCGTTCAGCACCTCGTAGAGGATCTGAACGCCTTGGTTGGGAAGCCCGACCTCGTATGCGTCCGGATACATGAGTACCCAGCGAACATCGGTTGAATCCCAGTCCTTAACCGTCGAGTTCAACTCACCGCCGACGTATTGCACCGGCTTGTTGACCAGCGGGAGCAATCGTTCGAGTTTGTTGAAGACGGACTCACCATTGAAACGCACGCCACCCAGGGTACGGTCGCGCGCACGGTGGCCGACGCCTACCTGGATCGTATGTGTACGGACTGCAGCAACCCGATGCCTATCCAGGCGGCGAACATGGATGTCCCGCCGTACGAGACAAAGGGCAGGGGTACTCCCGTCACCGGCATGATTCCGAGATTCATTCCGATGTTCTCGAAGGCCTGAAACGCGAACCAGGCGACGACCCCGACAGCAACTAGACGGCCGAACGGATCGCGGGCTAGGCGGGCAATCTGAATCCCGCGCCACAGGATGATGCCGACGAGCCCAATAATCACCGTTGCGCCAATGAGTCCCAATTCCTCGCCCGCGACTGAAAAGACAAAGTCAGTCTGCTGATACGGAACGAATGCACCCTGAGTCTGGTTGCCGTTGAACAGTCCCTGCCCGAGCAGTCCGCCGCCACCGATCGCAATGCGGGCCTGGGCGGTGTTGTAACCGACGCCCTGCAGATCGCGCTCCGGGTCGGTGAAGGTGAGTAACCGATCGAGTTGGTACTGGTCCAACACACCGAGCGCGATGGCCAGCAACGCCACCACAACGGCGCCGCCAAGCAGCCCGATGACCCAAAGGCTCCGGGCGTTCGACACGGCAACCACCGCAACGATGATGGTTCCGATGATCAGCACAGTTCCGAGGTCGGGCTGCAGCATGATCAGGGCGACGGGTCCCGCGGCCCAGATCAGCGCCTGCCGGACATCGGAGTCAGACGGCCGGTCGCGGCCAACGTCTCTTTCGGAAAGGACCATGGCCATCGCCAGAATCACGATGATCTTGGCAAATTCACCAGGCTGGATGGTGAATCCGGCGGGCAGAGTGATCCACGCCTTGGCGCCGTTGATCGTCGTACCGATCGGGCTCAACACCACGAGCAACATCGTGATGACAACGCCGTAAACAAGTGGCGTATATGCCCGCAGCGTGCGGTAATCCACGCGGGTGACCGCCCAGCCGAGCACGATGCCAATCGCGAGGTTGAGCAGGTGCCGGGTGAGGAAGTTGTTGGGGTTGTCGTCGGTGGCCAGCAGTCGTCCACGGGTTGCCGACCAAACGAGGATCGCACCGATCAGGGAAAGCGCCAGCCCGCAGCCGAAGAGGACGGGGTCGTAGCGACGAATGTCCGTCGTATTGGAACGGACCCGACTGGCAATCCTGGCCACGCGCCCAGAAGGGGCTGGTCGGCGGGTGACGACGACGACATTCGGGTGGTTCGGTGGCTTGAGTTTGGGGTCGTCTGGTCCACCGCGCAAATCGATACTGGGGTCGGGCGCCGATCGTGGTCTTGACTGCGCCGGTCCGGACGTCCTGATTCTGCTGTCCGTGCGTTCGGCCGGGCTCACTGCGTGCTCCGGCTAGAGCTTGACGACGGGCCCGGCGAGTTGACAAACCCCCGCGGGACTTCTGCGGGAGGCAATCCGCCGGGAGCGGGTGACTCGCCGCCAGCAGGTGCTGGGTTCGTGGTGGCCGGTGGCGCAGCAGGGGCGGGTACGGCGTCCGGGCCGGCTTGTCCGATTCCATCGCTGGTGACATTCGGCAGCGTGTCGCTCGGCTTACCGCCCACTAGAACGCTCTTGCTCGCCTTGACTGTCATTCCGGTGATGCCGAACAGTGCCTCGTAGATCGCGCGCACGCTTGGCCCACAGGTTCCGGCACCAGTTCCACCTTGGGAGACCATGCAGGTGATGGCGTACTTCGGTGAGCTTCCGGCTGAGAAGGAGGCAAACCAGGAAGTCGATGCCTTTCCGACTACTTCACCGGTACCGGTCTTTGCGGCGATCGGCACCTGTCCAAGGGGGAATCCTTTGAACACGTTGGATGCCGTACCAGTTACCGGCGTCTCGCTGAGTGCCTTGCGCAGGTAGGAAAGGGTTGAATCGCTGGCTTCGACCCGACCATTCGAGACCGGCTCAAATTCCTTCTCAACATGGCCGTCACGGGACACCGCAGCCTTGGCCAGGCTTGGCTTCCACAACGTGCCGCCGTTCGCGATGGCGGAATAGACAGTGTTCATCTGCAGCGGAGTGACGACCGTGTCGCCTTGTCCGATCGCGAAGTTCAGCGCGTCACCTGCACGGAACTTATCGCCCTCCGCGCAGAAGTCCTTCGCGTACGACTGCAGCAGCGCAGCCCGATCGTCTGGCTTGACCTCGGGATAGCCCTCAGTGGCGCGTCGACAGAAGTCGTCCTTGCGCTCCTGATAGTCGGCCTTCTTCTGCTCCCGGCCTACGACTCGCCCGGTTCCCTCACCGGGAATGTCGATCCCCGTCTTCTTCCCGAGTCCGAACCCGACTGCCATGTTGTACATGGCCTCCTGTGGAGTTCCCCTCGGATTCAAACCACCGTCTTTCAACCACATCTCGTTCGCGAGCTTGTAGAAGACGGTGTCGCAGGAGACTGAGAGGGCGCGGGCCATATCAATGGATCCGTAGGAGTGCGACTCATAGTTCTTGAACGCCTGGCCACCGACGCTGTACGAAGACGGGCAGGCGTACGCGCTGTTCGGGTTGTAGCCGGCTCCTACCGCAGCGGCCGTGGAGATCACCTTGAACGTGGAGGCGGGCGCATATGTGCCCTGGGTCGCGCGGTTGAGTAGTGGGTTACCGCGCTTGGGATCGGTGAGTGCTGCGTACTCGGACTCCTTGATACCTCCGACCCAGACCTTCGGGTCGTAGGTCGGGGCGGAGGCCAACGCCAGAATCCGACCGTTCGTCACATCGCTTACGACGATCGTCCCGGAATCCGATGGCTTGCCTTGGGCACGACCGCGTTGCAGAGCAGCCGCCAACTGCTGTTCAACGACCGCCTGCAGGCGTGCGTCGACGCTGGTGACCAGGTTCTCCCCGGCGACGGCGGACTCGTCTCGCAGGGTTTCGGTGACTTTCCCTGACCTGCTGACGGAGACCTGTTGGACCCCTGGGCGACCGCTCAGCACGTCGTTGTACGTCTGCTCCAGCCCAGATCGCCCGATCGCGGAATTCGCCAGCGCCGTCTGGCTTTCATCGTCGAGCTTGGAGACCTCGTCCTGAGTCATCGGACCCAAGTAGCCGGCGATGTGGGCAAGGTTGATGCCATACGGCTTGGGGTAGGAACGGGTCGGCGTCAGTTCGGTCCGAACCGCCTTGAAGGCACCCTCGGATTCCATCAACTGCAGTCCGACCTCTTGCGGAACGTCTTCGGCCACAATGACTGGGCGCTCCCGCGAGCCGTTCCAACACAGCGGCTGACTGGGCGCACCCGGCGTTCCGCAGGGCTTCATCCGATTGACGAGCGCGTCGTAAGTGGTACCGAGCTTGTTGGCCAAGGTGCTCAATACCTGCTTGCCGCCGTCACCTTGTCGAGCGAGTTCTGCCCGGTCGACCGTCACCGAGAGTCCGGACCGGTTGGCCACCATTGGTCGGCCTTGCTGATCCAGGATGAGGCCACGCTGAGCGGGCACCACGACCTCGCGCACACTGTTGGAGGTCGCCGCCGTTCGGTACTGCGCGCTGTCTCCCAACTGCATCCACGCCACCCGCAGGAACAGCGTCGCGATCAGCGAGAGCACGAGAACCTGCAGCACGATGATGCGCGCGTCGCGACGGCGTACCCGAGCAACGGATCCGTCAGTACTGCCGCGGCCAGGCTGACCATCGCCGCGCTTCGAGCCTGCACCTGCGCCAGCGTCAGTTGACCCGCGGTTGCCAAATCGGGAGAGCGCTCCAGTCAGCGAATCAGCCAGGGACTTCCAATCGTTGTTCATGCGAACCGGCCTTCATCGCCAGCGCCCCGGTACAGCAGTCCGACGACCGGAATCATGATGAGCGCCAGGACCGCGCTGTAGACGAATTGGGTGGCGACGAGCAACGGAACCAACGACCACGTGACTTCGGGTTGACCCAGCAGGGTCCCTAGGATCGCTTGCACCAACACGACTGCTGCGGCGACACCGCTGACGGACAAGACCGACTGCAAATCAGGGCGTCCCGGTTCGAACTCGGCATGGCCGATGACGAAACCGGCGAGCGCATAGATCGCGGCTGTCTGACCGAGTGAGCCTGCAGCGGGTGGGGCAATGTCCGCCAGCAGTCCGCCAGCGAACCCGGTAACCGCACCCACCATGGGTCCGGCAGCCAGCGAAATGACCAGAACCACGACGAGCAGAAGGTCGGGCGTTGCGCCCGGCAGTCCTAGCCGAGCAAAGATCGAACTCTGCAACACCACTGCAGTGCCGAGCGCGGCGATGATCAGCAGCACGCGCGGGAAGGTTAGGCGCAGCATCCAATCACCGCTTCGGCTCGGCTGGCGCTGCCGAGGCGGACGGAGCGGGCGGGGCCGATGGGGTCACCGGCGTGCGGGCTTGGGTGCGACCGGGATTGACGACGACACCCACGATGTCCAGCGCCCCCATGCGGGCGGCCGGTGCGACGACAGCGACCCGGTCAGCTTGACCTGGCTCACCACGCATCCCGACGACCGTTCCGAGTGGAAGGCCTCCGACGTACGGCTTGCCCTCCGGTGATCCAAACGTGACGAGTTGGTCGCCTTCTTTGACCGGGGACGTCGGGTCGAGCAGTCGAAGCAGGCTCTCCCCTGGTTGCCCGGTTCCTTGCAAAGCGCCCGCATCGCCGGTCTTGACCAGTCGCGCTCCAACCACGGAATCGTCGTCGGTCACCAACTGCACTGTTGCAGTGGTCGGGCCGACAGCGATGATCTTGCCGACCAGACCGTTGCCGTTCATGACGCTTAGGTCCGTCGTGAGACCGTCGTTGGTTCCCGCGTCGATCGTGACAGTGCCGCTGAAGGTCTGTGCGGAGCCGTACGCGACGACTCGGGCTGGCAGCACCTGCAACCCGCGAACGCCTGCGGTCTTCAACATTGACTCGAGTTGGGCGGCCGAACGGGCAGTGTCGGCCTGAGCTTGATCGGTGCCAGTGGCATTGGCCACCTCTTGGGCTGCGACGTCGCTGCGCGCCTGGGTGTCGCCGAAACTGGTGACTGATTGCGCAACGCTCACCAAGGGGGCGGCGGCGGCACTAACGGCGGTTTCAACCGGGCCAAAGACGGTGGCGGCCAAGCCGCGCAGTCCACCGATCGCACTGCTTCCGCGCACGTCAAGCAGCACCAGCGTTATTGACGCTAGTAGAAGCACTCCGAGCACTGCGCGTGCCCTCGTCGCCTCACGCATCCGCGGTGGCTTTCATGCGGTCGATCCCCCTGATCGAATCGTGGTCGATGTCGTGTTTCCCCGTAGGTAGTTCACTCCCCATTGGTTAGTAGCGCGATTCCGCCAGCAAGACCGGCTTCAGCGCCTCGAAATCCTCCACGCAACGGCCGGTCCCCAAGGCCACGCAATCGGTCGGATCCTGAGCCACCCGTACTGGCATGCCCGTCTCGTGCCGAATTCGTTCGTCTAGTCCACGCAGTAATGCTCCCCCGCCGGTGAGCACAATCCCGGCATCCATGACATCGCCGGCGAGTTCCGGTGGCGTCCGATCCAGCGTCGTTCGGATCGCGTCCACGATTGCGGTGACGGGTTCGTTGAGGGCCCGGCGGACCTCGTCGGAGGTGAGAACCACAGTGCGCGGCAGGCCACTGATCAGGTCGCGGCCGCGAACCTGGGCCTGCGGTTCATCCCGAGTCGGAAACGCTGAGCCCAAGCGGATCTTGATGTCCTCAGCGGTCCGTTCCCCGAGCAGCAGGGAGTACTCCTTCTTCACGTGGTAGACGATCGCCTCATCCAGCCGGTCGCCGCCAATGCGCGCGGAGATGCTCGTCACGATGCCGCCGAGGCTGATGACCGCGACCTCAGTGGTTCCGCCGCCGATGTCGACGACCATCGAGCCTTCTGCATCGTGGACGGGCAGGCCAGCACCAATCGCCGCCGCCATCGGCTCCTCGATCACGAAGACTCGGCGAGCACCAGCCGCGTAGCCAGCGTCCTTGACTGCGCGCTGTTCCACAGCGGTAATGCCGCTGGGCACGCAGATGACCAGCCGAGGCTTGGCGAGTGTGCGCCTGCCGTGAACCTTCTGAATGAAGTAGCGCAACATCCGCTCGGTGGTCTCGAAGTCGGCGACAACGCCGTCCTTCAACGGGCGAACCGCAACAATTCCGTCCGGGGTTCGGCCGAGCATCTGCTTGGCAGCCGTGCCGACGGCAACGATCGCGCCGGTGCGTTGATCAAGGGCAACCACGCTCGGCTCGTCGAGGACGACTCCCTTGCCGCGCACGTAGACCAGCGTGTTAGCGGTGCCAAGATCGACCGCCATATCGCGGCCCAGTGCCGAAAGCGCACCTGAGACTGAAAGCAACCCACCGACGGATTCACTGAACGAGGCCCGCTGCGGCCGCGATTTGGGTCGTGAACCTGAGCGCGATCGGGAGCGACCGTCAGCTCGACGTGGAGCTGACGGTTGCTCTGGGGCTGATTCCACGACGGAAATCCGATCCGGGGGGACATCTGTCCCCTGACGGTTCGGAACCGAGGAATCAGGCGGGTATGACGGCGCCATGGGGCAGACGCAGGACCTTCCGGGTGGGTGCTGATGGGAAGGTGTCCACCATACGTCGGGATCAGCCCAAATCTGGGAAGAACAGGCCGATCTCTCGCTCCGCGGATTCAGGAGAATCCGACCCGTGGGTGACGTTCTTGCTCATTTCCGTCGCGAAGTCTCCGCGGACCGTGCCTGGATCGGCAACTTTGGGGTCGGTGGCACCCATCATCGTGCGCCACGCGCCGATGACTCCGGGCCCTTCGGCAACGGCTGCGACCAGCGGCCCAGACGTGATGAACTCGACCAAATCACCGAAAAACGGCTTGCCCACGTGCTCTCCGTAGTGCTTTTCGGCTAACTCGGTCGTGATCGTCCGCTGCTCCAGCGCAACGATTCGGTAGCCGCGACGCTCAACCCGGCGCAGGACCTCACCGGTAAGACCCCGTGCCACCCCATCAGGCTTGACCAAGATCAACGTACGTTCACTCATTCGGGTACTCCTTCGGTGGGTCCAGCGGGCGGCGCGGCGAACAGGCTACGTGGCGGACTGCTGGGTTTCGCGCGCAGCCTTGATCGCGTCCCCGCGGCGGCCGACCCTGATTGCGTAGAACCACAGAATCGCGAACACCACCCCGAGGAAGAACATCGTCGGCACAACAAAACCCGTCGCGACGATGATGACCTGCAGGATCCACCCGGCGAGCACACCCCAGCTTCGCTTCTGGCTACCGGCGACGAACAGGCAGGCAACCATGATCGCTCCGCCAACCGCGATCCCGATCGGTGCGGACACTCCTTGCACCACGATTGCTACCGGAATCGCCAGCAGCACAATGATCGATTCAAAGGTCAGCACCGACGCACACAACGTCCTCACTGTTTGCCTTCCTCCTGAACGTCCTGATCGTCGTCAAGTTTCTCGTCATCGTCCATGTCGTCGTGATCGTCCGCGTCATCGCCCTCGTCTGGTCCGTCGTAGCCGGGGATAGTGAAGCCGAGGCCTTTGGCCAGATCCGCCTCGTGGCCACCTGCCGCCTCAACCTCGTCCTCCGGAAGCAGATCGATCGTCAGTTCGCGGGCATCGTTGGGGATTCGCGGCGGCCGCGGACGCATCATCTTTCGAGCGTCGGCGGCGGTCACCACCGAACCGAGCGCCACCACCGCTGTTGATCCCCACTCTGCAACGTCATCGACAAGTCCGACCGCAACGTCAAGGGCCTCTTCCAGGTTCGGGCTGGCAAAGACGCGGTCGTCGCCAAAGATGTCCAAGGCAATCTGCGCGATGTCGTCCACACTCATGCTGCGTGGCGACGAGTTGCGGGTGACGACGATCGAATCGAAGCCAGGTTCCAGGGCGGTGAGAATGCCTCGTGCGTCTTTGCCTTCGAGCACGGCGACCACACCGACCAGTCGGCTGAAATCGAAGGACTCGGCGAGCGCCGCAGTGATCGCGCGCGCACCGTGCGGGTTATGGGCGGAGTCGATGAATACGGTTGGGCTGGTGCGCAGCCGCTCCAACCTGCCAGGGGAGCTCACCGCTGCAAAGCCTGCGCGCACCACGTCAATGTCGAGCTTGCGTTCGGGATCCACATTGAAGAACAACTCCACCGCAGCGAGCGCCAAGGCCGCATTGGCCGATTGATGTTCGCCGTGCAGTGGCAGGTACAACTCGTCGTATTCGCCACCGATGCCCTGGATCGTGAGCATCTGCCCGCCAACGGCCAGGCTGCGGCTGGTGACGGCAAACTCCACGCCCTCGCGCGCCGGGGTGATGTCAAGTTCGGCGCAAAGCGCGGTGAGCACGGCGGCTGCCTCGGGCTCCTGCCGCGCGAAGACTGCAAGAGCACCGGCCTTCAGGATGCCCGCCTTCTCCTCCGCGATCAGCGTGATGGAATCGCCAAGGTAGTCCGTGTGATCAAGTCCGACCGGGGTGACGACGGCGACTGCGGGTGTCACCACATTGGTCGCATCCCACGCTCCGCCCATGCCGCACTCGATGATCATCACGTCGACCGGCGCATCGGCGAAGCAGGCGAACGCCAACGCGGTGACGGCTTCGAACATCGTGACGGGCGGGCCGTTGACGGATTCAGCCTGCTCATCCAAGAGTTGCAGGAACGGCGCGATGTCCTCGTAGGCGGCAGCGAATCGATCCTGCGCGATTGGCTCACCGTCGATCTGAACCCGCTCCGTGATGGACTCCAATGCCGGGCTGGTGAACAGTCCGGTCTTCAGCCCCTGCTCACGCATGAGCGATTCGATGATGCGTGCAGTGCTCGTCTTTCCATTCGTCCCGGCGATGTGGATCACGGGTGCCGAAAGCTGCGGCTCCCCCAGCAAATCCATCAGCGCGGAGATGCGGCCGAGGTCTGGCGCGACCTTGTTCTCCGGCCAGCGAGCGAGCAATTCCGACTCCGCGCGGGCAAAGTCGGCGCGGGTGTCATCTAGGCCAGGCATACGGTCAGTCTAGGCACGGCGGCGAGCGGTGATCGGCGGGTTCCTAGGATGGGCTAATGACCTCGGAGCAGTCTGCCTATTCGCGCATGCCGGAAAAGCCATCCCTGGAAGGCATCGAGACCAAATGGGCAGCGGCCTGGAACGAGCAGGACGCCTACGCGTTCGACCGGTCGAAGACCCGCGACGACGTCTATTCGATTGACACTCCGCCGCCAACGGTCAGCGGCTCGCTGCACGTTGGGCACGTCTTCAGCTACACCCACACCGACTGCATCGCCCGCTACCAGCGGATGCGTGGCAAGGCGGTGTTCTACCCGATGGGGTGGGACGACAACGGCCTGCCAACGGAACGCCGCGTCCAGAACTACTTCGGCGTCCGGTGCGACCCATCGCTGCACTACGACCCTGACTTCACTCCCCCGGAGAAGCCGGGTAAGGACCAGATCGCAATCTCCCGACGCAACTTCATCGAGCTGTGCGAGCAGCTGACGGTCGAAGACGAGAAAGCGTTCGAAGATCTGTGGCGTCAACTGGGACTGTCGGTGGATTGGTCGAACACGTACCAAACGATCGACACCAATGCCCGCGCGACTTCGCAGAAGGCCTTCCTGCGCAACCTCGCGCGCGATGAGGCGTATCAGGCCGAGGCGCCGACCTTGTGGGACGTCACCTTCCGCACGGCGGTCGCGCAGGCCGAACTTGAGGATCGTGAGCGCCCCGGCGCCTACCACCGCATCGGATTCCATCGCCACGACGACAGTGATCCGATCTACATCGAGACGACCCGGCCAGAACTCCTTGCCGCGTGCGTCGCTCTGGTGGCCCACCCGGATGACGAGCGCTACCAACCGCTGTTCGGCAGCACCGTGACCTCGCCGGTCTTCAAGGTCGAGGTTCCGGTGGTGGCGCATCCGCTGGCCGATCCGGAAAAGGGCTCCGGCATCGCGATGATCTGTACGTTCGGCGACGTCACCGACGTCGTGTGGTGGCGTGAACTCCAGCTTCCGACGCGGCCGATCCTGGGCCGGGATGGGCGCATCATCCGGGAGACTCCAGACTGGATCACCGACGATGCCGCACGCGAGGGTTACGAGCAGCTCGCCGGTGCGACGGTGTTCACCGCGAAGGAGCGGATGGTCGGGCTGCTCACCGAATCGGGCGATCTTGTTGGCGAACCGAAAACGGTCAGCCATCCGGTCAAGTTCTTCGAAAAGGGTGACAAGCCGCTTGAGATCGTCACCACCCGACAGTGGTACCTGCGCAACGGTGGCCGCGACCTCGCGCTGCGCGAGCAACTCCTGAAGCGAGGGGCGGAACTTGATTGGCACCCACCCCACATGCAAGTTCGCTACAACAACTGGGTGGAAGGCCTCAACGGCGACTGGCTTGTGTCACGTCAGCGCTTCTTCGGGGTGCCGATTCCGGTCTGGTACCCCGTCGATACTGACGGTGAACCCGACTTTGACTCGCCAATTGTTCCCAGCGAGGACATCCTGCCGGTCGATCCGTCGGCCGAACCACCCGCCGGATTCGATGAGGATCAGCGCGGCAAGCCCGGGGGCTTCATCGGCGACCCGGACATCATGGATACCTGGGCGACGTCTTCCCTCACCCCGCAGATTGCCGGTGGTTGGGAGCGCGACCAGGACTTGTGGGGTCGCGTGTTCCCGATGGATCTGCGTCCGCAGGCGCACGAGATCATCCGAACCTGGCTGTTTTCGACTGTTGTGCGGGCACACCTCGAAGACGACACCTTGCCGTGGAAGCATGCGGCAATCAGTGGCTGGATCCTGGACCCGGATCGCAAGAAGATGAGCAAGTCCAAAGGCAACGTGGTGACCCCGGCGGACTTGCTGCATGAGTACGGGTCCGACGCAGTGCGGTACTGGGCTGCGTCCGGCCGACCGGGAACTGACACCGCCTACGACGTCGGCCAGATGAAGATCGGTCGGCGACTGGCCATCAAAATCCTCAACGCTTCTAAGTTCGCGCTGATGCTGGGTGCCGAACGTAACGACGCCGCCATCACCGATCCCGTTGACCAAGCCCTCCTTGCCGGACTGCGCCAAGTGGTCGAAGACGCAACGCAAGCCTTCGACGGCTACAACTACACCCGCGCGCTGGAGTTGACGGAGACCTTCTTCTGGTCATTCTGTGACGACTACATCGAACTCATCAAAGAACGTGCGCACGGCGCCCGAGGCGATGAAGCATCCGCGTCGGCCAAGGCGACCTTGGCTCTGGCGCTGTCCGTCCAGCTGCGGCTGTTCGCACCCTTCCTGCCCTTCGTGACCGAGGAAGTCTGGTCGTGGTGGCAAGAGGGTTTGGTGCATGCGAGCACATGGCCGTCCGTGGACGAACTCGCTGCTGCCGGTGGTGGCGACGCGCAGGTTCTGGCCGACGCCGGAATTGTGCTGTCGCAGATCCGCAAGGCGAAGTCAGAGGCGAAGGTGTCCATGCGTACCCCGGTCGCGACCACGGTCGTCCAAGGTCCCGATGCCGCTGTTGCCAGGGTGCAGTTGGCGGCTGGCGACTTGTCGGCCGCCGGCTCCGTGCAGGAGCTCAAAATAAGCGCTGCGGACACCGATCATCTTGACGTTGCGGTGACTCTTCAGACACCCTGAACGGCGGCGTCGTTGAGTCACCGTGAGAATGATCAAGCTATACCCCACACTCGGTTCGTAGCCGATCCATCTGTGCGCGATATACCGTTTCTTCAGCTTGAAGCTCCTGCACCAGACGCTCCACAAACTCCTTGCCCGGCCCAGTTAGGAGCAGCGACTTGGCGCGTTCAAGCGCGTGATTCAGATAGTCGTTGGCGTCTTGGTGGACCCGCACGGACAGTGCTCCGCCGACCCGAACAGCGTCGTCTCCAACGAAGGCGATGTCTCTGGTGCCCATACCGAACTGCGTGACCATTGCATTGGCTAGACCGGTGGCCGACTGGATGTCGTGAGCCGCACCTTGAGTGAAGTTGCTCTCGCCGAGTAACAGCATCTCGCCCACCCGGCCACCCATCATCACAACCATGCGATCGTGTGCTTCCTCGATCGTGAAGAACTGGTTGTCGGTTCCACCAAGGTGCGTCGCGCCGCCCGCTTGTCCGCGCGGGATGATGCTGACGATCGACGGACCTTCGACGTGTTCAAGCAGTTCGGCAGCCACCGCATGTCCCGCCTCGTGATACGCGGTGATCTCGCGATCGCGTTCCGTGACAAGCGCCGATGTGCGCGCGCGACCGACCTGGTTGACCTGAACCGCGTTCGTGAGGTCGACTTGTTCGACCATGTCGCTGTCGCGGCGAGCGGCTTCCATGCACGCTTCGTTGACGATCATCGCGAGTTCGGATCCAACCATTCCCCACGTCAGCGCCGCAATCGCTTCAAGATCCACATCGTCCGAGATGACCTTCCCGCGGACGTGCAGCTTCAGGATTTCCAGGCGGCCCCGCCGGTCCGGCGCAATGACTGGGATCTGGCGGTCCATCCGACCTGGTCGGGTAATCGCCTCGTCAAGCATGTCCGGTCTGTTCGTTGCCGCGAGGACGATGATGTTGGTTCGGTCGAACCCATCCATCTCTGCGAGTAGAGCCGTGAGTGTGCCTTCACGCTCGCTGTCTCCGGGCGAGTTGTACATCCCCGAACTGCGTTTAGCGGCCACCGCGTCGATTTCATCGATGAACACGATCCCCTTGCCCGCCTTGCGAGCAGTCTCAAAAAGCTTGCGCACACGGCTCGCACCACGTCCAGCGAACATTTCTACGAAGTCCGAACCGGCCACCGCAAAGAATGGCACCTGAGCTTCACCGGCGACCGCCCGCGCGAGCAGTGTTTTTCCCGTGCCCGGCGGGCCCGTGAGCAGAGCACCGCGCGGCACCGTCGCCCCGAGGCGGTGGAATCGTTCGGGACTTCGCAGGAACTCCGTCATTTCTTTGAGGTCGGCAACCGCTTCATCGCAACCAGCGACATCGTTGAAAGTCACGTCCGGAACTTCACCGAGTGGTTTGGACTTCTGACCCATGCCACCGATGGCCCCGGACTTCACGACGTAAAGCAGTGCGCCAATGATGAGCAGCATCGGCAGGAGCGTCAGTAGAAACGGCTCCATCGCAGACCAGAAGCCTGGGGGTTTGGCGGTCGTTTCGACGTTGTGAGCGAGCAGATCCGTGGTCAGTGTTGCCGAGTATTCGCGCGGGTACGTTGCAACAATCTGATCACCGTTCTTCTCGATGAGCACAACACTGCTACTTGAATCCGACAGTTCCGCGCTGGCGACCTGGTTCGATGCGATCGCAGACACCGCTTGCGAAAGCGGGACCTCTTGCGGTCCACCCGATGCGGTGAGTGCCCAGAACACCCCAGCTGCAGCGAGCACCACCAACGCGCCGAGCAGGATGCGGAATGCAACGGACGTGCGAATCCAATTCATCATCTGAAGCACCGCATAACCAACGAACAGTCATGGCGGCAACTATCCCGATGCGGGAACCGTGGCAGCACGCGGTCATCTTCCCAGGGCCGAAGCAACAATGCGCAGCTACAGCACCGGCGTTCACCTCACCGCCAGGATCGCTCGGCGCGCCCTGCCAGGTTCAGGAGTTGGGAATCCGGGTTACCCTGCTAGTTCAATCGCGCTCGAATCCGCCGCGGCCCCATCTGCGCTGGCGAACAGTTGGAGAACCAATGCGTCCGGAAAGGTCATGCGCTGTTGCGCTGACATGTGCAGTGACAATCGCTGCGGCGATGGCGTCGGCAATCACAATCGCACCGGCAGGTGCGAGTGCAGCGACGCCAAGCCGTGGTCGCGCTGGCGGCTCACGCACCCTCACAGTCACGGGGTCGGGCGACATCCTCATTCATCCGTCACTGGCCAGTCAGGCCGCTGCCACTGGCGGCGGCTCCCCGAACTTCGCTCCAATGATGCGCGATCTGCGTCCTTGAATCAGTCGGGCGAACTACAGCATCTGCCACGTTGAGACTGCCTATTCTCGGCCTGGCCACAAAACGAAGTTCCCTCACTACTACGTGCATCCGAACGTCGCGAAGGGAATTGCCTCGACCGGGTTCGACGGCTGCTCGACGGCCAGCAACTTCGCCGCCGACAAGGGGCTAGCTGGAGTCCGCCGAACCATCTCCGCGCTGCATTCCGCCGGGGTAAATCACGCCGGGACCCAGGGGTCGCGCCGCGCACCCCGCATCGCGATCCACACGGTCAACGGAATTCGGGTTGCTCACCTTTCGTACACCGATCCTGGAGATTCACCAGGCGTCAAGGGCGCACCGTGGGCGATCAATCGGCAGTCTCCGGGCCAGATCGCCAAGGACGCCGCGCACGCCCGCAAGGCTGGTGCCGAGATCGTCATCGTGTCACTCGCGATGGGCTCCAAGAATGCCAAGGGCGTGTCCGCCAGGCAGCAGCGCGCAGTCCGCACCATCACCGCTGGACACAACGTCGACTACATCATCGGCCATGGATCTCACACAGTTCAGCCAGCCAGTTTGGTGAATGGAACCTGGGTGGTCTGGCACGGAAATGTGCTGGCGTCGTTCTTCCCCAACGAGGCGCGCATGCGTACGGGCGTCATCTCTGATGTCACTTTCACCCAGGTAGCGGAGCATCGGTTCGCAGTCAGTTCGATCGCATTTTCCGCGGTGCAATCAGTAAACGGATCGATCCGCGCCCTCGACATGGCCAATGCGAGTTGTTGGCAGGTCAGCGGGTACCGCAGTTCTCAGGCAATGAACGCGCGCGCTGAGGCGGCGGCGGCACGGCGTGGTTTGTGGGTAAACGGAGCTTGTTCACAGCGGTAGTCACGTTGCGAAGTCCGTGGCGTCCGGCAACTCTATGGTGCCTCGTATGGTGCAACGTATTGCCAGCTGTTGACGGTCGAGTCACGAGTCTCACTCGTGTACAACTGTGGCCCATTTGAATATGTTGTCCGCGTCGTGCCCTTCAAGGTCCGCGTGATCCCAGCAAGATTTGGATAGCCGACTGGCGACGTGCGGGTGATCGTGCCGCACGCACCTTGGCACGCGAACGTCCACGCATAGGTTTGCACGGAGCCCGGCCAACCGATACTGAAGACACTTCCGCCCGCTGTTCGGTAGGCAGGAAGCATGGCCGCGTCCTGCACGTAGAGCTTTCTTGCGATCAACCCGTTGTCGACAACGGGAGCGTCGGAGATGTCGGTGTGCCGGATCTGTACCGCGGCCTTGGGCGCATACAGACCGCCGTGAAGGTGCAAGTCAATGGTGTTGTTGTTTGCGGTCCGCAGGAATGCGCAGGCAGTTCCACTCGCCGGATAGCTAGTCTCCGCGACACAGTTGTTGTTTGTCGTTGTGAAGTCTGCACCCACTGTCGTCACGCCGTTCGCAACGACGGCTTGTGCAGCGCTGAACGTGCCGGCTGCCGTGTGGAAGGCGACGCTCAGGTTCCGAGTCCCGGCCGCGCTCGTCCAGATGCCATAGCCATTCGTCCCTGCGACTCCGTAACTTGTCTTGTTCTGATTCGCAACGTTCGGCGTGATCCACTGCAGCGCGATCTGAACTGTATCGACAGCGACGGTGTAGTTACTGCCGCTCGCGTCCTTCCAGGTCCGCAGGAGTAGCGACAGGTCACTGAGACCCTCGTTGTAGACCTGGTCATACAAACTCGAAGTGATGTCGTACGACTCCACCGTCGCGGCAGTCCAAGCGCTTGGATTGGTGGTACTGGCAACCTGAGAAAGCGTCTGGGAACCGGTCGTGAATTGAGTGAGCGCTGCCGACCCGGCCGCCGCGGCTCCAGTACCGTCGACTACAAAGTCGATGAGCTTGTTTGAGCCCGCCGTATTATTCACTCCGGCTCGCGCCATGACTGATGCGTTGACCAACACCGAACCCGCCGGGATGTCGCTCGGCAACGAGAAGTCAGTCGCGCGCATACACCGACGGCTGGCGGCCACGCCATTCGTCCCGTTAAGGGTCGCAGTTGCGGTGGTGTTGTTGGCGCTCTCCCAGAACTGCGCTCTCGTCGGGTTCGAAAATGCGGCCGCGCACGATGATCCCGAAGCGACGCCGGTCAGCGTCGTTGCGTACCGCGGCGTGGGGCCAGTCGGAGTCAACGTTCCAATGTCCGCATTCGCACCAAATACCGGAGTCGGCGGTTGGTTCTGTTGAGGCTGGGCCGCGGCATTGCGGTAAGAACCGCAGATGGCCACTCGGCCAGCCGTGATGTTCAGCTGACTTCGCCCGCCGAAGATGAAATTGGCGCCGTTCTGCCCACTGGTCGTCGGCGACTTGCACGCGCGGTAGACGTTCGCCGCCGACGGCTCCCAGTAGGTGGGGTCCTGCTCACCTGCCACCATCCGGATATTTGCGGCCGAAATGTTCCACACCGGGTTGCCGATCGCGCCCGGTGACTGCCCGTCCTTGAAGTCGAAGAAGTAATCACCAACGGGGAAATACAGGACTTTCGACTGACAAGTGGGGTTGCTGAAGATCTGATTAAGCATTGCGGCGCTGCCGTAGTAGCCAGGTGAGAACGTGACCACCGAACCTAGACAGGACACGGCTGGAAGGTCGGCCTTCGTCAGCGTGGTTCCACTGCTCGGCCAGGAGTAACCGGGATCGTTCTGAATGGTGCTTGGAAGCGGCAAAGCACTCGCAGTCCGACAGTTGTTTGCGCCGTTCGGGCGCGTGCTGACGATGTTGCCAACGCACCCGGAAGCCAGTGGCGTCGTTTCAGCCTCAATGAACCCGTTAGCAAGGAATTGGTTCGTTGGATTGCCGATCGCCGATTTCGAGTAGACGTCACCGTTGACAGTGAGTGCACCGGTACCGCTCAACTGGATCCCAGTGCCACCGTCCTGGGCGGCAGATCCAACAGACATCACCGAACTTGGTGGCGTGTTAATCGTGTATTGGGTCGCTGCCGGGTCTCGCTCACACGACGTCACATATTGAAGGCCAAAGTTCGGAGCCGTCGTCTGGACAGGATCACAAGCCAACCCGCGGGTCGTCGTGCTTCCTCCGACGTTCCTGGTACTACTGCTCCCAACATCCCGGTACCGCGTGTTGTAGATCTGCGTCTGCACGCCTTGAATACCAGTGGACATCGCGGCGTCTTCGTCGTACTGCCGTTCGGCAACGCCTTCAGTGGTCGCGGCCGCCCGCAGTGTCGTGTAACTGAGCCGCAGAATTGCCATAGACGTGATGCTCACGGTGAAGATCAAAATGAGAACGAGGATCAGGGTGGCGCCGGCGTCGGAACCTTGTCGGCGGCGCAGTCTGCGGATCATTGCGTTCTCCGAGTACCGATGAGTTGGAACTGGGTATTCGTCGACGCCAACGTCAGGGTCATGAGCACAACGTGCGCGCCAGGGTCCGTGCAGGCAATCAGGTTGCCCGCCGCGATGATTGTCGCTGGGTCATTCGATTGCTGGTAGCAGGCCACAGTGGGTGGCGATGTCGAGGACAACCCGGTGGCTAATGTCGACTGGACAACAGGTGTCCGCGGTGGGCCTGGTGCCGGTGCCGCAGCCCAACAGCCCTTTCGAAGCAGGTTGAGCGTATTCGGCCCACTCGGTGGGGTGATGACTTCGGTTACGTAGCTCACGTAGCTGTCGTATGGAGTTGGTGCCGTCGCCGGGATCGCGGGTAGGTCGCCGAAGCCGCTGCCTCGAAAGTTCATCAGGAGCGTGCCGGTCCCACAGGCTGCAGCCCCGGTTGTGGCAAAACTAGTGGCCTCTTGCACGTCAGGACCCAAAGTAGTGCTGCCCAGTAGCGTGTTCGCGGCATCGCCAAGGGAATCACTGCTTCGCTCCATCGATTGCAGAGAAACCACTATGGAACTCGCAATCGTCGTCACAATCAGTCCGGTGATCATCACCACGATGAGCATTTCGAGCAGTGTCAAGCCTGCGTCACCTGATGACATTGGTCGGGTTGTGTTCAGCATCCTGATACACACTCCCGCCGCTTGACGATCACGAGCGGAAACTGTTGGGTGCCGGTGGCACTGGTCGACTGAGCCAGCAATGTGATCTCTTGCAGACCCTTGTCATTTGCGTCAACACAAGCTGGGGTACTGACCTGATAAGCGGCACCATCCCAGTAGCGGATCTGGGTGATGCTCAAGGTGGTTCCGGTCGGGGGTGGCACAACGCTCTGGTACACGGTGGTTTGCGCACACAGGTCGTAGGGCATGGCCTCAATCTGCTCGGCCCAGTTTCGGGTGAGGTTCTGGTTCGTGCCGTTGCCGACGTTCATGCTCGCCACACGAACACCCATGGTGACGCTTCCTATCACCGCAGTGGCGGCGATTCCGAGCAGGGCTACAGCGACAAGCGTCTCTACGAGGGTCTCCCCCGCGTTCGTCTGTCGGCTGCCGAACATCACTACGGAATCTCCGGGGGGATGGGGTCACCGTTGGCAGGGATCGCGTCGTAGATCCCGAAGATGGCGGCAACCAACGCTACGGCGACGAACCCAACAAGCAGCCCCATGACGATGGTGATGGCCGGTTCAACCAAGGTCGTGAGTCGGTTGATCTTGTAGGTGAGCTCGGTTGAGTAGTAGTTGGCGGCGACGCTCAGCTGATTGTCAAGCTCCCCTGTGCGCTCACCGACTCTGAACATTTGAGTCGCCATACCCGGAAACAACCCAGTCTGAGCGATGGGTTCAGCAAGACCTTCGCCCATGATCAATTGATCGCGGGCGATCCGCAAGGCATCTTGAAAGACGAGATTGGTCACGGCCTCGGTTGACACCCGCATGGCCTCAGGGATGGGAACCCCTGCGTCCACGGTCGCCGACAGAATCCGCAGAAAGCGCTCGATCATTACGTAGCGAACCACCGTCCCTACGGCCGGCAGTCGAATGAGAATTTCGTCCCTGAACTTCTTTCCGCCGCGGAATCTTGTCACCACGAATCCCGCGACCACGAGGGCCAACACCACGAGGGCGATGAGCCACCACCATGTGCTCCAGAAGTTGGAGAAGGTGACGAGCATCCTGGTTGGCAGGGGCAACTGAGAACCCAGGCTCGCAAAGACCTCAGCGAATGCAGGTAGTACGAAAGTTGACAGCACCGCAATTGTCAGGATGGCCATGAGCAGCACGATGCTGGGATACATCAGTGCACTGCGCACCTTGCGCTTTGCTTCCAAATCGCGCTCGATGTAGTCGGAGAGCTGCAGCAGCACGGTATCGAGCCTGCCGGTGTGCTCGGCAGCACCGAGGATGCCCAGGTAGTAGGCGGGGAAGTCACGTGGATGCCGCGCGAAGGCCGCCTGCAGGGTCATCCCCGAACGCAGGTCGTGATGAATATCTGCGAGCACCCGACTGACTGCGCGCTTGTCAATGTCGTTGCTAAGTTCTCGAATCGCATCGAGCAGCGGGATTCCGGCCTGCACAAATGCGGCGAGCTGCCGCGAGAGGTACATCAACTGCTGTGGTTTGATGCGGGACTTGGTGACCTCAATTTGGGTCCAACTCGGCTTATCTTCAAGCGCGGTCACCTGCAAACGCTGGTTTGCCAGATCCGCCCGCGCGGCAATTGCGTCCTCGGCCTTGACGCTGCCGGACACAGCATCCCCCGCGTGGTCCAGCGCGGTGTACTTGAAGGTGGGCACAGTCGCGACCTAAATCGTGTAGATGTTGCGGATGACTTCCGAAATCGTCGTTTCCTGCTGCTGAACCAGGCGAACGCCTTGTTCCTTCAGAGTGACCATTCCGGATTTCTTTGCCAGTTCCAAAATCTCCTCTCGTCCAACCTCGTCGTCGACCAACGCAACGCGGATTCGCTCGTCGACTTGCAGCAATTCGTACACGCCAATGCGGCCGCGATACCCCGTCCGCGAGCAGTAGTTGCAGCCCATCCCCCGGACGAAGTCGGTGAGTGGATCGCCGCCGGCCTCCGAGAAGAACGCGAGTTCGTCAATCGTCGGGGTGTAGGGGGCAATGCAGTCTTGGCATACCCGGCGAATCAACCGTTGGCCGACGACGCTGAGCAGGGACGACGCGACGGCGAACCGTTCGATGCCCATGTCGAGGAATCGCCAGACGGTTGAGACTGCATCCGTCGCGTGCACCGAAGACAGAACCAGGTGGCCGGTCAATGCGGCTTGGACGCCGATGCGGGCAGTCTCGGCATCGCGCATCTCTCCAACCAAGATCACGTCCGGGTCCTGGCGCAGGATCGATCGCAGGCCGCTAGCAAACGTCATACCTGATGCAGTCGAGACCGGTATCTGGTTGAGGGAAGGGAACACGTATTCGACCGGCTCTTCAATAGTCGTGATGTTGACCTCGGGACTGTTGATTTGTTGCAAGCCGGAATAGAGGGTAGTCGTCTTTCCACTGCCTGTTGGCCCTGCACAAACCACCATGCCGTAGGGGGATCGCAGGTCTCTGAGGAATAGCTCTTGCGTCGCTGCATCCATGCCGAGTTCGTGTAGCTGAATGACGGGGCCCTGCCTGTCGAGCAACCGGAGCACGACCTTCTCCCCCCAGACAACCCCGGTTGTTGACACCCGAATGTCGACGGTGCGCCCATCGAATTCCATCCGCGTCTTGCCATCTTGTGGCCGACGCCGTTCGACGATGTTGAGATCAGACATGATCTTCACTCGGCTAACGAGCGGCGCACCCATACTGGCTGGCAGACGGAGCACCTCGTGCAAGACCCCATCGATTCGGTAGCGGATTCGAATCGAGTCACTCTGCGGCTCGATATGGATGTCGCTCGCGCGATCGCGCATCGCCTGGATAACGATTCGGTTCATGATCGTTACTACCGGCGCCTCGTCCGACACCATGTCGATGGTCGCATTCTGAGTGGCAAGTGAGTCGGTGCCATAGACCGAGGTGAAACGATTGATTTGGGATTCGATGTCGGCAAGGGCGCGGTAAGTGAGGTTCATCGCCCATTGCAGTTCTGTTTCGGTCGTGACCTGAAATGTCGTGGCGGCACCGAGAGCAGCTTGGACTTCAGCTAGGGCAGCGGGATACGGATCACTCGTTGCGACCACGATAGTGCCACCGGCATCGCGCTGAATCGGCAAAGCTCGCAACCGTCGCGCGGTCGCTTCTGGCAACAGGTTTGCAACCGCTGAATCCGGCGCCTGCTGAGCGAGGTCGGCAACCTCAAGTCCCGATTGATGCGCAAGCGCGGCCACGATGTGGCGTTCCTCGGCCAGTTGAAGGTCGAGGAGGACCTCCCCCAACCGTCGACCGCTAACGCCCTGTGCTGCTAGTGCTTGTTCAAGCTGCTCCTGGGTGATTGCTCCACTGGCAACCAGGATCTCGCCGATCTGACGGCGGTCCGTTGGAACAGGCTCTTGAGGGGAGGTGGCTACCGTGGAATCTTGGGCACGCGAAACCTCCGGGGCAGCGGTCGGGACCTGGCCTGCCTCGTCTACTCCTCGCTTCTTACCCCACACTCAGGCAACCTCTCGCAGTGAGGTTCCCAGTGTCGCTGTTTTGGGCGCGCATCTCCACCCAGGACCGCACCTAGACTGCCCAGCATGACGACGATTCCCGCCCGGGTAGACGACTTCCTCAACGAGATCGCCATTGCTCAGGCAAGCGACTTGTTCTTGTCTGCGGGCAGTCCAGTTCAGGCCCGCATCACCGGGGATCTGCGAGTGCTCGGTGATGGACACGTTCTGACTGCCGAAGAGACGGCCGAATTGGTGTTGCCGCTGATCCCAGCCAAGTCGCGGGCGAGCTTCAACGACGGTCATGACGTTGACTTTTCGTTCAGCTGGGGAACCGAGACCCGAGTGCGGGCCAATGCGTTCCACCAGAAAGGTGAACCGGCGATTGTGTTGCGGTTGATGCCCCGTGAGATTCCGGACTTCGTGACCCTGGGGCTCCCGCATTCCGTTCGCGACTTCGCCGAACTGCATCGGGGGTTGGTCTTGGTGACCGGACCCACTGGGTCCGGTAAGACGACCACCCTCGCCTCGATCGTTGACCACATCAACAAGAACCGTCGAGTTCACATCATCACCATCGAGGATCCCATCGAATATGAGCACCGCTCGCGCCTGGCGTTGGTCAACCAGCGGGCCGTAGGTGAGGACACCCCGTCATTCGCCGACGCACTACGCAGCGCGGTGCGCGAGGCGCCCGACGTGGTCCTCGTCGGCGAGTTGCGGGATCGTGAGTCCATGCAAGCGGCGATGACGTTGGCTGAGGTTGGTCACCTGGTGTTCGCCACCCTGCACACAAACGACACGTCACAGGCTGTTGACCGGATCATCGATTCATTCCCGGGCGGCGAGCAATCCCAGATTCGAGCTCAGTTTGCCAACTGCCTGACCGCCATCGTTCACCAGCGGCTCCTGCCGCGCACTGATGTCGGGCGGGTGGCAGCCTTCGAGGTGATGATCGCCACCGCGCCGATCCGCAACCTCATTCGTGAGGACAGGGTCCCTCAGTTGCGCAATCAACTCATTACCGGTCAGAACGTTGGAATGATGACCTTGGAGATGTCGCTTAAACACCTGTGCGGCGGCGGTTTCATTTCGTATGAAACCGCCGCCGCACAGACGACACATCTAGGCGATTTGTAGCCTAGGTAGTGCAACCGGAGATCGCCGTGTTCACGTCAAGGCTCACGGTGTAGGTGATAGGTGAAGACGGAGGGAAAGTCACAGTGTTGTTATTCATGTAAGTGGGGACCAAGACGGCCGTTAACGCACCTAGGTTCGCAGGCGCGGCGGCACCCGGGTTGTCAAGCTGATAGGCCGCATATGCCGTCTTGAGTTGGGCCTTTTGCGTGTCACATGCAGCTTCTGCAGAAGTAGTGCGGTAGGTCGCAACTCCCAAGATGGCCACCGTCGCCAAAACGCCGAGAATCATGACAACGATCAGCATTTCAATGAGGGTGAATCCGCCGTCTTCCTTGTTGCGAAGCTTTTAAAGTCGTGCGTGCATAATCTTCATCTCCCGTTTTCTTGGAGAAGGCGGGGGCCTTCCCTTGTGAGTGCCGAATGTGTACTACTGGCTGGCTACGCCGAGAACCGTACGGTCGAACGTTTAGGAACTGAAGGCCGTTCAAACCCGAAAGAGTGAATCAGCACTCGAATACACCCGAATGGAGTAGACACATCTGTCTAAAACTACGCAACGCAACCGCTAACCGGCAGCTCGGCGGTCGATCTGAATCGCGACAATGCTGATGATCACCGCTGCTAACAAACACAGAATGATCATTACGGCGACTGACCAGGCAACCGGAATGTCAACCAGCCCGACCCCCAACCCGATTGCCGCAAAGACGATTCCGGTCAGTAACTCCACAAGTGGGTACCGCGCGCTGATGGGGTTGCCGCAGTGGCGGCACTTGGCACGCAAGATCAACCAGCTCAACACCGGGATGTTGTCATACGCGGCGATTTCGGTGCCGCACGACGGGCACATCGAACCTGGCGAAACGACCGACAAGTGCCGGGGCACGCGATAGATCACCACGTTGAGAAAGCTGCCGATGACCAGACCGAAGATGAATCCGAAGATCGCGTAGACAAGCCCCACGAACTCCTCCGAATCGGTATGACTGGCGTGGGAAATGATCGGTGCCAGCCGCCAGTATCTGGAGCCTAGCCAGGTTCGGTGGCGATTCACCCCGCGAGGACACACACCAAACCCACAGGTTGGTCCCAGGCCACGCACATGCCTGCGGCACAGAGTCTTCCGTATGGCAGCGACCCTCCAGGGGCGCAATTCGAGGAGGATTCATATGGAGAAGAACAGTCGAGCAAAGACGTGGGCGATCGGTAGCGCGCTTGCCGGTGCCGGTCTGATTGTCGGCGTGGTTGCCGCGGGGACGTTGACCGCCAACGCCGCCAGCAACAGCGCTTCACCTTCGGCGGCCAACGGCTACGCGGCTGCCCAGGGCAGCGCGCGTGGACAGGGCGGGCCCGGCGACAGTGCCCAATCAGTTCGCCCGGACGAGCAACTGCTCACCGGGGAGACTGCCCAGAAGGTGAAGGCGGCAGCACTCGCCAAATACCCCGATGCGACCGTCGTGCGGATCGAGTCTGATTCCGATGGGGTTTACGAAGCGCATCTTCGCAAAGCCGATGGCACCCCCGCCACAGTCGAGGTCAACAAAGACTTCGAGGTCACGGGCGAGAGGCAGTCGGTCCGCCGCCCGGCGGCGCACCGGCGGCGCCGAGTGGTGGCGCGACCACGAGTAATGGCGTGTACAACGGCTAGCCGATCGCGCACAGCGATCGCACGTCACAGCGCTGCGTGCTGCACCCCACAGGGGTCGCAGCACGCAGCGCCGTTTGCGAGGTGAGAGTCTTTCGTCCAACTTACAAATTGCGTCGGCGCGAGTCGACGCCCTGGTGCCCGGAGGACCCATGCGCGCAGCCCAGATCACTGACTTGTCCGGACCGGCCGCGATCGGCGTCGTGGAAGTTCCGGAACCGCAAGTCGGCCCGGACCAGCTCCTTGTCGACGTCCATGCGGCCGGTGTGAACTTTCCTGATCTATTGATGACCCGCGGCGAATACCAAGTCAAACCGCCGCTGCCCTTCATCCCCGGTTCAGAGATCGCGGGCACCGTGGTGAGCGCTCCCGCGGGTTTCGATTTCGGCGTGGGCGATCGGATTGCCGCTTTCACCATGCTCAACGGCGTCGCCGAGCAGGCTGCCGTGTCTCCGGAATTTGCGGTCGCGCTCCCCGACGAGTTGACATTCGCGCAAGGCGCCGCGCTTCCCATGAACTACCTGACGATGGAGTTTGCGCTCAAGCGACGAGGAGCCGTTCGCCCTGGCGAGACGGTCTTGATCCACGGGGCCGCCGGGGGCATCGGAACTGCGGGCATCCAAGTCGCAAAGGCTTTGGGTGCTCGCGTGATCGCCGTAGCGTCAACTCCGGACAAGCGTGAAGTTGCCCTAGCCGCAGGCGCCGACGACGCGATCGAGGTCGAAGGCTTCCTCGCGGCGTCGAAAGAACTCACTGGCGGCCGCGGGGTGAACGTTGTTGTGGACCCCGTCGGAGGGGATCGATTCACAGACTCATTGCGTTCGCTGACTGCCGAAGGCCGCTTGCTTGTAGTCGGCTTCACTGGTGGCGAAATTCCAACCGTGAAGGTCAACCGACTGCTGCTCAACAACATCGACATCCGCGGAGTCGGCTGGGGAGCGTTCGCGTTTGCCCAACCTGGCTTCATCGGCGACCAATGGCGCAGCATCACCGAACTCATGCAGACCGGCGCGATTGATCCACCGGTTGGCGCGGAGTATCCGTTGGACCAAGTGGGTGTTGCGATCGCTGACCTCGGCGAACGCCGCGCAGTCGGCAAGGTCGTCGTAACCCTGCGGTAGCCGCAGGCCGTTTACGCGCTCTTCTCGCGTGGGGTCCGCGACTTGGCATCGCGACGAACGAGGGTCGGGTTTACCGAACCCTTGACGACTTCGCCGGTAATGACGACCTTGGCGACATCCTTGCGGCTTGGCACGTCGTACATGACGTTGAGCAGGACCTCTTCCAGAATTGCCCGCAGCCCACGAGCGCCGGTGCCGCGCAGTAGCGCTTGATCAGCGATCGCGTCTAGGGCGTCCTGCTTGAACTCCAGTTCAACACCATCGAGTTCGAATAGTCGCTGGTATTGCTTGATGAGCGCATTCTTCGGCTCACTGAGCACCTTGACGAGCGCCTCGCGATCGAGCGCCACAACGCTGGTGAACACCGGCAAGCGACCAATGAACTCCGGAATCATGCCGAACTTGAGCAGGTCTTCCGGCATCACCCGACTGAAAATGCCACCGGGATTCGTGTCCTCGTCCT
>WBZO01002092.1_pt1 | contig 27520 bp, 23 predicted proteins | sample 5204261 | NCBI WGS metagenome assembly WBZO01 (sample SAMN12412400, study PRJNA552823) | activated sludge metagenome | isolation source: activated sludge from anammox sidestream of wastewater treatment plant... | place: USA: North Carolina | collected 2017-09
CCCGACCCACTTCGAATGTCGGATGTGTGCATGGCAAGACCGCTGCTGGAGGACACAAGCATGACCGACAACACCCTTTCATCTACCGGCATCGAACCGATGATCGACGCCAAGCAGGCAGCTGCCGCGCTGCGCCTGCCGTATTACTGGTTCGCCGACCACGCGATGCGCAGCAAGTACCGGATTCCTCACTACCTGATGGGTGGGCTGGTGCGCTATCGCCTGTCAGAGCTTTCTACTTGGGCGGCACGTAATGCGGCAGCGCAAAGCCGCTTCGCGGGAGATACGGATAGCGCGTGCTGACCGCAGGCACGCGGCCACCACCGACGAATGGGATGCAGATCCGTGGCTGCTCAACACGCCGGGCGGCGTGGTCGATCTCAAGACAGGCCGGATGCGCCCGCACGAGCGCGCCGACCGGATGACCAAGATCACCACAGCCACGCCCAGCGGCGACTGCCCGACCTGGAGGCAGTTCATCGACGAGGTCACGGGTGGCGACAAGGAACTTGAGTCCTACCTGCAACGGATGGTCGGTTACGCGCTGACCGGGTCGACGCAAGAGCACGCGCTGTTTTTCCTGTACGGCACGGGCGCGAACGGCAAGTCGGTGTTCGTCAACACGTTGGCCACGATCCTGGGCGACTACGCGACCAACGCGCCGATGGACACCTTCATGGAGACGCGCACCGACGCCGCAATGCCTGGGCAGCGGCAGGCGTCGAGGCCTTTGTCTCGAACGCCATTGGCACCGGCATCAAGCCGCAGAGCATGGTGGCCGATCAGCCCCTGCGCGAAGCCATCCACAGCCTGTGGTGGGACTGGTGCGAGGAGGCCGATGCTGCCGGACTGACCGATTTCTACGGTCTGCAGGCCTTGGCCTGTCGCGCCATGCTCGAAGGCGGGGAATGCCTGGTGCGGCTGCGCTATCGCCGCCCGGAAGATGGCCTGCCGGTGGGCCTGCAATTGCAGTTGCTCGAACCCGAACACCTGCCAGCCACGCTGAATCAGGAATTGGCTTCGGGAAATGTGATCCGTGCGGGCATCGAATTCGACAAGCTCGGACGGCGGGTGGCTTACCACCTGTATCGCTCACACCCGGGCGATGGCCCACTGGCTCCGATGTCGGGCACTGGTGGCGTGGTGGGCGGTCTCGACACAGTGCGTGTCCCGGCCAGCGAAATCATTCACCTGTGCCGAGCGCTTCGGCAACCTCGACAACTACGGCGGCTTTCCTGCCATCCCGAGCAAGAACCCGTTTTCGACGGGCGTGTTCTGACCCTTCCGGAGAACTTTCATGTGGTACCTCGTCGTCATCGTGGTGGCGGCGCTGGTTTCGGTCGCGCTTGCCCCGAAACCGCCCGAGCCCAAACCAGCGTCCCTGTCCGACGTCGACGCCCCCACCGCAGAAGAAGGTCGCCCGATTCCCGTCGTGTTCGGCACCGTGCTGCTGCGCGGGGCCAACGTGGTCTGGTACGGCGATCTCGCAGCCGATCCGATCCGCAAAAAAGGAGGCAAGAAATGAGCGCTGATGTGACCGTCACCATCGACGATGTGCGCGCCGTGGGCCTGTGCGTGAACGGCACGCGCGTCTGGTTCGCCCGCCACGACCTGGACTTCCGCACCTTTTTGCGTGACGGCTGCGTTGCCGACACCTTGCTGGCTACCGGCGACGCGATGGCCTTGCGGGTGGTGGAGCACGCGCGCATCCGGCAGGAGCACGACTGATGGGTGGCAGCAGCAAGAAACAAACCGTCGGCTACCGCTACCGGATGGGATTGCACCTGGTGCTGTGCCAAGGGCCGGTCGATGCCGTGCAGGAGATCCAGATGGGCGACCGTACCGCGTGGGGTGATGCCGACCGTGGGCCGCTGTCCAGCGGGCACGGCCTGACCACCCTCAGTATCAACAAGCCCACGCTGTTTGGTGGAGACGAGCGTGAAGGTGGCGTGGTCGGCAACATCGATGTATTGCCAGGTGGCCCCGGCCAAGGACGCAACGACTATCTGATGGCGCGCATCGGCAGCGCCATTCCGGCCTTCCGGGGCGTGCTGTCAATGGTGGCGCGGCAGATTCTGTTCGCCGCCAACAATCCCTACATCAAGCCGTGGGCAGTGCGCGTGCGCCGCTTCACGGCAGGCTGGCACGACTCTCCGTGGATGGAGTGGAACGCCGAAGTGCGCGCCTGGGACAACGATCAGGGCCGCGAGATCAGTGTCGGCATGAACCCGGCCCACATCCTGGTGCAATGCCTGACCGACCCGCACTGGGGCATGGGCTACCCGCAGGACAGCATCGGCTGGAGCTTCTGGAATGCAGCGTGGGCCCTGTCAGATGAAGGCTTTGGTCTGAATCTGATCTGGACACGCCAGCAGCCCATCGAGAGCTTCATCGGCCAGGTCATCGACCACATCGGCGGCATTCTCTATACCGATCCGGAGCAAGGCACGTTCGAGCTCAAGCTGCTGCGCGACGACTACTGGGTCGACAGCCTGCCGCAGCTGGGACCGGACGAGATTGTGCGGCTGGAGCGTTTCGAGCGCGCCCAGTGGGGCGAGCTGCCCAACGAGCTGACCGTGGTCTACACCGACTGGCAAACCGGCGGTGACACCACCGTCACCGTGGAAAATCTCGCCGCGATCCAGTTGCAAGGCGGCGTGATCAATCAGCGCCGCGACTACCCGGGCGTCAACTACGGGCCGCTGGCCGCACGGCTGGCGCTGCGGGATCTGCGTGCCTTGGGTTCGCCCCTGGCCCGGATGAGTCTGACCGTGGCACGCGACACGCTGGAACGCGCGCCGCTACCGGGTGACGTGTTCCTGCTCAACTGGCCGCGCTTGGGCATCGACCAGATGGTGGTCCGCGTGACCGGCATCGATACCGGCACACTGGGGTCATCTGAGTGGCGCATCGAAGCGATGGAGGATGTGTTCGGGCTGGATAACGCAGTGCTCGCCCCGCCGCCACCCATCATCGATGAGCCGACGCTGGAGCCGCTGCCGCCTGCACAGATCGTGGCGGTGGAGATTCCGTACTGGGAACTGGCGCGCACCTTGTCGCGTGCTGAACTGGATTACCTGACCGACACCGATGCCGCAGTCGGTGCACTGGCCGCTGCCGGTGGTGTGGGGCAGCTGAACTGGCAACTCGCCACCGGCGCGTCCGCAGGCGAGATCGCCAGTGTGGCCAGCGAGGACTACGCGCCATTGTTCACGCTCGATGCGGCCTTGCCTGCCAGTGAGGCCGATGCCATTGGCGTGCCAGTGACCGCCATCAGCCACTCGGAAAGGCTGACCGTGGGTGACTACGCCTATCTGGTCGATGGCAGCGGTGAGATCCGTGAAGCCGTCGCTGTCCTGGACTTCGATACCGCTGCGGCCACGGTTGACCTCGCACGCGGCGTGCTCGACACCACACCTCACTCGCACACGGCGGGAACCCGCCTCATCGGGGTGGGTGAATGGCTGGCATCCGAAGGTGCGGAGCGGGCGCCGGGCGAATCGGTGTTCGTGGGCGCGATTCCTCGCACTTCGACCGAGCAGGGCGATCCTTTGTTGGCCGTCAATGGGCAGCCGATGGTGCTGGCCGGTCGGCAGGCCTTGCCGTATCCGCCTGGTCGCATCCGTCTCAATGGCCAGACCGAGCCTGCCGTGGTGGCCGGTGACCTCACCGTTACGTGGGCCCATCGTGACCGCACCCAGCAGACCGCCTACCTCGTGCAGCAAGACGAGGGCGATATCGGGCCAGAACTGGGCGTGACCTACACGGTGCACATCCGCAATCGCAACAACGTGCTGGTTCGTACTGAGACGGGACTGCTCGGCACTACCTTTATCTGGACGGCAGCAATGGCCGCGCTGGATGCCGGTGCGCTGGGCGATCGCATCACAGTCGAAATCAGTGCCGAGCGCGATAGTTTGAGCAGCTGGCAGCCGCAGGTGCGGGTCATGGATCGCGCGGGCTACGGCCTGCGCTGGGGACAGTATTGGGGAGGTGTGTGATGGAGCTGCGCATCGATGTTCATCTGCTCACCCTGAACGAGCCAGCCGAATGGCGGGAGGCCTGTATCGCCAGCCTCGAGGACGCACCGATCCAGTTGCACGTTTTGCCGGGCATTCTGGGCCGTATCGGTGAGGCACGTGCTGCAGGCTACGCACAAGGCACGCTGCCGCTGGTGTCCTTTGTTGATCCCGACGATCTGTACGAAGCCGGTGCTTTCACACAACTGGCCGATGCACTGGATGCCTGCCCACAAGCCGTGATGGCCTATACCGACGAAGCACTGACCGACGAAAACGGCCAGGACATTGCCGTGCGGCGTCTGGCCTACAGCCGTTGGCAGCACGCCAACAGCGCCAGCCACGTTCACGGCCTGATCGTGATGCGCCGATCTGCCGTGGAAGCCGTGCTCAAAGAAACCACCGACCTCAACAACTTTGCCGACTGGCTGCTGACCCTGCTGGTGGCCAAACGCGGCGGCGTGCTGTATCTGCCCATCGTCGGGCGTCACTGGCGGCAGCATCCGCAGCAAAGCCACCGCACCGGCGACCCGGAAGCAGTCCGGCACATTCGCCAAGCATCGAACCTCTGGAGATAGACCATGTCATCGACCGACCCGAACCTTGGGCTCAACTACGGCTGGACGCTCGGCGAGAGCGGCTGGGACACCGGCATGGACGCCAACCTCAAGCGCCTCGGCGCTGTGGTCGGCCTATCCGTGAAAGACCGCGACCTGACCACGCCACCGGCCAGCCCCGCCAACGGCGACCGCTACCTCATTCCTGCCGCTGCCACGGGCGTGTGGGCAGGCAAAACCAACCAGATCGCGGTGCGCATTGCCGATGCCTGGGAGTACCACTCGCCCAAGATCGGCTGGCTTTGCTACATCGAGGACGAGGCCAAGCTCTCGGCCTACAAGTCCACCGGCTGGAGCGCAGGCATCGCCATCTGATTTCCCATCTTCGTACCCACCAGAAACCCGCCCACGAGGCGGGTTTCGCATTTCTGGAGACCGCAATGACCGAACCCGAACAACAACAGCCTGCTCTCGTCGAGAACATGCTCCTCTTGCGCCGCGAGGACTTCGACGAACTGCTGGACCGCGCCGCTGAACGCGGAGCCGAGCGTGTCCTGACCCACCTTGGCCTGGAAAACGGCCACGCCGCACGCGACATCCGCCAACTACGCGACCTGTTGGAAGCCTGGCGTGACGCCCGGCGTACCGCGTGGCAGACCACCGTCAAGGTCATCACCACCGGCATCCTGGCCGCACTGCTGGTTGGTGCTGCCATCAAGCTCAAGCTGATGGGAGGCCCGCAATGATCGAGACCTTGCTCGGTGGTCTCCTCGGAGGGGCCTTCCGTCTCGCACCTGAAATCCTCAAATTGCTCGACCGTAAAGGCGAGCGTGGCCACGAACTGGCGATGCAGGACAAGGCGCTGGAGTTCGAGAAGATTCGCGGCGCACAACGGATGTCGGAAATCGGCGCGGGTGCCGATGCCGCGTGGAACGTCGGAGCCATTGAGACCCTGCGGGAAGCTGTTCGCACTCAGGGCGAGAAAACTGGGGTGCGCTGGGCCGATGCCTTGTCGATCAGCGTGCGCCCCGTCATCACCTACTGGTTCATGGCCCTGTACTGCGCCGCCAAGACAGCGGCATTCGCAGCGGTCGTGACTGCAGGAGCTGGCTGGGGAACGGCCATTCTGCATGCTTGGACGGAGGCCGATCAGGCGCTCTGGGCAGGAGTGCTGAACTTCTGGTTCCTCGGTCGGGTGTTTGACCGGGTGCGGCCGTGATTGAGGTACCCAAAGCGGCTATCGAGCTGGCCAAGCGCTTCGAGGGATTCGAGCGCAAGGTGAAGCGCGGAATCGAGATCACTGCCGTTCCCTATATCTGCCCAGCAGGGTTCTGGACGATTGGGTACGGCCATGTCTGCGACCCCCAGCACCCGCCGATCACGGAGGCAGAAGCCGAGGTCTATCTGGCGCGCGATCTCCAATCGGCACTCGCCGCCACGTTGCGTTACTGCCCGGTGCTGGCCACCGAACCGGAGGAGCGGCTCGCTGCCATCGTTGACTTCACGTTCAACCTCGGCGCGGGGCGGCTGCAGACATCGACGCTGCGACGCCGGGTTAACCAGAGAGACTGGGGCATTGCCGAACAGGAACTAAAGCGATGGGTCCACGGGGGTGGAAGAGTCTTGCCAGGGCTGATTGCACGTAGGCAAGCCGAATGCTTGTTGTTGCGTGGGAGATCTGATCTATGAGTGCGAAACGTTCCCTACACGCTCATAGCCGTGTAAACTGCTCCTTATATCCAAAATTCAAGCCAAGCACAAGTACCCAGAACGTGGCCCTTGCCTATAATAAAGAAAATGCGCTGAACGCAATTTGCCCTTACTTTACGATGTTTCCGCTTGAGTATCCGAACAGGGTCCTCAAAAGGCATCTAAAGGAAAAGCCAGTTGTGCTCGACCCATTTTGTGGTCGAGGCACCACTCTATTCTCTGCGCGAAAGTTTGGGTTTTCTGCCTGGGGCATTGATTCATCACCAGTTGCTGTTGCTATTGCGAGAGCCAAACTTGCGAGCTGCGACATCGAGGCTCCTCTAGAGCTTGCTGCTGAACTAATTTCAGACGTCGAGCCAGCCGACTTGCCAGACACTCCATTCTTTCGTTCCGCGTATCACCGGTCGACGCTCCGTGATATTTGCGCCCTGCGCGAAGGATTGCTCGGACTCGAAAATGAAACGGATGCATCGTCCATATTGCGTGCTGCTGCACTCGGATGTTTGCATGGCCCACTTCCCAAGCATGTTGAGAACGCGGGCTACTTTTCAAATCAAATGCCGAGGACTTACGCGTCAAAACCGGACTACGCGGTGCGATTCTGGAAGGAACGCGACCTCAAAGCGCCAAAGATCGATGTACTCCGAGTGCTGCGTCGAAAGATCGAGCGGTTGGCTGGACTTGATGAAGCATCGCCTTGTCCAATATCTCATGTCCTACATGGAGATGCTCAGTCGGAAGAGTTGTTTCAGTCGATTAGCAAAGCGCCCTCGGTTGTAATCACTTCTCCTCCATACTACGGAATGCGGACATATGTTCAGGACCAATGGTTGAGAAATTGGTTTCTGGGTGGCCCCGATTCCATTGACTATTCAGCCGGCCCGCAACTGGATCACGGTGGGCAACAGGCATTCGCAGTTTCGCTTGGAAAGGTTTGGCGCAATATTGCCAATACCGCCTCGCCCTCCGAATCGCTCCATATGTACATACGATTCGGAATAATTCCGTCAGCGTTGGTTGATGCAAAAAAACTCTTCAGGGACTCTTTGGAGGAATCTGGAATCAATTGGCGCTTGGTTTCTACGCGCTCAGCAAAGTCAGCTGATGTTGGCAAGCGGCAAGCAGATCAAATGAAAGCCGAGTCTGCTGCCGCCGTCGAGTTCGATTTTCACGTCGAAAGAGTTTGAATACTGCAGCTGCTATTGGTGATAACGCAGCTTCGCTTGTCTCGACGTTGATCCAAACGAGACTTGATCAACAAGTTCCTGATTACAGAATTCGTCAACGTAGTCTTTGATCGCGTGTGCCGTTTCGATCGCCTTCTTGTCTTGAGGGACGTGCCCTGCGAGGGTCATTGGCATGACTACCAGGCACTTGGCCATCGCGCGTGAGATGGCCACGTTTGTCCTCTCTAGCTGCATCAGGAACGCTTCCTCTCCCATGATCACGTCCGCGTCCCCGACACCAAAAGTCACGACGATTGTGTGCCGCTGACCACCCTGGAACTTTTCCACAGTATCAACGGCCGAGTCGATCAAGTTCGGCGGATCAGCCGGGAATATTGACCGAAGTTCGCGAACCACCAGGGCACGTTGAGCGCGATGCGGCGTCACGATTCCGATGCACTGCCCCCAGAACTGATCGGGCGTAGGTGACGCATGCGTCACGGCACCTCGCCCATCAAGTTCCGCGCTCACTGTCTGCCTCAAGCACCAGGTCAAGGCGGCGACGATCTTGGCTTCGAAGGAATTGCTTTGGGACGACAGATCATCGTCATGGAGCAAGGTCAGCACCTTCTTCGTGGGGTCAAGAATATCCGGCCACAGAGATGACCAAGGGAAGGCCCCTGGAAAACCTGATGCGGGAGTTGGCACCGCCGCCAAGAGATGAAGTGCCGTCGCGGCGTTTGACGCCTTCAACGTCGATCGGTAGCCGATCGTGCGGGCATAGGCAACAATGTCCTCCGCCGAGCGGTAGTTCTCTTCCAGCGGACATGGAACGATTTGGCTGCCAAACGGACGGTCGAGCAGGTATTTCTGGATGCTGCCCACCAGGTATTCGGCGCCCTTGGGTGGTTCAAGCGCCATGATTGGCGGCATCTGAAGATGATCGCCAGCAATGATCAGTCTCGCATCGTCTTTCAAGGTGGCCAGTGGCGAGATTGCATGTGTGACCTGAACCTGAGAGCTTTCATCGACAATCACGACGTCAAAAATCGGCGCAACATGGCGACCATAGGTCCACTCGGCGAGCTTGTACGCCTGCATCGTCGCCGTGGCGACAATCGTGACAACATCGGTTTTAGCCAGACTAGCAAGACAGTCCTGTGTTTCCTGATTGCCCTGGTTCAGATTAAACGACTCAACGAGCAGATGTGACTTACTTGCCGAGAACACCTTTGGGGTCTGCGAAGAGGAATATCCAACAAAGACCTCAGCAGGACAGGTTGCATCGTTGTCTAACGCCTCAACAACACGACCAATAATCTCCTCAACAGCCTTGTACGTCGGTCCGGCGACCAGCAATTTCAATGGTTGCCCCCGCCGCACGGCATCATGCACAAGGCCGTGAATACATCCAGCTAGTGTCTGGGTTTTCCCGGTGCCTGGCGGCCCCCAGATGATAGTCAGCCCTTTTTCTGCCGCCTGGGTGACAGCATCTGTCTGACTCTTGTTCAGGTTGTGCTTGGCCTTGGCGTAGGCTGCAACCGAAGAGGCCTGCGTCGCAGCGACGACGGATGTCGCGTGAAGAGCGTCGGCCTCCCAGAGCACGCGGGCAAGAGGAGTAACCGGGTCTGAGCCGGGGCGCGGAGTCCTCGCCCCCATCGCAGTGGCCGCATTGCTATCTGCCACCGCTATCGACGGGTTTCCTACTGCAGTGAGAATCCGCTTGACCGTCTCGTACCACTTGAAGGAGCCCTGGCCTTTGGTGATAAAGATGTCGTTCAGCAGATCAACAGTCGAGTTGGCCAGCAGATAAGGTACGAAAGCCGGTTCACGCCAGTTGGTTAGCTTCAGGACAGCCTTTTGCATGCCTCTGTCAAAGGACACGAGCGTTACGGAAAGTACGGACCACAGCGGTGCGAGCAGCGTGTCGTTCTGCCCTGGGTAAAGCGGCGCGCCACCGGCGATCAGATCCCTTCCACGCTGCAAAGGAAGCCCAGGATGACCTTCCTTGCCGAGAGCCAGATAGCCTTCGTTGTCGTCGAGCTTGGCTTCGGTGGACCCAGGAAGCACGTCGAATACGTACTCATTCGAGGTTCCTGTAGGTTGCCCGTTGGTGAGCCGAACCGCTTCGTAACTAGCCTCTAGTGCCTCGGCATCAAGCGCCAGGCGCTGGTGGGACTCCAGCTTTCTAGTGTGATACTGCAATTCCTCCCACCAAACCCAAAGCTTGCTGTCGAACGCGACGTCGCGAGCACCCTGAGGAATAGACAATGTCAGCTTTGGAGCGTTTGCCTTGAGCTGCCCCTTGAAGTCCGTGCGCAGTCTCTCGACGATGCTGTTCAATGCCCGGCACTGTTTCTCCAGCGCATTGCCGAATTCCTGAATGACGGTGTTGCGGGGAACAGTAACGGACCCCCGTTTAATCGTGGTGACGTTGCTCCAAATCTCGTAAATGCGTTCCCGAGGAATGCCGTTGGTGAGGAATTCACGATAGAACGCATCACCCAGCCGAACTGGTCCAGGACCCGAATAGTAGGTTTCGACGGTATCGAACAGGGTGATCACATGAGGTGTAGGGGCAAAAACAACTCGCCGGACAATCTCATCAACGAAAACAACGCAGGGGCTGACTGCGCCATCGGGCTTTTCGATCAGTTCATCGGCAGGGAAAAGCCAGGCCAGCGCCTTGGTCTTGCGATTCGTCAGGCTCAATACCCGTGGCAAATGCCGCCCCATCGCCGCACAAAGCTCTTCAAACTGTCGTTTCTCCCAGAACGCGATTTGTGCGGTTAGCGGGGTTCGTCCGGCAGCGCGAACAAATGTCTCAGCCTGATCAATCATGTCAGACAGTGTCGACAGGAGCCCCTCCAAAGCCACCCACTCGTCAGCCAGCGCCTTCTGATCCACGACAAAGCATTTCGTCGCAAACTGCCGGGGCGACTGTCCCGTCACATAGGCCGTCGCTCTACCAAGTATCGAAAGGCCAGTGAGCAACCCAGCGCTCGGATCGAAGTTGACCGCGATCGCCACATGGAGTTGTGGCGCTGGCGCCAAGCTCGCCAGAACGGCGGCGCTGTCCACCGTCGTGGCCGAAGAAATTAGGGCCTGCGCTCGCGCGGGGATACGGCTTCGTTCCTTTTTGAGATGACTGTGTTGCTGGAAGGCAGGATGTGCGGAGGGGGCGCTTGCCGCACCCGCTGTGTCCTGAATGGCATTAATCTGTAGCGTCTTTCTTGCACCTCGTGTCATACCCGCGATTTGGCTCAAGTGCCCAGTCAGCTTCGCTGCGGGGTAGCAGTAGTGGTTCGGCTGAGCCGCAATTCGCGCTTTGTCCTTCGCATTTGCCCACTTTTCGTGCCCCAACCAGTCGCAGGCACTACACCTGCCATCGACATGCCATTCAAGGTTCTGCCACCCGTTGGTTGATACGTCGCCAACAGCGATGACCCGGAGCAAGTCCTCCCGGAAGAAATGCAGAACGGTGGGCAGATAGAAGCGCAAGTTGGCGTCTTCGCTATCGGCGATCAGCGCATTGAGATACTGAATCGCTGTCACTGGGGAGGTGCCTGACATCAACGCGTCGAGTTCAGACTGCCCTTGCTTGAATCGGGTCCACAGGTAGCTGCGAATCGTTACGAAATACTCATTCTGCAACCCCTGGTCGGCGATCCAGTTCGCCAGAAAAAGTGCGTAAAGCGCGACTTCGGCGGAGTAGCTCGGATTAGCCTCGCTGGTGTGCTTTACATCAATGATGCTCAATGCACGCCGCGTCTCAGTTGCCGGGTCAATTCGCCGACGACATCCGTCTGGCCCCACCTCCTCGTCATCGGCTGTGGCCTGGCGCACGACGATGATGTCAGGGATGAGCCCTGCGATTGGCGGGACCTGAGTGATCTGTCCGGGTTGCAGGCCAATATTTGCCATCACGGCGTTCTGGAAGGAAGAGGGCTCGAACTTCCCTTGCAGAATGATCGACGGCAAAGCTGTTACCTTGCCAAGCAACGACGCGAGCGGGGCCTTGACTGGTTTGTTTGCGCCTCCCTTGTCCGGCTGATAGATGACGAGACTGCCGAACGCCTGAATCAACTGATCGTTGCGCTCATCCTCAAAATCCCGTCCTGCCGTTTGGAGGACACCGATTCCAGGACGTGCCTGCAACGGAACCGGCATGCCATGCGAGTCAAGCTCCGAGTCTTCATGCAAAGACAGATAAAGTTCGCGGTCGCACTTGGTCCGCAGGAACATGGACAACGTGCTTTTGGAGATTCGTTTCTTTGCAGTGCTCGGCATATCAGATCATTTCCAGACAATCAGGCATTTGTAGAATCGGCAATCACTCTGTCACACGCTCATACGCTTGTCGGACCACGTTGATCGAGGCCGGCACATCGTCTTGCGAGTCCAGGTTGTACAGCACTCCACCCGTCTCAGTTGCGCCGATGATGAAGGCGAACTCCGTAGCATCGCGGGCTTTCCCTGATGGATCTTCGCAGTCGGCAAAATCCAGATTCAGCAAGAGGCTCAGCCGCTGCTTACGCGGGATGATTTCGACGAAGAAATCGAACACGCGGTAGATAACGCTCCGGTCGTTGGGCAGCTCGACTACGTCTTCACCAAATGCCTGGATCTGTGGACGTAAAGCTTCCAGTAACCGCTTGGCGATGTCATCCAGTTCCAGGTCCTCGATCCTGTAGTTGGCGGCAAAGGCCTTGTGCTCCTCCAACTCCCGCTGCTTCACGGCCAGCAAATCGACGACCAATGGTCGCCATACGGTCACGGCCTTCTCGGCGAGCAACTTGCCTCGCTGCTCGATGGTCGTACCGTCCCACGCTGATTGTTCGCGAATGAACTTGTTCAAGCGCAGCGGGCTCTCATCGAAACCACCGGCAATCGTTTTCTTCTCGGAAAATGGGCGGTCGCTGTAAGTGGAGTTGTATCCGGTCAGCGTCAGATTGCCCAGGCGGTGTAGCCACGTTTCCTGTATTGCTTTCCAGTCGCTACCGAGCATCGTTCGCCATTCCGGACGCAGATCCTCGTTCTGCGGCATAACGTGCTCAATGGAGAAGTTCGAGGTATCGATGCGCTCCTTGCTGAAGTTTTCAAGCCGATCCAGCAGATAGAAGCAAGTGCGCATGTCGTAGACATCTCGTGTTTCGAGCGCCTCGCGAAATTCGGTATCGCTCGGAAAGCGGCGCTTCTTGCCTTGCCGATACAGCGCCACCTTCAAACTGAGCAAAGGCTGGTTCTCGGTGATCCGATAGGCGAGGCTTGCGAATATTTGTCCGAGGCTGCGCGTTTGCATGTCGCACACTGAACGCCGGAACACGAAGCTTTCCAGCAATTCGACAGCCTCGACGAATTCATCGGAACGCAGGGTCTTTGCTCGGTCATGAAAGTCGTAAAGCGTCAGCACGACCGGCGAAGCCACCTCGACCAGGGAACGCAGGCGGGCAAATGCCTCCTTTAATGCCGGCTGCTTCTCCTGTCCGAGACTGAATGCCGTGTAGTAGGTGCCGAAGCGCCGCAGGTCGCTGAGAATGCCATCGACACCACGCTTTTCGACAGTACGCGAGAAATAGCTGCGGAACTCGTGATAGATCTCGGCCGCCTTCAATGGCGTGCCGGGACGCATTTGCAGCGTCAGAAAATCCTTCACGAATTTATCGAACTCGGTACGGTAGCGCCGCCCGAATGCCTGCTCGATTGGCTGCCAGTGTTCTTCGTAAAGCTGGGTCTGGGAGGACTCGTCCAGACGCATCAGCACGAAATTTCGAATCAGATCGGCCTGAGTCAAATCCACCCCGGTAGAGTTCAGGCTTTCAAAGATCATCTGCGGGTCATCCTGGCCGCGCGTCAGACTCACGTCCACGACCACCAGTTTCTTGATGCCGTTGTAGACGGTTTGCACGTCCGCCTGGGCGACCAAATCACGCAGGAACAGGAAGTTCTCCTTCACCCGTTCCGAGGCGGCCTCTGGCAACGTCTTTCCATCCAGAAGCGCAATCAGCGTTTCGTGATCTGCCCGGCGCAGATGCAGCTTGTGCCGCCGCTCTCCCTTGCCGTGGCGGTTGCGCAGGTAATAGTCGTCCAGCTCATCGGGCGTCGCTTCCTCCTCTCCCTGACCGGAATTGCCAGGAAGCTGTGCCATCTGGTCACGAAGCGCGATCAACAAAAGCGTCAGCGTAGTAAGGCGTTGTTGGCCGTCGATCAACAACCAACGAGTGATGGTGGCTGTGTTGTCCTCGGCTGCGACATAGACCACTGAGCCAAGGAAGTGCCCCTTCACGTTTGGGTCGCTACCGACGCGAATCACATCCTTCCACAGTTGCTGGCAGTGCTTCGTGCCCCAGCTGTAGTCGCGCTGAAAGATCGGCACGATGAATTGCTTCGCGCCCTGCAGCAGATTGGTAACCAGCGTGTCTTCTGCTTTCATGCTCGGGCCTCAGTAATACTGCCGGATGTAGCTGTACGCTTTCTCGAACAGCTCTTCATCCGCATGCAGCTTGTACTTGAACAAGGATTTCCTGAGCGCCTTCTTGATCTCGCGCTCGCCAGCGAGGGTGTCCTGCCAACCGGGAAACCGGACCAAGCGCACGATCTCGTCGATATCCGCCACCACGCGCTCGACCATGATCGGCGTCTCGGCGGTCTTAACTTCATTGAACAGCTCGGTGAGCGCCGCCTTGCCACGATCCTCGTCCTCTTCCGGAGGTGTTTCCTTCTCCGCCTGCAACACTTCCTTGGCCAGTTGCAGCAGTTGCTTGAGAAACTCGACGCTGTTGAGCACACCGGACTCGAAGCGGTCCCGTAGGGCATCCAGGCGTTCCGAGAGCGCCTTGAACTTTGGGTTTCCGAGGTGTTTGCGTAACCGCCGGGCAACCTTGATCTCGATTTCCTTGGCCTTTTTAGGATCGGGATTCGAGAGCACCGCCTCCAGCAGATCCGCGTCCAGCACCAGAGTGTCGAGATCGTCGCGAACGGCGTCGACGTGCACGTTCTGGTGAATCAGCTCGATGGTCTTGGCCCCGAGGGAATGCCAGATCAGCTTGCCGTGGCCGCTGGAGGGCTGCACCGACTGGTACACCTGCGAGAGCCACTTGTAGTCCCTCTCGTACTCACCGAGGATCGGATCTGGCGAGATGGCCTCCCAGAGCTTATTGAGCAGGCTGTACTCGACAGCGAAGTTGTCGCGTACCTCATTGTTGGGCAGGCATTGCTGGGCGGCGATCAGCCCCTCGTAACCCTCGACAGTGCGATCAACGCCGGCAAAGAAAGCCAAGCATTTCTGCATCGCCTCCGGCAGCCGGTCCTTGAGCTCCTGAATATTCGACACCACCGCCGTGACGCTCTTGTCGTCGAACTCCAGCGCCTTGGCCACGTCGTCGAAGATGCCGAGGTAATCCACGATCAGACCATGGGTCTTCTGCTCGGAGTAGGTGCGGTTCACCCGGCAGATGGCCTGGAGCAGCGTGTGGTCGCGCAGCGGCTTGTCCAGATACATCGCCTGCAGGATGGGCGCGTCGAAGCCGGTCAACAGCTTCGAGGTGACGATGATTAGTTTGAGCGGGTCGTTGGGGTCGCGGAAGCGGTCGAGCAGCCGCTCTTCCTCATCCCGCGTGCGCGCATAGGCCTTGTACTGCGGCTCGTTGGCGTTCACCGTCATCACGATGTCGGAGGACTCCGGCGGCAGCAGCTTGTCCAGCTCCTGCTTGTAGAGCAGACAGGATTCGCGGTCGAAGGTGACGATCTGGCCCTTGAAACCGTTCGGCTCTACCTTGCTCTGGAAGTGCTGGACGATGTCCTCGCACACGCGTCGGATGCGCTCCGGGGTCTTCACCAGCACCGCCATCTTGGCGGCGGTCTTGCCGAGGTTGTCGCGGTCGAGGTCGGAGAGACCGCCGGTCATCTCCTTGAAGGCGGCATCGATGGCTGCCTTGTCGATGTGCAGCTCCAGCAGGCGCGGCTCGAAGTGCAGCTTCAGTGTCGCGCCGTCGCGGATCGACTCCTCGAAGCCGTAGCGGCTGAGATACCCCTTGTCATCCTCCTCCGCGCCGAAGGCGTAGAAGGTGTTGCGGTCGAAGCGATTGATTGGCGTACCGGTAAGGCCGAACAGGAAAGCATTCGGTAGCGCCTCGCGCATCTTGCGGCCGAGGTCGCCTTCCTGAGTGCGGTGCGCCTCGTCCACCAAGGCGATGATGTTGCCGCGATCATTCAGCACACCACCGGCTTCGCCGAACTTAAAGATCGTCGTGATGATGATCTTGCGCACGTCCTGCGCCAGCAGTTGGCGCAGCTTGTCGCGGGAGTCGGCCTTCTCGAGGTTGGGGATATCGGCCCCGGTGAAGGTGCCGGTGATCTGGGTATCGAGATCGACACGGTCGACCACGATCAGCACCGTGGGATTCTTCAAGCGCGGATGCAGGCGCAACTTCTGCGCCGCGAACACCATCAGCAGCGACTTGCCTGACCCCTGGAAATGCCAGATCAGGCCCTTCTTCGGATAGCCGGCCAGCACCCGCTCGACGATCTTGTTGGCCGCCTCGTACTGCTGATAGCGACAGATGATCTTGATGCGCTGCTTTTTCTTGTTGGTGGCGAACAGGGTGAAGTTGGCCAGGATGTCGAGCACCACATGGGGCCGCAGCATGCTCTCGGCAGCCAGTTTCAAGCCTTTCAGCGGGTGCTTGAGCGCGTCGCCGTCATCCTCCAGGTTCCACGGCCCCCAATCCTTGATGGGCAGGCCGAGCGAGCCGTAGCGATATTCCTTCCCTTCGGTGGCCACCGAGAACACATTGCAGACGAACAGCTCCGGCACGTGCTTCTCGTAATCGTCATGCACCTGCAACGCGCCATCCACCCAGCTCACCGCCGAGCGCGTAGGCGTCTTGGCCTCGATCAAAACCAGCGGCAGGCCGTTGACCAGCAGGACCAGATCGGCGCGACGCTCGGCGCTGCCTGCGCGGAAGGTGAACTGCTGGGTGACGACGTACTGGTTCTGATCGAGGTTGTCGAAATCGATCAACCGAACCGGCACGTGCTCATTGTTCTGGCCGAAGGGCATGGAACGCTCCCCCCTGAGCCAGGCCGTGAATTCCTCGTTGGCGCGGATCAGACCATCGGAGCGCACCGCTAGCACAATGGCGCGCAGCTTGTAGAGCACCTCGTCGGCGAGATCGGGCTGGGCGGCAATTTCCGGATTGAGGCGAATCAGCGCCTCACGCGCCCAGGACTCAACCAGTACGTCCTGGTGCTGGCGCGGAATCTCAGCGCTGGCGATGCGGCGCCAGCCGATGCCCTTGTGGCTGCGGCCGTAGGTGGCTTCTGGCTCCTGTACGACATTGGCGGGGATGGGCTTTGCCGGTCCAGATAGCAGATCGTAGAGATAGGCTTCTACGGTATTTGCCTCAGTGAAACCTGTCATTCCCCAACCTCGCTAAAGAGCCGCCCGTTTAGAAATGCTCGCTTCACCGCCAAGGCATCTTGCCGACGCTGCTCTGCCTGATGGCACGCTTGCCGGAGGGCATCGATTTGGGCAATGAATACATCTTGTTCATCAAGTGAGACTGCGGGAACGGACAGTGAAAAGAGCTTGTCACTCTCCAGACGCTTTGTTCCATGTGAAGACGCTGATACGAGCTGAAGGTATCGCTCAGCCGAATGTTCAAACCAATACTGAATGTATTTCGGTCGGAAGCTGTCGGACACCACAAGTGCTTTCATGTCTTGATTGAAAGCGGCCGGCACCAGCGTCCTAGCGACGGGAAATGTATGGGCCAGAATCATTCCCCTCACCACGATCATGATTGTGTCGGCAGGCATCAACTTAGAACCCGCCTCTACTCCCGAAGGGGTTACAGTTTCGGTTGCACTGCCCAGCTCTGCGGCTTTCATGTCTTTAGGGCTGATCCAAGGAATGCTTCCGCCCCAATACGATGGGTTGCCACGTGCCGGCGTACCTCCGCTATGCCATGTTCCAACATTGGCGACTGACACTCTGTTCGGGTGATCGGCGTCAAAGTGGTCTATCGAAAGAGCACGTTGAAGTTGCCGTGCGGTCGAAATCAAGGATTCAAACGCGCCAGACTGTTCGTCGAATAGCTCGAGGGCCTCGGCTGCTTTTCGCTGCTCCTCCAGCGGCGGTAACGCGAACTCAAATCGCGCCAAGTCAGAGAAGTTGATATACGGATTCACTGAGCCTTTGGAGTTCTTGACGGAGAACTCGTTAAAAGCATCCGTTTGCATGAGGAACGGAAGGAACTCGGGCAGCAGCTCCTCCGCGTCCTTTGGCTCAATCACAAAGGTAGTGTTGGCGCAGATGCCATCGAAGTCTGCGACGGCCACCTTGCGGAGGTAGGTTCGCCGAGATCCGTAAAGCACCTGCCCTGGCCGGAAGCGCATATGAAATGCAGGCCCGAGATAGCCACTGCCGATCTCACCCCAGCGACGGATTCGCAAATCGTCGGTATCCATGTGGTCACCGGCGACGTAGCGCTCCAGCCCTGAAGTCTCTGGATCAACTCTTTCCTTAACTTGGCGCACCACGTCGCCGAACTTCACCTGGCGCCAGCCTTGCTTTTTGGCCTTATCAAGCACGCTCGACCTCCTCGACTTCCAGGCCATCAAGCGTTTCCACCAAGGCGTCCATTTGTTGCCAGAAGGCGCGCCCGTCGATTTGCCACTGTTCCCAGGCCGATCTCAGGCTGATGGCAGCATTTGTGCCGTTGCCATTCACCGAGCCAGACACTCGCCTCACGTAGAACGGAATCGACAGGTTCGCACCGTTGCTGGCGATCTGGTCCAGCGTCGCCACCGCTGCAAAGCCATCGATCGGTGCGAAAGCGCGGAACGCTTCCAGGATGCGTTGCTGGTGTTCCGGCTTGAGGAAACTCTGCGCCCGCTCGCGGGTGACTTCGTTCAGCGCGTCGATGAACAGCACCTTGCCCTTGCGCTCGGCTGGCTTGCACCGGTTGCAGACCATGACGCAGGACTCCATCGGCGAGTTGTAGAAGAGATTCGGCCCAAGGCCGATCACCGCTTCAACCCAGTCCTGCTCGACCATCCTGGCGCGCATGGCTTGTTCTTCGTTGCGGAACAGCACGCCGTGTGGCCACAGAATGGCGCAGCGGCCACGGTCTGACAGGCTGGCCAGGATGTGCTGCTGGAAGGCGTAGTCGGCCCGACCTTGCGGTGGCGTGCCGAGGAAGTTGCGCCCCCATTTATCCTGGCCCCAGGCCTCGCGATCCCACTGTTTGATGGAGTACGGTGGGTTGGCGAGGATCACGTCGAACTGGCGCAGCCGGTCACCTTCGATGTGCTTGGGATCGGCCAGGGTGTCGCCCCGGATGATCTGGAAATCCTCGACGCCATGCAGGAACAGGTTCATCCGGGCAATACCGGAGGTGATCAGGTTGCGCTCCTGCCCGTAGAGCTTGAGGGTGCGGTACTCGCCGCCGCTGCGCTTGACCTCGGCCAGAGCGGAAATGAGCATGCCGCCGGTGCCGCAGGTGGGGTCGTAGATCGACTCGCCGGCCTGCGGGGCCAACAACTGTGTCATCAGATGCACGACCGTGCGGTTGGTATAGAACTCGGCGGCTGTGTGGCCGGAGTCGTCGGCGAACTTCTTGATCAGGAACTCGTAGGCGTTGCCGAGCTCGTCCTCGGGTACATTGGCGACCGAGAGTGTTTGCGTCGAGAAATGCTCGATCAGATTCTTGAGGGTTTCGTCCGGCAGGCGCTCTCGGTTGGTCCAGGGCGCATCGCCAAAAATCCCGGCCAGCATGTCCGGGTTGGCCGCTTCGATCTGCCGCAAGGCTGACTGGATCGCCATGCCGACGTTTTTCGGGACCTGGCGTACGTCCTTCCAATGCGCGCCATCCGGTATCTGGAAGCGATGGTTTTCGGCGAACTCGGCATAGGACAAGTCGCCGCCCGACTCCCTGAGCGCCGCCTGATATTCCTCGTCCCAGACATCCGAGATGCGTTTGAAGAACAGCAGCGGAAAGATGAACTGCTTGTAGTCGCCGGCATCGATGAGGCCACGCAGCAGTACGGCGGCGCCCCAGAGATAGGATTCGAGTTCTTGTTGGGTAATGCGGGCACTCATTGCAGCCAGCCTCCTTCCACCATGACCTTGGCCAGCCTGTCTTCCGCTTCCCGGCAGCGAGTGAGTGCACTCTTGAAGGACTCAATGGCTTCTGGCAGCGGCGGGATATCCTCCTGCAACGGCGGCAGGACATAGCGCGAGATATTCAGCGTCCAGTCCTCGGCCTTGATTTCATCCAGGCCGACGATGCGCACCGCGTCCTGCACATCCTCAAACTTCTCGAACCAACCCTGGATTTCGAGGCCGTGCTCGGGTTCCAGATAGTTCTGTGCCCGACCACGTCGGAAGAGCCTGGAGGCGTCAGCGATCATCACCTTCTGACGCCGCTGGGCCGGCTTCTTCTTGCGGAGTACCAGGATGCAAGCGGCGAGGCCTGTGCCATAGAAAAGGTTGGGCGCCAGGCCGATGACCGCCTCGACCAGATCCATCTCCAGTAACTTTTGGCGGATACTGCCCTCGGCCCCTTTGCGGAACAGCGCGCCCTGGGGCAACACCACGGCCATGCGCCCGGCCCCTTCGGCCATCGACTTGACCATGTGCTGCACCCAGGCAAAGTCACCGCTGCTGGACGGGGGCAGTCCTGCGAAGTTGCGCCCGAAGGGATCGTTCACCCATAGGTCTTCGCCCCACTTTTCGAGGGAAAAGGGCGGATTGGCGATCACGCAATCGAAGCTCGCCAGACGGTCACCCTCGAAGAAGGCCGGGTTGCGCAGGGTATCGCCGCGCACGATCTGAAAATCCTCGATGCCGTGCAGGAACAAGTTCATGCGGGCAATGGACGAGGTGGTGAGGTTTTTTTCCTGCCCATAGAGCTTGCCCCACAGACGCTTCACATCGCCATGCTGTTCTTGAACGTGCTGAACGGCAGCGAGCAGCATGCCGCCCGTGCCACAGGCCGGGTCATAGATGGTTTCGCCCTCTTTGGGGTCGAGCATCTCGATCATCAGCCGCACGACACTGCGCGGGGTATAGAACTCGCCGGCCTTCTTGTTGGTGGCATCGGCAAATTTCTTGATCAGGTACTCGTAGGCATCGCCCAGCACATCGGAGGCGATGTTTTTGTTGCCGAAGGAGATGCGCGAGAAATGCTCGATCAGATCTTTGAGCAGCGCGTCAGAGAGTCGATCCTTGTTGGTCCACTGGGCATCACCGAAAACGCCGTACAGGGTGTCCGGGTTGGCCTTCTCGATTTCGCGCATGGCGCGCTGCAGGGCATTGCCGACGTTGGTTGCCACGGCACGAACGTCATTCCAGTGGCAGTCATCCGGGATCTGAAAGCGATGCGACTCGGGGAAGAGGGCCAGTTCGGCATCGCCGGTCTCATCGACGATCTCGGCGTATTCCTCGTCCCAGACATCGCAGATCCGCTTGAAGAACAGGAGCGGGAAGATGTAGGTCTTGAAGTCAGCCGCATCCACCGGGCCGCGCAGGATGTTGGCGGACTCCCAGAGGTGGCCTTCGAGCTGACTGAGATTGATTGGAGCTTCTTGCATCAAGTCGTTCTCTTCATGCTTGGTCCGGCGATCGGTAGCCAGGCGCGAGCACCGCGTTCCTGACGCCGTATAGGGCCAAGGGGTTCTTTAGCCAGAGCCGGTACTCCGGCCCTCTCAGGCTGTGATCGGGCGAGCTGTCCACGCTCCACTTGCGCAGAATGTATCCAGCCGTCGCGGCGCGGAGCTTCATGCGCAGCACGCCATCCCGCATGCCGTAGTCCATCTCGGTAACCTCAGAACGTGGCTGGTCTGGGTGGGGAATCAGTTCCAGCTCGACGATTCGCGTCCATTGGATATCCTGGTCGCCGCGCTCATGGGCCTGCACTTCTTCATCTCGCAACAAGACCGGTCCCTTGATCCGGGTGATCACGAAATCCCGAAACTCCTGAGACCTGCGATCGAAGGCCCGCACATGCCAGCGCAGGCCGTTGTCGATCAGCGCAAAGGGAACGATCTGGCGCTCGGTCTGACCGCTTGAGATCGAGTGGTACTCCACCCGAATAGGACACTCCTGATGGATCGCGCGCGTTACACAGGCCAGTACATCCAGGTCGGGATGCGTGAGCCTTGACGGGATTTCACTTGCCACCCACGCCTTGAGCTGGGAGGGCTCGCCGTCTCCGAAGCCTTGTGTCAGCCAGGACAGAACCCGTTCAGGCGGAAAGTCGAAGAGCGGTTTGAAGTCCTCTCCAAGGACATAGCACTTGGCCTTGGTGTCGTAATCGATGTTGCCTGGTGCCAGCTCCTTGTAGATCGCCAGGTCACGCGTGGCGGCGGCCGACTGGATTCCAAACCGCGACACCAGGTCCTGGCGGCGGATATCTCCGATGAAGCGCACGCGCAGTTCCACGAAGGCAAGGCGATCGCGCTGCGGCTGGGTAAGGTCGTCAAGCTGTTCGTCAGACATCCTTGGGGCTCATGCGGGTTAACAAATGCTTGTGATGATAGTTGCGGGTAGTATATGGCACGCACTACAATCCGTCTATGCGATTCCCAGAGCGCCCATATCCGCATCCTTGTGATTATGACCATGCAGCAAGCGGGTCGCTCGCTATAGAGAAGGAGCGAACCTGCATGAGTGGAAACCGTAGGGCCCAGCCAGGACTCCCCAACAAGGGCTGGCATCGCGTTGAATCAGCGAAATGTCAGGAGGGAGCATGATTGACCCGGCAAGCCAGGCCCAACTGAAAGAGGCCATCGCAGACTGCATCGGAACCGACCAAGGGGTGCTGGATGCTCTGCGAGAAGAAATACAGTCGTTGAAGAGTGCCACGCGCCGAATCCAGCCGCGCGCCACGACGTCGATCTCACTGGTTGGCACAGATGGGGGAAACAACCAGCTTCAGTTCGACCCCTTCCTGATTCAGTTGGTCCGAGTCGTAGATAGCAGCAACAACGAGTACTGCCTTGAAGCAGTTTCGCCCACGACACCGGTGCAGAAACTGAACCAACGCCAGTTCGATGAGGACGGGACGCCCAAAACAGCACTGGGTGAAATGATGGTTTTCCTAGGAGTAGACAGTCTGCAGGCGCTCTCCCACATGATCCGACCGACGGACAGCGGAAAGCCGGTTTCTCCCAGCTGGGTTCAGGTTTATCGGGAGCTGGTCGAGTGGGCGATCCTGTTCAAGATCCTCGATAAAGATTACGGCACTGACACGTTGATCATCTGCGACGGCCTTCTGCGAAGCAAGGTGTTCGCCAAAGACCTATTCCAGCGTTTGCTCCAAGGAATGAAGGAGCGTATTGACAAGCAATGGAGCAAGAGCCGGCGGCGGGTATATCTCGCGGGTGTAGCCAAGCACAGCAAGGTGCTTTCTCGGTATCGCTTGGCCATGGCTTTGGAAGGCGTCCTTCAGACTGATTACCCCGTCTACGTCGAGGTACCCCGCGAAGTTGAAGAAAAGGCATACGTCTGGTCGGAGTTCGCACGAGGCGATGACCGTACTGGCGATGGCGGCGAAATCAACAAGTTCGTCGGCGGCAAAATGTTCTTGGTGAAGTTTGGCTCCCAGCGCCGCGATCCCGTGTGGCCAATCGATATCTTTGTTCCACAAGTCGGCGAGTCCCAGGCAATTCTCGGGTCCATGCTTGCTGATGCGATCAACGGTTTTCCAGTTCCCCATTACCCACGCTGCCTGCAAAAGGCGCATGAAAATGCGGCGCTGGTCGATTTCGACTTCGATATTTTGCAGGACTTCATCTACGAGGGTGTGCGTTCGAGTCTCGGCGGCGACGCAGGCACATTGGATGCGTTTCAGCTGCAGGATGCCGATCCAGCGCAGCGTCGGTACGGATAAGGGAGAACAACATGGCAGAAATCCAACTCTTTCCCAGAGAACAGGTCGTCGGGATCTTTCGTGGCTTCCAGCAGGGGGGCATGGAATTCCACGCCGACCTCGTTTTGCCGTACCGAAACGAGTTCCAGAACATCCCGATGCACGGGCAATTCCTCATCGTCCAACTGGAGACACCCGATGAGGCGGTGTTGGGCCGCATTGCATCCTTTTCCTCTGAGGGCAAGCTGTCGTTCGGCTCCGGCGAGGAGTTCAACATCCGTGCAGTTCGCGAGGAAAGACCTATTCCGGAGGATTTGCGTGAGCAGTATCTCAAGTATCGGATCAACATCCGCGTGCTCGGTGTCCTACGCAAGAACGGCAACGGGCTGACATTCGTTCCCTCCCATCGTCGACTTCCCCATGTCGGCAGCAAGGTTGCCTTTCCAAGCGCCGAGGTGTTGCGCGAGATCGCTGGACACAACATTGATGGAGCCCCCATAGGCCATCTAGCCTTCGGGGAATACATCTACGCAGCCGGCAACAAATCATTCCAATCGCAGGAATGGATGCAGGTGGTCGACCCGGAGGTGCTGGTTCGCTTCCCGATCGAGTCCCTGGTCTCTCGCCGTAGCTTCATCTTCGCGCGAGCGGGCTTCGGTAAATCCAACCTCAACAAACTGCTTTTCTCGAAGCTCTACGAAAACACGCCCTTCGTGACCAAGCGCGCAGGTAAGCAGGTCCCTGTGGGCACGGTCATCTTTGACCCGGATGGGGAGTATTTCTGGCCAGACGACAAGGGTCGACCCGGCCTATGCGATGTCCCGGCGCTGGAAGACAAGGTCGTCGTTTTCACCGACCGAAAGAATCCAAGCCCTTTCTACCAATCGTTCGTTGCGGGCGGTATCAAGCTTGATATCCGTCGCCTTCGGCCTGGGGATGTAATTTCAATTGCACTCGGAGCAGAGCGCCAGGAACAGCAGAACGTGCGGAAGCTCAGGGGGCTTCCACAAGATCGCTGGGAGTCGCTGGTCAATCTAATAGACGCCAATGGCAACACCACGCCGCTCGAAGACGTATGTGGACTGCTCGATCTCGACCCTCAGCGACAGGAGGCCGAGGCGCTGGCAGCCCGGGGCAACATGACAGCGATCGTGAAGATGCTGCATGACAAGAGCAGTCAGCTCATGGACATGCTGGTTCATGCGCTTTCCGAGGGAAAGCTGTGCGTTATCGACGTCTCCCAGATGCGCGGGGGCCAGTCCCTGGTGCTCTCTGGCCTGATCCTGCGCCGGATCTTCGATCGGAACCAGCAAGAGTTCACCGCTGCCGACCCCAAGACCATCCCGACGATCGCCGTTGTCGAAGAAGCGCAATCTGTGTTGAACGAGAACGCACCTGCCGCCGAGCCTTACATTGCCTGGGTGAAGGAAGGCCGTAAATACGACCTCGGGGCACTGCTGATCACGCAGCAACCCGGCAGCATTCCAGTCGAGATCCTCAGCCAGGGCGACAACTGGTTCATCTTCCATTTGTTGTCCGCAGCCGACCTTACATCCCTGAAACGAGCCAACGCCCATTTCAGTGACGACCTTTTGAGTTCGCTACTCAATGAGCCGATCCCAGGCCAAGGTGTGTTCTGGAGTTCGGTGGGAGGCAAACCTTATCCGGTCAGCCTCCGCGCACTGTCGTTCGAGAAGATGTATTCAATGCGGGACCATGACTACAACCAACCCGTAGGGAATACATATGCGCAAACGCTGCGCAGCACTTTCTCTGGAATGAAGCAGAGTGCTGCGGCAGCCCGGGTTCCAGACGCAAACGCTTCAGGCTCGCTCTTTTCTGCTGAGGCTGGTTTCGAAGACTCCGAGCCAGTGGACGTCATGGCAACCATAGAGCAGCGAGCGATTGATGCCTTGCAAGGAGATACCGACATCCGCCAGAAGCTCGAATCTTCGAATGGCATGCCTTGGTATGGAGTTCAGCAGTTTCTGATTGACCACCTGCCGGAACACTTGGAAGACCGCCGTCAGTTTGCTTACAACCTGGTTTCAAAGGCGATGAATGCGATTTTCGGCTCACAACCCAGAGGATGGGAGACGTTCAAGAGTACGTCGACGGGCAAGACATGGATTAGGGCTCACAAGTGACTGCCGACATCCGGCACTTGTGGGGAAGTGAGTGATGAGCCAGGAGAAATGAAAAATGGCCAAACCTGTCGTCATCGGCTCGCGGAGCTTCCGAACCCAGAAAAGCGCACTGGACCATTACAAGACGCTGCTACACCGGTACCAGGACGGGGATCGTATCTCTGACCCAGGTGACCACGCTGACTTGGTGGCCCTCATCGAACGGTATGACCCGATTCTTGACCAGGTTGGTGAGCCGGCGAAGGGTTGTGGCCAGATCGGCCACTTCGAACGGCGCATGAACACGGGAACGGGCTGGAGCAACTCCGGCTTTTGGGTGGTTCGACGGGACGGGTCCGCCACGGACTTTTCGTATATCTGGGCCGTCAAAGGCCTACCAGGGGACCGGTCGAAGGATTTCTACGGCGCATGCCGGGAGGCTGTCGCACTCGATCTCGTTCTGGCCAAGAAGCGTGCCTTCGCGGAGCATGGCGACGCTCATGGGCTGGTTGCATGCGAACTGACTGGCGTGATGGTCAGCATCGACGACGCCCATCTGGATCACGCTTGGCCAAACTTCTCGCATATCGTCAGTGGCTTTCGGGCGGCCAGGGGCTGGTCAGGTGACATCCCTGACGGGATCGTGTCCGCTCCGGCTGATGGGCAGACGACGCCAACATTCATCGACAAGGCTGTCGCGGATGCCTTCCGCGACTACCACCACAACCAGGCGATGCTACGAATCCTCTCCAAGTCAGCCAACCTCCAGACCGCGAGCCAAGCTCGAAGACCTAAAATTGCGCGCCCGGTACGATTGACTTGACCAATTGCGGACGCGGGTTCAATTCCGCAAATGGGAATCGAACTGGCGCCCTCAGTGATGCCCTGGACGGATGACCTCGACCAGGCAGAACTGGTAGGATTGTAGGCAGATGGGGCTGGAGTCCGCGCCTTTCCGCAGGAGTTCGCAGCGGTCGTAAGGCGCTGAGTTACATAGGTTTGGCGCAGGGTTCCACCCCACCACCAATAATGAAACCCCAACCGAGAACGGTTGGGGTTTTTTCTTGCCCGCTCACGCCAGTATCCGCGTGTTGTTGGGGGTTCCTGCGAATGCCTGCGGACTTCGCCAGCCACCCGAATTGCCCTTTCCGGGCCACATTCCACTCTCTCCTGGCCATTCCTCGCTCCCTGGAACTGGCCCGAAGTCCGCAAAGGCCATAAATCAGCGCCATACAGATCAAAGGGTTACGCGCGGACGAATCAAGCGGTTGGATTGCGGCATCGGATAGCAAAGGAAACCGCTTGTGTTGTGTTTTGTCGGTAGTCATTGACAATTACCGACGTAATGCAACATCATGGCGGCATGGAAAGTTCGCATCAGACCATTCTGGATCTCGCCGCCCAACGCGGCTTCATACGCCCGCGCGATCTCGATGCGCTGGGTCTGCCCAGTGTCGCCCTCACGCGGCTGGTTCGGTAGGGCCTGCTCGTCCGCGTGGGTCGCGGTCTGTATGCCCGTCCCGATCGCAGCGTATCCGAGCATGGCACGCTGGCCGAGGTGGCCCGTAAACACCCGCAAGCCATCGTCTGCCTGCTGTCAGCACTGCGGGTGCACGACCTCACCACGCAGTCGCCATTCGAGGTCTGGCTGGCGATTCCCAACAAGGCGCGTGCACCGAAGATGGACTATCCGCCGCTGCGCATCGTGCGCTTCTCCGGCGCTGTGCTGACGGATGGGATTGAAGAGCACCAGATCGATGGCGTGACCGTGCGCGTGACCAACGTCGCCAGAACAGTGGCCGACTGCTTCAAGTTCCGCAACAAGATCGGCCTCGATGTCGCGATGAAAGCCCTGCAGGAGGTCTGGCGTGCCAAGCGCGTGAGCATGGACGAACTCTGGCGCTATACCACGCTGTGCCGCGTGGCCAATGTGATGCGCCCTTAGTACTACAGTCGTAGATAATGATGAGAGAATATAGCCTGAATCAACAATGAGGTGGGTTTGGGTATGATGTCACAACAACATGATTGGGCGAAGGAGCTGGAGGTAGTGCACGAGCGGTTGGG
>WBZO01002093.1_pt1 | contig 27512 bp, 23 predicted proteins | sample 5204261 | NCBI WGS metagenome assembly WBZO01 (sample SAMN12412400, study PRJNA552823) | activated sludge metagenome | isolation source: activated sludge from anammox sidestream of wastewater treatment plant... | place: USA: North Carolina | collected 2017-09
GATGAGCCCGCGCAGGACGATGGCTCGGTCCCGCAGGGCCAGGATGAACAGCAGGACGAAGAAGAGCAGATCGAAGGTCCAGAACAGGACGAGCTTGAGGATGAGACCCGTTCCATCCGCGAGCAAAAAGGAGGCGAGCAGGTTGTGGAGGAAGTGCAGCGCCACCGCCGCGCACCAGCCGCTGAACGGGGCGAAGACCTTCATGAAGCCGCTGCGCGTGTCGACCGCGATGCCGATGCCGAGCCCCGTCATGGCGGTGAAGCTGGCGTGCCCGAGGCCGGCCATCACCGTCCGCAGGACGTACAGGGCGACGAAGCCCACGCTGCCGCTGGCGGCGCCGGCGTCCGAGACGTAGAGGACGTCTTCGGTCAAGGTGAAGCCCAGCCCCACCACCCCACCGTAGATGGCGCCATCCATCGGGCCGTCCAGCTTCTTGAGCCACAGCGCCGAGAGCGCCCAGAGCACGAGCAGCCCGAGGCCCTTGGTGCTCTCCTCCACCAAGGGCGCCACGAACGAGGCGGTCGTCGCCGAGAGCAGCGGATCTTTCTCGCCGAGCGACAGGGCGCTGCCGACGCCCCACTGCCCCACCTCGTTGCCGATGATGGCGAAGAAGGTAGCCCCCAAGGCGCCCCAGAAGAACATCACCGTCAACAACCACCACGGCTCCGGCTCGTAGCGGTCCATCGTCTTGATCAAGAGAAAGTAGATGAACACCGTGGGCGCGATGATCAGCAGCGCCATGAAGAACAAGGCCAGCATCTGCCTAGCTTATCACTTAGGGCTGGCGCTCTGCCGGCGGGAGCTTGAGATCCCCGGGGGCGACCCCCGCCGCGATGACGCTGTGGCGGAGGTTGTTGGTCGACCCAGCGCGCTGCGACACGTACAGCAGCCGCAGCGAGCCAAAGTCCACGACGCAGGGCGACCGGGGGTTCCGGCTCGACGTGAAGGCGGGGGCCGCCGCCCGGGTCAACGACCCCGCCTCGCCGAAGCGCGCCGCGTAGCCAATCACGCTGGTCCCGTCGGCGGCCTCGCTGCCGTAATAGAGCTGCGTGAGGGGGCGCCCCTCCGCGCTCAGCGCCAGGTGCGCGTCCGGTCCATGAACGCTGAGCTGCCCCGGCGCACCCTCCACCGTCTCGGGCTCGAGGACCGGGGCGTCCCCTAGCCGCTCGAAGCTCAGGCCGTCGCTCGAGCGTGCCTCTCCGATCGCGCCGCCCGCCTCATAGAAGAGGCGCAGCTCCCCCGAGGGCAGCGCCACGACGCTGGGAGCGGCCGGGACGAGCCCGGCGTCCCACCCCTCTGGTGCGGCCGCCAGCGCAGGCCCGGGCGCCGGCTCGAACCGCTCGCCGTCGCTCGACCAGGCCACGCCGATCCCCCCGGACGTGGAGTAGTAGAGCCAGACCTTGCCACTCCAGGCCAGCGGCGCCGGTGAGCGCACCGCCGCACCCTCCCAGGCCTGCGTCGCCGTGAGCACGGGGCTCGGGGGCTGCGGACGCGCTCGAAAGCCGCGCGCGTCCTCCGCGAGGAAGCGGTAGATGCCCGGCACCCCGCCCACGGTGGTGACCGCGTAGAGCGCCACGGGGCCGAGCCCGGGTGTCGTCGTCCGCCGGAGCACGCCGGGCTCTTCGAACTGGAGCTCGGCGTCACCCACGAGGACATTGGGGGCGGCGCCGACGGTCTCCTGGCCAGCGAGCGCTCGGAAGGGGCCCGCGTGCGCGTTGGGCCGGACGGCGTCGTCGTCACCCGCCGGGCTCGCCAGGGTGGCGCAGCCCGCGACGAGGAGCGAGGCCAGCAGCGAGGCCCAGCGGCTCATTGGAAGGCCACCCCCAGGCTCGCTCCCAGGTTGAGGATCCACCCTCGCGCTCGGTAGTCCCCCACGTAGTCCGCGGGACTCTGCTTGAGGGTGACGCGCTCCGGTAAGAGTGAGAGCTGTGAGTGCAGATCGAGCGTCAGCGCTCCAGGCAGCCACGCGCCGGGGCGCAGCCACGCCACGCCCGCCCCGGCCGACAGCAGGTGTCGGTCGGCGTCGACGAAGTTGGTGAGTCCCGTCTGCGCTGGCACCGGCGAGCGCTCGAGAGCATAGCCCAGCCGCAGCGGCAGCTCGACGGCGGTCGCCACGGGGAGCCGCACCTCGGCCCCCACGCGTGGGACCAGACGGTCGGAGAAGCCCGGAGCGATGACCTTGGACGGCTTCGGGCTCGCGGGGATGTCCACCAAGTTACCGGGCACCTCGACCTCCAACACGGTGGAGGAGCGACTCACGGGGCTCTCATAGCCGCTCCAGCGCACGAGCTGGAGGTCGGCGCCCAGGGTCCAGCGCGGCGTGGGGTGGTAGGCGGCGCCGAGCACCCACTGCTCGGGGAGGTAGGCGTTGGCGGTGCGTGAGTCGAGCGCGTAGTACGCCGGTACCTGGAGGATCTGAGCGTCCACCGTGCCGCGGAGCTCTGCCCCGATCTTGAGGGCGATCTTGGCGCTCTGGCGGTAGGCCAGCGACACGGCCCAGTCCTCGCTCGGGTGCAGCGTGGTGCCGAGCTGCAGGTACCTCACGCTCGTCAGATCCGCGTCCACCTCGTGCTCGAGCCGAGAGTCGAACTCCGAGCGCTGGCCGGTGCCGTTGGGCAGCACCGCCGTCCCTCGAACGCTGAAGGCGCCGCGCGTCGAGGCGAGGAAGGCGACCCCGCCACCCACCGACCACCAGGGCAGCGGGCGAAGCGCGCCGTTGACCGCCAAGTAGAGCAGCTGCGAGCGGTTGTCGTAGAGGACCCAGCGCGGCTGGTCTTGACGGACCGTCCGGGCACGCGAGATGCGCTCGTCCGAGAGGTGGGCGGCGATGCCGAACGCGAACGGGAGGCTCCCGAGCTTGCCGGGGGCGACCAAGCCCCCCACCAGACCGTGCACGGGGTCCACCTGGGAGTCCCGGCCGTTCATCTCGAGGGCGTGCTCCGCCCACATGGTCCCGAGCGAGAGCTGCATGCCCTGCGCCTGCACCAGCCCCGCGGGGTTGTAGTAGTTGGCCGAGAAATCCGCGCAGCTAGCGCTGACCGCGCCGCCCAGCGCGGTGGAGCGGGAGCCCAGCCCGAAGGCGTCCGCGGGGCTCGCGTGGGCCCGCGCGCTCCAGCCCAGCGCTCCGAGCAGCGCTGCAGCGACGAGGGCCCGCCGCTTCAAAACCTCACCCCCACGTTGACCCCGGTCGTCTGAGCCGAGCCCCCGGCGGTGACGCTCGGGGCGCCCGAGTTCGGCTCGCAGCTCGGCGCGCTCGCGGGGCAGCCGAGCCCGGCGCGCTTGGTGTTCGTCCGGCCGACGAGGAAGTGATGCTGGTAGAAGGTCTCCACCTCGAGGGGCGGCAGCGGGTCGAGCAGTCGGACGCCATAGCCCAGCGTGAGCACGTGTCGATCGGCGTCGAGGACGTTGCTGAGCCCTCGCTGCTCGGGCACGGGCGAGGGCTCGAAGAACCAACCGGCGCGCACCCGCCCGACGCTCTGGTGCGTCAGCGGCAGGCTGAGCTCCACGGCTAGGCGCGGCACGACGGTGTCGGTGAAGTCGACGGCGACCGGGCGCAGCGCGGCGCAGTCCGGCAAGCGCGGCGGGCAGCGCACGGTCGCGCTCTGCCAGCCCGGGAACTGACTCCACCGCTTGTAGCTGAGCCCTCCCAGCCAGCGCCAGGGCCCCGTGCTGTAGGCAGCGCCGAACTCCACCTGCATGGGGTCGTACTGAGCAACGCCCGCGATGTTCAAGTCCGGGATGACCAGCGCCCCGAGATCGAAGACGCTGACGACGACGTCGAAGCTCGCGCTGAGCTCCCCTCGCCAGGTCAGCCCGAGATCGAGCCCCCGCAGCGGTTGATAGCTGATGCCCGCCAAGGGCGCCCAGGTGGCGATGAGCTGATCGTCCACCACCGTCCCGACCCGCCCCGAGGAGTCGGTCCGCACCACCGCCGTCCCCACCAGCTCCGCGAGCACCTGCGCGCCGACGCCCACGCGCAACCCGCCGCCCAGCGCTGCGCCCAGCCCCAGGGCGAAGCTCAGCGACTGCGCGCGATCCGCGAGCACGGGGTACTGCAGGCGCTCTGGGTAGAGCAGGCGCGCCCGCACGATGAGGTCGCGCGGCGTGAACACGGCGAGCCCCAGCGTCAGGCGCTCCTCGAGCGCCCCACCGAAGGGCAGCGGGAGCACCGCGCCGAGCTGCGTGCCGCGCAGCGCCTCCGTGGAGAGCGCGCCGGGCGCGGCGGGGCCGTCGGCGCGCAGGCGAAAGGTCGCCACCTGCCACCCCAAGTTCAAGCGCCGGCGCCGCTCCCGTGCCAGCAGCGCGGGGTTCCCGTAGGTGGCCTCGTAGCCCTCGGCGTCCGCCGCGCCCGCGCCGGCCAGGGCCTGGCTCCGCGCCCCCACGCCGAACAGATCCGCCGGTGAGGCCTCGAGCCGAGCGCTGGCGAGCAGCGCCGTCACGGCGACCGCGGAGGCGGTCCATCGAGCTCGAGACATCGCGCGCCGAGGCTATCAGACGAGCGCGCCCTTGGGACAGCGTTGACCCGCTCCGCCGCTCGGTCGTCTAATGCCCCCCGGGATGCACCGCTGGCTCTCTCGACTCCGGCACCTGATGCTCCTGCCCCTGCTCCTCAGCGCCAGCGCCGAAGGGGAGCCGCTGTGCGAGGCGCTGCGCCCACGCGGCGTCTTTCGCGTCGCGGCGGCAGATCTGGATCATCGGCTGCGGGTGGGCGCTCGCCCGGGAGACCTCGCGCTGCGAAACTCCCAGGTGACCGCCGTGGTCCGACGCAAGGACGGCTCGCTCGTCGACTTCTGGCGCAACGAGCCCACCCCACCCACCACCGAGCAGCTCCAGGGAGAGGACTACGTCGACGGCTTGTGGACCCTGAGCCCCCAGCTCCGCGACGCGCGCGGGCCGCTGAACCTCGCCGCCCAAGAGGTGCGCGCGGTCGAGGCGGGGATCGAGGCGCTGGCGCGCGTCTCCCTCGGCGCCGGCGTCGTCCAGGTGCTCACCCGCTACCAGCTCGACGGTGAGCTACCGCGGCTGCGCATCGTCAGCCGGCTGCGCCACGAGGGCGGTGGGCGGCTCGAGGGGGTGGGGCTGGGGGACCTCATCAAGTGGGGCAACACCGACTATTTCGTCGAGGGGCTGGGACGAACGAAGAGCACCTACTCCGGGCGCGCACGCTGGGTGGGCCGTCGTGGTGCCGGCGGGGATCTCCGCCTCGCCACCGAGCAGCCGATGGCCATCGACTTCCAGCTCCTCGAGGTCGGCAGCGCGCCCGCCATCTACACCCGCTACGGCAGCTTCTCGCTGTCCCCTGGCCTCGAGCCCGAGCTGACGCGCGTCCTCGAGTACGCGCCACTCCCCCCCGCTCCGGCCGCGAGCAGGGGCGCGCTGCTGCGCGTGGTGGTGACGGATGAAGACGGGCAGCCGCTGGCGGCGAAGCTGTCCTTCCAAGGTCGCCAGGGAACGCCGGAGCCGCAGTTCGGGAGCGACGGGGGGCTCGGAGGCGCCTCCCGCTTCGTGTGGAGCGGCACCGGCCGCTTCGAGCGTTCGCTCGCCCCGGGCCACTACGCGGTGCTCGCCACCGCGGGCTTCGAGCGAGAGGCCGCGCGCTTCGAGCTGCGCCTCGACGCAGGGCAGACCGTGGAGCGCTCTCTCCAGCTACCGCGCGCCTTCCCGACGCCCGGCTGGGTGTCGGCCGACCTGCACCTGCACCAGGTGGCGAGCGTGGACGCCGACATCAGCGACGCCGCGCGCGTCGTCAGCGTCGCCGCGGAGGGGGTGGAGCTGGCCGTGGCGAGCGATCACTACACCGCCCATGATCTCGCGCCGGCGGTCGCGCGCCTCGTGGAGCGCGGCCAGCTCGCTCGCCCCATCATCACGATCGTAGGCTCCGAGGTGAGCACCGTGGGCCACCTCTTCGGCCACTTCAACCTCTTCCCCGTCAGCGGCCCCCCCGCGGTCGAGTACGAGGACACACGCCCTCGCCCCCTGTTCGCGGCGATGCGCGCGGCGGCCCCCAACGCCCTGCTCCAGGTCAACCACCCGCGCTTCCCGGATCTCGGCTACTTTCATCGCTACCGGCTCGATCCCACGAGCGGCAGGGTGCCCGCACAGTACGCCGAAGAGTACGAGCCGCGCTTCGATCTGCTCGAGGTGTTCAACGGCATCGACGCCATCAGCGAGCCCAAGGTGCGGCTCGTCCTCAAGGACTACATGCACCTGCTCGGCCGCGGGGAGCGCTACGTGGCCACCGGCAACAGCGACTCTCACAAGCTCTACTTCAATGATCCCGGGGTCCCGCGCAACTTCATCCAGTGGCGCGCGGGGGCCACGGACGCCGAGGACGCACGCGCGACCGAGGCCGACGTGATCGAGGCGCTGCGCGCCGGGCGCGTGATGGTGTCGAGTGGCCCCTTCCTCGACGTGAGCGTCGACGGCGTGGGCCCCGGCGGCCGGATCCGCGGCAAGCGCCGGCTCGCGCTCCGGGTGCGGATCTTGGCGGCGTCTTGGGTCGACGTCACGAGCGCGGAGGTGCTGCTCGGCCCCGAGGGTCACCGCGTGCGTTTCCTCCCCGTGGGCAAAGGCAGGGGCCCCGTGCGCCTCGACCAGACGCTCCCCCTCGACATCGATGGCCCCACCTTCGTGCTGGTGGTGGCGCGCGGGACCGAAGCGCTCCCCAACGTCTACCGCACCGGCACCCGCCCCTTCGCCTTCACGAACCCCATTTGGCTCGAGCCCTGAGCCGCCGCGCCGTTGCCCAGGCCCGAAGCCAGGGTTAGCGTGGCGCCGTGTTCGGTATCTCGCTGTCGGAGGCGCTGGTCATCCTCGCGGTGCTCCTCATCGCCGTCGGACCCAAGAAGCTACCGAAGATGCTGCGCACGGTCGGGGAGTGGGTCGCCAAGCTGCGTCGGATGACGCACGACGTCCGAGCGCAGAGCGGAATCGACGAGGTGCTCCGCGCCGAGGGCATCCACGGCGGGCTCACGGAGCTGCGGAGCATGCTGCGCGGGGACTTCCCCATCGCGCGCGATCTCTTCAGCGGCGCACCACCAGGCACGGAGCCGGTCAGCGGCTACGTGGACCCCTACGGGGGCCGCGTGGACTTCGACCGCTGGCGGGAATACCCGCCCGAGGGCCCCGACGCTCGCGGCGCGCTCCCCGATGACCTCGTGGACGACGCGCCCGCTCAGGAGGAGAGCGCCCCCGCCGCGCCCCCCGAGGCGCCGGAGCAGCACGGATGAGCGCGGATCCGTCCGAGCACACCATGACGTTCTGGGAGCACCTCGAGGAGCTCCGCGCCCGGCTCATCCGCGCGGCGGGCGCCTTCGTCGTCGGCACCGGTGTCGCCTGGTATTTCCGCGAGCAGCTGCTCGCCTGGCTCACGCAGCCCTTCGTGGACGCGTGGTCGCGCGGTCAGCTCGAAGGCAAGGCGAGCCTGCACTTCCCGGCTCCCGCCGATCTCTTCGTCGCCTACCTGAAGCTCGCCCTCCTCGGCGGCGTGGTGATGGCGCTGCCCTTCATGCTGTACCAGGTGTGGGCCTTCGTTGCGCCGGGGCTCTACCGGCGCGAGCGCCGCCTCGCCCTCCCCTTCGTGGCCTCTTCCTGCCTCCTGTTCGCGCTCGGCGGCTACTTCGGCTGGCGCGTGGCCTTCCCTGCGGCCTTCCAATACCTGCTCGGCTTCAGCGGCCCTGTGGGCACCACCGGCTTCGAGGTCACCCCCACGGTGATGATCGGCGACTACATCGAGTTTTGCACGCACATGCTGCTCGCCTTCGGGGCCACCTTCGAGCTGCCCGTCTTGGTGTTCTTCCTGGCCGTGGCGGGCATCGTCGATCACCGCCACCTCATCAAGTTCTTCCGATACTTCGTGGTGGTCGCCTTCCTCATCGCGGCGGTGATCACCCCGCCGGACATCACCAGCCAGTTTCTCCTCGCCATCCCGCTCATCGCGCTCTACGGGCTGTCCATCATCATCGCGTTCTTCGTCGCGCGCGCGCGCGGGCCACGCTCCGGCCCCCCCACGCAGTCGCCGCCTCCCCAGCCCTGACGCGCGCCGCGCGCGCGGCGTCCTCAGCGGAGGATCTTGAGCGAGGGCTTGAGCTTCGCGTGGCTCCCCTCACGCTCGGGCGTGCGCAGGGGCCGCTCCGCGGCGGGCGCTGGGGTGAGGGGCGTCTCCCACGCGGCCCAGCCCTCCGGCAGCGGCCCGGGGAGCGTGGGCTGCGCGGTCCGCTCGAGTAGCTGGAAGTCCGAGCTGACCTCCAGCCGTAGTGGGAGCCCCAGCTCCGGACCACGCCGAGCGAACCACTCACGCGCTCGCTGGACGTTCTGGATGAGCACCCAGTGCTGGGGATCCAACCTGGCTGCGGTCAGAAAATGCGCCTTCATCGCCGCGAGGTCGCCCCTCCACCAGGCGCAATACGCGAGCGTGTTGTAGACCAGCCCCGGGCACGGGTAGCCGAGCTCGAGGGCGCGCCGGGCCTGCGCCTCAGCCTCGGCCACGGCCTGCTCGGTGAGCTCCGGCTGGCGCAGGAGCGTCACTGCGAGATCGAGGTAGGCGGCGTGGTGCTCACCCAGCAGCGCCAGGGTCGCGCGGCGATCTTCCACGCTGGGCTCGTAGCCGCGCTGCAGGCCGCTATGCTCCGCGAACCAAGCGTTCATGAGCGCGGTGTCCTCCGCGGTGGCGTCGAAGGGGACCTTCAGCTCCTGGAAGTTCTCCGTGAAGTACCGCTCGGGGGAGAGCCAGCCCGCCTGCTCGGCCGCGTGGTAGTCCGGGGTGCCAGGGTAGACCGACAGGCAGCTGAAGAGGTACTCGTCCGGGGCGGCGCGCTCGAGGAACTCCAGGGTCTCGCGGAAGGTGTCCGCCGTCTCCCCGCGGTTGCCGAGCATCATGTAAAACCGCACGCGAATCCCGTACCGCTTGGCGAGCCGCGTGCTCTCCAGGATCTCCTCGGGGGTGATCTTCTTGGCGATGTTGCGCAAGACGACGGGAGAGCCGGACTCCACGCCGAGGCTGAGGCGCTGGCAGCCGGCGAGGCGCATCTCCCGCAAGAGCTCCTCACCGAGCACGTCCACGCGCGTGTCGCAGCTCCACAGGAAGCTCACCTGCTGCTCTCGGAGCAGCCGGCAGAGCTCCAGCACCCGCTTGCGCTGGGTGGTGAAGGTGTCGTCCTTCACCATCAGCATCTTGACCGGGAGCTGCCGCAGCGCGAGCTGGATCTGCCGCAGCGTGTACTCCGGCGTGTTCGCGCGAAAGCCGCGCCCCCAGGTGGTCGAGGCCCCGCAGAAGGTGCAGGCCCAAGCGCAGCCACGCGAGGTCATCAGGATGTGCGTGGGGTAGTGCTGTTGCGGCATGGGCAGCTCGTCCATGCCGCGGAGGTTGACCCGCGTCGGCCCGAGGACGGGGCCGTCCTCGCCGCGATAGGCCGTCCCCGTGAGCCCCAGGGTGGACTCCCCTGCCGCCAGCCGCTCGAGGAGCTCTTGGAAGGTCTCGTCGCTCTCCCCCACGCAGACGGTGTCGATGGCGGGGATGTGCTTCAACATCTCCGTGGCGAAGGGCGTCGCGTGCGGCCCCCCGACCACGATGTGAGCGTGCGGGCGGAGGCGCCTCAGCTCGGTCGCGACGAGCGCGACGCCGCGGCGATTCGCCGTCCAGCAGGAGAGGCCGTAGACCTCGGCCTCGAGCTCCGCGAGCACCCGCTCGACCTCCGTCCACGCAAAGGCCGAGAGGTTGAGCACCTTGACCTCGTGCCCAGCCCGCAAGGCGCCCGCCGCCAGCGTCAGCAGACCGTACGGCGTCTGGTGGAAGTCGGCGTCGAGATCTCCCGGGCGGTAGCCCTCGGGCGGGCCGTCCCGCTCATCCTCCGGCTCCCCGGGCGCCGCCAGCTTCCACGGGGGCGCGTAGAGCATCGCAATCCTCATGGCGCCCTCGATGGTACGCGCGCCGCGCCGCGCTGACGAGCCAGGACCTCCGCCGGGGGCTGGCGCTCAACCCTCCCGCGCATAGGGCTCCCCCCGCAGGAGCGTGAGGCTACGGTAGATTTGCTCGTAGAGGAGCACCCTGGCCAGCCGGTGCGGCAGCGTCAACGAAGACAGGCTGAGCCGCTGCTCGGCCGCGCGTGAGAGCGGCGCTGGCAGGCCCTCCGCGCCGCCGATGAGGAAGGCGACGACGCCCTTGCCCGTGCTCGTCCAGCGCTGCACCCGACGCGACAGCTCGAGCGAGCTGAGCGCCTCGCCGTCCACCTCCAGCGCGACCCGCAAGGCCCCCGGCGGGATGGCGCGCTCGAGCTCCCCGGCGTGGGCCACCTCGAGCTCGTCGCAGCGCGCGTAGCGCCTCGAGCGCCTCAGGTACTCGTCGGCGAGCCGGCGCACCTCGGGCTCCTTGAGCCGCCCCACCGCCACCACGACGAAGCGCACCGGACCTCAGCGTCGCGCCTTCGAGCTCAGCACGACCTTGGGAGGCGTCGCGGGCTCTGGCGCCGGCTCCGGCACCGGCAGCCGCGCGGCGTCCATCCAGAGCCCATCCAGATCATAGACGGCGCGCAGCTCCTCGCGGAAGACGTGGACCACCACGTCCACCAGATCGATGAGCACCCAGTCGGCCTTGGGGAGCCCCTCCACCGAGAGGGAGCGGTGCCCCGCCTTCGAGAGCAGCGCGTCCACGTGATCGGCGATGGACGCGACGTGGCGATCGCTCTGCCCGCTCATGAGCACGAGGTAGTCCGCGTAGTCCACCTTGCCCGTCACATCGACGATCTGGACGCCCAGGGCCTTCTTGTCGAGCCCCGCCGCGGCGGCCAGGAGCGCGATCTCTCGGCTGACCGCGGGATCGGTCGGCGCCGTGGCCGCAGGGGTGCGCTTCGGTCGCAGCCCACGCCCCGCGGGCGATCGGGTCCCGACCCGGGGGGTCACTGCCTGTCGCTTCTTGCTCGTCTTCTTGCTCGCCATCAGCCTCGCACCTGTCCATCGCCCTCGACGACCCACTTCTCTGCCGTCAGGCTCTCGAGGCCCATGGGGCCATAAGCATGCAGCTTCGACGTGGAGATCCCGATCTCCGCCCCCAGCCCGAGCTCCCCGCCGTCATTGAACCGGGAGGAGGCGTTCACGAGCACGCAGCTCGCGTCCACCTCACGCACCCAGCGCTGCGCCCGCGCCCAGTCGCGCGTACAGATGACCTCGCTGTGGCCCGACCCATACCGCTCCACGTGGTCCAGCGCGGCGTCCAGGTCCTCCACGAGCTTCACCGCGAGCACCAGATCCAAGTACTCGGCGCCGTAGTCCTCGGGGGCCGCCGCCCGCAGGGCGGGCACCAGCGCGCGGCTCGCCTCGCAGCCGCGCAGCTCCACCCCGGCCTCCAGCAGCGCGGCGGCGAGCGGCGGGAGCAACCGCGGCGCGTCGGCGGCGTGCACCAACAGGCACTCGAGCGCGTTGCAGACGCCAGGGCGCTGCACCTTGCCGTTGAGCACCAGCGCGCGCGCCATGTCCACGTCGGCGCCCTCGTCCACGTAGAGGTGGCACACCCCCTTGTAGTGGCTGATGACTGGCACGCGCGCGTGCTCGTTCACGAAGCGGATGAGCCCCTCCCCGCCGCGCGGGATGCAGAGATCCAGGAGCCCCACGAGCTGCACCAGCTCCTTGATCTCCTCACGGCTGCCGGGGGCGATGAGCTGCACCGCCTGCTCGGGCAGGCCCGCGTCGCGCGCGCCCTCTCGGAGCAGCTCCCCCAGCACGTGGTTCGTGGCGGCCGCCTCCCTGCCCCCTCGCAACAAGACCGCGTTGCCCGCCTTCAAGCAGAGCGCCGCCGCGTCCACCGTGACGTTCGGCCGGCTCTCGTATACCATCCCGATGACCCCGAGGGGGAGCCGCTGGCGATACACGCGAAGCCCGCTCGGCAGCGTGCGCGCCGGCCCGCGGCTGGCCACCGGATCTTCCAAGCTGGCGACGTGCTCGACGGCGCGCGCCGTGGCCTCGAGCTGCTGGGGCCCCATCGTCAGGCGATCCAGCAGCGCCACACCGAGCCCTTGTGCCCGCCCCCGCGCCAGATCTTGCTCGTTGGCTTCGAACACGCGCGCCCGGGCCGCGCGCAGGCGCGCCGCGATGGCGTGGAGCCCAGCGTCCTTGTGAGCGCGGTCCAGCTTCGCGAGCTGCCGGCTCGCCACGCGAGCGGCCTGAGCTTGCTGTTCGAGAGGAGTGGATGGGGACACGGCGAGCCTCGGGGCGTGAGCGGCGGCCGGGCGCAGCGCCCGGGGTGCGGCCGTATAGCACGGTCGCTCGGGACCGCCGCTCAGTCCTCCCCCGGCGCCACCGGGGCCGGCGAGGTCCCGCCGTCACCGGCGTCGACGCTGGAGCCCAGGTCCGCGCCCTGCCCAGGCGCCTCGGGCGCGCTGGGGCCCGAGCCCCAGGGCCGCACGATGGGCCGCTCGTACTCCGGCGGTGGGCCGCTCGGCGGTGGCGGACGGCTGGCGCAGCCCGCCGCCGCCACCACCACCAGCACCACGGCGCCCCCTCCACCACTCCACGGGTGTTTCATAGCTCGACCCCCGGTGCCCCGGCGCTGCCGCTGGGGGCCGGCGCCACGGGCACCTCGGGCGGCAGCGGCTCGCCGGGCTCCGGCTCCGCTGCGCTGGAGGCGCCGGGGCCGAGCGCCCCCGCGGCCGCCGGCGCGATGCCCGCGGTGCTGACGGGTGGCGGCGGCTCCACCTCGGGTGAGCCGCACGCAAAGGTGCCCCCCACGACGAGCAGCCAGTAGCCTGGGTGGCTCATCCCCACTCTCCCTCATCCACGCTCGCCAGCGTGTGCTCGAGGTCGATCTGAGGCTGATACCCGAGCTGCTCGCGCGCGCGGCGGTCGTCCGCCATGCACACGTACCGGATGAAATCCAGCTCTGGCGCGGGGAAGCCCGTCATCTTGGCGCGCCAGAGCCGATCGATCCCGGCCTTGGCGAGCGGGTACGGGAGCGGCACGCTCTTGCGCCCCAGCATCCTCAGCCCGCGCGAGAGCGGCAGCGCGGGCGGCCCCGCGATGTTGAAGATCCCTCGGACGCCGGGTCGCAGCGCGAGCTGGATCGCGCGCACCACGTCGTCTTGGTGGACCACTTGCACCATGGGGTCGTAGCCTAGCAGGGTGGGGACCACGCGCAGGCGCAGATAATTACTGGGCGCGTTGTGCACGGTCCCCAAGATGTGGGCGGGGCGCAAGATGACCGTCTCGGTCTTGGGGTGCTTCCAGAAGAAGCTCTGCGCCAGCATGTCCACCTCCACGAGGTGCCGCATCTCGCTGAACGCACCGGCGCCGAGCAGCGGCGCGTCCTCCCCCAGGAATTGCGCGTTGTCCGGGCGCGCGCCGTAGAGGCTGGCGCTGGAGAGCAAGACCAGCTTGGGCACGTCGTAGAGGCGCACGTACTCGAGCAGCTTCTGGAAGCCGAGCACGTTCCAGGTCTGCTGCTCCTCCGCCGTCCGTGTCGGATCGTGCATGGTGCCGAGGTGCACCAGCGCGGCGAGCCGCTTGCTCCGGAAGATGTCCTTGGCCTTGTTGCGCCGGATGTCGATCTCGTGGTGCTCGATGTCCTTCGGGCGATCGGGGAAGGGGCGGCGGTCGAGCCCGATGACCGCCCGGCTGCGGTGCAGCTGGCGCGCCAGCCTGCGGCCCAGGCGCCCAACGATCCCGGTGATCATGACCGGCCCCGTCTCGATCCGCTCGATGACGTCCACGGGGAGGTGATCGATGGCGCGGCGGGCCTGCTGCCGTCGGTCGCGCTGTCGCCGCTCGTCGTCGTTGTCCGGGGGCTCCTGCATGTGGGTACTCCTCCAGCTCAGAAGAAGATGCTCTTGCGCTCCCGCAGACCGCGGTGCAGGAGGCTCTGGATGGTCTGGCGCACCACCCAGACCTTCTCCTCGATGACCGCGTCGTCGTCGTCGGCGTCCCCGTCGAAGCGCATGGGCTCTCCGAAGTAGAGCCGGTACTTCGTGGGCAGCGGCAGCTGGGCGCCAGGGATGAACCACTGCGGCACCAGCGGGAAGACCGGCATCTTCAGCGCCCGGGCCATCCACTGCACGTTCCCGAGGTTGATGTACTGCTCCTCCGCCCCGATGACGCCCACGGGGACGATGGGCGTGTTGGTCTCGATGGCGAGCCGCATGAACCCCAGGCCGAACTCCGAGAGCTGGTAGCGCTGGTTGAAGGGCTTGGAGATGCCGCGCGTGCCCTCGGGGAAGACCAGCAGGGTCTCCTCGAGCTCCAAGAGCCGGCGCGCGTTCTCCGGCACGCCGACCACCTGCCCCACGCGGCTGAAGAAGGTGGACACGAAGGGCAGCGAGTGCGCCCACTTCTCCACCATCGCGCGGATGATGCGCGGCGGGTGGAGGTCCAGAAACAGCGCCGAGCCGATGATGGCGCCGTCGAGCGGGAGCTGTCCGCTGTGGTTGGCGACGATGAGCACGCGCCCCTCGGGTAGGGTCTCGAGCCCGTGCACCTCGGTGCGAAAGTACTTACGATGAAAGAACGAGCAGGCGATGATGAGGTACTTGGCCGTCTCCGGATCTAGCCCGAAGGGGTCTCCGCCTTGGCGCTCGTAGCGCTGACGCAGCAGCCGGGTCCGCTCCTCGAAGTCCTCACCGACCAGCTCACGGCCGTAGTCCGCGAGCGACTGACGCGCCCCCAAGAGCAGCCGTTGGGCCCTCGGGAGCATGTCGTTTGCCGCAACGTCCGCCAGGCGTGAAAGGGCAAACCGCTTCCTCATCGGGCCATGACCTTAGGCGCTCGGCGCGGCGACTTCCAGCCACCCCAGCCCCCGAGCTATATCGCCGAGCGCTCCACCCACGGGTCGCGCCACGAAGTCCGCCAGCATGAGCCCCCTGATGACGCTCCCCCCGCCGCTCCGGGCGCGCTCGAAGCTGCGGGTCGTCGCCCCCAGCAGCCCCTTCGATCGCCGGCTGGTCCTCCGAGGCATGGGCTTTCTCGCAGGGCGCTATCGCGTCGCCTACGAGCAGCGCCTGTTCGAGGGCGCCGGCTTCCTCGCTGGCAGCGACGAGCGCCGGCTCGACGAGCTGAACCGAGCGCTCCGGGATCCGGACACCCGCGCCATCGTGGCGGCGCGGGGAGGCTACGGCCTTGGCCGCATCGCTCACCTGGTGGACACGGCCGCGCTCCGCGCGGACCCGAAATGGCTCGTTGGCTTCTCGGATGTGACCGCGCTCCACGTGGAGGCCCAGGCCGCCGGGGTCATGTCGCTGCACGCCACCAACGTCGGCGGGCTCGCCGCGGGCAGCGCGCGCATCCGCCAGCGCTTCATCGACGCCCTCGAGCACCCCGAGCGGCCGCGCCACTACGAGCAGCTCGAGCGCTGGCAGGGAGGGGTAGCGCGCGGCCCGCTCCTCGGCGGTAACCTCACCGTCTTGTCGTTCGCGGCGCTGAGCGGCCGCTGGCGCCCTCCCCCCGGAGCGGTGCTGGCGCTCGAGGACGTCACGGAGCTACCCTACCGTATCGATCGCACGCTGACCGCGCTGCTCCAGAGCGGGCTGCTCCAGCAGCTCGGCGCGGTGCTGATCGGGGACTTCACCGACTGCGGCCCTGGCCGGCACGGGGTGAGCGCGCAGACGGTCCTGAGGGAGCGCCTCGGAGGGCTCGGCGTTCCCATCCTGAGCGGGCTGCACTTCGGACACGGCCCTCAGAACGAGCCGCTGACGCTCGGCGCCCTGGCGACCGTCGATGCCGACGCCAGGAGCCTCACCATCGAGCCGTCCCCGGTCTGAGCGCGCGGGGCTCAGTCCTCCTCGAGCTCTGCGTCGTCCACCAGCTCCGCGTCGTCCACCAGCTCCCCCTCGCCGACCGGGGCGTCCTCACCCGCGGCCTCCTCCAGAGAGGGTGCGCCGACCACCGTGTGCTCATCCTCCGCCTCCTCGAACTTCGGAAGCGCCGGGCTCGTTAGCCGCGCGGCCTCGAGCGCGACCTCCGGCGGCGCGGCAGGCGGCATGGTCGCGTGGTCCTCGTCGTCGGGCCCGCCGTCGTCGGCCTCGTCGTTAGCGACCTCGTCGGCGGCGCTGGGCGGCGGCTCGTCCTCCACCGGCGCTGGCTCGCTCATTGGCGCGTGGGCGGGCGGCTCCTCGGACGACTCCGCCGCGGTGGGCTCGCTGAGCGGCTGCTCCTCGGCGGCCTCCGCGGCCTCGCTCACGCCCTCGCGCTCGAGCGGCGCCGCGGCGGGCGGCGCGGGGATGGACGAGGCCCGCGGGGGGATGCTCCGAGGCTTGTTGATGATGCCGGCCTTGGCGCGCTCGAGTCCCTCGGTCGCCTCGGCGTCGCCGGCGCTCAGCCTGAGCACGCGCCGCCAAGCGTCGGCGGCCTCTCGGAAATCTTGGAGCTGCTCCTCCCAGAGGCGCGCGACCTTTCGAGCCAGCTCCACGCGCAGGGCCTGATCTTTGCCGCGCAAGATCTGATCTTCGTAGAGCTGGACCATCCCTCGGTAGTCCTTCAGCTCCGTGTAGAGCTCCGAGAGCTCTTGCATGACCTGCGTGTCCCCAGGGGACAAATCATGCAGGCGCTTGAAATCTACCGCCGCCGCCGCCTTGTCCCCCAGCTCGTCCCGGCGCAGGGCCCCGCGCCGCGCGAGGAGCTTGCGCACCAGCGGTCCGTCGAACACCTCGCCCAGCGCCTTGCTGAGCGCCGCGTCGGCGCGTGGCAGCTCGCCCACGCCCCGCGCGACGTCGAGCAGGGCGTCGAGCGTGGCGTCGTCCACGAAGGTGATGAGCGACTCCGTGAGCCACTCGAAGGCCTGCTCGACCCTCCCCAGGCGCGTCTGTGCGAGTCGCGCGGCGCGCCCGAGCAACATGGCCCGCGTCCGCCCGCCGTCCCGAGCGCCGTGACCCCCAGCGGCCAGCGCGCCCGCCAGCACCTCCGTGAGCTGCTGGTTTCCCGCGGCTGCGTCCGCCTGATGGGCGATCTCCTCGAGGGTGTCCAGCGTGTCGTCCTGGACGCCGCCGCCGAGGGCGAGGTCGAAGAAGCCGCGCGCGCGCTCGAGCGCGCCGTGCTCGGCCGCCACCTCAGCCGCCCGCGCGAGCGCCCTCAGCTTGTCGAGGGGCTGCTTGCAGCGCGTCACCTGGCGCTCGTACAGATCGATGAGCTGGCTCGGCTCGCCCACCAAGGCCGCGAGGCGCCCCAGCAGCGGCTCCACAGCGTCCACCGGCATGCTCGTGAGCCCCCCCTCCCCGTGCTGGAGCGCGTCCTCCACCGGCACCCCCGCGCGGCCGAGTGCCTCGGCCTGACGCACCAGCTCCTCCGCACGCTCCGGCCCGGTCAGCTCCGCCACCAGCACGTCGTGCGCCACGCCGAGCGCGTCGAGATCCTGGGTGTCGATGGCCAGCCGCTCGAGCGTGGCTCCGAGCTCCTTGTCCTGGACGCCGCGCTGCCGCGCCAGCTCCTTACCGACCGCCACCGCGTCAGCGGCCCTCCCCACCGCGACGAAGCGGTCGAAGGCGCCCCGGAGGCGCTCGCTGCGGAGCTCCCCCGGACGCGCCGGCGCGTACCACTCCACCAGCTTCGCCGCGACGATCCCCCTCCATCCGAGTTCGTCGCCCAGCGCGACGTACTCCTCGCGGCAGGCTTCATCGCCCTGATCCGCGAGCTCCGCGAGCACCGCGAGCGCCTCGTCGCCCTTGCCGAGCTTCTCGCGCAGGACGTCCGCGAGCTGCCGCGTCATCCGGCTGATCTCCTCCTCATCACCCTCGACCTCGATGAGCGTGGCCGAGTGACGCGCCACCGCCTCCCAGTCGCCCACGCGCTCGGACAAGTCCTTCAAGCGATGGACCGCGTCGAAGTCCTCCGGGTCCGCCGCGCGCAGCACCTCCAGGCTGCGGATCGCCGCCTGCGGATCGTCGAGCTCTCCCTCGTAGAGCGCCGCCAAGCGCGTGGCGACGTCCACGCGGTCGGCCGCCTCCTCGAGCAGCGGGAGCTGCCGCTCGAGCGCGCCCGCGACGAGCCGCGGCTCGTCGAGCGACTCTGCCAGGCTCGCGATGGCCCGCAGCGCCCCGAGGTGGTTCGGCGCCAGCTCCGCCACCACGGCCTCGTAGCGCTCGAGCGCCCCGCGAGCGTCGTCGAGCGCGTCCGCGACGAGCTCCGCCTCCCTCAGGCGCACCGCCAGCCGCGCCTCCACGTCCGACGTCACCTTGGCGAGGCGCCGCAGGAAATCCGCCGCCTCCGCCGGCTCGCCGCGCTCGAGGGCGTCCTCCGCGAGCACCGACAACACGTCCGCGTCCTCCGCGTCCGCCAGTACGAGCAGCAGCGTCTCCCGGGCGCTCTCCAGCTCCACGAGCCGCTCGCGCTGTAGCGCGGCGGCGCGCTTGCGCAGCTCCACCCGCGACGCCGCGTCCTGGATCTTCTCCGCGCGGCGCAGCAGGTAGCTCACCAGATCCTCGAAGCGCTCCGCCTCCGTGTAGCGAGCCTCCAGCGCGCTCGCCCACGACGCCTCGGTGGGGTCGAGATCCGTCGCTTGCTCCAAGCGGAGGATCGCGCTGGCCTCATCGCCCGCGCGGCCGAGGTAGTCCGCCTCCAGGGCGTAGAGCTCCGCCTGGTGGCGGGCGCCCCCCGCGAGCAGCGCCTGCTCTCCGACGGCGGTGGCGGCTTGCTCCCAGGCCTCCGCCGCGACGAAGTTGCGCTCCGCGGCGCTCCAGCTCGCGGCGTCCTTCTTCAGCGTCCCCACCTCGGCGTAGGCCTCGCCCGCGGCCGCGGAGTCCCCGGCCGCCTCGCGGAGCTGCGCGAGCCGCTCGAGCAGGTGGACGCGCTGCGCCTCGTCGCTCACGGCGTCCACGTTCTCGGCGATGGCCGTCGCCGCGAGATCCGGGCGCTCGGCTCGCTCGAAGAGCTTGACCGCCGTCTGTAGCGCCGACTCGTCGTCCGGGGTGAGGGACGCGACACGGCTCCAGGTCTCTCCGGCCGCGACCAGGTCCTTACGCTTGACCTCGTGGAGCTTGGCGAGGCTCTTCTCGAGCGCCACGCGCGCCTCGGTGTCGGTCTGCTGCTCCGCCTCCTGCTCCAGGTGTGCCGCCAGCTCGTCCCAGCGCCCCGCACGCTCGAGCAGCCGCCGGAGCTGCTGGCCGGGGCCGTCGTCGCTCCGGTCTAGGCTGGCGAGCTGCGCCCACGCGTGCAAGGCCGTGTCCACGTCCTTGAGCTGGGTCTCCGAGATCCCCGCGACCTCGCGCCACCAGCCCTTCTTTCGCTCCAGCTCCACGCCGGGGACGCGCGTGGCGTTCACCAGCAGCTCGCGCAGCTCCGGGAACTTGCGCGTCTGCCGCAAGAAGCCCTCCAAGAAGGCGACGGCTTCGTCGTTGGCTGGCTCGAGCGCGAGCACCTCTCGATACTTGGCGGCGGCGTCGTTCTTCTTGGCCTTCCGCGCGAAGGCCTCCGCTTCGTCCAAGAGCTGCCGGACGCGCTCGGGGTTGGGGGGCGGCAGCTCGAAGCCGGCCGCGCTCTCCTCGGCCTCGGCGAGCTCCTCCACCTCGAGCGGTGCCGCCTCCACCGGCGCGGCCCTCACCGGGCCACGGCTGGCGGCCGGCGCGCTCGGCTCGACCTGGGTGCTGGGGGGGGCGCTCGCCGCGCCGGCGAAGCGCTGCGCCTCCGCAGCCATCACGCCGCTCGGGTTGGCCTGCAGATACGCGCGCGCGAGCGGCGCCACCTCCCCCGCCCTGCCCAGCGACTCCCCATAGTACATGCTGAGCTGCACCGCGCGGTCGTGGCCCGGGTCGATGCCGAGCGCGCAGCTGGCGTAGGAGAAGGCGTAGTCCGGGCTGTCGACGTAGGTCTCCGCGAGCTCCGTGAAGAGCCGCGCGCCCTCCTCGCGCTCCGAGGGGTGCAGCGGCTCACGCGCCGTGACCCGATCGAGGATGAGGGTCGCGAGGGTGGCCTTGAGCGAGGGATCGTCGCTCGGGTCCAGGGCGCGCGCGGCGCGGGCCGCCTGGCTGGCGCCGGCGAGATCGCCCGCGGCGCGCCGCGTCTCGATCTCGTCGACGTAGAGCGCCTGTTGTCGCTCCGGATCCGTCGTGAGCGCGATCTCCAGCGCGTAGTACGGGACCGCCTCGGCCCACTGCCCCGCGGCCTTGAAGGCCTCCCGAATGGAATAGATGGCGAGCTGATGCTGCGGCTCGTAGTCGAGCACCCTGCGGTAGTGCTCGATGGAGTTCTTGGGCTTGGCGAGCGCCGGGGTCGCCCACAGCCGCCCGAGCTCCTCGTGCAGCCCCACGACCTGCGCGCGCAGCGCTGGGTCGTGCGCCGCCGCCGCCCCCAGGGCCTTCGCGCGGCGCTCGAGCAGCGCCACGAGCGCCTTGACGTCGTCCTTCTCCCGGTAGAGCTCCGCGAGCCGCTCGGCGGGCGTCGCCTGAGTGGGGTCGCGGTCGACGGCGATCATCAGCGCCCGCGCCGCGCGGTGGGGATCTCCCAGCGTCATGGCCCACACGGTGGCGGCCTCGGTGAGCCAGTGGCTCGCGAACGCGGGGTCCGACGTCGCCGTCCCTACCTTCTCGAGCAGCATGGCGTACGAGCGGGGGTCGGCCTGACCCGCTCGATGCGCGTAGCTGATGGCTTCTTGGTCGTGCGGGTTGTGGACGAGCCGCTGCACCAGCGCCTCGATCTCGCGGGGATCCATGGCGGCGCGACGCTACCATGGCAAAACGCGCGGTCGCAACGCGCTAGCCCGTGGTTCCGCTTCGGAATTTCTCGGCGTGGGGTCGTGAGCCCGCGCCGCGCTGCTCTCACCCCTCCCTCGAGCCCAGGCGGCATCACTTTGTCCCTGCGTCCCTGCTCGACGCGACTAGGCTTGGAGGGTGTCCCAGGGGCCCACCATCCCAGATCCCTTCGCTGCCCGCCCACGGCCCACGTCGGTGAGCGGCGCGGCCACCGGCGCGCTCGCCTTCGCGCTGCTCGGGCTCACCTGCTTGCCGCTCGTCGGCTCGCTCGTCGCCGTCAGCCTCGGCTTCGTGGCCCTCGGGGAGATCCACCGCTCTGGGGGCACGGTCGCAGGGCGGGGCCGGGCGCTCGGCGGGCTGCTCCTGGGCGGCCTCGGTGCCCTCGGTGCGGCTGGGCTCGTGAGCGTCGCGCTGTGGCGCCTCGACCGCCCACCGGCTCACCCTGGGGGTCGGGCGCCGACCACCGCGGCGGGGCCCAGGGCGCGCCGGGCACCCCCTCCCATCGACGCACCCCCGCCGGTGCTCCCCCTCCCCAAGGGCGCGGCGCCAGCGCCGAGGAGCACGAGCCCAGGGCCGGCCCTCTCGCACGAGCTCGAGACGGTCACCACGCGCCTCGGCACGGTCACGCTCGTCGATCCGGGGGTGGGGCAGAGCCTCTCACAGCTCCTGGACGCGCAAGGGCGACTCGCCCAGGCCGCCGGTGAGAAGCTGCTGCTCTGGGTCTCGGAGCAGCAGTGTCGTCCCTGCAACGGCTTCGCGGCGGCGCTGTCCGATCCGCGCCTCCAAGCGGCGCTCGGCCCGCTGCGGCTCATCCGCGTCCAGGCCTCCGCGGCGGCGGTGGAGCTGCGCCGCATGGACGTGCCCACGGACAAAATCCCCGGCTTCGCCCTGCTCGACCCCCGAGGGAGGACGCTCGACTACGTCCATGGTGGCGAGTGGGACGACGACATCGCCGCCAACATCGCGCCCGTGATGCGCGCCTTCCTCCGTGGCGACACCTCGAAGCGCCGGTACCCCTGGCAGCGCCCGCGACGGCCGGACGAGCTGCCGCTCTGACGCTCACCAGCCATGAAATGCCACCTGCACCGTGATTGTACACCTCCAGCGGCGTTCCCCGAGCCCTCCCGGCGCGGGAGGCTCGACGCTGCGGGCCTCGGTACGTAGCATCCAGGGCGCCCACCATGCCCAGTGTATCGAACCCAGGAACGCCGCTGCCCGTCGGCGCGAGCATCCCCCCCGGCTCCCTTCGTGAACGATTGGAGGCGCTCCGCGCGCAAGGCCACTCCTTCCCCCTCAGTGAGGCGGTCCACCTGATCGTCCCGCTGTGCCTCCAGGCTGCGGAGCTGCACGAGAGCGGTCGGCACCTGTTCCTCAACCCCTCCAGCCTGAGCCTCCGGGGGGAGTCGCTCGCCCTCGACGCGGAGCGTGGGCAGCTCCCCCCCTCCCTGCCACGAGACCGCGCGTGCCTCGCGCCCGAGGAGCGCGGGGGTCAGCCCGGCGGCGCGCGAGCCAGCGTGTACGCGCTCGGCGCCGTCCTCTACGAAATGGTGACGGGGGCGGTCGTGGGGCCGGCGATGGCGCGCCCCACGGAGCTCGTGGAGGGGCTCCCCCCGGAGCTCGAGCAGGTGCTGGGCCGAGCGCTCGTCGCCGACCCCGCCCACCGCCCCGACGATCTCCGAGCGCTGGCGCAAGCCATCCACCACCTCGCCCCGAGCGCGACCGTCCCCCCGCCGCCCGCCGATGATTTCGACGCTCACCTCGACGTCGACGTGTCGCTCTCCATGCTCCCCCCGCCACCCGCGCTCGGCTTCGACCTGGCCATCGTCGACCATCGCGCCGCTCCCGTGGTCAGCGACAGCACCTCGGAGCTCGCCTCGCTCAAGGCGAGGCTCGAGGCCGACCCGCGCCCGCGCTTCGTGGTCGTCAAGGACGGGATGGACCACGGGCCCTTCTCGGCCGTGGAGCTGCTCCAGCAAATCGCCAGCCTCCAGTTCGTCGAAGCGGACGTCCTCAAGGACCAATTCAGCCAGGACGTCCGCGCCATCAAAGACTGGGACGAATTTGCCCCCTTCGCCGAGCAAGCACGCCTGCATCGCGACATCAAGGCGGAGAAGGTCGCGCTCGAGAAGACGGTCACCGAGGAGCGCAAGAGCACCCGCAGCAAGGCGCTCATCGGCGTCGTGGTGGTGGGCGCCCTGCTCGCGGCCGTCGTCACGGTGGTGCTCACCAAGCGCGGAGAGAAGAGCGACACGGTGGCGGTCCAGGAGGAGTCCGTGGCCGCGGTCGACCTCAAGGGCCAGCTCAACGTCCCCACCGCCACCCAGAAGAAGGGCGGTGGGCGCGGCGGGGTCATCGGCTCGAGCGGCGGCTTCCCGCTCTTGGCCGGAGGGATGAGCTGCGAGGCAGCCCAGGCCTCCTACGTCGAGGAGATGCGGATCGGGGAGAAGGGGCAGGCGGACCTCACCGCTGGACAGTACGGTGCCGTCCTCAACCGTGGCTCGTACTTCTCTCACTGCGGCGCGCCGGACGACATGAGCATCAACATCTGCGCCGCCATCCAGAACGGGCGCGCCGTCGGGGTCACCGTGACCACCAACCCGAAGAACCCGGGGGTCTCCGGCTGCATCGCCGCCGCCGTCCGCGGGCTGTCCTTCCCCAGCAACCCCAAGCTGGACGTCACGCGCACCGCGTTCTGAGGCGGCTCGCCGGCGAGAGATGGCTTTTCGCCGGCGTGGATGTCGCCTAGCCTGGCGAGGTGCGGTCGTGGACGCTGCTCGGGTCGTTGGTGGGGGCGGGGATGCTCTTCGGCTGTAGCGTCCCCGTCGCGGGGGGGCTCTCGGAGGTGGACGCCAACGAGGTGCTCGTCGCGCTCGAGCAAGACGGCGTCGTCGCGACCAAAGAGGCGGAGCCCGAGCAAGAGCGCGGGTATCGCGTCCTCGTCGGCCGCGACGACGCGAGCGCGGCCATCACGGTCCTGACGCGCAAGAGCCTGCCGCGCGTCGGGAGCCCCGGGGTCCTCGACGCGCTCGGCAAGGGCGCGCTGGTCCCCAGCCGCAGCTCGGAGCACGCCAAGGTCGTGATCGGCACGGCGGGGGAGCTCGAGCGCTCCCTCAACCGCCTCGACGGGGTGCTGTCGGCGCGCGTGCACCTCGCCGTCCTACAGAAGGACAGCCTCTCCTTCGGCGAGCCGGAGCGCGCGCCCACCGCGTCGGTGCTGCTGCGGTACCGCGGCGCCACTCCCCCCATCACGCCTCAGGACGTCCAGCGCCTGGTCGCCGGGGCGGTCCCTGGGCTGCAGGCCGAGGCGGTCACGGTGGTCAGCGCGCCCAGCCCGGCAGAGGGGCGCCTGGTCGAGCGCGAGCTGGCCCGCTTCGGACCCATCACCTTGACGCGCGGCTCCCTCGGGCCGGCCAAGCTGATGGTGGGCGGCATCGTCGTGCTCAACCTCGTCTGGCTCGGGGTGGTGGCGCTGCTCTGGCTCAAGCAGCGGCGCGACGCCGGCGCCCTGGCCACGCTGCGCGCGGAGCACGAGGCCCTGCTGCAAGGCCCCGGCTCGTGATCCGCGTCGAGGCGGTCAGCAAGCACTTTGGCCGTCCCGTCCTCAGGGGGGTGGATCTCACCGTCCCCAAGGGCTGCCTCTACGGCCTCATCGGCCCGGGCGCGGCCGGCAAGAGCGTGCTGCTCAAGCTCTTGGCCGGCCTCGAGCAGCCGGACTCCGGTCGCATCCAGATCGACGGACAAGAGCTCGGTCAGCTCACGGAGCTGGAGCTCCAGGACTTTCGCAAGCGCATCGGCATGCTGTTCCAGAACAACGCCCTGTTCGACTTCATGACCGTCGCGGACAACATCGCCTTCCCCCTACGACGCCTGTTCCAGCTCGCCGAGTCCGAGATCGCCGCGCGGGTGGAGGAGCGGCTCCGGGTCGTCAGCCTCCCCGGCTTCGGCGCGCGGCTGCCCGCGGGGCTCTCCGGCGGGCAGAAGAAGCGCGTCGGCGTGGCGCGCGCCACCGTCAGCGGCGCCCCCATCGTCCTCTACGACGAGCCCGCCGCCGGCTTGGATCCCGTCACCAGCCAGAAGATCTTCGATCTGCTCCGCGCCGAGCAGCGCGCCGCCGGCGCCACGGTGATCATGGTGTCGAGCGACCTCGACCGCCTGCTCACCGTCACGGATCGTGTGGGGATGATGCTCGGGGGTCGGCTCATCTTCGACGGCACCACCGAAGAGGCCAGGGCCAGCACCGACCCCTACGTGCACCAGTTCGTGCATGGCATCCCGGAAGGGCCCCTGTGAGCGCGCCATGATCAGCTTTCGTGGCATCAAGAAGGCCTTCGGGGACAAGGCCGTCCTCAAGGGCGTGACCTTCGACGTCACCGACGGCGAGGTGTTCTTCATCATCGGCGCCTCGGGCGTCGGCAAGAGCGTGCTCATCAAGCACCTCATCGGCCTGCTCTACCCGGACGAGGGAGAGATCTGGCTGGACGGCGAGGAGGTCAGCCGCTTCGACGAGCGGGCCATGTACGCCGTGCGGAAGAAGTGCGCCATGGTGTTCCAGCACTCCACGCTCTTCGACAGCATGAGCTGCGCGGAGAACGTCGCGCTGCCGCTGCGCAAGCACCGTGGGCTCGGGCGGCCCGAGGCGCTCGCGGAGGCGAGGCGCCTGCTGGCCCAGGTCCAGATGCAAGAGTACGCTGGCCGCTTCCCGGCCGAGCTGGGGGACGGCGTGCGCAAGCGGGTGGCCATCGCGCGCGCGCTCACGCTCGAGCCGCGCTACGTGCTCTTCGACGAGCCCACCACCAGCCTGGATCCGGTGAGCGCGCGGCGGGTGGACGTCCTCATCCGCCACCTCTCGGACACCCTGGGCGTCACCAGCATCGTCGTCTCCCACGACCTGACCAGCATCTTCACCATCGCTGATCGCATCGCGATGCTATACAAAGGGGAGGTGCGCCTGCTCGGCACCCAAGCCGACTTCCGCGCCACCCCTGACCCCATCATCCAGCAGTTCATCCACGGCCGGGCCGAGGGCCCCTTTGACACCTGAACGGAGCTCATGAGTCAGCGTTCCATCGAAGTGAAGGTCGGCGCGCTGATCGTGGTCGCGCTGGGCCTGCTCGCTGCGTTCATCGTGGTGATGGGGGGGCTCAGCTTTCAGCCGACGTATCAGGTCAACGTGGACTTCGACAACCCCGGCGGGCTGCAGGCCGGGGCTCCCGTCAAGATCGCCGGCGTCAAGGTCGGGAAGGTCGCGGAGCTGCAATTCCGCGGCGGGCAGCTGGACCCGGACAGCAAGCAGCCCGTCCCGCTCATCCGCGTGGTGGCGAAGATCGAGAAGCGCTACCAGAGCGCCATCTACGAAAATTCCCGCTGGTTTATCACCAGCCAGGGCCTGCTCGGCGAGCAGTTCCTCGCGGTGGAGTCGGGCTCGCACGATCGCCCGGTCTTGCAAGACCAAGCGGTGGTGCGGGGGATCAGCCCGCCGCGGCTGGACTTGCTGCTCGCGGAGAGCTACGAGCTGCTCCACCGCGCGTACGAGGGGCTCACCAGTAACGAAGCGCGCATCGAAGAGACCTTCAGCGGTCTGCACAAGACCCTCACGGGCACCGGCGCGTTCTTCGAGAACAACGGCGCCAAGCTGGACCGCATCGTGTCCAACGTGGAGGACATGACGGTGGAGGGGAAAGAGACGGTCAAGCTAGCGCGGGAGCGCTACGTCGAGAACGCACAAATCAATCGCATTTTCAACAATGTGGAGGGGATCACCGCCACCACCAACCGGCAGCTCGACCCCCTGCTGACCGACGGGCGCGCCGTGATGGGGGACGCGAAGAAGCTCACCGGCACGCTCACCTCCGCGCAGCAGCTCGCCCGCTACGAGAAGATCACGCAAGACGCGGAGGCCACGCTCGGGAGCGTGCGGGTGGCCGCCTCCGACGGGCAGGCGGTCGTCGCACACATCAAGCGCGGCAAGGGCACCATCGGCGCCATGGTGATGGACGAGGGCCTCTACGACGACCTCCAGGAGATGCTCCGGGACTTGAAGCACAACCCCTGGAAGCTCTTCTGGCGCGAGTGAGCGCAGCTAGCCGAGCGTCAGGAGCACATCGCCCTCTTCGACGGCTTGCCCCTCGGTCACCGCGATGCTGCTGACCGTCCCGGCCTCCGGAGCCTCCACGGGCATCTCCATCTTCATGGACTCCAAGATGACCACGGTCTGCTCCTCCTCCACGGAGTCTCCTACCTTGACTTCAATTTTCCAGACCGTTCCCGTGATGTGAGCGCAGACGTCGACCGGCATGAGGGACAACTTAGGCGAAGCCACCTCACCTCTGCAACGTGGCGTCGTCGTTCCGAGGGGCGACGGCACCTCCTCACGGGGGTGACCAGCGCTCGGTCCCGCGCGCTCGGACCTGGGGCTCTGCCCGATCCTCGGCTATCATTCACCTTGCCCTACCGTTGACGAAGCTACAGCGATAGTGTACCGCCCCGCCCCACCATCGGTGACGCCCACGCCGAGAACGACTCCTGAGGAACCGCGCATGGCCGAACAGAAAGAAAGCTCCGTCCTCTTCTCTCTCAAAGAGCTGATGAACCTCGAAGAGGACCGCATCAAGCAAGAGGAAGCCGACAAAGAGGCCCAGGCCCGGCAGGAGCTCGAGGCCCGAGCGGCCGCGGAGCGGGCGGCGCGCGAGGCCGAGGAGGCGCGCCTGCGCGCGGAGGAGGACGCACGCCGGCTGGAAGAGCAGCGGCGTCGCGAAGAGGCCGCCCGCCTCGAGGCCATCAAGGCCAGCGAGCTGGAGAAGGCGCGCAGCGAGCAAGAGCATCGCGCCCGCATGGAAGCGCTCGAGGCGCAGCAGCGCCACG
>WBZO01002094.1_pt1 | contig 27493 bp, 22 predicted proteins | sample 5204261 | NCBI WGS metagenome assembly WBZO01 (sample SAMN12412400, study PRJNA552823) | activated sludge metagenome | isolation source: activated sludge from anammox sidestream of wastewater treatment plant... | place: USA: North Carolina | collected 2017-09
CGTGCCGAGCGTGACGACGAACGGCATCATGCGGAACCGTCCGACGAGCACGCCGGTGAAGAGCCCGACGCCGCCCGTGACGGCGAGCGCGGCGAGGACCGCGACCGCCGGCGACGAGCCGCCTTTGAGGACCTTCGCGACGACGACGGTGGTGAGCGCGACGAGCGAGCCGATCGAGAGATCGATCCCACCGGTCACGATGACCATCGTCATGCCGAGCGCACAGATGCCGACGATGACCGTCTGCTGGGCGATGGTGAGCGTCGTCGCGCCGGTGACGAACCCCTTCGGGGTGAGCACCGCGAACAGGAGATACACGGCGACGAGCGCGGCGAGCGGCCCGAGCCAGGCGGGTCGGCGCTTCACGAGGCCGCCTCGAGGAGGAGCGACTCCTCCGTCCACTCGGAGGCGGGCTTCGAGGGCCCGAGCTCGCCTCCGCGGAGGACGGCGATGCGGTCGCACGTCGCGACGAGCTCCTCGAGCTGGCTCGACACGAGGACGATGCCCTTGCCCTGCTTCGCGAGATCGCGGAGCAGCTCCATGACCTGCGCCTTCGAGGCGACGTCGATGCCGCGCGTGGGCTCGTCGACGAGGAGCACGTCGTAATCCTCGCGCAAGAGGCGTGCGATCTGCACCTTTTGCTGGTTCCCCCCGGAGAGGTCGCCGGCGGGCTGGTCGGGCCCGCTCGCGCGGACCGCGAGGCGCTCGATCCAGGCGGCGCCCTCCTGGAACAGCGAGGCCGGCGTGGCGAGCAGCGGCCCGCGGCGCGAGAGCGTGACGTTCTCGGCGATCGAGCGCTGGAGCATGAGCCCCTCCCCGCCGCGGTCCTCGCTGAGGAGGCCGGCGCCCCGCGGCGCGCGCAGCTCGATCCGCCCCGCGCGCCTCGCGTCGAGCCCGGCGATCAGCCGCAGGGTCTCCGTGCGGCCCGAGCCGACGACCCCCGCGATGCCGAGGACCTCGCCGCGGCGAAGCACGAAGCTCACCGAGCGCGGCCTGTCCACGCCGGCGAGCCCCTCGACCTCGAGGAGCACCTCGCGGCCGTCTTCCTTCGGCGCGGCCTCGACGGCGGCCTCGGTGTCCCGGCGCGCGGCCTGGAGCTCGCGCCCGAGCATCTCGGCGACGATCCGCTCCGGCGGCGTGGTCTTCGGATCGCCCTGCCCCTGGACCCTTCCGTCGCGCAGGACGGTGTACCGATCGGCATGCGCGCGGACGTCACGAAGGAAGTGGGTCACGAGGATGATCGCGAGCCCCGAGTCGCGAAGCGCCCGGACGCGCTCGAAGAGCCGCGCGGCATCTTCGTGGCCGAGGCTCGCGGTGGGCTCGTCGAGGACGAGGACGCGGGCCCGCACGCGCGCGCTGCCCTCGTCGGCCACGCCGCCCTGCGCGAGCGCGCGCGCGATCTCGACGAGCTGCTGATCGGCGACGCGCAGCTCGCGGGCGGGTACGTCGAGCGGGATCTTGCGCGGGTCTCCGGTCACGAGCTGCATCGCGCGCTCGGCCACCGCCCGCGCGGCGCGGCGCTGGAGGAAGCCGCCCTGCGTGGGCTCGAGGCCGAGCACGACGTTCTCCTCCACCGTGAGATCGAGGCAGAGCGTCCGCTCCTGCGGGACCATCACGACGCCGCGGGCACGAGCGTCCCTCGGCGTGCGCGGCCGGTACGTCTCCGCGCCGAGCTCCATCGCGCCGCGGTCCGCGGTCTCCACGCCGAGCAGGATGCGCATGAGCGTGCTCTTGCCCGCGCCGTTCTCGCCGAGGAGCGCGTGCACCTCCCCCGCGGCGACCGACATCGTCACGCCTCGCAGCACGGATACCGGACCGAAGGACTTCTCGATCGCGTCGAGGGTGAGCAGCGCGGGCAGCGCGGTCACTCGTTCAGCCACTTCTTCAGATCGGGCTGCATGACCTCCTTGACCGCCGGGTCGTCGAGGTTCTCCTTCGTGACGAGGCGCGCGCCCGTGTCGATGCGCTTGTCGACCTTCCCTCCACGCAGGTGCAGGGCCATCGTCTTCACGGCGACGTAGCCCATGTTGAACGGGTCTTGCACGACGAGCCCGTCGATGTCGCCGTCCTTCAGCGCGGAGACGAGCTTCTCGGAGCTGTCGAAGCCGATGAACTTCACCTTCTTCGCGACGCCGGTCTTCTTGAGGGCCTGGAGCATCCCGAAGGTGGTGGACTCGTTCGGCGTGAAGATGCCCTGGACGTTCCCCTGGGCGGCCTTCTGCGCGAGGAGGAGGCTCTCACTCTTGGCCATCGCGCTCTCGGTGGTCGCGCCGCCGTACTGGTTGTCGCTGATCACCTCGAGCCCGGGCTTCGCCTTCACCCCGTCGAGGAAGCCCTTCTCGCGGTTCATCGTGCTCGCCGAGGCCTCCTGGTAGCGGAGGACGACGATGTTCCCCTTCCCGCCGGGGAGGACCTTCTCCATGTGCTCGGCGGCGAGCTTGCCCGCGGCCTGGTTGTCGGTCGCGACGAAGCTCACGTGATCGTCCCCCTGGAGGTCGGAGTCGAAGACCACCACGGGGATCTTCGCGTTGGTCGACGCCTTCACCGGCGCGCGCAGCGCGGTGTCGTTCAGCGGCGCGAGGACGATGCCGGAGACGCCCTGCGCGACGAACGTGTTCACGACGTCGATCTGCGCCTTGAGGTCGTCCTCCTTGAGGGGCCCCTTCCACACGATCTCGACGTCGAGCTCGCGGGAGGCCTTCACCGCTCCGGCGTGGACGCTCTTCCAGAACTCGTGCGTCGTCCCCTTCGGGATCACCGCGATCTTCAGCTTGCCGCTCTTCGCGGCGGAGGGGCCGCCGTCGCCCTCGGTCTTCGGTCCGTCCTTGGGACAGCCGGCGAGGACCAAGGCGGCGGAGGCACACAGCACGAGGAGCGCGCGGCGCGTCGTCATCACGCGCGCATCATAGATCAGGACGCTTCGTCGCGCCGGACGGGCGCGCTGCCATCGAGGAGATAGCCGTCGTCGCGCGTCACGAGCAGCGGCTCGAGCCCGAGACGCCGGAGCCGGCGCACGGCGCTGTACACCCGGAGCAGCCCCGCGCTGTGACGCATGCGCTCGCCCGGCCAACCGGCCTCGATGAGCTGCTCGGCCGTGAGGGCGCTCCCGGGCCGCGCAAGGCGCTCGTCGACCAGCCGGTCGAGCAGCCTCCGCACCGGACCGTAGCGGACGAGGTCGACGCGCGCCCCGCCGGGCGGCGTCATCCAGCGCGCATCCCGCCCGACGACGAGCGCGTCCTTCGCTCCGGCCGCGACCATGGACGACGGTGCGTCGAGGAGCGCCTCGACGACGCCGCGCGCGACGAGCACGTCCGGGGGCGCCGACTCCGCGCGGACGGCCCGATCGATCGCGCTCCTCGCCTCGCGCACCGCACCGTCGCGCGCCGCGCCCGTCGTCCCACGCGTACGCACGAGCTCGATCGCCGCCGCGTGGAGCGCGACGGCGAGCTCCGATGGCGGATCGTCGACCATCGCCGCTCGCGCGCGCGCGAGCCGCGCGTCGGCCTCGGCGAGATCGCCGGACTCCGCCAGCGCCACGGCCGCGTGCGCATGCACCACCGCGCTCCCGCGCGTGACCCCGGCACGTGCGAGCGCCGCGAGCGCCCGGTCGAACGCATCGACGGCCGATGCGTGATCGCCCTGCCGGTGCGCCGCCGCACCGTCGCGGTACAGGCCGATGGCATGCCGCCAGCGCTCCCCGGCCTCGCGCTCGGTCGCGACGATCGCGGCCACGTGATCGGGCAGTCGGTCCAGCGACGCCTCGGGCGCGCGCGCCAGCACCTCGCGCGGCAGTCCTCGTGCGACCTCACGCGCGTCCTGCCCCACGAGCGGCGCGAAGCCGAGCACCTTCTCCTGGCGCACGACGTCGCCGCGCTCGACATGGATCGCGAGCGCCTCGCGCAGGTGAGCGAGGGCAGCGTCGGGCTCGGCCCTGAATGCGCGGAGGATCCCGAGCGCGACGTGGGCGTCGGCCTCTCCGCGCGGGCTGCCTTGGTCGCGGTGCATCGTGCGCGCCTGCTCGAGCGCGGCCTCGGCCTCCTCGAATCGGCTCATGGCCGTGAGCGCCCAGCCGAGGCTCCGCGTGGCCTCGGCGCGGGTCGCCTCGTCGCCGGCCCGGGTCGCCAGATCGAGCGCCCTCCGGAGCTCGGCCTCCGCGTCGCCCATCTTGCCGATCTCGAGCGTGACCCGCGCCTTCGCGACGAGCGCACGCGCGATCAGCGGCGCCTCGCCCGCGCGCTCGGCGGTCTCGACCGCGCGCGCGAGGAGATCGGCGCGCAGCTCGAACAGGCCGCGGAACAAGAGGAGATCGGTGAGCGCGAGCACGCCCTCGGCGGCGGCCGCCGGATCGCGCCCTCGCGTCGCCTCGAACGCCTCCGTCACCTCGGGGAGCAGATCGGCGAGCGCATCGAGCGCGCGCACGCCTTCGGTCCCGTACGTGCGCGACGCCCACGCCGCCGCCTCGCCGAAGAAGTGCCGCGCGTGGCGCGCCCGGACGTCGTCGGCCGGATCGAGCTTCTCGCGCGCCCACGAGCGCACGGTCTCGTAGAGCCGCAGGCGCGCGCCGCCCGCCCCCGCATCGACGCGCGCGATCAGCGAGCGGCGCAGGAGGCTCTCGATGACGTCGAGCGGCTCGACGTCGCCCTCGAGCGCGACGACATCCTCCGCCGCTTCGATACCGAACGGCCCCGCGAACACCGAGAGCTGGACGAGCGCGCTCTTCTCGACTTCGGAGAGCAGCTCCCAAGACCAGTCGAGCGTCGCGCGCATCGTCGCCCGGGCATCCGCGAGCACGTCGATGCGGCGCGCGAGCCGCTCGAGGAGCTCCGGCGCGCTGAGGAGCCCGAGCCGCGACGCGGCGAGCTCGATGGCGAGCGGGAGACGATCGACCCGCGCGACGATCGCGGCCACGTCCTCGTCGCGCACGTCGAGCGCGCCTCCGGCCGCCGCCCGCGCCCGCTCGACGAACATGGCGCGCGCATCCGCATCGGCGAGGGGCGCGAGCAAGACCTTCTCCTCTCCGCGGACGCCGATCGGCTCGCGCGACGTCGCAAGGATCCGGGCCTCGCGGGCCTCACCGAGGAGGATCGAGACGAGCGTCTCTCCCGGCGGGCCGAGCTGCTCGACGTTGTCGAGCACCAGGAGCGCGTCCCCGCGCGCCGCGATCGCCTTGGCCAGGGACGCGAGCGCTTGCGCGGCCTTCGACTCCGCGACCACCCTCGCGCCGAGCACGTTCGCGATCGCGCGCACGGCCGCCTCCAGCGTCCGCGCCCCCGAGAGCGCGACGAACGCGGGCTCGCCCATCCGGCCGGCAGCCTCGATCGCGAGGCGCGTCTTCCCCACGCCGCCGATCCCCACGAGGGTGACGAGCCGCGCGCCCCCGGCGAAGCGCCGCTCGATCTCCGCGAGCTCCGCCCCGCGGCCGAAGAACGGCGTCTCGTCGCGCGGGAGGGACATCAGGTGCCGCCGGGCTGGTTCAGCACGACGACCTTCACGTCGAACGTCTTCGTCTCGTCGCCGCGCTGGACCGTCACCTTCACCACGTCGCCCGGCTTGTGCGCGTCGAGCACCGTGTAGAGGTCGTCGAAGTCCTGCACGCGCTTGTCGTCGATCCCGACGATGATGTCGCCGAGGAGGATGCCGCGGTTCGTCTGGGTGATGCCCTTGAGCCCGGCCTGCGCCGCGGGGCTGCCCTCGGGGACCGAAAGGACGATCACGCCGCGGATGCCGACCCGCCGCTCCAGCTTCTGCACGGGATCGACCCCGATGCCGAGCCCCAGCTGCTCGGCGCGGCCCGTCTTGATGATCTGCGGGACGATGCGCGCGATCGTCGCGACGGGCACCGCGAACCCGATGCCGGCCGACGCGCCGCTCTTCGAGTAGATCATCGTGTTCATGCCGATGAGCTGGCCCTGGGAGTCGAGCAGCGGCCCACCGGAGTTGCCCGGATTGATCGCCGCGTCCGTCTGGATCATGTCCCGGATGCTCACGCCCCCGGCGCCCTGCACCTGACGCCCGATCGCGCTGACCACGCCGGTCGTCAGGGTGTGATCGAGGCCGAACGGATTCCCGATCGCGATCGCCTTCTGCCCGACCTCGACCTGCTGGCCCTTCGCGACCTTGATCGGCACGAAGAGGCTCGGCGGCGCGTTCTTCACCTTGATGACCGCGATGTCCTTGCGCGGCTCGACGCCGACGAGGGTGGCGTCGAACGTCTGCTGGTCGTGGAACGCGACGCTCAGCGAGCGAGCGCCTTCGACGACGTGGTAGTTCGTGACGATGTGGCCCTGCTCGTCCCAGATGAAGCCGGAGCCCGAGCCCGCAGGGACCTCCTGCGCGACGCCCGCGAGGTAGTCCACGACGACGCGGGTCTGGGTCACGAAGACCGTGGACGGCGAGGCGGCGCGGAAGACGGCGATGGTGTTCTTCTCGTCCTCGATGCGAGCGCCGGGCGGCAGCGGCGGAACGGCCGGAGGAGCGACGCTCGCGCTCTGCCCCGGCGCCGTGACCGCGGCGTCCGGCATGGGCTGGGACTTCTTGCAGGAGACGAGGGTGGCGAGACCGGCGAGAACGAAGGCGTACGTGACGCGCATGACGCGGGTCACTCTAGCAAAACGGCCTCAGGGCTTGCGCGGCCGCTTGACGGCGTACTCGTCGAGGCGGCGGAGCAACGTGCGCCGCGAGATGCCGAGCATCTCGGCGGCCTGTGTCTGGTTGCCACCGCACTGCGCCAGCGCCGCGAGGATGCGTTCGCGCTCGAGATCGGCCATCTCGTCGGGCAGCGACGACCCGAACGCGATGGTCGACGTGGCCGCGCTCGGCGTCGGGCCCATCGACTGCGGGGGCTGCGACGGCGACACCCGCGGAGGCATCGCGCTCGGCGGGCGGGACGTGCGCTCCGGCAGTCCGAGGTGCTCGGGCGCGATGGCGATGCCGCGGCAGAAGACGATGGCGCGCTCGATGACGTTGCGCAGCTCGCGCACGTTTCCCGGCCACCAGTACGACTTCAGCACGGCCATCGCGGCGTCGGAGATCGGGATGATCGGCCGCTTCGATTCGCGGCAGAAGCGCGCCGCGAGCTCGTTCGCGAGCCGCGGGATCTCCTCGACGCGCTCGCGCAGCGGCGGGATGACCAGGCTCACGCCGTTCAGGCGGTAGTAGAGGTCCTGGCGGAACGCGCCGGTCCCCACCATCTCCTCGAGGTTGCGGTGGGTCGCGGCCACGAAGCGCACGTCGATCGACTTCGGCCGCACGCTGCCGAGGCGCATGACCTCGCGGCTCTCCACGACGCGGAGCAGCTTCGCCTGCGTCGCCAGCGTGAGCTCGCCGACCTCGTCGAGGAACAACGTCCCGCCGTCCGCCGCCTCGATGAGGCCGGGCTTCGCCTGCGCCGCGCCGGTGAAGGCGCCGCGCTCGTAGCCGAAGAGCTCGCCCTCGAGCAGCTGCTCGGGGAAGGCCGCGCAGTTGAGCTTCACCAGCGGGCGCTGCGCGCGTGCCGACCGGCGGTGGATCTCCTCGGCGATGACCTCCTTCCCCGCCCCGGTCTCGCCGCGCACGATGACCGTGATGTTGCTCTGGGCGACGTTGTCGACCATGCGCAAGAGGTGCTGCATGCCCGGCGACAGCTCCGGGCGAGGCGTCGGGCTCGACAGCCCGCGTGAGCCGGTGACCGCCTCGCCTCCTTCCACCTGCACGACGGCCATCGTCTCCCCGAGCTCGAGGATGGTCGCGATGCCGACCGGCACCGGCACGTGCGGCGCGAGCTTCTTGCCGCCGATCGAGGTGCCGTTGAAGCTCCCGTGGTCCACGACCATCAGCTGCTCTCCCAGCTGCAGCGTCGCGTGGCGGCGCGAGACCGTGACGTGGTCGATGCGGATCCCGGCGTCGTCCCCTCGCCCGAGGACGACCTCTCCGCTGCGCGGGAGCGCGTGCGACGTCACCTGCCCGCCGCAGAACACGATCAAGCGGAGCCCTGCGGACGGATCGACGGCGCGCGGCACGACGGAGCGCGTTCGATCCTCGACCATTTCGCGATCGAACTTACCATGTCCTCGCGATGGACGAGTGCACGCGGTGCGGAGCTTGCTGCTTCTCCGAGTCGCCGCGGCATGCGCGGGTGACGGGCGACGACTACGAGCGCCTCGGCGACGACGCGGAGCGGCTCACGGCGTTCGTGGGCAACCAGGCGTTCATGCGCCTCGCCGGCGAAGAAGGCACGCACCGCTGTGCAGCGCTCGTCGTCGACCGAACGACCGGTACGTTCATGTGCAGCGTCTACGACCGCCGGCCGCAGGTCTGCCGCGATCTCGAGCGCGGCTCCGGCGCGTGCGAGGGCGAGCGCTTCGCGAAGGGCGAGCGGACGAGGCGCGCGCTCCGCGTTCTTGCCCGTTGACGTTCAGATCGAGAGGATCCGCACCCCGGGGAAGAACGACCGACGATCCTCCAGCTCGTCGACGTCGGATGTGAAGACGGTGGCGCCGAGCCGTGCCGCGAGAACCATTCGCCCCCACCACCATATGCATTCTACATATGGTGCCGCGTGCCTCACGTCTCGTTCATGAACGGGTAGCCGACCGCCGTCGGAGGCACGAACGTCTCCTTCACCACGCGCGGAGAGGCCCAGCGCAAGAGGTTGTACGCGCTGCCTGCCTTGTCGTTCGTGCCGGAGGCGCGCCCGCCCCCGAACGGCTGCTGGCCGACCACCGCGCCGGTCGGCTTGTCGTTGATGTACAGGTTCCCCGCGGCCTGGCGCAGGCGCGCGACCGCCTTGCCCACGGCCGCGCGATCGCGCGCGAAGATCGCGCCGGTGAGGCCGTACGGGCTCGTGCGATCGACGAGATCGAGCGCCTCGTCGAGCGAACGGGACGAGCCGTCGTCGTAGACGTGCACCGCGAGGATCGGGCCGAACAGCTCCTCGGCGAGCACGGGGTGCCCCGCATCCGAGACCTCGGCGAGCGTCGGCCCCGCGAACCAGCCTTTCTCGCGCGACCATCCCTCGCCGGTGACGATCTTCACGGCGGGATCGTTCGCCAGGCGCTGGCGCCAACCGTCGAGGCGCGTCCACGCGCGCTCGTTGATCACTGCGCCCATGAAGTTCCGGAAGTCGGTGACGTCGCCCATCGCGATCTGCTTGATGTGATCGACGCAGAGGTCACGGACCTTCGGCCAGAGCGATCTCGGGATGTACGCGCGCGAGGCGGCCGAGCACTTCTGTCCCTGGTACTCGTAGGCCCCGCGCACGAGCGCGACGGCGAGCGCGTCGACCTCCGCCGACGGATGGGCGAGGACGAAGTCCTTGCCGCCGGTCTCGCCCACGACGCGCGGGTAGCTCTTGTAGCTCGCGATGTTCTCGCCGACGGTGCGCCAGAGCGACTGGAAGACGCGCGTCGATCCAGTGAAGTGGATGCCGGCGAGGTCCGGGTTGCGGAGGCAGGTGTCGGCCACCTTCGCGCCGTCGCCGTAGACGACGTTGATCACGCCCGGCGGGAGGCCCGCGGCCTCGAACAGGCGCATCGTGTGATAGGCGGCGAGCGACTGGTTCTCGGCCGGCTTCCACACGACGACGTTGCCCATGAGCGCGCACGACGTCGGGAGGTTGCCGGCGATGGCGGTGAAGTTGAACGGGGTGATCGCGAGGACGAAGCCCTCGAGCGGCCTGAGCTCGAGCGTGTTGAGGAAGCCCGGCGGCGAGATCGGCTGCTCGGCGAGGCGCGAGGCGAAGGCGACGTTGAAGCGCAGGAAGTCGATCAGCTCGCACGCCGCGTCGATCTCCGCCTGGAAGGCCGTCTTGCTCTGACCGAGCATCGTCGCGGCGTTGATCACCTGCCGCCAGGGACCCGCGAGCAGATCGGCGGCGCGGAGGAAGACGCGCGCGCGTTCCTCGAAGGAGGTGGCGGCCCACGCCGGCGCGGCGGCCATCGCCGCGGCGATCGCACGCTCGGTGACGGCGGCGCCTCCGTCGTGCGCCTTCGCGAGGAGCAGGCCGTGGTCGTGCGGCGCGCGGACCTCGTAGACTGCGCCCTCGCGGATCTCCGTGCCCCCGACGACGTGGGGCACCTCGACGGTCTCCTTCGCTTGCGCCGCGAGCTGGGCCTTGAGCGCGGCGCGCTCGGGCGACCCGGGCGCATACGAAAGGACGGGCTCGTTGTGCGGGAGGGGCTTCGGCGTCGGGAGGTCGAGCATGACGACGGAGAAGCTTACTCAAGAAACCTTCGACGTGCGGGCGCAGCAGTGCTTATTAGAGGCCCACTGCAATGCCCCGAATCTTCCGTGAGCTCCCCCCGAAGGGACACGCCGTCGCCATCGCGTTCTCCGGCGGCCTCGACACCCGTACGGCCGTCGCCTGGATCAACGACCGTGGGCTGAAGGTCCACGCGTACACCGCGGATCTGGCGCAGCCCGACGAGAAGGACGTCCGCGACGTCCCCAAGGAAGCGCTGCGTCATGGCGCGGTCGCGGCCCGCCTGCTCGACTGCCGCGAGGCGCTCGCGCGCGAAGGCGTCATCGCCCTCCAGTGCGGCGCCTTCCATCTCGGGACCGGCGGCAAGAAGTACTTCAACACGACGCCGCTCGGCCGCGCGGTCACCGCCACGGCCATCGTCCGCGCGATGCGCGAGGACGGCGTGAACGTCTTCGGCGACGGCTCGACGCACAAGGGCAACGACATCCAGCGCTTCTACCGCTACGGCCTGTTCGTCCACCCCGAGCTCAAGATCTACAAGCCGTGGCTGGACACGGCGTTCGTCGGCGAGCTCGGCGGCCGCGCCGAGATGTGCGCGTACCTCGAGAAGGTCGGCCTCCCCTACTCGATGAAGGCGGAGAAGGCCTACAGCACCGACAGCAACATGCTCGGCGCGACGCACGAGGCGAAGGACCTCGAGCACCTCGACAAGGGCGTCGAGATCGTCGAGCCGATCATGGGCGTCGCCTCGTGGCGCGACGACGTGAAGATCGAGAAGGAGCGTGTGAAGATCGCCTTCGAGCGCGGCGTCCCGGTCGCGCTGAACGGCAAGAAGGTCGCCTCGCTCACCGACGCGATCCTCCAGGCCAACCAGATCGGCGGCCGCCACGGCCTCGGCATGAGCGACCAGATCGAGAACCGCGTCATCGAGGCGAAGAGCCGCGGCATCTACGAGGCGCCCGGCATGGCGCTCTACCACCTCGCCTACGAGCGTCTGCTCAGCGCGATCCACAACGAGAACACGCTCGATCAGTACGCGACGCTCGGCCGCCGCCTCGGCCGCCTCCTCTACGAGGGCCGGTGGTACGAGCCCGAGGCGCACCTCCTGAAGGAGGCGCTCGTGCGCGGCGTGGCGGTCCACGTCACGGGCACCGTCGAGATCGAGCTCCGCCGCGGCGACGACTGGTCGTTCGTCGCCACCGAGGCGAAGGCGTCGACCTACGCGCCGGACAAGCTCTCGATGGAGCGCACCGAATCGGTGTTCACCCCCGAGGATCGCATCGGCGCGCTCGAGATGCAGACGCTCAGCGTGCTCGACAGCCGCTTCCTCGAGCGTCACCGCGCCGAGGCCGAGGCCGGCGCCGATCTCTCGGTGCTCGCGCCGAAGCTCGACTGATCCGACGGAAGCGACCGGATCCAGGCCTCGACGCTCGCGACGCCCGCTTCGTCGACGACGTCGGAGCCCACGGTCGGCATCTGCCCTTCGCCCCGCGTCCGCGCGAGGCGCACGATGAGGCTCGAGGCAGGATCGCCCGGGACGACGCGCGTCTCGCCGGTCCATTCGGGCGTGCGCGCGGTCACGCCCACGGTCGTCGTGAGCACGTCCCAGGTCTCGACGGGGCGCGACGCGATCTCGTCTCCACCGATGCGGAGGCGCAGGCCCGTGCCCCATGCCGTCGCGGTCGACGAACGACCGTGGCAGCTCCCGCAGTTCGCGTGGAGCCAGACGAGCCCCGGATCGACGGCGGGCAGCTCGGCCTTCGGGGGCAGGCGGTCGAAGCCCTCGGCGCCGGGCAGTGACATCGACACCGGCTCGAGGCCGAGCAGGCGATCGAAGGCGCCTTTGTGGCAATCGTTGCACTCTGCACCCGTCGGCACGGCGTGCGTTCGGCCGTTGCCCAGGTCGACGCGCGTCCCCTCCCCGCGCGTCGCCTTCGTTCCGTCGGCGTTCCACACGTAGGCCGCGCTGACCCAGCGGCCCTCGCGCACCTTCCACATGAAGCGGGTCTCGACGAGGCGTCCGTCGACGCGGAACTCCTTCCACGCCTTCGTCCCGACGGGGAACCGCCATCCCTCGGACGCGCGGGCGTCGATCGCCGTGCCGTCGGGCAGGTCGATGAACCGCGTCTTCTCGGCGCCGTCGCTCCAGAGGACCGCGCCCGGCACGTACGGACGCGCATGCGGGGAGAGACCGGTGCACGCGAAGTCGTCGGGAGGCGCATCTCCGTCCGTCGGGCACGAGGTGCTCGCGGCCGCCGCCGTCGCGTCATCGCCCGCGCCTTCCTCGAACAGCCCGCACGCGGGCAGGAGCGCGAGGAGGACGAGCGCGCGCCTCACTGGCCGTCTCCACGCCCGCCGCCTCCGCCGTCGCGCCGCCCGCCTCCGTGACCGCCACGGCCCATCCAGTCGACGGGGCCCTGCGACTTCGGCTCGAGCGATCGCAGGTAGACGACGAGGCCCTTCGTCGCGAGCTCGGTCATCGACCACTGATGGATCTTCGACCAGCGCTCTGCCGGCATGATGCGCTGCGGGACGCCTGCGGGCTTCTTGCCCTTGGTGAAGACGTCGACGAGCTCCGCGTCGGTGTAGCCGCCGGTCTGCATCGGCGTGTGCTCGACGTCGTTCGAGCCGGGGCCGTGGCAGTTGGTGCACGCGGCCTGCTTCGCCTGCTCGCGGCTCGCGCCGCCGTCGCCGCGGCGCCGCTCGAGCACGACGCCGTTGTTGTACCGCTCGTTGCCCGCCTCCCACTCCTCGGGCGTCGCCTGGGTGATGGTGAGCTCGCTCGCGCCGGACAGCGACCCGCTCTTCGCGGTGATCGTCACCTTGCCCGCCTTGCGGGTGATGATGACCACGCTGCCGTCCGCCTGCGGATCGAGGTCCACCATCGAAGGGTCGGACGCCGACCATTTCACGTTCTTCACCCCGTCGACCTTCGCGGGCACCTTGAACTCGTGACTGCCGTCGAAGGCCGAGTACGCGGGCGAGAAGAGGATCTCGAGGTCGTTCGAGCCGGTGCTCGCCGCCTCGCTCGCGCCGGCATCGGCGGTGGGCGCGGTACAGGCGACGGCGGCGGAGAGTCCGAGAGCGGCGAACAGGATGGCGAGGCAGGTCGAGCGCATGGACGTGCTCGAGTGCAACGAGGGTGCCGGGGCGTCGACGAAGGAAACGGCTTCGGGTGGGGATGATCCGAGCTCGCGGAGCATGTGCGACGGCCCCGAGGGGGCCCACGATCGAGCCGATCATCCCCTCACTGGAAGAGGCCGATGCCGATGCTCCATGCGAAGTAGTCGCGCGCGCCGTCGATCGCGCCGCTCACGCGCCAGATCGTGTCGGGGTCGGCGAGCCCGAAGGCGTCCCACTCGAACATCCGGACCTGGACGCCGGCCGTGCCGTGCACGCGCGAGCCGGAGTGGCGGAACCGCGACGGCTCGAGGTAGCTGCCCGCACGGAGCACGAGCCAGTACGGGACGATCTCCGACTCCACGCCGCCCCGCAGCGTGAGCGAGACGTCCTGCCCGGAGCGCTCGAGCCTCCCGGTGAGCATCGACTCGACGCCGACGGCGTTCCGTACCGCTCCGCTCACGAGCGCGGACGTCGTGAGGAGCACCTTCTGCCGCGGCACCTCGCGGTACCGTTTCTTCAGCAGGCGCCGCGCCCCACGCGAGGGCGGCTCGATCTGACCGTTCGTCGTCCTTCGCCAGCGCTCGGTGTCGGCCACCGGCACCTGATCCTCGTCCTGCCACTGGATGTTGAGGGGCCGCTTCCAGAGCTGGAGGGCGAAGCCCGCCTCGAGCTCCCACGGCAGCTCCGCGCGCTTCGGAAGGAACACGTTGCCGGCGCGGATGTCGCCTGCGGCGTCGGCCTTGAAGCCGCCGCCGAACTCTCCCTCGGTCGCGACCAGCGGCGAGCGCGCGGCGCCGCCGATCCGCAGCGGCAGCGCGTACGGCGCCCAGAGGATGCCGGCCTGCGCGCCGAGCGCGTAGCTCGTGTAGAGGTCGGTGGGCGCGCCGCCCTCCGCGAAGGTGCCGTCGGGGCGCACCGTGGAGAGGTTGCCTGCGATCTGGAAGGCGACGACGCGCATGCCGGCGCCGACGTGCAGCTGATCGTCGTGGAAGCCGTACGACGCGACGGGATCGAGCTTGAAGAACCGGATGTCGACCTGATCGGTCGCCTTGTCCGGGACCGCGGCGCCCGACGCGTCGGTCGGCTGTGCGATGCGCAGCGGAGGGCTCTGCGCGAGTCCGTAGCTCTGGAGCGAGAGCATCGCGCCGAGCGACAGGTGCCCGTACTGGATGTAGCCGCCGACCGTCCCGAAGAAGAAGTTCTCCTGCTTCTGGAAGCTCGAGTCACCGTTGTTGTCGAAGTCGGTGCCCGACACGCTGCTCGGCAGCGTGAGCCCGCCGGAGAGGTCCCAGTCCACCTTCGTCGTGGAGTACGGCATCCGCAGCGACGCCGATGCGGGGTTGAACGGGATGCCCTCCGAGCCCTCCCCGATCGCGGTGTACGCGCCACCCAGCGCGGTCACGCGCGAGCTCGCGAGGACCGGCCCCTGGAACAGATCGACGGAGTAGTCGCTCGTCTGGATCGGATCGCCCCGGCTGCCCGGCAGGGGCCCGGCCGCGCGGGCCGCGCGTGGGGCCAGGCACGCGCACAAAAGTAGAATGCCCGCGGCACGACGCACGCGGGCACGATACAACGCGGTCGTCGTTCAGCGCGGGGGCTTCATGCCCGTCAGCACCCGGGTGGCGATGGCGACGACGAGCATCGGGACGAGGATCGCGCCGGCGATGGCCCACGGGCCGTACGCGTAGAACTTGTACGGAGGCACGGCGACGTACGCCCCGAAGACGGCGAGCGGCGAGACGAACGCCGCGCCCCATCCGCGCTTGCCCGCGGGCAGCGTCCGCGCCTTGACGCCGAGGAGCAGGAGGTCGACGAGGACGAGCATGAGGCAGTAGACGAAGGCCCACACCGTGCCGATCGTCATCCCGACCGCCCAGGCGATCCCCTTGCCGAAGATCCCGCGGTCGATGCCGAGCAGCGCGATGGCCGTGACCGCGCCGTAGGTCGAGAGCCATGGGGCGATCAGCGTCGGACGAAGCCACCCACCAACCGTCGGCCTGACGTAACGCTCGCTCATCGGGTCTTCCTCGCTCCTCTTGCCTCTTATACGCAGTAACGCGGGAAACGACGTACGCCAGCGGTATTTTGTTCCGGCAGAGCTCCGATACCCCGGAAAACAACGAGCACGGCCATAGCCGGACGGTTGGCATTCCTACTATCGTGCCGCCGGAATGGGGCCGACCCTCCGCAGGATTTGGGGTGAGCCGCGATTCGCGGCCCTTCGGGGCCATCTCGCGCTGGCCGCTCTGCGGCTGGTGCCCACGGAGGCGCAGCGCCTCCTCGCGCTCACCATGGCCATCGGAGTGGTCTGCGGCCTCGCCGCGGTCGCGTTCCGCCAGGCCATCCAGTTCGCCGAGGAGTCGTTCATCGGCCCATTCGTGACGGAGCGGCCACCCGGCTGGATCGCGTGGACGCTCGTCGTGCCCACGATCGGCGGTTGCGTCGCCGGCGCGATGATGAAGCTGGTGCCGAACGCACGCGGCAGCGGCATCCCCCAGGTCAAGGCGTCGTATGCGGGGAAGCAAGGGCGCGTTCGGCTGCGCGATGCCGCCGGAAAGTTCGCCCTCGCGACGGTCCAGATCGGCACCGGAGCGTCGCTCGGCCGCGAGGGTCCGACGGTCCAGATCTGCGCGGGCGTCGCCGATGCGCTCGGCCGCCTGTTCCGCGTCTCGCAGCAGGCGCGGCGACGGCTGATCCCCGTCGGGGCCGCGGCCGGCGTCGCGGCGGCGTTCAATGCGCCGATCGCCGCCGTCACGTTCACGATCGAGGAGATCGTCGGCAAGCTCGACGACAACGTCCTGTCCGGCGTCATCGTCGCCGCCGCGCTCGCCGCGGTCGTCGAGCGCAGCGTCCTCGGCGTGCACCCGGTCCTCGAGGTGCATGCCGCCTACAGCCTCGACGACTGGCGGTCGCTCCTCCTCTACGCGCTGCTCGGCGTCACGGCCGCCTTCGTGTCCGTCGCGTTCAGCGACATCATGCTGAAGCTCCGACTGGCGTTCCGGAGGCTCACGGCGATCCCCGAATGGGCGCGTCCCGGTCTCGGCGGCCTCGCGACGGGGGCGCTCGCCGTCGCCGTCATCTCGAGCACCGGCACGACCGGCGTGACGGGCGGCGGCTACGCGTCGCTCCAGCAGGCGCTCTCCGGCGAGCTCACGGTGAAGGTGATGCTCGCGTTGTGCGTCGCAAAGCTGATCGCGACGTCCTTCGCGTACTCGAGCGGCGGCGCCGGCGGCATCTTCGCGCCGACGCTCTTCGTCGGGGCGATGCTCGGCGGCGCGTTCGGCTCGCTCGACGTGACGCTGTTCAATCACCCCGAGAAGACGATGGGGGCCTTCGCACTCGTCGGGATGGGCGCGGTCTTCAGCGGGACGATCCGCGCTCCGATGACCAGCGTGCTCATCATCGTCGAGATGACCTCCGGCTACTCGCTGATCCTGCCCCTGATGATCGCGAACATGTCCTCGTACGTCATCGCGCGGCGATTCCGCCGGACGGCGATCTACGACGCGCTCCTCGAGCAGGACGGCATCCACCTGCAGGACCGGCGGCTCGTCGACGCGCTCGAGGGGTTCACCCTCTCCGATCTCGTGGTCAAGGATCGACCGTTCATCTCGTTCGAGCCGGGCGCCTCCGCGAGCGAGGTGCTGCGCCGGACGAGCGAGCCTTCGTGGCAGGACCTCTTCCCCGTGCTCGATGCGCAGGCGCGGATGGTCGGCGTCATCACCAACGAGGAGCTCCGCATCCTCGCGGCCGAGCCCGAGCTATCGCTGGTGGTGACGGCCGTGGATCTCATGCGCCCGCCGGTCGGCGTGACCCTCCACGACGACCTCCGGAAGGCGTTCGAGACGATGCGGACGGAGGGCCTGCGCGACCTGCCCGTCATCGACGACGAGCGCCGGATCGTCGGCTTCATCGACGAGGGCTCGCTCGCCCACGCGTATCTGAAGGCCTCCGAGGAGCGCTCGACCCGGGTTCCGGGCGACTGACGCGGACGCCTCGCCGACACCACCCCACAGGATCTCCAGGGCACCACCGTCGACGAACTTCACAGTTCGTTGGACTCGCGACGCGGTTGGCAGCATTTTTGGAGAATGCACGTCGCCCGCGCCGCCGCGTCCGTCCTCGCCACGACCCTCACGCTCCTCGCCGCGTCGTGCGGCAGCTCCAGCGACTCCGAGTTCGGCAGCAGCGGAGGCGCCTCCGGCGCGAGCGGCTCGGGCAGCTCGTCGGGCGGCTTCGGCACGAGCAGCAGCAGCGGCGACAACACCTCGTCCGGCTCGAGCGGCAACAACTGCGCGGCGACGACGGCTCAGACGCAGAAGGCGAAGGTCGACATCATCTTCGTCATCGACAACTCGGGGTCGATGAGCAACGAGATGGCGCAGATCAAGACGAACGTGAACAAGTTCGCGTCGAAGATCCTGAACGTGGGGCTCGACCTGCACGTCGTCTTCATCGTCGCGAGGGGCACGGGCTCGTTCCAGATCTGCGTGCCGGCTCCGCTCGGCGGCGCAAACTGCGGAGACAACCTTCCGACGTTCTTCCACGTGCCTCAGAGCGTGGGCAGCACGAACTCCTTCCAGCTGATCCTCTCGACCTACGACAACAACAACGCGACGCTCAAGTGGAGCGACAAGCTCCGCCTCGATTCGACGAAGATCTTCGTCGAGGTCACCGACGACAAGTCGAACATGCCGTACACCGACTTCGATACGCAGCTGCTCGCGAAGCAGCCCGCGGGGATGTTCGGTACGGCGCAGGCGCGCAAGTACATCTGGCACAGCATCGTCAGCAAGCCGTTCGCCGACGCCATCCCCTCGAACAACGTCTGCTCGGGCGCGGCCGGCCAGAGCGTCGACTACCAGCAGCTTTCGAAGCTCACCGGAGGCCTCGTCGACGAGGTCTGCAAGACGGACTACTCGGGCGTGCTCGACAACATCGCGAAGAACGTCGTCGACAAGCTCGGCTGCGAGCTCACGTACCCGAAGGCGGAGGCCGCGGATCCGACGAAGCTCGTCGTGCAGTACACGCCGTCCGGTCAGGCGGCGCAGCAGCTCACCCAGGTGACCGACGCGTCGAAGTGCGCCTCGGTCCAGGACGGCTGGTACTACGACGACAACGCCGCCCCGACGAAGATCATCCTCTGCCCGACGATGTGCACCACGGCGAACGCGAGCGCCGGGTCGAAGATCGAGGCGCTCGTCGGCTGCAAGGCGCCGGCGCCGCGCTGAACGCGTCGCGCTTCGTCCCCCGTGCGAGGAAGCGACGGAGGCCGCGGCCACCGTCACCACGGGGCTGGCTGCGCGAGCGATCCGTGCTAACAGGTGCCGCTCCTGTCAGGGGGATGCCATGTCTCGTTCGCTCGTCCGCGCCGCCCTCGCTGCGCTCGTCGCGCTCGTCGCCAGCATCGCCGCGTCGCCCGCGCGCGCGGCCGAACCGGAGTCGAAGGTCACCAAGTTCGTCCTCGGCCTCGGCGACTACTTCGGCGCGGACGACACGGAGGCGCCGAAGACGATCAACCTCCTCGTGAAGCCCGACCTGCCCTCGTGGAAGATCTGGGTCGGCCACGCGAAGCTCGTCGTCCCGTCGTGTACCGTGAGCCTCTCGGGCAAGCTGCGGATCTACGTGGAGCGCACGATGAACCACGAGTCGTCGATGCTCCACTGGCGCATCGATCCGATCGGCGGCGCGTCGGTCCCGCTCCAAGGCGGGATCAGCGTCGGCGAGTCGCACGCCTTCAACGTGAACCTCCCTGCGAAGCTCGGCTCGACGATGTTCAACGTCACGGCCTGGACCTCGAAGAACGGAGAGAAGTCCCAGGTTAAGGGGCTCCTCGTCACGGTGAGCTGCGAGGAGTGGGCGCCCCCCACGCTCAAGCCGGGCGCCGCCTCACAGCTCCCCGCCCCCGCCCCGACGCTGCCGAAGGTAGGCGTCTCCGGCCTCGCCGGCGTGCCGCTCGAGCTCCGGGGCGTCCGCGTCGATCTCGGCCTCCCCGCGACGAGCACCGTCGAGTGGTTCAAGGGCCAGCCGACGGCGAAGGACGTCCTCTTCCACGAGAACGCCTCGGCGCCGCTCGGAACGCTGGAGACCGTCACGGCAGGCGGCCAGACCTTCCAGAGCCGCGCCGTCCCGTCGTGCCGCACGGCGCTCCCCTTGAAGCGCTGGCTCGTGCGCGCGAAGAACACCGGCACGACGAGCTACCCGGGCATCGCCGTCCAAGACGTGAAGGTGACGTCGTCGGGGCCGAGCGGGTCGTCGAACAGCGCGGGGAAGATGGGTGCCGTCGCGCCGAACACCGAGGGCGTCGCCACGATCGATGCGGGAAACCAGGGGATCGTCTTCTTCCCCTCCGGCACCTACGCCGTGAACGCCACGATGCTCCCGCCCGCGACGAGCGGGAACCCGGCGAACGACGCGGCGTCGCTCGCGCTCGCCTTCAAGTGCAAGGCCGTGGGCGACACCGTGTGGAAGTGAACGGCGTCACATCAGGTTGAACGTGCCGCGCTTCACGAAGCGGCCGTCGCCCTTCTTGCCCACGTACTGGCCGTTCTCGATGACGACCTTGCCGCGCGAGAGCACGTGGCTCGGCGCGCCGACGACCTCGCGCGCCTCGTACGGCGAGTAGTCGACGCGCATGTGCGTCGTCTTCTCGCTGATGACGTGGCGCTTCTCGCCGTCCCAGACGAGGAGGTCGGCGTCGGCGCCGACGGCGATGGTGCCCTTCTTCGGGTAGAGGCCGAAGATCTTCGCCGGCGCGGTCGCGGTGATCTCGACGAAGCGGTTCATCGAGATGCGTCCCTTGCGCACGCCGCCGTCCCAGAGGAGATAGAGGCGCGTCTCGACGCCGGGCATGCCGTTCGGGATCTTGGAGAAGTTGTCCTTGCCGAGCTCCTTCTGCCCCTTCTGGCAGAACGGGCAGTGATCGGTCGAGACCACCTGGAGGTCGTGCGTCTTGAGCCCGCGCCAGAGGTCCTCCTGCATGTGCGCGGGGCGGAGCGCCGGCGTGCAGACGTACTTGGCGCCCTCGAAGTCCGGACGCGCGAGATCGTCCTGCGAGAGGAACAGGTACTGCGGGCACGTCTCCGCGTAGGCCGGCAGCCCGCGATCGCGCGCCTCGACGACCTGCTTGAGCGCGCGCTCGGCGGAGAGGTGCACCATGTACACCGGCGCGCCGGCCATCTCCGCGAGGCAGATCGCGCGGTGCGTGCCCTCCGCCTCCATGATCTGCGGGCGCGTGAGCGCGTGGTAGATGGGCGCCGTGTGGCCCTTCGCCAGCGCCTGCTGCACGAGGATGTCGATCGGGATCCCGTTCTCGGCGTGCATGCAGATGAGCGCGCCGAGCTCGCTCGCCCGCTGCATGCCGCGGAAGATCTGACCGTCGTCCACGTACAGGACGCCGGGGTACGCCATGAACATCTTGAACGACGTGACGCCCTCGCTGACGATCTGCCCCATCTCGGGGATCGTCTGGTCGTTCACGTCGGTCATGATCATGTGGAACGCGTAGTCGATCGCCGCCTTGCCCTCGGCCTTGCCGTGCCACGTGTCGAGGCCCTTGCGGAGCGCCTCGCCCCTCGTCTGCATGGCGAAGTCGACGATGCACGTCGTGCCGCCGTACGCCGCCGCGCGCGTGCCCGTCTCGAAGTCGTCGGACGCCGTCGTGCCGCCGAACGGCATGTCCATGTGCGTGTGCGCGTCGATGCCGCCGGGCAGGACGTACTTGCCGGTCGCGTCGATGGTCAGATCCCACGGGCCGGGCGGCGCCGCGTTCGGCCCGAAGATGGCCGCGATCCTGTCGTCGACGATGGCGACGTCGGCGGCGTACGTGTCGACCGCCGTGACGACGGTGCCTCCCTTGATCAGCGTGCGCTTGGGCTGTGACATGGTCCGATCGAGCGTACGATAGGCCCGGAGCGCGTGGAAAGGGTCAGGGGCACGCCCCGCTCGCGGGCGTCGTCGTGGACACGTACCACTTCCCTCCCCGCTTGAAGCACGCCTTGACCTCGTGCTTCTTCGTCGAGTCCTTCACCCGCACGTCGTCGAGCTCGGCGCGGCCTTCGCCGGTCACCTGGACGCGTCCGAAGCACTCGACCGACCGGACGTTGAAGTTGGCGACGCCGTCCGCGCCCTCGCGATAGACGTGGGCCTCGGCGAGGCCGCATGCGGTGTCGCGATCGAGGACCGCGGCCGAAGGACGGTCGCCCAGCCGCTTGTCGATCGCGGCCGCGTGCTGCTCGGCGTTCGCCTTGTCCTCCTCGGTGGCGCGGTCGATGAGGATGATCCCGCCGATCGACGTGAACAGCGAGAGGAAGGCGAGGACGAGCCCCGCGGTCGCGGTGCCGGGCACCGGCGCCTGCGCCTCGCGCGCCATCGAGCGCGCGCGGAAGCCTTGGACGATGCCCACGATCCCCAGCGGCGTGCAGAAGAGGAGGATGCCGAGGATGCCGAAGATCAGCGCCTGGGTCGCGGTCGCCCCGAGACGCGCCCGGGCGGCCGCGAAGTGCGCGTGCTGCGCGTGCGCCGACCACTGCGCCTGCGCCTGCTGCTGCTGGTGCGCGGCGACGCCCGCCGGGGTGGTGAACCGGCAGTAGGGGCACGCGAGCGCGAGCGGATCGATCATCGCCCCGCACTGGGCGCACTTCTGGGGAGTCATTGCGCCGTGATGATCCCGCAGCCCGCGCGGCTGCCTGCGTTGCCCGTCGGCTGGGTGGTCCCGTCGTCGGTCCCCTGGTGGAAGATGACCGCGTGTCCGATTGCGGAGAGGTCGCCGCCTCCGGGGCGGACGTTGAACCCGGTCACCCCCGGGAGCGTGAGCGCCCCGGTGCCGTCCGCGGCGATGTCGATGTTGCCGAAGTCGCCCGGATGGTGGCTCCCCGCGTCGAGATAGCCGTGGCCCGCGTCGGCCGGGTTCCAGTGCCCGCCCGCCGCGCCCGCCGGGCCGGCGTCGTCCGCATCGCACGTCGAGCCCGCGTGGATGTGCAGGCCGTGGAGGCCCGGGGTCGCGCCCGTGATCGTGACCGCGACGTCGACGGCTCCGTTCGTCTCGGCGAACGTGACCGTGCCCTGCACGCTGCCCGCGTCGGCGAGGCCCGTCGGCGCGAGGTCGGCCTTCGCCCGATACGTGACGGTGGGCGCGTCGGACGCCGCGTCGTTGCCGCCTCCCCCGCTGTCGGGCTGCGCCCGGCTCGGATTTCCCGCGTCGAGCTCGGGAGGCGCCTCCTGCACGTCGTCGGAGCACCCGTAGGCGATCGCGGCCGAGAGCAGGGAGCCGACGAACAAGACCGTCATCGTGCGGCGCGGTTTCGTCATCACCCTCAAAAATACACCAGGGAGGCACCCGTCCGTAGAGGTTCTTCGGCAGCAGCTCTAGTACCGTTGGCCGCATGAAGGTGCTCGTCGCGGACAAGTTCGAGGACTCTGGCCGCCGGGGGCTCGCGGAGAGCGGCTGCGAGGTCGCCTACGAGCCCGATGCATCCGGCGACGCGCTCGTGCAGGCGATCACGACGACGCGCGCGGACGTGCTCGTGGTCCGGTCGACGCAGGTCACGCGCGCGATGCTCGAGGCGGGCACGCTCTCGCTCGTCGTACGCGCCGGCGCGGGCGTGAACACCATCGACGTGGAGGCCGCGAGCGAGCGCGGGATCTGGGTCGCGAACTGCCCGGGCAAGAACGCGATCGCCGTCGCCGAGCTGGCCTTCGGCCTCGTCCTCGCGCTCGATCGCCGGATCGCCGACAACACGGTCGACCTCCGGAACGGCGTTTGGAACAAGAAGGAGTACGGAAAGGCGAAGGGCCTCTTCGGGCGGACGCTCGGCGTGCTCGGCACGGGCACCATCGGCCGCGAGGTCATCGCCCGTGCGAGGGCGTTCGGCATGGACGTGGTCGCGTGGAGCCGCAGCCTCGACGATGCGAGGGCCGCGGAGCTCGGAGCGAGGCGCCTCTCGACCCCCACCGAGGTGGCCGCGGCGAGCGACGTCCTCAGCGTGCACGTCGCCCTGAAGCCGGAGACGCGCGGCCTCGTCGGCGACGGCGTCTTCGCGTCGATGAAGCCCGGCGCGATCTTCGTCAACACCTCGCGCGCCGAGGTCGTCGACCAGTCCGCGCTCGAGCGCGCGGTGAAGGAGCGCGGGATCCGCGCAGGCCTCGACGTCTTCGCCGAGGAGCCCTCGGGCGGGACGGGCGCGGTCGATGCGCCCATCTTCCGGCTCCCCGGCGTCGTCGGGACGCATCACATCGGCGCGTCGACCGATCAGGCGCAGGACGCCATCGCCGCGGAGACGGTGCGCATCGTACGCCTCTTCAAGGAGACCGGCCGGCCGCCGAACGTGGTGAACCTCGCGAAGAAGTCGCCGGCGACCCACCTGCTCGCGGTCCGGCACTACGATCGCGTCGGGGTGCTGGCGACCGTGTTCGACCAGCTCAAGCGCGGCGGCATCAACGTGCAGGAGACGGAGAACATCGTCTTCGAGGGCGCACGAGCGGCGGTGGCGCGCATCCACGTCGATCGCGCGCCGTCCGACGACGTCCTCGGCGCGCTCCGCGGCAGCGAGCACGTCCTCGACGTGTCGCTCGTGGCGCTGTGATTCCGGGGCGCCCGGCCCGAGCCCACCCCTGACCACCTCGATCGTGCGGTCGAGCTTTCCGATCGCGGCGTCGTGCCTATGCTGATGAGAAGCATGGCCGACTCCAGGCACGACCACGACGGCGGCGACGACGAGGACGAGGCGAAGACGCGGCGGCTCATCGCCGAGAACATCCGCCGCGTCGAAGAGATGCTCCGCTTCCTCCCCCTCCCGGACGGCACCGTGAACGACATCCGGTCGAAGATCGCCCTGCTCCGCACCATTCTGCTCGAGCAGCGGCCGCCGGCCCTCGCGCTGGTCGGTCGTCGAGGCGCGGGCAAGTCGTCGCTCGTCAACGCGCTCTTCGGCGCGAAGGTCGCCGAGGTCGGCCACGTGAAGGCGCAGACGGGGCGCGGGCGGTGGTTCGACCACAAGTCCGAGGGCGGAACGCTCAGCGTGCTCGACACGCGCGGCATCCAGGAAGGATCGAAGCCCACCGAGGACGACTCGGCGAAGGACGCCCTCTCGTCGATCGTCGTCGAGCTGAAGAAGAAGGCGCCCGACGTCATCGTGTTCCTCGTGAAGGCGACCGAGGCGGACAGCGCGATCGACGCCGACCTCGCGGCGCTCGAGCGCGTCTACGCCGAGATCGAGCGCCAGCACCGGTTCCGTCCGCCGCTCGTCGCGATCGCGACGCATGCCGATCTCCTCGAGCCGAAGGCCACGCGCCTGCACCGCGCGAGCGAGGAGCAGGCCGAGGACGTCGAGGAGAAGCTGGCGCGCGTCTCCGAGGTCGAGCACCACCTCGAGGACAAGATCAAGGCACGCGGCAAGCTGGGGCCGCACCTCGTCTGGACGCGCGCGGTCTCCACGTACATCTCCTTCCGCGACGACGGCCGCATGCGCGCCGACGAGCGATGGCGCGTCGAAGAGCTCGTGTCGACGCTCTTCAAGCACCTGCCCGAGGCGGGGCGCGGGACGTTCGTGCGCATCGCGCGCATCCGCGGCCTGCAGGAGGAGCTCGCCTCGAACCTCACCCGCGCGACCGCCGCGATCTGCGCGGGCGTCGCCGCGCTGCCCATCCCCGTCGCCGATCTGATCCCCATCACGACGCTGCAGATCACGCTCGTCGCCGCGATCGCTTGGCTCTCGGGGCGCCCGCTCGACAAGCGGGCCGCCGCCGAGTTCCTCGGCGCGATGGGCGCGAACGTCGGCGCCGCGTTCCTCTTCCGCGAGGGCGCGCGTGCTCTCATCAAGTTCGTCTTCCCCGGCGCGGGCTCGATGGTCTCCGGCGCCGTGGCGTTCGCCGGCACCCTCGCCGTCGGCGCCGCCGCGCGGGAGTTCTTCCTGCGAGGAGGCTCGATCGAGGACGCCAAGCGCGTCTTCGCCGACGAGAAGAAGAAGGCCGAGGACGAGGCCTCCAGGGCGGCGGACGAGAAGAACGACAGGCGCAAGGACGACTGGAACGTCAACTGAGCCGTAAGTAGACTCGCCCGCGATGCGAGGCCCGCTGGTCATCGTCGCGCTCGCCGCGGTGCTGGGCGCGATCGCGTCCGGCGGCTGCCGGCAGAACGACGATCCCGACGGCGCGCGTGCGCTCTACGCGAAGGTCGCCGAGGGCGCGGGCTTCCGCGCCTGGCGCCGCGCGCCGGGTTTCCCCGAGCGGAAGGCCAGCTTCACCGCGCACGCGAGCGCCGTGGAGATCTTCGTGAACGATCCGATCGCGAAGGCCCTCGACGGCCCCGACCCGGTCGCGGAGTGGCCCGTGGGCTCGATCGTCGTGAAGGAAGGCTTCAGCGACGACCACCGCGTGCTCGTCGCGATCATGGAGAAGCGCGCGCCCGGCCGCGGCCCGGAGGCCTGGTACTGGGTGGAGACCGACGGGGACGGCGAGCCGCTCTACTCCGGCCGGCCCGCGGTCTGCGTGGATTGCCACGACAACCGCGCGACCTACTCCGACTGGGTGTACAGCTTCGAGCTGCCACGCTAGGACGTTGGCCGATGTCGGAAGCGATCTCCGCGCAGCTCGAGGCGGCGCTGCTCCGAGAGCTGACCGAGCAGTACCGCCTGCTCGCGCACGCCTATTTCAAGGGCGTTCTGCCCATGCCGCAGCTCACGCTCGTGTCGTCGCGCGCGCGCCTCGGCCGATGGATCGAGGCGGTCCGCACCGTCGAGATCTCGCGACCGCTCGTCCTCGAGCAGCCGTGGGGCGTCGTCGTCGAGGTGCTCAAGCACGAGATGGCTCATCAGTACGTGAGCGAGGTCCTGAAGGAGCGGGACGAGACCGCGCACGGACCGACGTTCCGACGCGTCTGCGAGCGGCTCGGCATCGACGCCGCGGCGGCGGGGATGCCGGTCGCGAAGGCCGAGGAGGCGTCGAGCGCTCACGCCCAGCGCGGAAAGGTCGCCGAGCGCATCGCACGGCTCCTCGCGCTCGCCGAGAGCCCGAACGTCCACGAGGCCGAAGCGGCGATGGCCGCGGCGCAGCGCCTCTTGCTCAAGCACAACATCGAGCTCCGCGAGGCGCGCGCCGCCGAGGGCTACGCGTGGAAGCACCTCGGCAGGCCGACGGGCCGGACGTCCGAGGCCGAGCGCGTGCTCTCGCTCATCCTCGGCAAGCACTTCTTCGTCGAGGCGATCTGGGTGCCCGTCTACCGGCCGCTCGAGGGAAAGCGCGGGAGCGTCCTCGAGGTGTGCGGCACGCCGGAGAACCTCGAGATCGCCGAGTACGTGCACGGCTATCTCGTCGAGACCGCGGAGCGGCTCTGGCGCGAGCACAAGGAGAAGCAGGGCATCCGCTCCGATCGCGATCGGCGCACCTATCTGGCGGGCGTCATGGGCGGCATGAGCGACAAGCTCGCACGCGAGTCGAAGAAGAGCGAGGAGGCGGGCCTCGTCTGGATCGCCGACGGGGATCTCGAGCGCTACTTCCGCGCGCGCCATCCGCACGTCCGCCACGTGCGCTACGCCGGTCAGCGGCGCACCGAGGCCTATGCGCACGGCCGCGAGGCAGGCCGGAACATCGTCATCCATCGCGGCATCAAAGACCGCGCGACGTCGCGAGGATTGCTCCTCGGCCCGAAGTCCTGATTCGATTGGAGGGGAAGACGCATGCCGTTCACGGTCTTCGACACGTCGATCGGTCCCTGCGGGCTCGCCTGGAACGACGCAGGCGTGACGTGGTTGCAGCTCCCGGAGTCGACACCCGACGCGACGCGCGCCCGGCTGCTCGCCAAGGCAGGCGAGGAGGACCGCCGCCTGCGTCGCGCGCCTCCGTGGGTGAAGGAAGCGGTCGCGCGCGTGCGCGAGCACCTCGGCGGGAGCCCGCAGGATCTCTCGACGATCCCGCTCGATCTGTCGCGCGTGACGGACTTCGATCGGAAGGTCTACCGCGCGCTGCAGGCCGTCGCGCCCGGGCGCACCACGACGTACGGCGAGCTCGCGAAGGACGTCGGCTCGCCCGGCGCATCGCGCGCCGTCGGTCGCGCGATGGCGACGAACCCCTTCCCGCTCCTCGTCCCGTGCCATCGCGTCCTCGCGTCCGCCGGCCGGGCCGGCGGCTTCTCCGCCTACGGCGGCGTGGTGACGAAGGAGAAGCTCCTCGCGCTCGAGGGCGCGCCGGGACAGATCT
>WBZO01002095.1_pt1 | contig 27492 bp, 26 predicted proteins | sample 5204261 | NCBI WGS metagenome assembly WBZO01 (sample SAMN12412400, study PRJNA552823) | activated sludge metagenome | isolation source: activated sludge from anammox sidestream of wastewater treatment plant... | place: USA: North Carolina | collected 2017-09
CAGGGATTGACACTGAAGAATTTGTCGAAGGAAATTGGCATTTCCGAGCCGGCCATCTATCGCCATTATGAGAGTAAAATCGCCATTTTGGAGAGCCTGTTGGGTTATTTTTCTGAACAGACATCAATGATTTTCAATACTGACATGTATCGGGGCGAAGTTGCGCTTGAAAAAATCAATCGGATTTTCGAGGCAAATTTTCAGTTTTTTGCGGCCAGTCCTACCTTTGTTTCGGTCGTTTTTGCCGAAGAGATGTTTCGCAACGAGCCTCTGTTAACGGCAAAAGTTAGTGCCATCATGAACGACAATATGCGGGTTGTTTCATCTATTCTTGACGAAGGCAAACGCTTGGGGCAGTTGCGTACCGATATCGAAACGCCTCATCTTGTTCAGATGGTGATGGGGGCGTTGCGTCTGTTGATCAAACAGTGGCAGATGGATGGTTTTTCTTTTGATTTGGTAGCGTCCGGACGCTCGCTGATGGAGAGTTTGAAACGCCTACTAATGATTCCCGAAAGCAGTGTTTAACTCTTAAATAATTAAAAATATGATTGTTACAAACTGGAAAGACATTCAAGTGAAAGAAACTCCCCACAAGGTGGATGTGCGGCCCCTTTACGACAAGCCGGATGCTCAGGCTGTGCATATTTTGCTTCAGCCGGGCGAGCAGCTCAAACCTCACATCACACCTGTGGATGTGTTTTTCTTTGTTATCGAAGGCACGCCAACCATTCAGGTAGGCGACCAAATGACGGAAGTGCCCGAAAATGCACTTGTTGAAAGCCCAAAGGATATTATTCATTGCCTCTACAATAAATCCGAACGTCAGGCGCGTATTCTGGTGGTGAAAACCCCTAAGCCTGATCGGGGAGCACGTTTGTTGTAAGCAAAAGTTGATAAAGGAATGAACACTCATTCCTATATTTTGCAAATTAAAGTTAGTTAATATTAACAAACATTTTTGAAATATTTTCTACGATGTGGAGGTGGGTCAAAATATGGCGGAAGGTCAGCGGTTGGCAGTATCCTTTTTATGGACTGCGACGGCGGTTTATTCGTGTGGTATTTCTGCTGGCTGCAATTTTGTCGTCAATGCCTTTGACCGTAGCTCAAATTCCCGTTGAGAATAATTTTTTCAGTGCCGTGAAGGCCAATCAGGCCGACAGTTATATTACTTTCAGTCAGGGTTTTGGCAATCTTGAACCTTTAATTTTTGAGGCTTTGGTTGCACCCTATTTTCTTTTGCGTACAGGAGCAGGGGCACGTTATGGTGCTACCATTTCTACGGGAATTCGTTTGCGTATGTTGAATGAAGAATCGGTGCCCATCCGAACGCCGAGTTATATGCCTCAGGTGACGTTTTACCGGCAGATTGCAGCGGAGCATTCGGGTCAGCACTCGGCGCATTATGCTTTTCTGATGCTTGCTCATCACTCCAATGGGCAGGATGGTGCGTTTTATTTGCCCGATGGGCAAATCAATATGAGGGACGGGAATTTTTCGACAAACTACCTTGAAATCGGTGTTTTTCTCAATCGCCGCATTGTGCCGTTTAGCAATACATTAGAGTATTTTAAGACATCGCTTGAATGGCATCCGGGTATTGATATGAGCGAAGGCTTGACTGACCATTATGGCCGTTTTCGCTGGCACAACAGTTTTAAGATTCACAAATTTTCGCTCCGACGCATGAAATCGCTATTTGAATCTTCTGAAGATACTTATGGGGAAATTCCTGCGGTTCAGACTACAATCGGCACAACCTGGATTTTTGGAGAACGCAATGGTGCCGGATTCTTTGATATGAAAGAGCGGTTTGTTTTTTCGCTGAATCTTGCTTACCGCCCGCGTCTGCTCAAAGATGTAAGCCTGTTTGCCCGTTTTTATACAGGAGAGGATTATTATAACCTGTTTTTCTTTCGGAGAATAACCACTCTACAGTTTGGATTACAGGCGTTTGCATTTTAAAACGAGAATATGATATTTTTTGGAAAATGACCTCAAAGCAGAACTTCAATCACGTAAAATCAAATGAAATGAAAACATCAAAACGAATTTATCTCAACGCGCGACGTGAGTTTCTGAAATATGGATATCATGCTGCAAGCCTAAACCGTATTGCGCTCAATTCGGGTGTGGTAAGGCCATCGGTGCATTACCATTTTCGGGGGAAAGCCGCCTTATATGAGTATTTTCTCCGCGAATTGGTTACTGATTTCTTTGATAAACATCAAGATGTTCAGTCTTACTATTATCAGCACAAAGCTGAGTATATCTGGTTTATACTCACCGAAATGCACAATAACAGAGCAATGTTTGTAGAAACTCTCAACCGCATTGACCGCAAAGACTGGAAGAACATTTTCATGGAAATGATTTTGAGCGAACATCAGTATTTGACAATGATATTCAGGTTGACGGGGCAGTCGCTTCTGAGCCTGAATACCAATTTGCCCGATATTGAGCCATCAAAGTTTTTTTCGGGTTGATACTGGTACTGAAATGAAACAAGGCGAATATGTCTAAGCATATTCGCCTTGTTTCGCCGAGAATTGGTTGATAGGTTATGATCTCTGAAAAGTAGCTGTATTCCGATAGTCAAATTTGATGGATGATTTCTTCTTTTGCTGCGGGAAATGCTGCCCCGTTGGTAAAACTACCAACGGGGTTATTTTCCTCGGTTACCTGCATTCTTTCAACGATTAATCAATTCTTAAAAACTCACCTTTTGAATTAAATTCAAGTTCGAGCCCATTGTCAAGCTTAACTTGCTGATTCTTACCTTCTAACTCCCATTTCGTAATGAAATTACCGGAATAATTGGTTGTAACATAATTTAAAATTTCAGTAGGAATGACGCTGTCGGGGAGCTTTGATCTGCCGTCAATTTCGATGATCGAGTATTTATTGTCAAACTCTAATTTAATGCCTTCGGAGAGCGTAATCTCATAGGTTTTGGTGAATCCTTCCTTGTCTTCGACGGCTTGAAGAATAGAGTTTTGTGGAAAATGCGTTGTAATATAGGTTGTAATTTCACTTGGGATGTTAAAAGAAGGGATAATTTCTTCTTTGTTGCAGCTTGTGAGTGAGAAGGCCATCAGCAGGATGGCAGTCATGGTTGACATTCTTAAAACACTTTTACTTTTCATGGTTTTCTATTGTTTTCTTTTGCCTACTCTGTACGGTTTTCGGCTGCTCCGTTTTTTTTTGAATTTGTGAATGTATTGTACTTGCAGGTAACGTAATGGCTAACGCCTTATCTTTCCAATTATTTTCTGTGGTGTTCGATATATATCGTTATTTGTATATATAAAGAAGCCAAAAACTTTTTTTATCTTGAAACAAGGAGGTTGGAAAACTTTAAACCACACAATATCAATGTAATAGAAAATTGAGAAGGAGAAATAGTTACAATTTAAACCAAGTCATATCTCGGCAGAGCAGGATATAAATTTTGTTAAAATTGAAAGCGGTAGAAATTTCAAACGACAGTGAGCAGCAATTATATTGCGAGAGAAATGTCTCTTCTATCCTACAGTAGGGCAATCAATCTTTTATTGCCGAAAAGGGAGTTTATTTGGCGATGCCATCTAAGAGCAGAATATCCTCTTCTTCCATGTTGAAATGCAGTGCTTCGATATTTTGCTTGATATGGTCGGCACTACCCATTCGTGGGATTGCCATCATCATTGGTTTGTGAATCAACCAGTTGAGCATGATTTGGAACACTGTTTTCCCGTATTTTGCAGCTATAGAATCCAAAAGTGGATGTGCTACCGTTGTAGTGTCGCCTTTCAAAAGTGGTCTCCAGGCGGTGATGCTGATGCCGTTTTTCAAGCAAAAGGGGATGATTTCCGATTCCACATTTGGAGTATAAATGCCCTGATTGCGATTAAACAGGTTGTATTCTAACTGGTTGGTGATGATGGGGGCATCGGTATAGAAGCCAATTTCGCGGATAGTTTTCACCGGAAAGTTACTTAAACCGAAATAGCGAATCAATCCGTCGTCAAAAAGTTTTGTAATGGCGCTAATGGTTTGCTCGAGCGGCACTGTGGGGCTTGGCCAGTGAAGCAGGAGCATGTCAATCTGCTCGACCTTCAGTCGGTTTTTGCTCGATTTCACCGAGCGAATCACGTCGGCAAACTGTAAATGTTCTCCCGACACCTTGGTCGTGATGAAATAATCATTTCGGTTGAAGTTGCGAATGGCCTCGCCCACCAAAGTTTCGGTGTGTCCGCCTCCGTAAATGGCAGCCGTATCAATGTGTCGGATGCCCATTCCGATGGCAGTTTCGATGGCATCAATCCATTTTGAATCGTGTTGTTTGTCTGGCGACTGACGCCCGCCCATTTCCCAGGTTCCTAACCCGATGACCGGTAACGAAAGGCTGTTGTGAATGGTAATTTCCGGAATTTTGTTCATAGGTTCATGGTTTTATTCAGGATTTCGAGGTCGGCGGCTGATAGTGGTTGAGGGCGACCGGCTAATTGGGCAAAAAGCTGGATGCGGGCAGTGTTTTCAAGGACTTCCATTCTGTCGAATGCCTGAATCAACGAATTGCCTACCGTCAAGGCGCCATGATTTTTTAACAACACCACTTTTGCTTCTCCGATTTTTGCAGCCACTTTGGCCGCCAGTTCTTCCGAGCCCGGAAGCGCGTAATCGGCAAAAACAGGTTCGCCCAGCACTATCCATGCTTCTGCAGTAAGGCGTGTGTTGATGGCGGAATAGGTTACAGTGTGAGCTGAAGCCATAGGCGGATGAGCATGAATGATGGCTGTCACATCAGGTCTTACGGCATAAATGGCCAGATGCATGGCCACTTCCATGCTCACTTTGATTTCGGGATTCAATGGACGCCCACTCAGACTGAGTTCACATATTTCGGAAGATCCCATCCTTCCTTTGTCGGTCTGAGATGCTGTCATGAGAATTAAATCCTGGTAGCGCAGACTGATATTCCCTCCACAAGCTGTTGTAAGGCCTTGTTTGTAGAGGCGTCGCATAAAATAGGCCATCTCTTTTTTAACGGTATAGAGGCCCGAAATGTCTTTTAACTTGCTCATTATGGTTGTTTTTTATGAAGTTAAAATCTTCTGGATTGCTTGTTGTTCTGCCGGAATAATTCCTTTTTCCGTAATCAACCCGGTGATGAGTTCAAAAGGCGTGACATCAAAAGCGGGATTGATGGCTTGTGATCCTTTGCTCACAACCCTGATTTTGTGTAGGTTGCCCCATTGATCAGGACCTTCCTGCATCAATACTTCGTCGGGATGACGGTGCTCAATCACGATATGGCTGCCATCGGGGCATTGTGCATCAAAAGTGGAAGTGGGGGCGGCAACATAAAAAGGAATATTAAAATACCTCGCCAGAATGGCTCTGTCGAGTGTCCCGGTTTTATTTGCCACATCGCCATTTAAAGCAATTCGGTCGGCTCCCACCATCACGAGATCAATCTTTTTATGCGCCATGAGGCTGGCCACAGCATTGTCGGGTACAACCAAATGGGGAATGTTTTCGTTGTGTAGCTCCCAGGCGGTGAGCCGTGCTCCCTGACTGCGTGGGCGCGTTTCGCTAACATAAACAAACACCTCTTTGCCGTTGTTTCGGGATTTGAAGATGGGCGACAACGCGGTGCCGTAATCCACAAAAGCTAGCCAGCCGGCATTGCAATGTGTCAACACACGGGTCTGATTACCAAATAGTTCACTTCCAAAAGTCCCGATTGCGCGACTGTCGGCAATGTCGTTGTCAGCTACCAACTGAGCTTCTGCAACTGCATTGGCCGTCGAAATGCGCCCTGCCTCAAAAACGCGTTCGACCGCATAAAAAAGGTTACGGGCAGTGGGTCGGGTTGATTCAATATCGAGTCGGGCTTGTTTGACAAAAGACTCGGGATTGGAATCCGGAGCCTGCAGGAAAGCTTGAGCCATGGCATAGCCTGCTGCAGCTCCAATGGCGCCGGCGCCACGAACCGTCATGTTGCGGATGGCTTCGCAACTGGCCCGGACATCGTGGCATTGATGAATCTCAAACGACCAGGGGAGTTTGTTCTGGTCAATCATCATCAAACTGCTGCCTTCCATCCACACTGTGAGATAGTCGTGTCCGTTAACCTTCATTTTTTCCCAGGTTAATAGAATTTAAAATGTGAACTGCGATGGACGACATGGCTGTTACCCCTGTTAGCAGGCTGTTTTCGTCAATGTCGAAAGTTGGGCTGTGAAGCCCCGAGGCGGTTTCTGGTGCGATACCAGCTGTCCCGAGCCGGAAAAAACAGGCCGGTACATGCTGCCCGTACCAACCGAAATCTTCAGCCGTCATGCGGGCTTCAATTTCTTGAACGTTCTGTTTTCCAATCATTTCGGTAGAGATATCCATTGCCAAGCGCGTGAGGGTATTATCGTTTCTGACCACCGGATAACCATGGCCAATCGTTACTTCAGCCGTGGTTCCGGATGCGGCTGCCGTGTGAATGGCTATGTTTTTAATTTTTTCGTGGGCCTGAAGGCGCCAGTTTTCGTCGAAAGTGCGGAAAGTGCCCGAAATCACGACCTCCGAAGGGAGGATATTGTGTGCGCCTTCAGTGGTAATATTTCCAAAAGAGAGCACGCTGGGAATCAGAGGCGAGTTCATGCGGCTCACAAGCTGTTGAAGGGCGACGATGACGTGGCCGGCAGCCAGAATAGTGTCGTTTGACAGGTGTGGCATGGCAGCATGGCCGCCTTTGCCGGTGATGCGGATGGTAATCTCATCACTTGAAGCCATGAAAGCACCGCTGCGAAAACCCAGGGAACCGGCTGCCATTGAAGGCAGGACGTGGAGGCCTACAATGGCGTCCACCGTGGGATGCTGCAATATCCCGGCATTGATCATGCCGATGGCACCACCGGGCAGCTTTTCTTCGGCAGGCTGAAAGATTAGTTTGACAGTACCCTCAAATTCATGACGTAACTGTTGAAGAATGTGCGCGGTAGAAAGTAAAATGGCGGTGTGCGCATCGTGACCGCAGGCATGCATCACGCCAGGATTACAAGAGCGATAACTCTTGTCGGAGCGCTCGGTGATGGGCAGGGCGTCCATATCGGCACGCAGACCAACACATCCGGCAGGGGCATTTCGACCTTCGATAAGACCAACCACGCCGTAGCCTGAAACATTTTGTTGATGGGGAATGCCCCAGGCATTGAGCTGCTTTGCCACAAAAGCGGAGGTTTCTTTTTCGTGAAAACTCAGCTCGGGATATTGATGAAGATGACGACGAAACTCAACCGTTTCGGGATAGGTCGCTGTGGCTAAGGTTTTAATCTGCTTCAGAAGGGTTTTCATAGGTTTTGCGGTGGATTTTCCCTCACAAAGATAGGCTAAAAAACAGGCTTTTTACAGTTGAAGTCGAATGTTGCCCGACATTGAGTTAGCCTGACTACCTTTGTCCACTGATTTTAAATGGATTGGTCATTCACCGTGCTTTTGTGTACTTTTGCAGCATGGAAACGAAACGACAGTTAAAAATTGCGTCACTCCTTTACCGCGAGTTGAGCATCATTCTTCAGCAAGAGCTGAAAACGCTTTCGGCAGGGGCGTTTGTTACCGTCACCAAAGTTACGGTTACACCCGACTTGTCGGCTGCAAAAGTGTATCTGAGTATTTTCGGCAAATCCGAAAAAAAGGAAATTCTCGAAGGCTATCGCCTGCACAGCCGCGAAATCAGAGGACTTTTGGGAAATAAAGTCAGACATCAGTTGCGTGTGATCCCGGAATTGTTTTTCTATGTGGACGATTCGCTGGATTATATCGAGAAAATAGACAACCTCCTCAAAGGCGAATAATCACGATTCACATGCAGTACGATCCCATCAAACGGAGCCTCGGAAAGGTGTTTAACAGTTCTCTCTTCCTGCGAAAAATGTTTTACAACATGCTGGATGTGTTGCTTTTACGTGCATGGCATATTCACAAACAGTTGAGAAAATTTCGGTTTTCGGAGGACGGCCCTCATGCTATTTTAGATGCCGGATCAGGTTTCGGACAGTATGTTTATTATTTGTCGAAACGCTTCCCGGAGGCAGAAATTCTCGGGCTTGATGTGAAAGAGGAACAAGTGGAAGATTGTAACCTTTTTTTTGGGAAACTAAGCAAATCCAATGTTCGCTTTCAATTGGCTGACCTCACGGCCATTGATTTTGACAATCGTTTCGATTTGGTGCTGTGTGTGGATGTGATGGAACATATCGAAGACGACCGCAAGGTGCTTTCCAACTATTACCGGGCTTTGAAGCCGGGTGGAGCATTGCTCATTTCGACGCCTTCTGACCAGGGAGGCTCGGATGTTCATCACGATCACCATCATGGTGAAGGCGCGGTAGGTTTCATTGACGAACACGTACGCGATGGTTATGCCCTTACCGATTTGGAAGAAAAACTGAAAACCGCCGGCTTCGGACATACCGAAATCCGTTATCAGTATGGCTCTCCCGGAAAACTCTCGTGGCGGCTTTCGATGAAATATCCCATATTGTTGCTCAACACGAGCCGTTTGTTTTTTGCATTACTGCCGTTTTATTATTTGGTGGTATTTCCTTTTTGCCTCATTTTGAATGCCTTGGATCTTGCTGTCGAACATAAAACGGGGACAGGCCTGATCGCCTTTGCCCGGAAATAGCCCTTTGGCGTGAATATCTCATTTTATATCGCCAAACGCTATTTGATGGCCAAAAAAAGCCACAACCTTATCAATGTCATCTCATTGATTTCGGTGGTAGGGGTTGGTGTGGGTGCTTTCGCTCTGATCGTGGTGCTTTCGGTTTTCAATGGTTTTGGGCTTGTTATCGGCAAGTTGATACATTCTACCACACCCGACCTGTTGATTGAGCCAACGCAGGGGAGGTGGATTGAGATTGAAAATCTCCCGTCGGAAGGGATTAAAAATCTGCAAGGTGTCAAAGCCTGGGTCGAAGCCATTGAAGAAGATGCGCTTTTTCGTTTCGATGATAAACAGCATATTGGTCGCCTCAAAGCGGTGAGCGAAGCTTATGCGGCAACGGGTATTCTCGACAGCCTGCTGCAGGAAGGGAGTCCGGAGCTGGAACGTTTTGGGCAGCCTTATGCGGTGGCCGGAGCCGGCGTGGCCTGGTTTCTTGGGCTTCATCCGGCGGCCGAACCTCAGTTCTTACAGATTTATGTCATTGGTAATCAGCCTGTAAACACCATAGGCGCTGACCCGGGATTTGCAATGGAAACCATCCCCTTAGGAGGAATTTTTACGGCACACCAGGAAGTGGACGAACAATGGGTATTGGTCCCGCTGCATTTTGCCCAACAACTGATAGGGCTGGAGTATAAAATCAATCGCATAGAAGTATTTGCCGACCATCTGAAATCAGTGGATAAACTGCAAAAACAAATTATTGAACTGCTTGGGCCTGAGTTCATCGTCAAAAATCAGTTTGAGCAAAAAGAAACGATCTACAAAATCCTGAAAAGTGAGAAATGGGCCATTTTCATCATTCTGGCTTTCATTCTTTTCATGGCTACTTTTAATGTAATCGGCTCGCTCACAATGCTGATTGTTGATAAACAACGCGACAGCGATACACTGAAAAAACTGGGGGCTTCAAATGACCTCATCCGTAAAATATTTCTTTACGAAGGCTTGTTGATTTCGGTTGCCGGCGGAATCATCGGACTTATCCTGGGAATTTTCGTCGTGTGGCTTCAGCAATATTTTGGATTAATCCGACTTGGCGACGGAAGCGGATCTTTTGTCATTGATGCATACCCTGTTGATCTTCAAGGCCTTGATGTATTACTTGTAATGACAACCGTGCTGATCATCGGCGGGATTTCATCTTTTTTCACGGTTGACCGCCTGAGCCGGAAGTTTAAAAACTTTCAGCCCACAAACTAAGGCCGGAGAGTTTGGGGAAATAAAAGTCGGGTCAGCAACACAAAATCGTTTATCGACAACTGCTCGGCACGTTTGTCGAGAAACGGATGAGCGGTGGTTTCAGGTTTCAAATACTCGCGTAGCGCGTTGCGCAAGGTTTTGCGGCGTTGATTGAAACCTTTCTTCACCACTTGTGTAAACATCGCTTCGTTGCAATCCAAATGTTCGACAGTGTTGCGTTTCAGGCGGATGACCGCCGATTTCACCTTGGGAGGCGGGTTAAAAACCTTTTCGCCAACCGTGAAATGGTATTCAATATCGTACCAGGCCTGAAGCAGGACACTTAAAATACCATAAGTTTTACTTCCCGGCTTTGCGGCAATACGCTCAGCCACCTCCTTCTGAATCATGCAAACCACCTCGGCAACATATTCTTTGTGATCGAGTACGTGAAAAAAAATCTGACTACTGATATTGTATGGGAAATTACCGATAAGAGTCAAGGGCGCAGGAAAGGCGCTCAGATTGCTTTGAAGAAAATCTTCGTGCCGGATCACATTTTCTAAGGATGGAAAGTGAAGTTTCAGGTAAACAATGGATTCGATATCAATTTCGATAATATGTAAATGATCCGGAAATTGTTCTGCCAAAAACGTGGTCAATATCCCCGTGCCGGCGCCAATCTCAACGATGCTCGATGGATTGCCGCTCACAAGAGCCACAATGTTACGGGCAATATTTTTGTCGGTGAGAAAATGCTGTCCGAGGTGTTTCTTGGGTCTGACCATTTAGGATTGGGGAATATCGTTTCGCAATTGTCTGAATTTCTGCCGCGCCCTTACACTGAAAACACTTGAAGGATATTTCTCGATGATCCATTCATAGCGTTTGAGTGCGATTTCGGGTTCGTGTTTTTCTTCGTTTAGCAATGCGCTTCTATAGAGGGCATCATCGGCCAAATAATGCTCGGGGAAAGAAGTGAAAAGTTGAACCAGTAATTGTTCAGCTTCTGTTGATTGTCCCTGAAGGAGCAGGAGCTCAGCTTGTTTGAGTAAAATATGAGGCTTGAGGGCATTGTTGCGACAATTAATGGAAAGCGAATCGAGGAAGTGAAGCGCTGCAGGGATGTTTTTTTGGAAGGTCAAAAGGTCAGCTCTGGCAAAGGCGCGCAGGCTGAGGCCCGTGCTGTCTTCGGCAAGGGCATCGCTGATGAGCAGCGACAATTGCAAGGCATCGTTGGCAATCAGTTTGGATGTGGCGGCTTTGAGCACATCGAGCTGGGTTTGAGCCCAACTGAATTCGCCTATAAAATAACGCAGACGGGCATTGCGAAAACGGGCTTCGTGACCAATAGGCTCATTTTTCAAGGCTTTGTCAACCTGGCTATAAAGCAGCGTTGCTTCCCAAACATCATCCGTAAAAAGCAATATATCAGCCAGTTGCATCTTAACCTCAGCAAGATTGAGAGGGCTTAGAGGCAATTGAAGTGTCTTTTGAAGCAATGCAATGGCTTCGGGCGCCTGATTGAGATAATACGCTTCGATGGAAGCTTGAATAAAGGCCAGCCGATAAGTGGACGTATTGAAACCCGATAGTTCAAAAATCTGATTCACATCGTTGGCAATGCGGCTTAAAAGAGGGAGTTGCGGATTGGCGCGCGAGGTTTCTATCCTATAGCGTGCCTGAATGCTTCCAAGTTCGGCCTCGCGAAAAAGTAAACCAGATCGTCCTTTTTGAAGAAGATAAGTATAGCCGTCAAGAGCGGTTTCAGAAATATCGTTATTAAGGCAAATCTCGCTGATATCCAATATTGTACGTTCCATGTCACCAAAGCGACGATCCATCGCTTTGGCCTGAATCAGCGCCATTGCATAGTCTTTTTCCTGCAATGAATACCAGATCAATAGCTCACCGAAAGCCGCTCGATCGGGGTTTTGTTGTGCTTTTTGAAGAATCTTTTCGCGTGCAATCTGCCCGAGATTGTTGTCAACATCCATATAGGAAAGCGACTGAATGCGGCTTTTCACCATCTCAATCTGTTCAGGGTTGGTTGCCAAAAAGCGCAGATAGGCATCCATCATGGCCGGATAGTCGCCGGTGAGCTGGTACAAAAACGCTTTTTCGAGACTGAAATCGTAATTTATTTCCGGGAGACTTGCTCCATATACATAAGTTTCCAAAGCCTGTTCGTTCAGCCCTCTGGTTCTGAACGAGTTGGCGGCAATCATAATTAGATTACGGTCGGGAGGAATACTTCTGATAAGCTTGGAATAGTCTGCGTTGGCCTCCTGAATTTGCCCTTTCAGTTGTTTCACATAGGCCAAATCAATGGCAGCCTGAAAGTTATTTTGATTTTTGAACGCTTTACGGGCAAGGCGGGACGCATCATCATATTGCATGAGCTGAATCATACACTCAAAAAGGGAAGTGTAATACTGGGTGGCCTGATATTTTTGATAAAGCCGTTCGAAAATAGGTAAAGCCTTGTCCCACTGCCGATTGTTGAAAAAACTCCAGGCCAATTGTTCGTCCACGTAACGCTGGTCTTGAGCCGGCGGACGAACCGGCGATATTTGCTGAGCCATTGCGGTGCTGCCCATCAAAGTAAAAAGAAAAAACAGCAGCACAAAACCGGAGAGCCTGCCCAACTGTTTAATGACTTTTTGCACGGTCGTATTCTAAAGTTTCGAGTAACAAAACCTGGGCGTTGTAGCGCGAAAACAGATAATCGGTTTGCTCGCCTAGGGCAGAAGTTAACTCGCTGAGTTGGAAAACAAAGGGAACCTGCCTGCTTTGTTCCACCTTATAATTATAAGGACTGCGAACAAATTCGGTGGCTTCGCTTTGGGCATTTTTCAATTGTTGGCTGATGTCGAGAAGTTGCGTTTCGAGACCATTGAGAAATTCCTCTGCTTTGTGCAGCGATTGGATGGCTGCCGGATTGTTGTCCCAATAGCCCGAATTGATTTGCAAGCGTGCACGCTCTAAGACAGTGTTGATGTTGCTTGCCGGAAGCAATTCGATCTGCTGACTGAAACTGCTCAGTACCTTATTCAGGGAGTCAACGGTTCTGACTTCTGCCTGCAATTTTACATCGGGCTGACGGCAGGCGCTGAGGCCTGAGAGGAGGAGTGCAAAGAAAGCAATACTAAATCTTTTCAAAACCGGTGTATTGATGTAAAACCTGAGGAATATTGATTCCTTCTTCGGTCTGATTATTTTCGAGCAATGCGGCCACAATGCGTGGTAGGGCTAAGGCGCTGCCGTTTAGAGTGTGGGCCTGTTGAATCTGACCGTTCTTATCTTTGATGCGCAGTTTCATGCGGTTAGCCTGAAAACCTTCGAAATTGGACACCGAGCTTACCTCGAGCCACATCTGCTGTGCCGCCGAATACACCTCGAAATCGTAGGTGAGTGCCGAGGCAAAGCTCATGTCGCCGCCACAGAGTTTAACCACCCGATAGGGAAGTTCGAGCCGGTCGAGCAATTGGGCCACATGTGCCCGCATCTCTTCAAGTACTTCATACGAAGTGTCAGGATGGGCTATCTGAACTATCTCTACTTTGTCGAACTGGTGCAATCTGTTCAGGCCGCGCACATGCTTGCCCCAGGAGCCGGCTTCGCGCCGGAAACAATTGGAATAGGCAACATTTTTTACGGGCAGCTCGTTTTCCTGAAGTATTCTGTCGCGATAAATGTTGGTTACCGGGACTTCGGCTGTGGGGATAAGATAGAGATTGTCGAGACCCACAGTGTACATTTGTGCCTCTTTGTCAGGCAGTTGACCTGTTCCATATGCCGAAGCTTCGTTCACAAGCAGGGGAGGCTGCACCTCCTGATAGCCTGCTGCAATGGCCTGATCTAGGAAAAAGTTGATGAGCGCGCGTTGAAGCCGTGCGCCTTTTCCTTTATAGAACGGAAAACCGGCGCCGGTGACTTTGTTACCCAACTCGAAGTCAACAAGGTCGTATTTCGAGATAAGATCCCAGTGGGGGAGGGCATTAGCCGGAAGCTGAGGCATCTGGCCCGAGCTGGCCACAATCAGGTTGTCGGCGGCTGTGCGACCGGCAGGAACCGAAAGATGGGGCGCATTGGGTATTTCGACAAGCCGCACCTGAATCTGTTCTTTTAGCAGTTCGAGTTTTTCGGCCAGAATACGGCTTTTTTCTTTCAGTTCAGCATTTTTCTCTTTTAACACATTGGCTTCCTGTGCCTTGCCGATTTTAAATAAAGACCCAACCTCTTTTGCAATCTGGTTCATGGCGGCCAGGGTATCATCGTTTTCTTTTTGGACGAGCCGCCTTTCGTCGTCCAGACCAAGAATCTCGTCAATAAGGCTGTGGTTGGTGAAGTTTTTTAGATTGAGCCGTTTCAAAGCTTCTTCCTTGAAATCGCGTAAAAATGGAATCGTCAGCATGAGATACGATATTTTGTGCAAAATTACTGTTTTGCTTGGTATGCCCTGTGGTTTTTGGATGGATTTTGCAGAATGAAGCAGAAATGAATCTCCTAACTTTATTCTTATTGGTGTAAAGGTGTGGTTGATTTAAAGTTTTCTGATAGTTTTTCCCGAAAAACATCTTCAAATCTGCTTCTATTCAAGGGCGGTTGAGCCTGTCGAAACCACCCTTCATCTCGATAAGATAGAAACACAGAAAAAATGAAACTTCCACCGGGCTGGGCGGGGAGGCCTTGGGATGAACGGGAGCAGCGCCTGGGTGAATCGCCAAACGGCAGGAAATCTTGCAAGACAGCCGACCCCAAGGAGGCTGTTTGTAAGGCGACATGCTTGAAAGATGGTTTTCAACGGAATTTCACTCTGCCATCATGCCCAATGCAAACATGTTCTGCATGTCGCTTTACAGGATCTTGCATAGATTTCCGCCATTTGGCGAGAGCGGGCAGGTTCCCTTTGTTCATCCCATTGATCTTTGGTACTTTCCATCAAGGGAAAGTACAGAAAGAAAGGTTTATATTAGCTAAGGAATGGCGGTTTCGACAGGCTCAACCGCCCATTATCGTAATAGTCAAAGTATTTATTCTTGCGCTTTTGCCGGTTCAAAAGCATCAAACGAACGATGTAAAGGAGCATACATCCGGCCCGTGAGAAGCAGGAATTGATTATTCGTTTATTGTAAAGTACAGGAAAAGATTACCTTAATACCGCACCAATTTCATGATTCACCCGGCATTGAGTGCGCCAGCCCATATTCTCTAATCATTAAGCATTAACCACTATTCATTATTCCCTAACTACCAACTCTTCTTATCAAAGATGTTCCATCAGCAAAAAATCCCGGATATGAAGATGCCTTACCCCTTCGATGGCGTCTTTCCAGAAGTCGTCCATGGTGACAACATATTTTGGGAATTGGTCGTCAATGGAAAGTAGATTCCCAAACTCGCGCCGGATGGTTTGTTCGTTATCGAGTTTGTATGCGACTTGAACATAAATTTTCCGGCTTTGTTTTTCGGCTACAAAATCAATCTCCGTTTGATCCAATTTGCCGACAAACACCCTGAAACCTCTCCTTTTCAGCTCGAGGAAAACCATATTTTCAAGGATCCCACCGATCATTCTGTCGCGATAACCCATAGTAGAGTAAATAATTGCCACATCGTTCACATAAAACTTTTCCTGAGTCTTCAATATCTCTTTTCCTTTGATGTCGTATCGGGGCACACGAAACAGGAGATATGCGCCCTCCAGAGCGTTCAGATAGTTGTAAACCGTGTTGATGTCAATTTTGCGCTGTTGACTTTTGAAATAGTCGGCGACATTTTTTCCTGAAAAAGTATTTCCTATATTGTCGAATGCATACTTGATTACGCGTTCCAGCAACTCCACATCTCTGATTTTGTAACGCTGCACAGTGTCGCGCAAAATGACGGAAGAATAAATGTCGTTGATCACTTTATAGGCCGTCTCTTCGCTGTATTCAGCGGTGTGGATTACAGGGAAACCGCCATTGCGCAAATAGTGCTCAAAGCGTTGCGAAACGGGCTCTTCAGACGGGAGATAGTGGTTTCTGAAATCCAGAAATTCGCTGAATGACAGCGTGTAAACCGGAATCTCGACATACCTTCCGGCCAGGTAGGTGGCCAGTTCCGACGACAGAAGGTGGGAACTGGAACCTGTCAGATAGATATCCACATCCATGTCCACCAGAAACGAATTGACTGCTTTTTCCCACCCTTTTACCTCTTGAATCTCGTCTAAGAAAAGATAATATCTCTCAGGTGACTTTATTGTATCGCGAATGTGTCGATACAACGCTTCTGCCTCTAAAAGGTGAAAATTGGAAAAACTCTCGAAGTTGATGAAAATCAGATTCTCCTCGCGGATTCCCTTCGACAAGAACTCCCTACGGAGGAGCCGCAACAAGGTTGATTTGCCCGAGCGCCTGATTCCAGTGATGATTTTCACCTGAGGTTTATCCATAAAGACTTTGATGTCATTCATATAGATTGGTCGCGAAATCATTGTTCGATAATGTTTTGGGTTACGACCACAAAGATATTTTATTTTTAGAAGTTTTTAGGCTTATAGGCAAAAAAAATGATGGTGTAAGGTGTTTTTTTGGAGTGATTTGAAGTTTTAAAAATTGAGGGGTTGCCCACATTGAAATCGAGAATGGTGTGAGGTGAAAGGCGGTTTCGACAGGCTCAACCGCCCATTATCGTAATTGGAGTGGCGGTTTCGGCTTAACCGCCCTTCATCCCGATAATATAGAAACACAGAAAAAATGAAACTTCCGCCGGGCTGGGCGGGGAGGCTCTGGGATGAACGGGAGCAGCGCTTGGGTGAATCGCCAAACGGCAGGAAATCTTGCAAGACAGCCGACCCAAGGAGGCTGTTTGTAAGGCGACATGCTTGAAAGATGGTTTTCAATGGAATTTCACTCTGCCATCATGCCCAATGCAAACATGTTCTGCATGTCGCTTTACAGGATCTTGCTTAGATTTCCGCCATTTGGCGAGAGCGGGCAGGCCCTTTGTTCATCCCATTGATCTTTGGTACTTTCCATCAAGGGAAAGTACAGCAGGAAAGGTTTATATTAGCTAAGGAATGGCGGTTTCGACAGGCTCAACCGCCCATTATCGTAATAGTCAAAGTATTTATTCTTGCGCTTTTGCCGGTTCAAAAGCACCAAACGAACGATGTGCCTGCCCTGAAAAGAAGACGCTTTGCTGTTTAAATGTGATGTTGTATGACGGACTCGAGCATTTAAGACCAGGACATTCTTTATATCCAAAATGATCAGGAAAGAAACTCATATGTTGGTTTCGCACTTTCAATAGGGGGTTGGTTTTTGCCTAATGAATTGGCGCAGCCAAGGAGAAAGTCGTCGGCAATTTTATTGATGTAAAGGTTGTATTTTCCTGTATCTATTGGTGTTGTAAGCCAGTTTACGTTTTCGAGCCAGTCCGTATGGAATGTGGCTAAACGTTGTTCAACATCAAGTTCGTTGATGACTGCTTTTTGTTTGGCATGAAAAAAGACATCCTTCCAGTCGAAAGCAAAATTGATAGAAAGGTGAACGAGATCAAAGATATCTTTTGGTTCATCGCGGCCAACGATTGCCGACAGCTTATTTGACAGGATATTCAACGGGGTATCTATCCATCCGTAAGGGGTCTCGAAAGGTTGACCCACAGCATAATTGGTGTCGTTAATTAATTCGATTTTTAAGAAAATATCATCATGGGTGATGAAAAACCTCGTGAAGTCGTCAGCAAAAAGAGATTGTTGCACATTGACCTCAAACTGTCCTTTGATTTTTCTATTGAGTTCATCAATATAGCGTGCATATTGCGGATTGGCGTTGATAAAAAAAACAAGGTCATCGCTGAAGCGGTGGTTCAGATAGAATCGTCCGAGAGCGGTTCCTCCGGTCAGGTAAAATGGAAAGTGGAGTGTTTGCCACCAGCGAAGAAACCTATCTTGCAGTTGGTATAACTTGCTGTAATCGTTTCTGGACGAATTCATATTTTTGGCGTAATGAGGGTGATCTGAGTTTTTTAATCAGTTGATGGGTTAATAATTGGTTGATTTGATCCGGCGACATCAACTCTAAGATTGTGAACCAGGGATAAGATTCGAGAAGTTTTAAAAAAATCATCTCCTGATTGTAATGTCCGGCACGGTTCAGGTCGCCCCGAAGAACGGCGTCAATGTCTTCTATCGGGATGTTGTAGTCCCATAAAACCTGCTTCAACACGATATGTCGTCTTGCTGTTTCCATCTGAGGGTTTTTGCAAAGATAATTGATTTTTTGGGGGGATTTGAAGGTTTAAGAGTTTACAACTTATTACCCATTATTCACTATTCACTATTCACTATTCATTATTCACTTTCCGAGTGAAGCCAACGATATGACATTCACACCATCCGGTCTTGTGAAGCTCAGTCCGCTACCGGTGATGATATTCAAGGATGCTGGTTTTCCTTGTTTTTCTGCGTCAATGAGGCGGTTGAATTTCAACAGGTTGCCGGCTGCTTCGTCGAGTAATCCTATACCGAGTTTCACTTCAAATGCGGCCCATGCCCCGCCGCTTTGTTGCACGATGGCATCTACTTCTAAGCCCGTAGAATCTCTGTAATGATACACTTCAGCATCATTTGCCCTTGCATACATCTTCAGGTCGTGATAAACCAGCGATTCAAATAAAAATCCACAATATTTCAAATCATTCATCAAAGTTTGCCTGTCCAACTTTAGTGCTGCGATGGCAAGCGAAACATCGCAAAAATGCCTTTTAGGTGATTTGCGCAACGAAGCAGAAGTACGTATATGGGTGTTGAATGCAGGTTGCTCTTCAAATATCATCAATTGCGTCAGAGCATTCAGATAGTCAATGATGGTAGGGCGAGACAAATCTGCGTTCTCAAATGCTTTAATATCTTTTTCGTAGGTGGTATTATCTACCAAAGTAGCAATATTTCGTGCAATCGAACGCAGCAGCGAACGAACTTTCTGAGTATCTCGTTTTACCTGCGAAACCCGACTCATATCTACCTCAGCCAGCAAATCAACATAGCTTCTGTTTAACAAGATCGCTTCATCGGGAGAAGCGTGAAGCAGAGCGGGCCAGCCGCCTCGTATCATCCGTTCAATAATCTCATCAAGGGAAAGTTTGTTGTCAGAAAAGGCAACATATTTACCCTGCAACAAGCTACGCAGGCTTACCTCTCCCGAAGAATAGCCCATTTCCTGCCACGACATTGTTTGCATTTCAACAATAGTGAAACGACCTGCTCCGCTATGCAGCTTTATTTCTTCTTCCGGATTGGCTGAACCCGTCAAAATAAACTGTGCTCTCTTTTTCCGGTCGTCCACTTCGTGCCGTACATAATTCCACAACTTGGGATGCTCCTGCCATTCATCTAACAAACGCGGTGTTTCGCCTTCCAATAAAATCCGGGGATTAATGCTCATCACTACGGGCACCTGTTCGTCTTGGTCAACCTGTAATATGCTGGCAGCAAACTGTTTCGCAGTTTCTGTTTTACCACACGATTTAGGGCCTTTGATCAATAATGCTCCGGAGGCTTTCAGTTTTTGCTTTATCTCATCTTCTACTATTCTGTTATAGTATTTCATAGAGCTCGTTTTTATGCTGCAAAAATAGAAAGTGTTTATTGCGTTTTACATATTTAGCTGTTTTTATTTTACATATTTATAGTGTTTTATTTTACAGATTATTTATATTTTGGCTTTTGGTCTTTGGCTGTTGGCCTTTGGTTTTAGTGGTTCAAAGTTCAGGGTTCAAAGGATTTAAAGATTCAAAGGATTCAACGAATCAACAAAACCGGTGAGTCGTTGAGAAAAGACCCCTCAACAAATCAACCACCTCAACAAATCAAAGATTTAAGAGATTCAAATTGATTTAGGGTTATTGTTTGAGTTGTGTTCTAATCTTTTTGAGATGCGGATAACGCGAATTGTTTGGATTTACATTGGTTTGTTTCTCGCAGATTTACGTTGATGGAGAGAGCGGATTTACGCTGATTTTTATGTGTGATGCGGTTGTCAATTATCCATTAAGCACTAATACGCGCCAGCCAATTATTCATTATTCACTATTCATTATTCACTATTAAAAGCTCCAGGGGCGTGGATTGAGGTTATAACGAAGAGAAGCTCCAATAAAAGATGTCTGGCTGTTGCGTTGGGCGATGGCGCTATTCAGGTCGCGGAAGCGGAGGTCGAGTTCAACGAAGAAGTTGTAACGAACCTGGACACTGATCAAAGCTTGAAGCATGAGGAGGCGGGTGGCTACGCCTTGTCCGACGGTATTGCCTAACTCGCGTTCGTAATGACGGTAATCGAGGAAGATATTGCCTCCCCAGTTGCTGCCGGTGCTGTCGGCTCCATAGCGGGCATAGGTGAGCAAAGCCGAGGCAGTAACACGGGGCCAGGGCTGTGCGTTGAGCTGAATGAGCAGTTCGCTGAAGTTGGCACCTAAAGGATGAGCTAAAGGTTGGTTGTAGTGGCTGTAACTGTTGACCGGATAAGTGTCGTGACTCCCTACGGCGTAGTGGGTGTAGGCATAAGGTCTCACACGGTTGTACTCTAACTTCAGGTCGAGTTGTTTCAGACCAAACACCTGGGTGTAATCTGCTCCGGCCTGATAGCCAAATTTGTTGCCATGGTGGCCATTGCCTGCCATCAGGTCGTTGAGTCGGAACTCGTTGAGCATAAACTGACCATATAGTTTAAAGTTTTTTACCGGCAGCCAGGCAAGGGTAGCACCGACCATCATCTTGTCGGGGTCGCCCAACTGATGTTCAACCGAACGATAAAAGATGATGGGGTTGAGGTAGCTGAAGTCGAAGCTGCGCCCGTCGCCATTGTTGTCGTGAAAGGTGACTGACTCAAAAAGACCGGCATTGAGGTTAGGCAGGAGGTTGAAGCTCAGATAGTGCAACGCAATGAACTTGGCCGGATAGGGCCGTGTGCTGCCACTTCCGGTTACATATCCATAACGGTCGGTGAGGCGGGCAAAGAGGTTCATATAATGCAACTTCCACACCTTTGTGTTGATCTTCAGGAATGGATAATCGGTGGCAAAATCGGAGAGCAGGAGCGAGCGGATGCCGTGACCGATAAAGTTGCGGTCTTGCCCAAACTGCATGCTGATACCTGTGATTGGCGTAAAGGTGATGTAGCCCCGTGCCTGAAAGAAGTCCATGCCGCCTTCTTTGAAGCTTTTGGTGAGGTGTGCGCCCGGATAGGAACCCCAGATGCGGCGGTATTCTAACTCATGGGCTGCGGCGAAAATCTGATTCTCGGAGATGAAAGAATAAAAGCCGAGCTTCCGGCCGATGCTGCCGCTCAGTTCAACCGCACGGCTGTTGATGGAGTATGTGGCGTTGTTGACGGGGTCGGAAGCCACAAGCAGATGTATCCCTGGATTCAGCAACAGATCGAACCCGGGGGTGTGTACCTGATAAAGGTTGGCCCGGCTGCGGTAGAAGTGCCTGAAGAGGGGTTTGCGGCTGTCGTAAAGGGTGTCGCCCGACCAGGGGATGTTTCCTGAAAAGGCCTGACGACGATTGAAGCTTTCAACAGGGGTATCGGCAGGTGAAAGGCTGTCGGCCTCGGCGAGCCAGCAGGCAGCCGAGGCACGGTCGTAAGGTCGTAGGCCGGTGTGGAGGCTGTTGCTGAAACGTCCATAAGTGGTTTCCGTTCGGAGGATATATTGCTGAAGGGGACTGTTGAGCTCGGTATATGGCGCCTGAGCCAGGATGGGAATGGTCGCCGACAGCAAAAGGAAAAGGATGACGTTTCTGAACATACAAAGGGCTTTCGAAGGGTGATGGCTTGGGAATGAAACATTTCCGATACCGGCTGTAGTTTATTGGTTTTTGGCGTCGAGTGTAGTGAAAACTGAGTTGTTCGAGATGAACTCGGGGACAATCTGCTTCATCTCGCCGACGAGCTGGCACACGTCTTTTTCGATGAGGGCGGCACCAAGCTTGTTGAGGGCTTCCTCCACCTGACGTTTGTTGAAGGTTTCCACACTTGCGCGCATGATCTTGGGATGATGGGTGTGCAAGGTGTTTTCGTTGCAGGTGAGTAACTCTTCGTAGAGTTTCTCGCCAGGCCGCAAGCCTGTTTCAACAATCTTGATCTCTTTGTCGGGGGTGAAGCCCGAGAGCTGTATCATCTTGCAGGCGAGGTCGTAAATTTTGACAGGTTTTCCCATGTCGAAGACAAAAATTTCGCCGCCTTGGCTCATCGCACCTGCCTCAAGGACGAGGTTGCAGGCTTCGGGAATGGTCATAAAATAGCGGATGATATCTTTGTGGGTGATGGTCACAGGCCCGCCTTTCTCGATCTGGCGACGAAAGATGGGGATCACCGACCCGTTGCTACCAAGCACATTGCCAAATCGCGTAGTGATGAAATGGGTTGCCGCAGGATCGCTGAGGCTCTGAGTGTAAATCTCGGCAATCCGTTTGGTGGCTCCCATCACATTGGTTGGGTTTACTGCCTTGTCGGTGCTCACCATGACAAACTTCTCTACCTGATATTGCTTAGCTAGGTCGGCAATGGTCTTGGTGCCAAACACATTGATCAAAACCGCCTCGTAAGGATTTTCTTCCATGAGTGGAACGTGCTTGTATGCCGCAGCATGATAGACAATTTGCGGACGATAGGTGGCAAAAATCTGTTCCATACGAAAATGGTCTTTGATATTGGCCACGATAAATACTCCCTTGTCAAAGACATGGCGGAGTTTGTCGTCGTTGCGGATGTCGAATTGCAGATCGTACAATGGTGATTCAGCTTGGTCAACTAAGATGACTCTTGCAGGCTGATAGCGCAGCAGTTGTCGGGCTATCTCGCTGCCAATGGAACCTGCTGCGCCGGTAACCATCACCACCTTGTTTCGGGTCTGGTTACATATCTGGTTGTTGTCGAGATGGATGGGTTCGCGTTCGAGCAACTCTTCGATGTGGATGTGGCGTATCTGGCTCGAGCTGAGCTGTCCGTTAATCCATTTGTCAATACCGGGCAGCACCTTCACCTGAAGGCCGAGTTCAAGGCCGCTCTCAACGACCTCGCGCCGCAGGTTGATGTCGAGCTTCTGGATGGCGATGATGAGCTGCGATATCTTGTTTCGCTGGATATAAGCTTGATCTAAGGCCCTTTCGCGCGAAAGAACCGGTATGCCCTCAAGAGTCTTGTTGATTTTGGTGCTGTTGTCGTCAATAAATGCAATGATTTCGTATTGATAGTATATGTCCTGCAACAAGGCATTGCGTGTGAGAAGACCTGCTGCCCCGGCTCCATAAATGATTACCCTGACTTGTTTTTTTCGTTCGCGGGTGATGAGGCTGCTGTAGATGGCCTTGATGATGAAACGACTGCCCACAAGGAAGAAAGGTGTCAGCAGGAAATGGATGACAATGACCGACAGTGAAGGGATGAAACGACGCGACCACTCGTAGGGAAGGGTAACAAAATAGAGGATCAAAAGAATCAGAAAAGCAGTGCCTGTGGCGATGAAGATACGTGCCGCATCGGCAATGCCGGTCTGGCGGATAATGCCGGTATAAGATCGTCCGATGAGGAATGAGCTGACATAGAGTAGCATCACCACAATGGCTTGCGACTCCATCACATAAGGGTTAATCAAAAAATACTCGAAATTATGCCGGATCAGGTTGGCCATGATGTACATCGCATATACGACGGATGTGTCGTATAGCAAAACGAGCCATCGGGAAATGAAAAACTCAGAGTATTTTGCAAGTAATCTATTGATCATTGCAGTATTTTTTTAAAAGTGGTTGGTTTATAAGTGATGCAAATTTAAATGATTTTTATTGTTTGAGGATTTTTTTTTGGGGGGTTGGTCTTTGGCTGTTGGTCTTTGGTCTTTGGTTTTTGGTATATTTGCAGTTGATTTTTTACCAACCTTTGAATGGATGAATAAATCGAAGATTTGGCTTTCGTCGCCGCATATGGGGGGGATGGAGCAGGTGTTTGTGAAAGAGGCTTTTGACACGAACTGGATTGCGCCGCTTGGCCCACATGTGAATGGTTTTGAGGCTGATTTGCAGGCGTTTACTGGGGTAGGTCATGCGGCGGCGCTGAGTGCCGGTACGGCGGCCTTACATCTGGCCCTTATCCTGTTGGGCGTGAAGGTAGGGGATGAGGTGATCTGCCAAAGCTTTACCTTTTCGGCTTCGGCCAACCCGATTACCTATCAGGGGGCTGTGCCGGTGTTCGTGGATTCGGAAAAAGAAACCTGGAATATGAGCCCCGCATTGCTGGAGGCTGCCATTGCTGACCGCCTGGCGCTGGGTAAGAAGCCTAAAGCGATTATCGCGGTGCACCTCTACGGGATGCCGGCAAAGATGGCTGAAATAGCTGCCATCGCTGACAAATACGACATCCCGTTGATCGAAGATGCGGCCGAGGCGCTGGGCTCTAACATCGACGGCAAGATGTGCGGCACCTTTGGCAAGCTGAACATCCTGTCGTTCAACGGTAACAAGATCATCACCACGAGCGGGGGCGGGGCCTTGCTGTCGGAAGATGGCGAGATGATTGCCAAAGCACGTTTCCTGAGCACACAGGCACGCGACAACGCCCAGCACTACCAACACAGCCACATCGGCTATAACTACCGCATGAGCAATGTGGTGGCTGCCATCGGGCGCGGACAGATGATGGTGCTGAACGAACGCATCGCTGCCCGAAGGGCCAATTACGAAAGATATCTGAAAATTTTTGGGGAAATCAATGCGAAGGGCTATCACATTGCGTTGCTTCCTGAACCGGAAGGCTTTTTCTCGAACCGTTGGCTGACAACGGTTACGATTGACCCTGCTGAGAACAGGGGGGTGGATCGCGAAATGTTGAGGTTGGCGTTAGAGGCTGAAAACATTGAATCGCGACCGCTGTGGAAACCCATGCATCTGCAACCGGTGTTTGCCCATTGTCCGTTTTATGGAAACGGTACCAGTGAGCGATTGTTTGAGCAGGGACTTTGTCTGCCGAGCGGCTCCAACTTAAACGAAGCAGATTGGGAGCGCATTGAGGCTGTGTTGCGTGAGGTTTTCAACGACGCACGAAAGGCCTGAACACATTGGAGTTTTTAGTCTTTGAAAAGATAGTTGTGAAATTAGCTCTAAGTTTTTCTCTTCTGGCTAGTTTGATTCTCAATTCCGAAAAGGCACCCAGATATCTTCTAATTTTGTGCATCCAAAAGCAAAAAAACCATGCCTTTTATCCAACACGATGATTTCAGATGGCAAGCACTGCTCGCGCCAACTTCCCATGATGTGTATCATCTGCCGGGATATTGTGTGATTGAGGCGGGTCTCGTTCAAGGGGATGCGTTGGCCTGGTATAATGAAACGGATGATATGAAATGCCTCATCCCCCTGATTAGCAGAAATATCAATGGTAGCAGCCTATACCGTGATCTTGTAAGTCCTTATGGCTATCCGGGTTTGTTGTGCAACCAACAACTCAATAGTGAGATTGCTTCGGGCTTATTTGAAATTTTTCATCGCGAAGCGAGTGGACAGGGATATGTGAGTAGTTTTATTCGCCTGAACCCCTTATTAAATCCTTGGAAACTGACAGGGCATGAATTTTTCAGGCAGTGGTTTCACGGAGGTACTGTTTCAATTGATCTTCAGCAACCTGTCGAAGCTATTTTATCGGGTTTTTCGGAAAACCATCGCAGGAACTTGCGTAAATTGGCCATATCAGGCTTTTGTGCTGCCGTCAACGACTGGCGCACCATCGGCGACTTCATCCATGCTTACCGGCAAACAATGAATCGTCGGAAAGCTGATGCGTATTACTTCTTCCCAGACAGCTATTTCAACAACCTCCAGCAATTGCTTGCCGATAGAATAGTGTATATTTCTATTACCAACAGTGCAGGGAAGTTTGTTGCCGGTGGCATTTTCACTTGTTTTGGCGAGGTGATACAGTATCATTTAGGCGCAACTTCCAACGAGGCTGTTCATCAAAGTCCCTCGAAACTGATGATGGAAGAGGCTATCCGTTTCGGTATCGGTGTGGGTGCACGTACACTTCATCTAGGAGGGGGATTGGGCGGCAGCACTTCGGACGGACTATTCCGTTTTAAAAAAGGCTTTGGAAATCATTTTCACCGGTTTTCGAGCCTGCGCTTCATTCATCATCCCGATATATATAACCGCCTGCGCAAGGAATCACAGGCCGTTGATTCTCAAACCGACTACTTCCCTGAATACCGTCACACGCGATGAAGTTCAAACTAACATTATTACAGGCGCAAAGACTGAGGCACGAACCAAAACTTAAATCATTGTTCGATACCGGCATCTTTTTCGTCCTCCTTTTTGTTTCACATTACTTATTTATCTGGTGGGACAACAATGGCTTCTATCCTTTTGCCCATCAGGTGGATCGTCTGTTTGTCTTCGCCTCGGACATTCTGTTTCGCCAAAGTGCATGGATTGTGAAAAATGTTTTTCATCTGAATCATACCACCGATGGACAAACGATCTGGGTGGTAACCCAGAGGGGTAGTTGGGGTTTTGTGGAGGTGAGCCCGGGCTGCACAAGCCTCAAACAATGGATGCACTGGATTTTTATCATGATGTTGTTTCCCGGCCCCTGGAAACACAAGTTGTGGTATATCCCCATGGGGGTGGTTGTCATTCACTTCGTGAACATCGTTCGTATCGTGGGGCTTTCGCTTGCCATCATCCCCTGGCCGGAGCATTTTAACTTCTTCCACGACTATATCTTCAAAACTTTTTTCTATTTTATGATCTTTTTGATGTGGGCGATTTGGGAGGAGGTTTTTAATGATTAATGAACAGTGAATAATGAATAATGAATAATGGGCTGGCCCGTTTTAGTGGTTACTGGTTAGTGAATTTGATCTGTGGTTTCTGAACGGCTTCCCATAAATTTTTCGGCTGTTGCCTGACCAACTTGATTGATTCCTTCGGATTTGAATACCTTTTCGATGGTCATCAGTAGGATCTTAAGGTCAGTGATGAAGGCGCAATGGTCCACATACCAGACATCGTATTCAAATTTTTGTTCCCAGGAGATGGCGTTGCGGCCGTTGACTTGTGCCCATCCGGTGATGCCGGGACGGACTTCGTGGCGGCGGGCTTGCTCCTTGCTGTAGAGGGGAAGGTATTCCATAAGTAAGGGACGCGGTCCGATGAGGCTCATGTCGCCTTTGAGCACGTTGATGAGCTGGGGAATTTCGTCGAGGCTGGTTTTGCGGATGAATTTGCCCACAGGAGTGAGGCGCAGGGCCTCGGCAGCATCTTCTAATACGGGAATATCGTAGCGGTTTGCCACCTCCATTATCTCATCCATTTTGGCTGGCATACCGTAGAGATGCACCGGAATAATTGCCTTTGGCTTTTTGCCCTTGATTGCAATTCTGTCTTTAATAGCAAGTTCAAGCAACTCGGGGTCCATGTTCCAGGTATCCATCTCGCTATCTATAAATACAGGCTCTGCTCCCAAATATTTGATTGGGTTTGCACTTGCAGCAAAAGTAAAAGATTGGCAGAGCACCTCGTCTCCAGGGCCAACCCCCAATTGAATTAGGGC
>WBZO01002096.1_pt1 | contig 27465 bp, 22 predicted proteins | sample 5204261 | NCBI WGS metagenome assembly WBZO01 (sample SAMN12412400, study PRJNA552823) | activated sludge metagenome | isolation source: activated sludge from anammox sidestream of wastewater treatment plant... | place: USA: North Carolina | collected 2017-09
CGAGGGCCGACCGCACGATGGTGTCGACGATCGCCCGGTCGCCCGCTGTCACTGACTGGGAGGAGTCCATCCGCACCGGATGGTAGTGCGTTTTGCCCGTTGGGGTGGTGCCAACCGTCCGAACGTGCCCCATGACGGCACACAGGGAGACAGAAGGCTCCATCGGCAGGGATAACACCAGCGATCCGGCCAAAAATTTAGCCGGGTCCCTTGTGGGATTTGGGATAGGGTGTAGGACTACAGCACAGTCCAACGCGCGGCTTCCCACGCTCTCGCCCTCCTACCCGGGCGGGAGGTGGATGGCGCCTGTTCCGGCGCCGCTCACTGGATACGTGCCGTCACGTCATGTCGTCGACGACGCCGTACGTCCTCATCGCGATCTCCAATGTCGCTCGCGCCGCCGCGTTCCGCCACGTGGCAGCAGAGAGCCTGCGGCTCGAGACGGTCGTCGTCCGCGACGGCGAAGAGGCGATGCAGGAGACAGCCCGCCGCGGCCTGCCTGCCCTGCTGATCGTCGACCTCTCGTTGCCGCGCATGGACGGCTTCACGGTCGTGCGGCGGCTGCGCCGCGCGGCCGCCGAACAGCAGACCCATGTCATCGCCGTGTCCGCGCACGAGTCGCTTCGTGCGGCGGCACGCGAGCTGTCGGCCAGCCTGGGTATTTCCGGCATCCTGCCGCTCGACGCGGATCCGGTCACCCTGCGCGACATGATCTTTTCCGGGCTCGATCCGACCCTGGATGCCACACGTCGTCCAGCGACGATGGCGGACGCTGCGCCGCCCAGGGTTGCCGCCGCACCGAATCCCGAGGAAGTGGTGGAGCGTGCGGCGGTCGAGATCAGGCGACGCTTCAGCCTGCCGGCCAGCATCGGCTACCTGCGGGTGGGCGAACAGGAAGGATTCACGCTGCACATGGCCGGCCGGGGAGACGACTCGCTCGCCGTGCTGGACGACCTGGTCGACACGGCCCTCCTCAGGCAGGTGGCGGATTCCACCGAACCGCTGGTTGTGCCATCGGTGGAGAGTCATCCGGTCTTTGGCGGGCGCCCCTCATCTGCCAGTCGCCCCGTCCGCGGATTCGCCGCCATCCCGGTCGCCTCGACCCGCGACGGCGTCCGGGCGTCGATTTGTATCCTCGACGACCAGCCCCTGAGCCTGAGTGCCACCGATCTCGATGCGCTGGCCGCGTGCGGCCGGCAGACCGGCATCGAACTCGACCGGGCCTCGCTTCCGGTGCCCGAGCGCAAGCATCAGACCCTGGATCTTCCCGATGATGTGGAGGTCCTCCAGCACCTGGCGGCCACCGATCCTCTGACGGGCGTGGCGAACCGGCGTGGCGGCGAGAAGCACATCGCGAACGAGATTTCCCGGGCCAAGCGAGAGAAGCGTCCGCTCAGCTGCATCCTGATCGACATCGATCGCTTCAAGGCCGTGAACGACACATTCGGCCATCAGGCTGGCGATCAGTTGTTGCGGGACATCAGTTCGCTGCTGCGGCGAACGGTCCGCGCATACGACATCCTGGTGCGCTGGGGAGGCGAGGAGTTCCTGCTGGTACTGCCAGGCGTGGGGCTCGAGACGGCGAGGCTGCTGGCCGACCGCCTGCGTGTGGCCGTCGAGGCGCTCGACACCCACGGCATCGGTCCCGTGACAGTGTCGGCTGGAGCGGCGGAATTCGAGAACGACTACGACTTCGCGTCGACGCTGCGCACGGCGGACCGTCGCCTCTATCAGGCGAAGGCCGCCGGCCGCAACTGCGTGATCTAGGCCGGCCGTGCCGGCGGGGCGGGCGTCAGCTGTCGGAACCCGGTCGGGGCTGGGTCAGGCCGAGATCGTAGGCCTTCTTCACGTCCGCGTTCTTCCACTCGATGATCGCCTGCGCCCGCAGCTTGACCAGATACTTCTCGAACTCCTCACGACGCTTGTCGGTGAAGACCTTGTTCGAGATCTCCTCGCGAGCCTCCTCGAACGACTTCGTGTCGGCGGCCGTCGAGCTCTCGAGCTTCAGGATCTGGTAGCCGCGCGCACCGCGAAGCGGCTGGGTGATGTCACCCGGCTTCATCGAATCCAGCAGGCGCTGCAGTTCTGGCGACAGGTCGGACATGCTGAGCGGACCGATGAGCCCGGAGTTCGCCTTAGACGGCGAGTCCGACAGTTCGGCGGCAAGCTTCTCGTAGTTCTCGCCGTCGAGGGCCCGCTGCCGGATGGTGCTGATGCGGCTTCTCGCCGCCTCGTCCAGCCCCACGCTCACCGACTGCCCGTCCGATGGCACGTTGATGAAGATCTCGCGGAGGGTGATCGTCTTGGGCGACGTGAACTCGGCCTTGTGCGAATCGTAGTATTCGCGCGCCTCCTCGTCGTTGACCGCGATCTTGCTCATCACCTCGTTCTGCTGGACACGGGAGATGATCATCTGCCGTTCGAGGCTGCGCCGAAGATCGGAGAGCGTCATGTTCTCGGCCTTCAGCGCGGCCTGGAACTGCTCGTCCGATTCGATCTTGTTGTCCTTCTTGATGCTGTCCAGCACGCTCGTGAACTGCTCGTCGCCCATCCGGTAGCCGAGTTCCCGTCCGCGCTGCACGAGCAGCATCTCGTCGATCGCGCTGACCAGGAGCTGGGGCGTGACCTGATCCAGCAGCTTCTTCAACTGCTCATCGTCGGTCCGGGCGTCGATCTGCTGCCCGGACTGGCGCAGGGCGGTGATCTGCCGGTTCTCGAGCTCGGTCTTCGTCATGATCTCGCCGTTCACCTTGACGATGATCTGCTCGATGATTTCGCCCCTGATCGCGGGAGCGGCAGACACGACCGTGGTGACGACGGCAACGGCGGCGACGAAATGTCTGTATTTCATTGCAAACTCGGATCTTAACACCTGATTCCAGCCCTGGTCACGCGTCCAGCATTTCCGCGAGGAGACCACCCACCCGCTCGAAGACACCGCCTGGCGCCCGCGGATCGTCCTGCGCGGCGCGCAGGATCTCGGCCTTCGAGAACCCTGGCCTGACCTCCCCGTCACGCGCCCGCGCGGTCCACCAGCTCGGGGCGATCTCCGGCCGGCGGGTCCGGGCCGCTCTGATTGCCTGGCTCTCCCTGGACCTCGCCAGCTCCGCCGGGGCTGGTTTCCCCAGCACACGGGGGGGCTGCGGCCCCCGCTGAGGCGGCTGGGCCGCCGACGGTACCGGAGCCTTGGCCTGCCCGCCATCCAGCGACAACTTCAGCCCCGACGGTGGCAACACGGTGAGGTCGCCTCGGCGACGGACCAGCGCGACCATCCTCGCCGGGTCGACCTTCGACTTGAGCCCGAACTTTAGGACGACGGTACGCCCCTCGCGGTCGAGGGCTTCCACGCCGAGCATGTCGGCCATGACGCGGATGCGCCCGTAGTCGGCCAGGTTCAGTACCGAGGTCGGCAACGGTCCATACCTGTCGACCGCCTCCTCGAGGATGGTGTCGATGTCCTCGTCCCGCCTTGCGGACGCGACCTTCCGGTAGAGCATGAGCCGCTGGTTCTGGTCCGGGATGTAGGCCGGGTCGATGCGGAGGTCCACCTTCAGGTTGACGTTCGCCCGGGCGTCGTCCTCCACCTCTTCGCCCTTGAGTTCACGAACCGTCTCCTCGAGGAGCTTCATGTACATCTCGAAGCCGACGGTTTCGATCTGACCGCTCTGTTCACCGCCGAGCAGGTTTCCGGCTCCGCGGATCTCGAGGTCGAGCGCAGCCACGCGGAAGCCGCTGCCGAGGTCGCTGAACTCCTTCATGGCGGCGAGCCGCTTCTTGGCAACCGGCGTGAGCGTGTCCTCGGGCGGAATCAGCAGGTAGGCGTAGGCGGGCCGGTCGGAACGTCCCACGCGTCCGCGCAACTGGTAGAGCTGTGAGAGCCCGTACCTGTCGGCGCGGTTGATGATGATCGTGTTCGCGTTCGGGATGTCGAGGCCGTTCTCCACGATCGTCGTGGCGAGGAGCACGTCGTACTTTCTGGCCACGAAGTCGAGCATCGCGCGTTCGAGCTGCTCCTCGTCCATCTGGCCGTGCCCGACCACGATGCGGGCTTCCGGCACCAGGCGCCTGAGCAGATCGCCGATCGCGTAGATCGACTCCACGCGGTTGTGGACGAAGTACACCTGACCGCCACGCTCGAGTTCGTGGCGGATGGCCCGACCGATCACCTGCTGATCGAACTTGACGACGTTGGTCTGGATCGCCAGGCGGTCCTTGGGCGGTGTCTCGATGACCGACATGTCGCGGATGCCGACGAGCGACATGTTCAACGTGCGCGGAATGGGTGTGGCGCTCATCGTGAGCACGTCCACCTTCCGGCGCATCTGCTTGATCTTCTCCTTGTGGGCCACGCCAAACCGCTGCTCTTCGTCGACGACGAGGAGGCCCAGATCCTTGAACTGGACGTCCTTCGAGAGCAGCCGGTGCGTGCCGACAATGACGTCGAGCTTCCCTTCCGCGAGACGCTGGAGTGTCTCCTTCTGCTCCTGCTTCGTCCGGAATCGGCTCACCATCTCGATGCTGACCGGGAAGCCGGCGAAGCGCTCGCGCAACGTCTTCTCGTGCTGGAAGGCCAGGATCGTGGTCGGGGCCAGGAACGCCACCTGCTTGCCGTCCATCACCGCCTTGAATGCCGCCCGCATGGCCACTTCCGTCTTGCCGTAGCCGACGTCACCGCACAGGAGCCGGTCCATGGGCGTGGTGGACTCCATGTCGCTCTTGATGTCGGTGACGGCCGACTGCTGGTCGACGGTGAGGTCGTAGGGGAAGGCATCCTCGAACTCCTGCTGCCAGTGGGAGTCGGAGCTGAACGCGTGGCCGGGAACAGCCTTCCTGGCGGCATAGAGCTTCAACAGCTCTTCGGCCATGTCGCGCATGGCCTTCTTGACGCGGGTCTTCGCGCGCTCCCAGGTGGCGCCACCGAGCCTGTCGATCGGTGGACGTGACGCGCCGGTGTACTTCTGGACCAGGTCGAGCCGTTCGACAGGGACGAACAGCTTGTCTTCGCCCGCATAGCGGAGTTCGAGGAACTCCTGCTGCTGCTCGCCGACGCCGATCTGCTTTAGTCCGACGAAGACACCGATGCCGTGGTCGACGTGCACGACCAGGTCGCCCACCTTGAGGTCGCGCAGGTCCGAGAGGAACGCCTTGCTTGCGGACCGACGGCGTTCGGCACGGCGCTCCTCCTCGAAGACGTCCGGTTCCGCGTAGATCTGCAGATGGGCGTCGGGCAGCCGGAAGCCGCGTGACAATGCCCCCGTTGCGACCAGCACCGCCGCGTAGCGTGCGTCGTCGGCACGCTCGACCGGCACGGCGAAGAGGTCGTATTCCCGCAGGAGTTCGACCACCCGTTCGGCGCGACCCGAGGTGTTGGCGACGAACAGGATGGATTCCTGTTCCTGCCTGAGCCTCTTGATCTCGGCGACCCAGTCAGGGATCCGGCCGCGAAACTCGACGCTGGGCTGGCATCGGATCGCCGTCTCCGGGGCAGCAGGTGCAGTGTCTCCAATGCCAAGCTCCCGCAGGAGGGTCGCCGTGCCGAGTCGGGCCTTGACCGCGTCGGTGTCGACAAAGAGCTCCGACGGTGGCCTGACCTCCAGGGGGGCGATGCGGACCCTGGGACGGGACGCCGGCTCCCGACGTGCGGGTGAGTCGTCTCGAGCGGTGGGTGGAGGTGCGGTGAGCACCTTCCTGCTGCCTTCTGTGCGGACTTTCAACGCCGGCCGGCCTGGACGCGAGGCTTCATCGACCTCCTCGTCGTCCCACCCGTCGTCCACCCATTCCTCCTCGGGCGGCTCTGGCGTCCGGCTCGTGACGGCGTCGAAGCTGCGATGGACCTGGTCCATCAGCTTGTCGATGGCCGCCAGTGTTTCGTCCGGTTCGGAGATGATGATCCGGGCGTCGCTCGACCTGGCCAGGTAGTCGAAGATCGACCCGTCCCGATCGTCTCCGAGCACGTCGCTCAGCGGGATGACGGTGAGCCGGTCAACCGCTCGAATCGAGCGCTGTGTCGAGGGGTCGTAGGTCCTGAGCGTCTCCACCGTGTCGCCGATGAACTCGAGGCGGACCGGTTCGGCTTCCTGCGCGGGAAACACGTCGAGGATGCCTCCACGAACAGCGAACTCGCCGTGCTCATCGGCTGGGTCTTCGCGGCGGAAGCCGGCGTCCACCAGCAGTTCGCCGAGATCGGATGGCGCGATCTCGTTGCCCGGACGGATGTCGATCGAGGCATTCAGCAGGCGGGCAGGCGCGCTCACCCTCGGCAGGAGGGCGGGACCGGAGGCCACGACGACGCGGGCCGTGGCGTTGGCCAGGGCGTGAAGCGCGCGAGCCCTGGCCGAGGTGACGCCCACGTGCGGTGTCATGCCCCGGTATGGGTCGATCTCATGTGAGGGAAAGCTCAGGACGGCACGCTCGGCCGCTGCGTCCGACAGCCCTTCGAGCGCCGAGAGGAAGAAGGCGACGTCGCGGGCCGCCTGCTCGAGGTCGCGATCCCCGGGGACGACGTACAGGACGACGCCGCGGTGCATCTGCAGTGCGGCGGCGGCCACGAACAGGGCCTTGGCTGAGGGCGTCAGTCCGGAGAACGCGTGGCCGGGCGCGTCGATGCCGCTCCGGACGACGGCTTCCTTCAGGAGTGCCCTGACATTGAGCGAACTCGAAGTAGACACGTGAACTTCCCAGTGTACACAGGGCGGCCGCGATGCGGTGGACGCCGGCCCCGTGGGTGAAGGCGCCCTCCCTGCGGGCACCGCCCGTGTGACGTCGCCTAGTGTGCGCGGATCTTCGCGACGATCGAGGTGGTGGAGTGGCCGTGTTCCACCGGAATCCTGACGACCCGTCCGCCTCGTGCCTCGACCACGTCCCTGCCGACAATGGCATCCGGGGCCCAGTCGGCTCCCTTGACCAGCACGTCTGGCTGGATCTCGGAGATGACGGCGAACGGGGTTGCCTCGTCGAAGATCGTCACGGCGTCGACGCAGGCGAGGGCTGCGAGCACCTCGGCACGTTCGAGCTCCGGCGTGATTGGGCGTTCGGGCCCCTTGTTCGTCCTGACGGAACGGTCGGTGTTGATGGCGACGACAAGGAGGTCGCCGAGCGCACGAGCCTGCTGCAGGTACCGAACATGACCCGGGTGCAGCAGGTCGAACACCCCGTTCGTGAAGACGATCCTGTGCCCGCGACGGCGGTGCTCCGCGGCGAAGGATGCCATCTCAGGCCTGGTCAGTACGCGCACGCAGGTCAAGTGTACCCGGAACGGCCAGGGGAGCCGGTGGGTTCGGCGATCAGTGGCTGTGCTGCGCGGCCATTTCGCGGCAGAGTTCGGCGCAGCGGCGGCACTGGTCGGCACACAGTTGCATCTGGCGCTCGTCGGCGAGGGCGGCGCAGCTCTCGGCGCAGGCCTCGCACACGGCGGCGCAGGCTGCGCACACGTCCCGATGCAGCGGCGAGTTCCGCATCATGAACGCGGCGTCCGTGCTGCAGATCTGGGCGCAGTCCATCAGCAGCCTGATGTGCTCGGGCTCGGCGTGCTTGCCTCCCAGGTGCAGGCAATGGGTAATGGACTCGAGACAGACGTCGTGGCAGCTCTGGCACGCCTCGATGCAGCGATCCATGTCGGCCGTTCGGCTGGTATGCATGTCGACACCTCCGCCGCCGGGGCGTGCATGCGGTGTTCCGTGCGTTCAGCCGAGGCGGTCGATGTCCCTGGTGAACTGGACCGCGCCGGTGAAGCTCCACTTGTGGGGGGGACGATAGATGCCGGCGTCGTGGGTGCGGGACTTCACCCGGAAGGTGTAGAGCAGGCGGTGATAGTCGTAGGGAAAGCCGTCGCGCTTGTGCACCGCCACATCCAGCTTGTAGGTGCCCTCGACGAGGTCCAGGCGTTCCACGTCGAACGAGGCCTGCACTGTTCCCTCGATGCTGATCGGCGTCATCTCCTCGAGGTAGGTGTTCGTGCCGTAGCAGCAGACGCCGTCCGCATTGAAGAGGCCGATGCCAAAGACGAAGTCGGAAATCGCCGCGTGCGCGTGCACGGTGACGCGTACGCTCATCGCGTCGCCGGAGTGGAACACGAATGACGGCTGACCGGAGTGGTCAAGCAGGGTGACGTCGGTGATCTCGATCTCCCGGCTTCCCCAGCGGCCTTCGGTCTCCTCGAAGAAGTTCTTGAGTTCCGGTTCGGCCGGCTCAGCGGACGATGTCTCGGCGGCCGATTCCTCGGCGGACGGGACCACGCCTTCGGCGGGGTGGGGCTGGTCCGCCTCGCCTCGCCGTGCGGCCTCCACCGCGCGTGCCGTGGTGGTGGCGAGCAGGGCGTCCTCGCCCTTCTCCACGGCGGTGAGGTACATGTCGACCATCCGCTTGGGGTCGCCATGGCCCATCATGCGGCCCTCGTCGATCCAGACGGCTTCATCGCAGAAGCGTTCGACCAGGCCGAGCGAGTGGGTCACGAGCAGGATCGTCTTGTTCCGCCGGCGGAACTCGGCGAACTTGTCGAGGCACTTGTGCGTGAACCCCTCGTCGCCGACGGCGAGCACCTCGTCCACGAGCAGGACATCCGGATCCACATGGATGGCGACGGCGAACCCGAGCCGCATGTACATGCCGGAGGAGTAGGTCTTGACCGGGGCGTCGATGAACTCGCGCAGCTCGGCGAAGTCGACGATCTCGTCGAAGCGCTCCTGGATCTGGCTCTTGCTCAGGCCCAGCATGATGCCGTTGATGAAGACGTTCTCGCGTCCGGATATCTCCGGGTGGAATCCAGCGCCGAGCTCGATCAGGGCTGAGATGCGGCCGTGGACGGTGACGGTACCGCTCGTGGGCTTGGTGATGCCGGCGACGAGCTTGAGCGCGGTGCTCTTGCCCGAACCATTGCGGCCGATCACGCCGTAGGTGGAACCCTTCGGCACCTGGAACGACACGTCGGTGAGTGCCGGGAAGGTTTCGGCCGTGCTCAGGTCGCGCAGGATGCTGCGCTGCAGCAGGGCGCTCTTGAGCGTGGCGAACTGGCGGCCGCTGTAGCGCCGGTAGATTTTCGAGACGTGATCGAGTTCGATCGCGTTCACACGGCCTCCGCAAAGGAGTCGCGCAGGCGATCGAAGAACCAGTAGCCGCCCAGGAAGACCAGCACCGATGCCGCACCGAGCGCGAGGAGCCAGGTGGCGTGCCCGACGGGTCCCGGGAAGAACAGGATCTCCTGGTACGACACCGCCAGGTGCGTGAACGGGTTCAGGTCGAAGAGCCACTTGTACTGACGGACGTTCTCGTCCTGCCACGGATAGATGATCGGGGTCGCGAAGAACCAGAACATCAGGAGGTTCGAGAGCAGGTCCCGTATGTCGCGGTAGTGGACGGTCAGGGCGGCGAGGAACAGGGCGAGGCCGGTGGTGAAGACCAGCTGGACCAGGATGACCACCGGAAACCACAGCAGGCCGGCGGGGTCGGGCCAGTGCCGGTAGCCGATCAGGAACGCCGCGAGGATCAGCAGGCCCAGGAAGTAGTGGACCATGTTCGCGAGGACGTTCACGATCGGCAGGATCTCCGCCGGGAACAGCACTTTCTTGATCAGGTTTCCGCCGGAGACGAGCGACCCGGACGCTTCCATCAGCGAAGACGAGAACCAGTTCCAGGGCAGGATGCCGCAGAACATGAACACCGCGTAGGGTTGGGCGATCGGGTTCCGGTTCGGGAGGACGACGGTGAAGACGAAGGTGTAGATCGAGAGGAGGAGCAGCGGGTTGATGAACGACCAGAGCAGCCCGAGGACCGACCCGCGGTACCGCGCCTTCAGCTCCCTGGCGACGAGGCTCTGGATGAGGCCCCGGTAGCGGATCAGATTTGTGAGATTGGAGAGCATGTGCAGCGGCCCGCCCGTGCCACCTGGCGCAGGCGGACCGTGACTACATCATCCACGAACGCGGGTGCGCGTGGCCACCTGGAGGCGGATCAGCGACTTCATGAGCGCGATGCGGGCCCGTTCGAAGTCCATGTCGGGCTGCGAGGAAGCGAGCCGCTCCTCGGCGCGTCGCTTGGCCGCCTCCGCGCGCGCGATGTCGATCTCGTCGGCGCGTTCGGCAATCTGGGCGAGGATGGTGACGCGGTCCGGCTGCACTTCGGCGAAGCCGCCCGAGAGGGAGACGTAGGTCAGCTCGGAACCCTGGCGGTACCAGAGTTCGCCCGTACCGAGCAGCGCGAGCAGGGGCGTGTGGCCGGCGAGGACACCGAAGTAGCCCTCCGAGCCAGGGATCTCGACCTCGTCGACCGTCTCGTCGACGATCGAGCGGTCAGCGGAGACGATTTGAAGCGTGAACTGCGCTGAAGCCATGGTTCTCTCGTGAATCCGTCTGGCCCGCTGGAACGCGCGGCGCGGAGGGCAGGCCTCCGCGCCTCACGGTGCGGGCCGGGGACTACGCCGCGGTGGCCTGACGCTTGCGGAAGCGCTCGACCACGTCGTCGATCGTGCCGACGAGGTAGAAGTCCTGCTCCGGGATCTCGTCGTGCTTGCCCTCGACGATTTCCTTGAAGCCGCGGATGGTATCGGCAATCGGCACGTACTTGCCCTCGAGCCCGGTGAACTGCTGCGCGACGAAGAAGGGCTGCGAGAGGAACTTCTGGATCTTGCGGGCGCGGGAGACGGTGAGCTTGTCGTCTTCCGAGAGTTCGTCGATGCCGAGAATCGCGATGATGTCCTGCAGGTCCTTGTAGCGCTGGAGGATCTGCTTCACGGCGCGGGCCGTGTTGTAGTGCTCGTCGCCGAGGATGCGCGGGTCGAGGATGCGCGAGGTCGAGGCGAGCGGATCGACGGCCGGGTAGATGCCGAGTTCGGCAATGGCGCGCGACAGGTTCGTCGTCGCGTCGAGGTGGCCGAACGTGGTGGCCGGGGCCGGGTCCGTATAGTCGTCGGCGGGCACGTAGATGGCCTGCACCGACGTGATAGAGCCCTTCTTCGTCGAGGTGATGCGTTCCTGCATGGCGCCCATCTCGCTCGACAGCGTCGGCTGGTAGCCGACGGCCGAGGGCATGCGGCCAAGCAGTGCCGACACTTCGGAGCCGGCCTGCGTGAAGCGGAACACGTTGTCGACGAACAGGAGCACGTCCTTGCCTTCGGCATCGCGGAAGTACTCGGCGACGGTGAGGGCCGACAGGCCGACACGCAGGCGGGCGCCCGGCGGCTCCGTCATCTGGCCGTAGACCAGTGCGGCGCGGGACTTGGCCGGATCGTTCACGTCGATGACACCGCTCTCCTGGAACTCGAGCCAGAGGTCGTTGCCCTCGCGCGTGCGCTCTCCGACGCCGGCGAACACCGACACACCGCCGTGCTTCATGGCGATGTTGTGGATCAGCTCCTGGATGATGACCGTCTTGCCGACACCGGCGCCGCCGAACAGGCCGATCTTGCCGCCCTGGAGGTACGGCTCCAGGAGGTCGATGACCTTGATGCCGGTCTCGAACATCTTCAGCTCGGTCGACTGCTGCTCGAGCGTCGGTGCCGCGCGATGAATGGGCCAGTGCTCGGTTGCCTGGACCGGCCGGTCAGGGTAGTCGACCGGCTCGCCGAGGACGTTCAGCACGCGGCCGAGCGTGGCGGGGCCCACGGGAACCGTGATGGCCTGGCCGAGATCCTCGGCCTGCATGCCGCGCTGGAGGCCGTCCGTCGGCTTCATCGCGACGGCGCGCACGCGGTTCTCGCCGAGGTGCTGCTCCACCTCCGCGATGATGTCGATGTCGCCGTCCTTGGTGGAGGACTTGATGCGCAGCGCGTTGTAGACGGCCGGCAGCTGGCCCGCCTCGAACTCGACGTCGAGCACGGGGCCGATGATCGCCACAATCTTTCCGAACTTGTTTGCCATATGTGCGTTCCGAAGTTAGAACCGCCTAGAGCGCCTGGGCGCCGGACACCACCTCGATGATTTCGCGCGTGATCGCGGCCTGACGCACCTTGTTCATGTAGAGCGTGAGGCTGCCGATCATCTCGGCGGAATTGCGCGTCGCCGTGTCCATCGCGGTCATCTGCGCCGCGTAGAACGCAGCGTTGGAATCGATCAGCGCGCGGTAGACCTGGACTTCGACGTAGCGCGGGAGGAGCTGGTTGAAGATCTCCTGCGCGCTCGGCTCGTACAGGTAGTCGCCACCGGCCTCTGACGCCTGTGTGCCGGAGCCCTGGCCGGGCAGGTCCGTCCGCGCGATCGGGAGCAGCTGATCGATGACGACCTTCTGCGAGATCACCGACTTGAATTCGTTGTAGACGAGCAGCACCTTGTCGGCCCGACCGGACGTGAAGGCGTCCATCGCGAGCGTGGCGATGGTCTGCGCGTTCGCGAACGACAGCTTCTGGAAGATGCCGACCTGCTCGAACTCGATGTTGAAGCCACGGCGGCCGAAGTACTCGCGGCCCTTGCGGCCGACCAGACCCAGCGTCACGGGCGTGGATGAGGCGACGGCGAGCTGGGCGACGGCCTTGATCGCGTTGGTGTTGAAGCTGCCGCAGAGCCCCTTGTCCGCGGTCACCGAGATGATCAGGGTGCGGCTGTCGGGGCCCGGCTCGCGCACGGTCAGGAGCGGGTGGATCGAGGCGTCGACCCTGCCGGCCAGGCTGGCCAGGACGTGCTGCATCTGCACCGCGTAGGGGCGCGCGTTGGTGATGCGCTCCTGGGCGCGGCGCAGCTTCGACGCGGCGACCATCTTCATGGCCTTGGTGATCTGCTGCGTGTTCTTCACCGCGCGCACGCGGCGGCGGAGGTCGATAAGTGATGGCATAGGGCACACTCGCCACCCGGGATGGCGCGGCGGACGTCGGCGTCTGTCGGCCGATGTCCGCCGCGCGTCCGCGGTGGAGCGTTACGCAGCCGCGTTCTTGCGCGCGGCGAACTGGGTCGCGAAGTCCTTGATGGCCGCGTTGAGCGACGCCTTGATCTGATCGTCGAGTTGCTTCTTCTCGACGATGCCGCGGAACACCTCCGGCGCGCGGCTCTCGAGGTAGGCGTAGAGCTCGCCTTCGAAGTTGCGGATCTCGCCGACCGGGATGTTGTCGAGGTACCCGTTGGTGCCGGCGAAGATGATCGCCACCTGACGCTCGACCGGCAGCGGCGCATACTGCCCCTGCTTGAGGATCTCGACCAGTCGGGCGCCGCGCGTCAGCTGCGCCTGCGTGGACTTGTCGAGGTCGCTGCCGAACTGCGCGAAGGCGGCCAGCTCGCGGTACTGCGCGAGGTCGAGGCGGAGCGTGCCCGCAACCTGGCGCATGGCCTTGATCTGCGCCGACCCGCCGACGCGCGAGACCGAGTTGCCGACGTTGATGGCGGGACGGACGCCCTGGTTGAAGAGGTCCGACTCCAGGAAGATCTGCCCGTCGGTAATCGAGATGACGTTGGTCGGGATGTAGGCCGAGAGGTCGCCCGCCTGGGTTTCGATGATCGGCAGCGCCGTCAGCGAACCGCCACCGAGCTCGTTCTTCAGCTTCGCGGCGCGCTCCAGGAGTCGGGAGTGCAGGTAGAAGACGTCGCCCGGGTACGCCTCGCGGCCCGGCGGACGCCGGAGCAGCAGGGAGATTTCGCGGTAGGCGACGGCATGCTTCGAGAGGTCGTCGTAGACGCAGAGCGCGTGGCGGCCGCTGTCGCGGAAGTACTCGCCGATGGTGCAGGCCGAGTAGGGGCTGATGTAGAGGAGCGGCGCGGGATCCGATGCGCCAGCGGCGACCACGATGGTGTACCGCATCGCGTCGGCTTCCTCGAGCGTCCGCACGACCTGGGCGATGGTCGACTGCTTCTGGCCGATCGCGTTGTAGATGCAGATGACGCCCGTGTCCTTCTGGTTGAGGATGGCGTCGATCGCGACGGCGGTCTTGCCGGTCTGGCGATCGCCGATGATCAGCTCGCGCTGGCCGCGGCCGATCGGCACCATCGCGTCGATGGCCTTCAGTCCGGTCTGCAGCGGTTCCTTCACGGGCTGGCGATCGACGACGCCCGGCGCGAGGCGCTCGATGGGCGAGAACTGCTTGGTGTTGATCGGGCCCTTGCCGTCGATTGGCTGGCCGAGCGCGTTGACCACGCGTCCGAGCATCTCTTCGCCGACCGGCACCGAGATGATGCGACCCGTGCGCTTGACGGTGTCGCCTTCCTTGATGTTCGTGTAGTCGCCGAGGAGCACCGCGCCGACGCTCTCCTCTTCCAGGTTCAGCGCGATGCCGAACACCCCGTGCGGGAACTCGAGCATCTCGCCCGCCATGGCGTTCTCGACACCGTGCAACCGGGCGATGCCGTCACCGATCGAAATGATGCTGCCGACCTCGGCCACGTCGACGTCGACCGCGTAGCTGCCAATCTGGTCGCGGATGATTTTGGAGATCTCTTCGGCTTTGATGTCCATTGATTCGCTCTGTTAAATGCTGGCGTCCAGGCGCTGACGGATACGCTGCAGGTGGCTGGTGACGCTGGCGTCGAATACGGTGCTGCCGACGCGTGCGACCATGCCGCCGATGATCGAGGGATCGATCTTCGTGGTGATGTCGACGGTGCGGCCGGTCGCGGTGGCGAGGCTGTCCTGGATCGCCTTGACGCGCTCCGCCGGGAGCGGCTCCGCCGTGGTCACCTCGGCGCGGACGACATTCCTGATGTCGAGGAGACGCTGGCTGTAGGTCTGGGCGACGTCTGAGACGAGCACGAGGCGATCGCGCTCGGCGAGGAGGAGCAGCGTGCGCGCGACGACCGGCAGCACCTCGGCTCTGGCAAGCAGCGCGTCGACGGCGGCCTTCTTGCGCGGCACAGGCACCGCTGGATTGAGCAGCGCCTTCCGCAGGTCGTCGTTCTGCTGGAACAGCTCCGCGATCGCGGAGAGTTGCGAGTCGATCAGCGAGAGGTCGGCCTGCTCCTTGAGCGCAACGTCAAGCAGCGCGCGGGCATAGCGGGTGGCAGCGGTTCGGTTTGTCACGGTTTTCCAGGAGCGCGTTGGAGCTTGCGCCAAGTTTCACAAGCGCGGAACACGTGTTTATACCACGTACACGCCCGAGAAGCTACCAGCTTGGCGCCGCGCCTACTCCTGGCCGGTCAACTCCTCGAACAACCGGATCAGTTCGTCTTCCGATCCGAAGTCGATCTCTATCCGCCCCTTCACACCCTGTCGGACGATCCTGACCCTTGTACCGAAGCGAAGGCGAAGGCGTTCCTCTGCAGCGCGTGTGTGGACATCAACCTTCGCAGGTGCGGCGTCGCCTTTTGTCTGTGCCCTGTTCTCCTCGGAGGCCTTCCGGACCATCGACTCGGTCTCGCGCACCGACAGGTTCCTTGCGACCACCTCTCGTGCGATCCTCCGCTGTTCGCTCTCCAGGGCCAGCGACAACAGCGCTCGGGCATGTCCCATCGACAACGTGCCGCTGGCGACGTCGGCACGAACCTCAGTGGGGAGCTTCAGCAGCCTGAGGAAATTGGCCACGGTCGCCCGGTCTTTCCCCACGGCGCCTGCAATCTGTTCCTGCGTCAGTCCAAACTCGTCGGCAAGACGACGATAGGCCAGCGCTTCGTCGATGGGATTGAGATTCTCGCGCTGGATGTTCTCGATGAGCGCCATCTCGAGCACGGACTGCTCGTTGCCAGTCGACACCTCGCGCACGACAACCGGCACTCGGGTGAGTCCAGCAAGCTGGGCGGCTCTCCAGCGGCGTTCACCGGCGATGATCTGGAAGCGGTCTCCGGTCTTCCGCACAACGATCGGTTGGATGACACCGTTGGATCGGATGGACTGCGCAAGCTCAGCCAGCCGCGCATCGTCGAAGTGCCCTCGAGGCTGAAGTGTATTCGGGGCGAGCCGGTCGATGTCCAGTTCGGTCGGTGACGAACGCACCGGGTCCGGTGCGTCAGGGATCAGGGCACTGAGACCCTTTCCAAGTGCTGGTCGCTTTTCCATTGCTTAGTTCACTTCCATCCAAACGCGAAGACGCGGGCATGACAACCGAACGGTTGGGCGTCTGACACCTCAGGATCCAGCCGCTGTCGCCGCGCTGGTGCGGTCGAGAACTTCTCGCGCCAATGCCACGTACGCTTCCGAGCCTCTCGACTTCGGGTCGTATTCGATGACGGGCAAGCCGTGGCTTGGCGCTTCGCCAAGACGCACGTTCCTGGGAATCGTCGTGCGATACACCTTCTCCCGGAAGAAGGCACGTACCTCCCCGGCGACCTGCTGTCCGAGATTGGTGCGCTCATCGAACATGGTGAAGAGCACCCCCTCGATGTCCAGAGCTGGGTTCAGGGCTCCCCGAACCCGCTTGATCGTGCCCCACAAGTCAGCGAGCCCCTCGAGTGCATAGTATTCACAGTGGAGCGGGATCAGGACCGCGTCGGCAGCCACCAGGGCGTTCAACGTGAGCAGGCCGAGCGACGGCGGGGAGTCGATGAAGACGTAGTCGAATTCGTCGCGAACGGATTGCAGCAGCAGGCGCAGTCGCTCCTCTCGGCGAGCAAGCGGCACCATTTCAATCTCAGCACCCGTGAGGTTGCGATCGGCCGGGATCGCCGCGAGTCGAGCCGTGCGCGTCTGAAGAATGAAGGGCCGTGCATCGGTGACCGGCTCTATTTGGGTCAGAGCGTCGTATACCGTTCCCGCCGGTGCCGACTGCCCTTTAAGGCCGACACCGCTCGTCAGGTTCCCTTGCGGATCCACATCGACGACGAGAACGCGTTGCCCGGCCACGGCAAGCGAGGCCGCGAGGTTGAGGGCCGTGGTGGTCTTTCCGACGCCACCCTTCTGGTTGGCAACTGCAACAACTCGACTCATTTTGGGGCTATCGCCTATCGACTCGCGCTACTGTGGGACACAAGAATACGGAAGGTAGCCGTCCAGGGTCAAACGCTCGGGCTCACCCGGTAGGTCTCCCCATTGGATCGTTCCCAACGAGTGTCATGGATTCGACCAGTGTTCCACGTGGAACATTCTTTCGAATCTGATCACTCGGGAGCCATCCGGTAGCGGCGCATCGGCACCCGCGACGAACTCCGCACCCGACACTGAACAACCAAACCCCAACAGCACTCCGTGAGCTCGAAGCAGCTTCGCTGCAATTCGAGAAAACGTCGCGTCTGGCCGTACCGCGCGCACAGTCACGAGATCGACCGCACCGTTCGTGGCCAGATCCTCGAACCGTTTGTTGAGCACGTGGGTACGTGGGAGCCCAAGCACCCGAACCGCCTCGCTCAGGAATGCGCACTTCCTGCCGCGCGCCTCCACCATGGCGAGGTCGCCGCCTGGGTGGAAGATCCGTAGCGGAACAGCCGGAGATCCCCCACCTGAGCCGAGGTCATACCAGGTCTCCACCTGTTCAGGCCATAGCGGAGAGGCACACAGTGGCTCGACCACGAGCTTGTCCAGCACTGCAACGGGAACTGGTTCGACCAAGGACAGGGCCGTGAGGTTTACCTTGGTGTTCCACTTCTGAAGCAACTCGACGTAGGACGTCAGCCCTGCAAGCTGGGGCTCCGAAAACGAAATCCCGAACAACGTCAGCCGATCGGCAATCCTCGCAGCCAGCGCTGTCACTCTCTGACTCCACCTGAGCCGCGCCGACGCATGAATGACGCAACCACGGCCACGGCGGCCGGCGTCATGCCAGGAATCCGAAGGGCCTGGCCAAGTGTTGCCGGCCTCACCTGGGTCAGCCGTTGCACAGCCTCCGTCGTCAACCCTGGAATGCCCTCGAAAGCGAAATCGGTCGGGATCAGGCGACGCTCGTCCTTTCGCGCCCTCGCAACGTCGGCTTCCTGCCTGCGGATGTAGCCCTCGCATTTCACGGATGTTTCCAGCGTCTGAAGGTCTACATCAGGACGCCGTGGGTCGGATTGAAGCGACACCCCCGCCGACATCACGTCGCTGATCGACACTTCTGGCTGCTTGAGCCACTGCTCGGCAGATACCCTCAAACCACCGGTCGTCCTGATGATCGAAGACCGGAGGCTGGACTGATTCGAAGTCAGGCGCGATTGGCGCGCCCGAAAGACATGCCAGCGATGATCATCGACAAGGCCCGCCAGTCTTCCGACCTCGGTGAGCCTGAGGTCCGCATTATCAATCCGTAGCAGCAATCGGTATTCGGCCCTCGATGTGAACATACGGTAGGGTTCGAGACACCCCTTCGTAATCAGGTCATCGATGAGAATGCCTATGTACGACACGTCTCTGCCCAAGGTGAAGCCTGGCCGGCCGAGGCACAAGAGCCCGGCATTGGCGCCGGCCACAAGTCCCTGAGCCGCTGCCTCTTCATAACCGGACGTGCCGTTAATCTGACCCGCCAAGAATAGGCCTCGGACCCGCTTGGTTTCCAAGGTCGCGCGAAGTTCGGTTGGCTGGATGAAGTCGTACTCGACGGCATAGCCTGGCCGCAACATCTCGGCCGTCTCAAGGCCTGGCAATGACTGCACGAGCCGCCGCTGGACCTCGACGGGCAGACTCATCGAGAAACCGTTGACGTAAATCTCTGGTGAGTCGACGCCCTCGGGCTCCAGATATATCTGATGACGGTCCCTCGCTGGAAACCTGACAACCTTGTCTTCCAACGACGGGCAGTAGCGAGGTCCCACACCGCTGATCTGACCGTTGAAGAGTGGCGAGAGCGTGATGTTTTCGCGAACGAGCCTGTGAGTCTCCTCTGTCGTGTGCACCAGATAACAGGCGACCTGGTGTCGACTAATCCTGGACGACAGGAATGAGAACGGGACAGGCTCTCTGTCCCCTGGCTCGAGACCAAAGCGGCCAGCGGCCACATTGGACCCGAAATCGATGCTGGCTTTGGAAAGCCGGGGAGGAGTGCCGGTCTTCAGGCGTCCCCACTCGAAACCGCGGCTCTTGAGCGACACCGCCAGTTCGATCGTTGGTGGTTCGCCAGTCCGACCGGCCGGTCGGCGTTCGGGTCCGACGTGAATCAGGCCGTTCAGGAAAGTCCCGGTCGTGATGACGAGAGCTCGGCACTCGAAGGATCGCCCGTCTTCTAGTTCCAGACCAGAGACAACATCACTGAAGCTCGTCCGGATCCGGGCAGCTCGGCCCTGGATCCAGTGAATGCGAGGATGGCGATCCAGCGCAGACCGGATCCACGCACCGTATGCCTTCTTGTCCGCCTGCGCGCGTGGAGACCAGACGGCCGGTCCTCGACTGCGGTTGAGCAACTTGAACTGGATACCGGTCGCGTCGATGGCGCAGCCCATGAGGCCACCAAGCGCATCGATTTCCCTGACGAGATGGCCCTTCGCCGTTCCACCCACGGCCGGATTGCACGGCATGTGAGCCACAGTGCTCAGGTCACTCGTGCACACGCCGACCTCGAGCCCTATGTTCGCGGCAGCCCAGGCAGCCTCGCAGCCGGCATGTCCCGAACCCACAACGATGACGTCAAATCCTTTCTGCACTTCTATTTACCTATGCAGAACCTCGAGAAGATCTCCGTAAGCACATCGTCCGCCGTGCGACGCCCAGCCACCTCCTCGAGCAGTCCACGGGCCTCCTGGAGATCGACGAGCAGCAAGTCCTCCCACGCGGCCGCCCCCACACGACGGACCTCGGCCAAGGCACTCTCGAGAAGTCCCCCGGCCTTCCGCAGCAGCACCTCATGTCGAAGATTACAAAGGGAGACTGTGTCTTTTGGTTTATCTTCGCCAAACAAGAGAGCCTGAGACACTCTTTGGTTGAGTTCCGCCAATCCCTCCCCTGTCTCAGCCGACACTCTCAGCGCGCCGGCACGCTCCCGGTACCGCGGGAGATCGCACTTGTTCGCTATCAGGATGGTGCGAGCGTCAATGTTGATATCCGCAGGCAGTGGCGCAGATCCGTCGATCACCATCAACACAACGTCTGCGTCGTTCCCAGCACTGCGGGCCCGAGCAATGCCCTCGTGCTCGACGTCGTCGTCAGCCTCGCGAAGGCCGGCCGTGTCGACGAGGGTAATCGGTATACCGGACATCTCGACCGTCTCGGTGATCAAGTCGCGGGTCGTCCCAGCCGTCGGACTCACAATCGCGCGATTCGCGCCCACAAGCGCGTTGAAGAGACGCGACTTCCCGGCGTTTGGCGGTCCCAGAATCGCCACGCGAGCACCTGACCGGATCAGACGGCCCGTACGGGAGCCACTCACCAGGCAGGAGATACGCCGGCACAGATCCGCGAGCGTCCGCTCAACATCGTCTGCTGTCGCAAAGTGATATCCCTCGTCTGGAAAGTCGATGGACGCTTCGAGCTTGGCAATCAACCCGAAGAGGTCCGCGTGCAGCTCCGTGATGGTGGTGCTCAATCCTCCGTTCAGCAGGTCGAATGCGGTCCTTGCCTGAAGCGGGGTCACCGCGTCGACCAGGTCGGCCACCGCTTCGGCCTGGGGCAGGTCGATCTTGCCGTTGATGAAGGCCCGGAGCGTGAACTCTCCCGGGCGAGCCAGCCGCGCTCCCTTGGAAATCGCGGCGCGCACAATCGACTCCAATACGACGTTCGACCCGTGTGCGCTGATCTCGACGACGTCGTCGCCGGTGTAGGAGGCCGGGGCCGCGAAGAGAACCGCGACGACCTGATCGCTCACGCCCTCGCCAGCAAAGCGCGCGAGGGTGACGACGCGTGGGGGCAATGGTTCACGCCTCGAGAGAATCTGCGCAGCGATCGACTGAGAGTCGGGACCGCTCAGACGGACTATGCCGATGGCTCCGCGCCCGGCGGGGGTGGCGATCGCCACGATCGTGTCGGCTGTTGAGAACATCTGCCGCGCACCTAGGGGGATCGGACGATCGTGACAGGACCTGAGGGACCCGGCGCCGCCGGGCCCGCGCAGGCAAGAGGCAGTCTATCGTCGGGCCGAAATGGTCACCGTCTTCGTGAACGCGTCACCACTGCTCTCAGTCGACACGCCTGGCACCTCGGCCGCAGCCATGTGCACCAGTCGCCGCTCGTATGGGTTCAGCGGCCCCAACTGCTGGTCGACTCCAGTGTCCTTCGCCTTGTTCGCGAGGAAGCGGGCCATCTGTTTGAGTTCCATGTCCTTGCCGCGCCGATAGCCAAGGGCATCGATGAAGACGCGGCGCTCGTCGCGGCAGAAAGCCATGTCAACCACATGCTGAAGCGCCTTGAGCGCCTCGCCACGGTGCCTGACGAGAATCTCGGCCTCCTCGCCGGTCATGTTGAGACGCGCGCCCTCTTCAGAGTCCTCGATCTCGATGGGAGAGGAGACACCAAGTGCCTCATTGAGGCGATTGAGAAAGTCAACAATCGAACCGGTCGAGTCGGACATGTCAGTTCTCGCGAGCCGCGTCTGTTTTTCCCTCGCCCACTTTCTTCACGCGCCGTTCTGCCGCCGGGCGCAGCACGTGGACCCTGGGGGGATGAATGTAGTTCGTGAGCTGCATCTGCGCAATGCGCCAGACGTTACCCACGAGCCAGTAGATGAGGGCGCCGGCGGGAGTCGTGACGAAGACGAAGATCAGCACGACCGGCATGATCATCATCATGCGCTGCTGCGCCGGGTCGACACCGGCCTGCGGCGTGAGCCACTGCTGCAGAATCTGCGACGCACCGACGAGGACGGGCATGACGTAGTACGGGTCCGGCAGGGACAGGTCGTGGATCCATCCCACAAACGGGGCTCCACGCAGCTCAATCGCCGTCGTCAGCAGCGCGTAGAACGCCAGGAAGACCGGAAGCGTCAACAGGATCGGGATGCAGCCGCTGGCTGGATTGACGCCGTTCTCGCGGTAGAGCGCCATCAACTCCTGGTTCATCTTCTGCTTGGCAGGATCGGTCGCTTTCAGCTTCGCATAGCGTTCCTGGATGGCCTTCGCCTCAGGCTGGATCTCCTGCATCTTCCGCATCGACACCACGCTCTTGTGGTTCAACGGGAACAGCACCACGTTGATGAGCACCGTCAGGATGAAAATGGCCCACCCGTAGTTACCGACGTACCCGTGGATCCAGTTCAGCGAATTCAACAGTGGCACGACGATGATCGAGAACATGCCGAAGTTGATCGCTTTCGTGAGATTCGGGTCGATCTCCTTCAGGGTCTGCAGTTCCTTGGGACCGGCAAAGAACGTCACTGGCTCGCCGGAACGGACCGGATGGATCGAGAAGGCCATCAACTCACGCGCCGGCTCGCTCGACCCCGACGGCGCCGCGATCTGCAGCGGTTCGTAGACCACCTTTGCCTTGCCGGGCTTGTAGGCGAAGGCCGCGAAATAGTGGTCGTCGATGCCCGCGTAGTCGAACTCGAGGTCGTAGGTCGGGGTTTCGCGAATCTTCGAGGCCGAGACCCTGTTGACGCCGCCTGCCGATGAATACAGCGCCTCGGGCTTGACCGCATAGCGACCAGTCTGGGAGTCCGTATCACCGAGTCCTGGCCCCCACTGAATCGTCGGGTTCACGGCCTCACCATTCACGGTCACCGCCACCTTGACGTCAACCGTGTACGAGGAGGGATTGACCTGAAAGGCCTTGTTCGCGGCAATGCCCGAATCAGTTCGGTACTCGAAAGCGACCTGGTTCTCGCCAGCCTGGACCGAGTACAACCCACCATTCAGCGCGGTACTGACCGCCGCATCCGGCACGCTCAACGAGAACGGCAGTGGCTGGTTGCGCAGCGACTGGTCGACCAGTTCGAGCGGGTTGCCATTCCGGTCTCGATACTCCTTCAGCTTCCAGCTCTTGAGCCGGCCTCCACGATTGGTGAACACGGCCACGACATGCGGTGTGTCGATGACCACGTCGCGTTCGACCTGCTCGCCGACGAGCGCACCCGGTAGTGCAGCGCTCGTCTCGGGCGCCCCAGTCTGGCCGGAACCGGACGGAGCCGGCGAGGCAGCATCCGCTGCCGGCGCCTGTGCCACCTTCTTCGGGGGCGCTGGCGCGAAGAAGGTCTGGTATGTGAAATACACCAGAAAGGACAGGAAGAGGGCGAGGAAAACGCGGCGTTCCAATTCAGTTCCTTGGGGGCACCGGATCGCAGCCACCGGCGCAGAGAGGGTGACACCTGGACAGGCGCTTGAGCGCGAGCCAGGAGCCGTAGGGCACGCCGTACATGCGGATCGCCTCTGCCGCATAGTCGGAGCAGGACGGCAGGAATCGGCAGGAGCCCGTGAACAGGGGCGAGATCACCAGCTTGTAGCCGCGAAGCAGTACCAGCGCGACCCTGACTGCAGGGCTGAGCGCGTGGGGCGCCGGCGGACCAGCGTCAGCGCCCTTTGCGGGCGCTGCGTTCAAGACTGTTGCGGAATTCACTTTCAAGAGCGACCAGGCTGGCATCGAGCAGTTCCCGCCTTGGCACGATCACGACGTCGCAGCCCTTGGCGGGTTTGTTGCGCCGGAACACCTCACGAACGAGGCGTTTTGCCCTGTTTCTGACAACCGCGCCACCCAACTTGCGCGTGGCAGCAATTCCCAAGCGGCCAACCTCCAGGCCGTTGGGCAACCGAAAGAGCGTGAACGTCTTGGTGTGGACCTTTACGCCGCGGTCGTACACTTTCTGGTAGTCGGACCGCCGCTTGATGCGCTCACTCGTACGAAAACGGGCCATGCTCTGGCTCTGCCGCGTCGCGCCGTCTGCAGCGCGACAGGGTGCGACCCTACTCGCTGCTAACCGTCAGGCGCTTGCGGCCCTTGGCCCGGCGCCGCTTGAGCACGATACGGCCGTTCTTCGTGGCCATTCGAACCCGGAACCCATGCGCCTTGCGACGACGGCGCGTATTCGGCTGGAACGTGCGCTTACCCTTCATGACCTCTCCGGGGGCCCGTGTGAACCCTGTCGACCTGCCAGGAGCGCCCGGATGGCGCCACCACTTCGGTCGCTGTAACTGAAACGAACTGCCAATGTTAGCGAAGGGTTTCCGAGAGTGTCAATGGACGACCGACTGTGTTACAGTCGGCTGCCTCGCTCCACTTCCTGGACGTTTGCCTTTCACCACCCGCCAGCATGCGCCTTTGGTCTCTTCCCAAAGATTTCCACACCTGTGGAAAAAACTGTGGAAAATCGGGGGGATCTGCGGTCCTCTTCAGCTTTTGGCCTGATTTTGGCGGGTTCACGCAGGGGCGAAACTCGAAAACCCTCGTCAACAGGGCTCTGTCAACCCCTGCCGTTGAATGAACCCGGGAAAACCTTGGGCCTTCACGGGGCGAAAGCCGTCTTTCTCTCGATTTCCTTGAAGAAATGAACCTCTGGGAACAGGTCCTCGCCCGGATCGAGACGAAGGTCAACCGGCACAGCTTCTATACGTGGTTCAAACCGACGGGCTTCGTCAAGGAAGACGGTGCCGCGATGACCGTGCGGGTTCCGAACAGCCTATTCAAGGACTGGCTGACCAAGCACTATTCCGGAGTCATCGCGGAGGCGCTCGCCGAGGTCAAGAAGTCCCACCTCACGGTCATCTTCGTGGCGGATGCAGCGGCTGACCAGACCTCCATCCCCTTGGGTCCGGATGAGGCCGCCGCCCTTCAGGTCGCTGGTTCCCCTGTCCCACCGATCACGAATGCGGGTCTCAACCCTCGCTACACCTTCGACACCTTCATCGTCGGGTCGTCGAACCAGTTTGCGCACGCCGCAAGCCGGGCAGTTGCCGAGGCACCGTCCCGGTCCTATAACCCGCTGTTCATTTACGGCGGGGTCGGTCTCGGCAAGACCCACCTCATGCATGCGGTCGGGCACTACGTCCTGCAACACGACCGGAACCTGAAGTTGACCTACATCTCGTCCGAACGGTTCATGAACGAGATGATCAATGCGGTCCGCTACGACCGTGTCATCGACTTCCGGGAACGCTACCGCTCGGTTGACGTGCTTCTGGTCGACGACATCCAGTTTCTGGCAGGCAAAGAGGGAACTCAGACCGAGTTCTTCCACACCTTCAACGCGCTCTACGACTCGCAGAAACAGATCGTCCTGAGCAGTGATTGCCCACCTCACGAGATTCCGGCTCTCGAGGAACGCCTCCGGTCGCGTTTCGAATGGGGCCTGATTGCCGACATCCAGTCGCCGGACCTCGAAACCAAGGTGGCCATCCTCAAGAAGAAGGCCGAAGCCGAGGCGGTCCCCCTCCCGGACGACGTCGCGATCTACATTGCGGGTCGCATCAAGTCCAACATCCGCGAACTCGAAGGTTCACTCATCCGGCTCGTGGCGTACGCCTCACTGACTGGACAGGAACTCTCGCTGCCCCTGGCCCAGGACGTACTCCGGAATATCCTCGACCACGAGGAGAAGGCCGTTACCATCGAAATCATCCAGAAGCATGTGGCGGACTACTACCACCTGAAGTTGGGCGATCTCAAGTCGAAGAACAACTCGAAGTCCGTCGCAGCCCCGCGCCAAATCGCGATGTACCTCTGCAAGTCGCTGACGCACGCGTCTCTCCCGGAAATCGGCAGGAGCTTCGGCGGCAAGCATCACTCGACGGTCATCCACTCAATCCGCAAGGTCGAGGAACTCCGGAAGAAGGACAACGATTTCAACAACCTGATCACCGGGTTTCTGGAGACATTCAGGTAGGTTTCCCGCTTTTCCACAGCACGCGTCCACAGCCCCTGCGGATAACCTGTGGGCGGATTGCCAGGGTGCACGACGACCGGAAAACCGGTCGTAAAAGCCCACGTTTTATCCACAACTTAAGTTGTTTATCTGTAAGGCTTAATCGGCCGTCCACAGTTTTCAACACGCCTTCCTTTCCTATATAATTCTTCCTTCCAGATCTTCCCTCTTCATAGGGATTCGCGCGCCCCTGGGCCCACGAGCTTTTCGAGGACAGCACAGCCATGGAACTCGTCGTCCGCAAGAACGACCTCCTGCGAGAACTGCAGCTTTTCCAGGGAATCGTCGAACGCAAGAACACCATTCCCATCCTGGCCAACGTCCTGATGGAAGCCACGGGGACGGAACTCAGACTGCTGGCGACTGATCTGGAGGTCGGACTGCGGAGTCGGTGCGACGCCACTGTCACGAAGCCAGGCGCCCTGACGCTCCCGGCGAAGAAGCTGTACGAGATCGTCAAGTCTCTCCCCGACACCGATGTGCGCATTGCCGAGGACAAGACCGGTGTGAAGGTGGCTGCGGAGCGCTTCGACTCGCGCATGCAGACCCTTCCGAAGGACGACTTCCCAACACTACCCGCTGGCGGCGCCACTCCGACGGCTTCCCTTCCCGCCGCACCGCTCAAGGAAATGGTCGCCAAGACACAGTTCGCGATCACGGGGGAGGACACCCGCTACTTCCTCAACGGCGCGCAGTTCGTCCTGAAGGACGGCGCGATGAGCCTGGTTGCGACAGATGGCCATCGCCTTGCGCTGGTCACGGTCAAGCTCGAGCCGGGCACCACGCCGCCCGGAGAGATCAAGGCTATCCTCCCGAAGAAGACGCTCGGCGAGCTCGGTCGACTCCTGGCCGAAGGGGACGGTGCCGTCGCATACGAGCGCGGTGAGAACCATCTGTTCTTCGACGTAGCTGGCCGACGACTCATCTCGCGCATGATCGACGGCCAGTTCCCTGCCTATGAGCGGGTCATCCCGAAAGGGAACGACAAACACATCGAGTTCGAGCGGGAGCGGCTCACCAGCGCCATCAAGCGCGTGCAGATTCTCTCCAACGAACGTTCGCGAGCCGTGAAATTGATTGTCGACAAGGGCAAGGTCGAGATCACGTCCAGCAGCCCGGAACTGGGTGAGGCCCACGAGACCCTTCCCGTCGACTACAGCGGGCCGTCCCTGCAGATCTGCTTCAACGCCCAGTATGTGCTCGATTTCCTTGGTGTCGTCTCGACCGATGTGGTGGCCCTTGAACTGAAGGACGAAGTGAGCCAGGCCGTGATGGCGCCGGTCGGGGCCGAAGGGTACGACTACATCTACGTCATCATGCCGATGCGAGTCTGATGGAACGCACCGAACCGCAGAACGAAACCAACGAACAGGCGCCGACAGCCCCACAGGCTCTTCCTGACCCTGCACAGGATGCGGCTCCTCCCCAGGAGGCGACCGACTACTCCGCTGACAGCATCAAGGTACTCGAGGGGCTCGAGGCTGTCCGCAAGCGGCCAGCCATGTACATCGGTTCGACAGGACCGGCAGGCCTTCACCACCTCGTGTACGAGATCGTCGACAACTCGATCGACGAGGCCCTCGCCGGGTATTGCAACGAAGTCAATGTCACCATCCACATCGATGGTTCCGTCACCGTAGTGGACAACGGCCGCGGCATCCCGGTCGACCGCCACGAGAGCGGCAAGTCTGCCGCCGAAGTGGTCCTCACGGTCCTCCACGCCGGTGGCAAGTTCGAGAACAGCGCCTACAAGGTTTCTGGCGGCCTCCACGGCGTCGGCGTCTCGGTGGTCAACGCCCTGTCCGAGACGCTGGACCTCGAGATCTGGCGCAACAGTCAGGTCTACCAGCAGAGCTACCACCGCGGAACCCCGGCGGCCGATCTCGAGATCACCGGCACCACTCGGCGTCGGGGTACCAAGGTCACCTTCCTGCCCGACGCCC
>WBZO01002097.1_pt1 | contig 27458 bp, 25 predicted proteins | sample 5204261 | NCBI WGS metagenome assembly WBZO01 (sample SAMN12412400, study PRJNA552823) | activated sludge metagenome | isolation source: activated sludge from anammox sidestream of wastewater treatment plant... | place: USA: North Carolina | collected 2017-09
GGGCACCGCCTCTTTTCAGCTAACCGTCCAGGGCTTGACCAAAGCGGCGCTGATGGGAAACGTTCTCGCCTTACCCGGTTTTATCCCCTACCAGTTGGCGCTTCCCTTTGCCTACCCTGATACGACTTTTTGAGACTTTTGTTAATGTTCGATGGATACGAGTTTATGAGACTCAACACAGCCTTGAATACTCCGTAAACTAAATAGACGAATGTTTTGACAAAATCTGCCAAATGGCTGAAAATGGCAGGATGAAAAAACAACATGTACAACTCACACAAACGGACCGAGACTATCTCGAAACCTTGATTAGCAAGGGTAAATTGAAAGCCAAGTCCTATCGCCGTGCGCTTGGCCTATTGGAGCTGGATCGCGGAAAAACTTACACAGCGGTGGCGGAGACCTTGGGTGTTGCACTTCCTACACTTTCTCGTTGGGCCGGCCAATACCGGGAAAAGGGCCTGAAGATGCTGGAGGATCAGCCTCGTCCAGGCAGACCGATCAAAATCAGCGGCGAGCAACGGGCCAAAATCACAGCATTAGCTTGCAACGAACCACCAGAAGGCTATGCACGTTGGCATTTGCGGCTTTTGGCGAATAAGGCCGTCGAATTGGGCTACTGTGAAGCGATTTCGCACACGGAGGTGGCCAGTATTCTCAAAAAAACGAACTGAAACCCCATCTCAAACGAACCTGGTGTATTGGGAAATTGGATAGTCGTTTTTTGGCGCGGATGGAGTTGATTTTAGCGCTCTACGCTTTGCCCTATGATCCAGCCTATCCAGTGGTGTGCTACGATGAACGTCCCTGCTTTCTCATCGGCGACCGGATCGAACCGGTTGCAATGCAAACAGGACAGGTGCGCAAAGAACACTACGCTTACGAGAAGCATGGTTCGTGTGCTTTGCTGGCAGCGATCGAGCCGCTAACCGGCCATCGGTTGGCGCAAGTTCATTCGCAACGCACCAAAAAAGAATACACCTTGTTTTGTCAGGCTTTGGCAGCCGAGTATCCGGACGCCATCAAAATCCGGCTGGTGCAAGACAACCTCAACACCCATGACGTCAGCGCCTTTTATGAGAACCTGCCAGCCGATGAGGCCCAGGCTTTAGCAGAGCGGTTTGAGTTCTACTTCACACCCAAGTCCGCCAGTTGGCTCAATATGATCGAGATCGAATTCTCGGCACTGACACGGTTGTGTTTTGATCGCCGAATACCAAGCCAAGAGTTACTTGAACGGGAAGTTCTTGCCCTGGTGGCTCAACGCAAAGCGGAAAAAATAAAGATCACCTGGCAATTCTCTGTGCAAGCTGCCCGGTCCAAGCTCAATTCGCACTATGTTAAGGTTCAGTCAGACAACGAGAAATTCAAGGAAATTTAGTTTACGATGTATTGAATGTGAACCAGTAAATACTGATGCACATGCAAGTAAATGTAAAGAAGCACAATGTTTTCCCAAAAAATTCTGCAATGCCTTGACATTCCGCGGTGTCTGTACTAGAATTATTAAGAATCAATTAGAAGATCTTCGATTATGAGAGTAAATTTAGGAGGGGCTATGAGCAAAGTCTTACGAAAATTCCCCCTTCTGCGTTTAGGTGTTCTGATTGTTTTAGCGTCAATTTTGTCTGTTGCCGGCTTCCAACAAGTTAGTGCGTTGAGATATGATGAATTAGGTTGGGGGGACAGTCCATTAGTTCCTAAACCACCTCAAGTTGATAATCGATATATACCTATTACCATTGAAGGCCTCACGGCTGTAAAGCCATTGAAGATATCGAAATATATTGATCTAACGCAAGGACTTAAACTCACCGACGAACAAATTGTTGTTTTTATAGTCCAAAGGTCTGATGGTACCTTTGAGCAATACCTTTTTCCAGCGAATTTTCAAGGCGACGTAAAAACGAGCATGAATTTATTGGATAAAGACAAGATTATTTACAGCAACCCATTAAAGCGCACACCATCCACACCAGTTCCTTTGGGCCCGATAGTTCCCACACCTAACCAAGAAAGTTTAAGCCCGGAAGTCCAGATTCCTTATCCTGCTCCCTTGGATTCTGAAAACGCTCAAGAGCAATCTCAATCCCCTAATCCTTATCCTTAATTTTGCTTGGATGACAACAGGAGGACAGTTATGAGGCGCGTCTCTTTTGTAGTTTCTGTTGCAATAGTCTTATTCTTCATTGGTGCAGGAGTAACAATAGCATATGCTGGGAATACATTTGTCTTTGGGGAGTTGCGATACGATCTCCCAGAAATATATAACGCTGGTGATTATAGTGACTATTTGATGGCAACTGAATTGCCGAGCACAGGGGATACTCGTGATTTCACTACAGCATGGTTAGGTGTGTTTCTTCATGAATATACACCGGGAGTTCCGTGGAGCGGAAAATTTGCGCAGGTAGGCCTTGAAACTACCCGATACGGGGTTAGGTGGTTTGTTTACGCTGAAGCAAATGTGGTGTGCAATCGTGGTGTCCAATATAACGCAAATACGTGTTATGGACTCTACGATGACTTGGTATCTATTGACAACTGGACCAGGATGAGACTGTCAAGGGTCGGGAACAATTGGTATGCTGTTGTTTATGATATTTATGGAACCTCGTATACGGTTGCGGAAATACAATATCAGAGCACTCGTATTTTCTTAGCTCGTTCTGATACTGAAGAAGGCTTTTACGAGTCTACCGATCCATATATAACAGCAAAGTTTTACCACTATCGTCCCCAATTTTTAAATTTAAGTCAAAGTATATGGATGGACTGGGCTAAAAGCGATGGGACAGGGGCGAGTTATTTGCGTGCTTATTCTCCTGATCCTTGCCCAGCCCATTACGGAGCTACCCCTAATCTTCAAGGGGATGAAAGATTTTGGTTTGCAGGAACTGGCGGACAGATTTGCAACTGGTTGCTTTTTCCTTCTGAACATATTTACCTTCCCCTGATTTCTCGATAGGTAATTTGATGAACATGGTTACTGGAAAAAGATCGAAATTTATGCCGCTAAGGCTTATGACTAAACAAGTCGGGAATTTGGCTCTATTATTGATGGTTTGTGCTCTTGTAACAGGATGCAAATCATCACAAACTCTTTCGTATGATGTGCTTCTTGGTCATGTTCCGCTAGAAACAGAGCCGCTTTCTGAAAAAGCACCAAACATAATTGTTATCACATCCAAAGATGAGATTGTGCCACCTGCCCAGGGAGTGAAGTATCCAACTACGGTATCGGATTTGTTATCAGCTTTGGATTACAATAAATCTGTTGCCGTTTTATTTCTTGTTGGACAGATTCAAAAAGATTCGATAATCAACAAAATCGTTCGAGAAGGTGATAAGGTAACCATCGAACTCAATGACTATTCGATAGGCCCTGGAAATTATGAGGTACAAGGCTTCACGTTACCTTATCAGTTAATTACAATAGAAAAATCAGGAACTTGGGGAAATAATATTCATTTTTTGGTCAGAGCTAATCAAACCGATATCGTAGCTGAGATTGATCATTTTGTTCCATAGGTGAGGTTCTTTTTGTTAGTAAGAATACTTACCTGAAGCAAAGGATTGCAAGCAAAAGAGGAGAGATCGGATTAGATCTCTCCTCATCATGATGTTACATGGGGCACTCCTCTTCCTCGACCGGTTCAATCTCGGGCTGAGATGTCTCGATCTTCGAAGCGAACAGGGTCAGGGAGCCGCGCTCGTTGTACACTTCCCAGGCCAGGCGGCCGGAGAAGGCGGCGCTGTCGCCTTTATTCATGGCAATCAAGGCGCCGGGCAGGCTCTCGTCGCCTTCCTTGGAACCCACATTCCGCACCTTACGAACCGAATAGATAGCAATTTTGAACCGCAGGACCGAGCAGCGTAACCACTTGCTCTTGAGCCGGACGCAAATTCAGGAGCTGACGGAGGATTACTTCCCCGTTTTGCTTCACGAGCAGGATATCTAGACCTTCGAACATCTGGAAAATCCAGCGAATGGTGGGCTTCTGGGTTGGCTTTCGTCGTTGATCCGGCACGGTTGCGTTCATCTCCTTCAGTGCTTGCCGCAGCTTGCGTTCGGCGAGCGAGTAAATCAGCAGGGCAAGGCCCATGATCATCAATAAGGCCATGATCCGTTCGGGTTTTTTCAAGAACAGGCTGTGGGCAAAGAACAAGGGGTCTTTCAGAAAGCGGAACCCTCGCTCGACGGACACGCCCTGATCTTTGTAGTTCTCCAGCAGCGCCCTGGCTGGAAGACGCTCAGTGTCCAAATCGTTCGTGGCGATGATGAACCGTCCTAAGGACCGCTTGGCCTCTTCAATGGCGGTTGTGTTTTCTGTCAGACTGCCCTCCAAGTGGTAACCGACCACTTCTTTTTGATCTCCCGCTGTCGGACGGCCAGGTTTGGGATACTGCATCACCACCGCCGCTTTCGCTGCCGCCTGATGGTACTTCCATTTCTGGTTGAATTTCTCCAGCGACTTTTCGGCATCGGCCTGGCAGTTGAAGCGCTGTCCTACCTGTTTGCGCCATTCTTTCTGGGCTTTTTCCAGTTCTTTGGCCTGGGCCTTCTCCAAGGTTTTCAGTTCCCGGCTCTGGGCTGCCTGGGAGAACACTACTAACCAGCGTTGCTGGATCCCGGCATATTCACAACCCACTTCTTTGCCTGAATATCCTGGCTCCAGTTCCAGCAGCTCTTCTGCCGGCGTTGCTTTCACCAGCTTTTTAGCCTGCGTCAGCGTTTCGGGAACTCGCATTACCCAGAAGATATCTCTCGCTTCTTTCAACGTATCTTCCGTGTATCCGGCGCTGTCCATCACCACATACGCCTGCTCATCGCTGCGCAGTTGTTGACAGTAGGCTTTGATCGTGGCTTTGAAGGTCTTTTTGTCGTTGCTGTTACCGCTCAAGGCTTCCAACCAAACAGGTAGGGCAGACTTGTGGTGCGTGATCAGTTGCAGGACCACCTGTTTCAAGTCGGGACGGTGATCCTTGGAGTAACCGTAGGTGATGCTAATCGCTTCTCGTTCCGGCTCAGCTGCATCGTAAGCCCCGTGCAAATGAAAGCTACTGCTGTCCAAATGCACGAACCGAGAGCGAATGCCGTAGACTTGCAGAGCATGGACGGCGACCTGGTAGAAGACTTCCGTCACTCCAGCGGCATACAGATCGTCCATACAACGTCCCAAGGTGTCATCGTTGAAGTCATCGGCCGTCAAGTCTAGATCGATCAGCAAATCGACTGGCTTATTTTGCAAGTAGTCGGGCATCAAATACAGGGCTCGCCCGACAAAACCCAAGGCATTCAAGATCATCGCCTGGGTGCCTTGGCCGCAACTGACTTTCCGGTTACTGGGTTTCACTTGGGCATCAACCGTTTCCACCAGGGAGATCTCCTGGCAGATCCCGGCGACGATCCCCAAGTGGTCGATCCGTTGGGTTTCGTAGGTGGGTTTAGCGCTCATGCGCCAAGCTTACCTGATATTCCCAAAAAACGCTATCTTAAGGTGCGAAAAGTAGGATAATCGATATTGGATCGTAAAATGCGCCGATCTTCAAAATCGAGAGGCGGGTGAATGAGCAGGCGCAAAAAAGGTTTCACTCAGAAATTCTACTGCTTCAATCTCATGGGGATGGAGAAAGTCAAGCCAGAGTGGGACTGGTATGTATCGCTCATAATACGTGAAAACTGGCAGTGCTATGGCTGTCAGTTGTTTGTCATAAGCCAGAATGGCACTATGAGGCTCATTTTAAGACTGTCCAGATTTTCTTTCTGAACAGCCTTAAGTTTGTAATTTCCGATTGAGTCCCGACAGTAATATAGCGGTATTTTCTCGTAATAATCAGCTAAAACTCGCAGTTTTATGATGATATAATATTATTAACCTATCTGGCAAGTTAAATCTAAAATCTCCAATACAGTTTAACCGGTTTGTAATGGAAAAGGCTCAATTAGTGCGGCTTTACGTTCCCGGAAGGTATCTCCGGAAACTTCGGTATCCACTATTTGTGGAAGAAAAAGCATAAGACTATACATGAAGAAAGAGGCAGAAGAATGAAGAAAATAGTATTTAATTTTGTAGTAGCTTTCACATTGTTATCTGGGGCTGCTTGTGCAGGAACAAAAAGCGCTCCAACTGTTCCCACCAGTGCACCTGTTGAGGTCAGTACAACTGCTCCCCAAGAACCTGCTAATAGTAAGGGGAATGTGCTGGAAATCATGAGCTGGTGGACGGGTGGTGGCGAAGCTGAAGCCTTGGATGCATTAATTACCGGGTTCGAAGCCGAGAACCCAGGTGTGACAATCGAGAATGCAGCCATTGCAGGTGGCGGCGGGACAAATGCTCAAGCTGTGCTTGCTACCCGGATGGAAGGTGGGGATCCTCCATCTCTATTCCAAGCCAATGGCGGTTTTGACTCAACCCAGTGGGCCATGGCAGGAAAGATCCAGCCAGTAGACGACATCATTCAAAAATACAATTTGGCCGATGTTTTTCCAAAAGATATTCTTGCAATGAACACTTATAACGGCCATGTATATGGGCTTCCCGTCAATATTGGTCGCAACAATCTGATGTGGTACAACAAACAGTTGTTAGAAAAGAACAATTTGGCTGTACCTACTACTTGGGATGAGTTCTTTACTGTTGCTGAAAGCTTAAAAGATGCTGGGATCACCCCGTTAGCATTGGGTGACAAAAACCCAACATGGGCTACATTGGTGTTTGAAAATATTCTGTTGGACAAGCTGGGTGTGGATGATTACGAGCTGTTTTGGCGAAGAAAAGTCAGCGCTAGCGATCCCCGTGTGCGCGAAGCTGCAGAATTATTTTCTCGGGTGCTAGATTATGTGAATGAGAACCACAACGCCATGGATTGGCAGGAAGCTGCACAGATGCTGGTAGATGGAAAAGCTGCCATGTTGATGATGGGCGATTGGGCTGCTGGTTTCTTTGTTAGTGTTGGTATGAAGCCTAATGTTGACTTCGGCTGGATTGGCTCACCGGGGACATCAAATGTATTCCGGGCCGAATACGACGCTTTCCTAATACCGGTTGACGCAAAAAACACGGACCTGGCAAAAGCCTTTATCGCCTACACAACAACACCCGACGCGCAGATAGCCTTCAATCAGCATAAAGGTTCTATCCCCGCCCGAATTGGCATTGATCCTAGCAAGTTCAATGAATACACTCAAAGTGCGATGAAAGACTTTGCTACATTACGCGTTACTGGTGCCTTGATGGGTAAATCTGTTGCACCAGCAGGTTACCTGAAGAAATTCAACGAAGCTATCACCATGTTTGTTACCCAGCGCGACGTCGATCAGTTGATCAAGAACTTACAGAATATAGAGAATTTACTGGTGGAATAAACTGAGTTGAAAATGTCATTTCCGTTGCAAAGACAGTTTATTCAAACGCTCATAAACTTGGGTAGATTTGGAGTTACAAAGCAGTAATTCATTGCAGAGTAACGCGGGACCGGTCGTGACTTACCGGTCCCGCGTTACTATCCTGTCAACTTCTTACAGTACAATTCGAAACACAAAATTTTTCGAGAAAAGGAGAACTGCAATTGAAGAACATATACGGTAGATCGAGGCCCAAATGGCTGCAGAGCGAAAATGTCATGCCGAAATTAGTTTTGATGCCCACGTTGATAGCTATAGGTGTATTTGTTTATTATTTCATCGGCGAAACTGTTAGGATTTCCTTTACGAACTGGAACGATATTGTTAAAGACGATACTTTTGTGGGGCTTCAAAATTACAAATCGGTATTTCAGTCATTTCGTTTTCAAAGCAACATTCGGAATATGCTTTATTTCACGTTTCTATTTATTCTCTTAACCATCGTCCTGGGTTTAGTGATTTCTATCATATTGAATAAAGGGGTACGAGGCGCCTGGTTTTTCCGCACTTTATTTTTGTTTCCTATGGCATTATCCTTTGTAGTCACGGGTGTCGTATGGCGTTGGATGTTGAACCCTGCTGCAGGTGTAAATGCACTGTTTGGAACCAATTTCAAATGGTACACAGACACAACGGTCATACCTGCCATTAAGCTCGGTGGATTAGAAATTGGTTTCCCAGTTGCACTAATTTCTATAATTGTCGCCTCTCTTTGGCAACTGCTGGGATTTGCGATTGCTATTTATCTATCAGGCCTCACCGCCATTCCCGATGAAGTACGCGAAGCGGCTAGAATTGATGGCGCCAGCGAGTGGCAGGTGAATACTTTGATTGTCATTCCCATGCTTAAGCCCATCACAATTTCAGTATTCATATTAATGTTTCAAATTTCCCTTAAGGTTTTCGATTTGGTATACACCATGACGGGTGCAGGCCCCAATTTTGTCACCGATATGCCAGCGATCAATATGTATGAGACTACTTTTCGAGGACATTTTTTCGCAGAAGGTACTGTGATTGCGGTATGCATGTTGCTAGTTGTAGCAGTCTTTGTAATCCCCTATCAGCTTTATAGTGGAAGGGAAAACTAAAGATGAATGCAGTGAAATTGAATAAGAGTTTGAACCAAGCCTGGGTTTATGTATTTCTTATTCTACTCAGTATTTTCTTTCTTGCCCCGCTTTATCTGATAATAAATATTAGTTTTAAACCATTTGAGAGTATTTCCCCAGCTACGATGTGGAATTTACCTGCTAGGCTGGATTTTTCGGGTTACCGCGAGGCATTTGAAAAGCTCTTGCCCAACTTGATGAACAGCATTAAGATGGTTATCCCGGCCACATTGCTTTCAGCCCTATTTGGTTCGATTAACGGATACGTGTTCGCAAAATGGAAATTCCGCGGCTCAGATTTGCTATTTTGGCTAATTGTACTTGGCATGTTCATGCCTTTTCAAACAGTGCTGCTCCCGATGGTCCTTATCCTTAAATCATTGGGCCTCTATAATACGATCCCCGGATTAGTACTGGTTCACGTAATTTACGGTATCTCAATTACTACCCTGATGTTTCGAAACACCTATCTGAGCATCCCACAGACGATGATTGAAGCAGCTCAGATTGACGGCTGCGGCTTTTGGGGGATCTATAAAAAGATAATCTTGCCATTATCAATTTCTGGTTTTGTTGTGGTACTTATCTGGCAATTTACAAACATATGGAATGAGTTTCTTTTTTCAGTCGTTATTACCAGCGCTGGCAAACAAACGGTGATGGTGGCATTACAGAATATGGCTGGCAGTCAGATCGTGCAGTGGAACGTAACTATGGCAGGCGCTATTTTAGCTGGCTTGCCCACGATTTTCGTCTATCTTGTCGCGGGCAATTATTTTATCAAAGGCCTTTTAGCCGGCTCTGTCAAAGGTTAGTTGAAATAAACCCATTTAGGTTTGATGCTCTGGTATGTATTTTCAACTCATTATGGAAGAGGTAAAAATTGAAGCAATCAAAAAAATTAAGAATCGGTGTTATTGGTTGTGGCGACATTGCTCACCTGGTTCATTTTCCAACGTATCTTAAGCTGAATAAAAAGGTAGAAATAATTGCAGTGGCAGATATCAATCGAGAGCGTGCAGATCAGGCAGCCCACAAATATGGCATCAATAATATCTTTTATGACGCTAGGGAGATGTTAATCAAGGCGAAACCTGATGCGGTCAGCATCTGTACGTGGAATAAGTCTCATGCAGAGCTAACAATTGCCGCGCTAGAAGCAGGGTGTGATGTTCTCTGCGAAAAACCGCCTGCGATTACGGCCATGGAAGCAATATCCATGGAGGAAGCTGCACTAAAGAACAATAAAATTCTTACCTACGGATTTCACTATAGATATGCCCCTGAAGTAGCCTTATTAAAAAAATATATCGATGCGGGAGAATTAGGGGAAATATATGCAGCAAAGGCAATATTCTTGCGTCGGCGTGGAATTCCGGGATGGGGGGTTTTCACAAATAAAGAATTGCAGGGCGGTGGACCATTAATTGATCTTGGTGTGCATGCATTAGATACGACCTTGCACTTGATGGGTTATCCAAAGCCAACTGAGGTTCTAGGGGCAACATACCAAAAGATAGGAACACGCAAGGGTTTTGGTCTTTTAGGAGAATGGGATTGGAAAAATTACAGCGTAGAAGATTTTGCTCGCGGCATGATATTGTTTGAAGATGGGCGTAGCGTAATACTGGAAACATCTTTTGCGTTGAACATTGAACAAAAAGAGATTTTACAGATTTCTTTGTTCGGGCAAAATGCGGGAGCTGATTTATTTCCTGTCACCCTGTTGAACCAAAGCCCAACACCACTCAAGATATATGGGGAACGATTTGGAACCCTGGTGAATTCGACGCCTGTATACTATGTGGATCCAGAGGTGAGTAACCATGAGTTGGAGATAACGGCTTTCGTCGAGGCCTGTCGAAAAAGGCAGCAGCCATTAAGCACTGCACACCAGGGTACCATTTTGCAAAGCATTATTAACGGTCTTTATGAATCTGCGCAAAATGGTCAATCGGTTCAATTGTGAAATGGAGAATACTGCGTGATGCAAAAGGCATTAAGCTGCGAGGGTCTAGCTCCTATCCGAGATTTCGAGGAACTGGTTGGACTTGCCTCTCGACATGGCTTCACCGTCATTGATGCTGGAGCGCCTCTTGTAAGAGACGTGGTAGAGCGTTTAGGTATTGATGGTGTGAGACATTTGCTTGATTCTTTAGGCGTACGAATCGGATCCTTTCCTTCCAGTGCATGGTGGGTCGATTCATGGGAGACATTTCTTGACAGTTTGTCTGTATTAATTGAAGATGCAAAGTTATATAGAGCATTGGGATGTGAGATTTGCCATACTTTTATCATGCCAAGCTGCGATGATGATTTGTTTACTTGGACCGCCACTGCAACCAGTCGTATTCGGCTGATTGCAGATGTTTTAGCACAGTATGACATCAGATTAGCGTTGGAGTATGTAGGACCACACCATATGCGTAAACAGAGGAAAAATGAATTCATTTATACCGCTAAACAAACACTTAATTGGATAAGACTGATCGAAAGATCAAACGTAGGTCTGCTGTTGGATGCCTTTCATTGGTACACGGCCGGCGAAACAGAAGATGATCTACAGTCGATTCCTTCACAATTGATTTTCCATGTCCACATAAATGACGCGCCTCAGCTAGCAGTTGAAGAGATTACGGATAATAACCGTTTATTCCCTGGCGAAGGTGTGATAAATCTTAAAACTTTTATGAATGTATTGAGAAAGAAAAACTACGACGGTATTGTCGCTCAGGAGGTGTTACAGTTGAGCCCACCCCTGACAAACAGCGAGAATCTGGCTAAAAAATCAAAGCGAGCTTTCGAGTTAATTGGATTATAGATTGACTGCAAGTATTTTCCGATATTTATAACGATACAGACGTAAACTGCGACTGACAAGCAGCCAAAGACAGTATCAATAAAACCCTATACAGAGCTGTCGATCTGAGTCGTATTCATCACCGCTATAGCATCTTATTCTTATGGATAACTAGAACAGAGATTATTCGAGGAGAGCGAAGGATGATCAAAGTCAATAGAGTGGAAAAAATATTTCAGGGAAATGAAGATTTCTTTGAATCAATAGAATATGATGAACGAGTTCCATATTATATTTTGCAAAAAGATATCGTCCGAGATGAAATAGTGCCTATTCATTATGCGCCTACTATTGAGATTCTATTGTGCCATAATCTGGATGGCTATATCACAATGGGCCACAGCAATACTCACTTAACAGGTGATTGTGTTTTCTTATTCCCGCCTGGCGTGGTCCATGGTACCAATTTCCACGCAGGAATCGGTAAAAAAACCTGCCTGACCATTTCACCTGATGCACTTCGTCACTATATAAACCTTGAAAACACTCTGTTAGCAAACAATTTATTTATTGATTATCTACAATCCTCCTATGACTGTTTTCCAGAAGTATACCAACAGGTCCAACGAATGATCGAGCAGGATGGGAATTTTATGGCGTGTTTGAGCGCTTTGTTACATATTTTTGAAATATTATTACAAAATCTCAATCAGAATCAAACTGTCTCAGATCTGAATATCATTAAAAACGCCCAATTTCAAAAACTCATTGATTGGTCAAAACAAAATATCGGGCGAAAAATCGATTTGGATGAAGCAGCACTTGTTTTAGGATACAGCAAATCCTATTTTTGTAAATATTTTAAGACCATTACTGGCATGACCTACATCAATTTTCTACAAAAACTCCGCGTCGCACAAGCAGAATTAATCTTGCGGCAAGGAGGCACGGTCTCAGATTGCTCTTCTGCCTGCGGGTATGAAAACGACTCGTACTTTATCCAGTTGTTTCAGAAACATACAGGAAAAACCATGCTACGCTATAAACAGGAGAGTCAGAAAAGTATAATTCTGGAAGATTGACATTTATAGACCATAGTCGTTCATGTTTCATTCGCTTTTGAACGATTATCCTTAAACAAATGAAACAAATTGACAACATACAAACAAAATTGTAGGAGGAATTGTGATATGGGACAATGGTGGAAAACAGGTGTAGCTTATCAAATTTACACCCAAAGTTTTATGGATAGTAATAATGACGGTATTGGGGATATTAATGGAATCCGTAGCCGCCTCGGTTATTTTAAGAGCTTAGGTGTTAACATACTCGTACTGGGTCCAGTTAATCCATCCCCAATGCATGACAACGGCTATGATATAAGTGATTATTTGAAAATTATGGACATCTACGGAACTATGGAGGACTTCGAGAGCCTACTGCGGGAAGCTCATGAGCATGGAATGTATATCATCATGGATATGGTATTTAACCATACCTCAGACAAACACGAATGGTTCATCGAATCCAGCAAGAGTCGAGATAATCCCAAGCGTGATTGGTATATTTGGAGAGATGGAAAAAACGGGAAAGAACCTAACAACTGGGAATCGGTCTTCAGCGGGTCTGTCTGGAGTTATTTCAAAAATACTAAACAGTATGTATTGCATTTGTACAGCGAAAATCAAATGGATCTGAACTGGGAGAACTCGGATGTTCGCCAAGCTGTTTATAAGACTTGTAAGTTTTGGCTGGATAAAGGTGTGGATGGTTTTCGATTAGACACTATTACTACAATCTCGAAGTATACGGACTTCCCCGATGCACCTATAACCAATGTAGGTAGACCATACCAGCCAGCTACGCAATATTACATCAATGGTCCGCGTATCAAAGAATATCTAGATGAGTTCAAACGCGAGGTGTTTGACAAATACGATAACACTTTTGTTATCGCTGAAGCCAATGGCGTCCCAGCTGAAAAGGCCTTATTGTATGTAGATAAAGATTATGGCATAGCCAATGTGGCTTTTCAGTGGGAGCATATTGAAAGTGATCCTGGAACAGGGAAGAAATGGGACGAGGACACCTGGACACCGTTGCATTTTAAACAGGTTATGGCGAAATGGCAAAAGGCACTTGAAAATCGGGGCTGGAATGTAAATTATATGAGCAGTCATGATCAGCCGCGAATTGTGTCTCGCTTTGGAGATGAAAGTCACTACTATAAAGAATCAGCAAAAATGTTAGCCACCAGTTTCCACATGCTACGCGGTACTCCATGGGTATTCCAGGGTGAGGAAATTGGCATGACCAATATTAAATTTGACAAAATTGAAGATTATCGTTGTGTAGAGACGACAAATATGTATCATGACGGTATCTTCGCCGGGGAAAAGCCCGAGGTTTTGATGGAAAAGATCCATCGTAAAAGCCGTGATAATTCACGCACACCTATGCAATGGGACGATAGCGAAAATGCCGGTTTTTCAAAAGGAACCCCATGGATCGACGTCAACCCTAACTATAGAAAGATAAATGTTGCAGAGCAGCAAAAAGATGAACAATCTATTCTGCATTATTATCAAAGCCTGATAGCTCTGCGCAAGGAGTATCCCGTTGTCATTTGGGGCGACTTCACCTTGCTTCTTCCAGAAGACGATTCCATTTTTGCTTATACAAGGCAATATAAAGGGGATACACTCTTGGTGCTTTGCAATTTTCATGGCGAGGAACGAATGTTGCTTTCAGATGCTCTTCAGGGTTTGGAAGGTGGAGAGTTGCTTCTATCAAATTACGTGGACGCCCCTCTATCGTTTGGCAATACAACCCTGCGGCCATACGAAGCCCGTATCTATCACTTTAAGCCTGATTGAAATTCTGTTTCGCCAGCGGATAATAAGGTTGCTAGAGGTCATCTAAAAAACTTGATCGGAACAAAATAACCCTCCGACCTGCGTGGACAAAGCTCGGGAAACAAATACGATCATGGCGAACTAGCGCCCCGTTTTCCCGCCTCTGCGACATCGCGGGGGTTCATACTTGTCCTGGCGTCTTGACCTTCTTACGGTTCGAACGATGCGGGGCGATCAACTTATCGCCGTGAGTTATGGGAAAGGGTTGAAAGTGAATATCGCGGAGTATGGCTGTTGTGGAAAAGCCAAGATTGTGGTCATTGGACAAACAGAGGTAACGCGTGAAAAGGAGTTGCTGGTTGTCTGAAGGACGGAAAAACGAGCGCGAGGGGGGTATAGGGGTTTTATGGCGCGCTCGGATTTTAGTGTTGGCGAATGCCTAACTGTGGGGGTAAGAGGTCTTCATACTGCCGCCCCTGGTGGGTGAAAACCGAGCGCGATAGCACAAATGAAGGCAGGAGGTTGCGCTTGCATTCATGGATTCATCCCCACTTGTTGCCCATCCCTGCGGACGACCCCCACAGGTTGCAGTAAAGGCTTTCACAAGGTAGGTTGACAAAATAGAAGGTCTTCTTCGGTATACTTGTTGCGCTCAAACACCAAGCACCGGAGAAGACCAAAATGGATTATATCAATCTGCAACCCAATCAGGATGTGAAAGCCCTGGATCGGACGTACTTTTAACTTGACTACTGTAACAGACACTGTTATCCTTACGCCTTGAATAAAAAATCAAAAAAATAGTACCAATCTTCGGCAGTTACGGTGTCTACTTATTGTGAAACAACCTGACCGTTAAGCAAGAGATGCTTAGCTAAAGGTGCAGTTTTCGACACCCCATATTTGCCAATACGGGTTTGAAAATTGGAGGTCGTGAAGTGTCCTTGCCATCGCCAGCAGAGCGAAGGGCGGGACATTATTCAAACGCGATAATTCCATATGAATCTGAGCCGAGATGCTGGTGGATAAAAAACGGTGATAATCGCATTATCCACCCTCGACAGACCATTATTCATTGAGAGGACAATTTCGAAGTGCCAAACCACCCTGCAATTGAAATAGTAACAGATCGTATCGTTCGAGACGTAATCGGCGGAGCCGTGGATACCGCCAAAGAAGTTATGCTTGCCCTTTCGGAAGTGGTGGATACCAGCACAGCCAGCAACACAACCGGGCTTTTTGATGAGCTGGACAAGGCGGCATCGTCGATTCTAAAAATTTGCCCCTCTTTTGCACCGCCGATCAACGTGCTGCACATGATGATGGGCACCATAGAGCAGGATGTTACCGATGGGGTCTCTGTCGAAGAGGCAAAAAAACACCTCCGGCAAACCAGGGAATCGTTCTTCACGACGATTGAGAATGCCTTAGAAGAGATTGCAAATATCGGCGCCGAGCTTATAAAAGATGGTTCTACAGTATTTATGTTCAGCATGAGCTCATCCATCTGGAGGGTGCTCAGAAAAGCCGGGTCACAAGGTAAACGTTTTTCTGTTCTTGTAACCGAGGCTCGCCCGGGAAATGAAGGTATATGGACAGTCGATGAGATGGTCGAAGCGGGAATACCTGTTGAAGTAAGCATCGACGCCTGTGTGGCCGAGCTGATCGCCCGTAGCGATATTGTGTTTGCTGGCGTGGACGCGGTAGCCGCCGACGGTTCGGTGTTCAACAAAGCGGGCACTTATTTGTGCGCGCTGGTCGCCAGAGAATATAGCGTCCCATTCTATTTTGTGACCGATACATTGAAATTCGACAAAGCCACATTGTTAGGCTTGCCGTTTCGTTCCGACCCAGTGCAATATCACGAAGTACTTGGTGATCGAAAGTACGAGGGGGATGTGAAGGTCGTCGGCAAACTCTTCGACACCACCCCCGCGCACCTCATCACTGCGCTGATTACGGAGCTCGGCCCTATCCACCCCAGCGCATGTGTTAATGTGATGTGGAATATGAAAACAAGCCGCCGGATCAACGAGCAAATTCCCCCCTGGGCTCATGGAACGCTGTAAAGGAGAAGGTTTGAATGACTGACTTATGGCATGCCCTGGCTGATATCCTGGTAAATTACTCTACAAAAACACGCAAAGGCGACCGGGTGCTGATCACCATGGTGGAGACAGATACCTTCCCACTCGCTCGTGCAGTTTATGCCGCGGCGGTAAAAGCGGGGGCATTACCTTATATTGAATTCTCATCGGCTTATCTTGAACGGGACCTGATGCGCTACGGAGATATGGAACAGCTGGATTGGGTAACCGAGCCTCAAGCGCATGGAATGGAATGGGCGGATGTGTACATCGGGCTGCGAGGCAATCGAAACCCGTATGAATTTGCGGATATATCGCCTGATCGCATCAAAGCCCATAAGCGCGCAATGGGGAAGATCTCCGCAATGCGAACCGAGCTCACCCGGTGGGTGCTGGCCCGCGTTCCGAACGAGTCTCTGGCGCAGCAGTCCGAAATGAGCCTCGATGAAATGCTGGATTTCTTCTTCAGATCAACGTTGAAAGATTGGAACGAGGAATCGAAGCGTTATCGCGAAATTTGCGATGTGTTCCAGAAAGCGACCAGGGTGCGCATCACCGGAAAAGACACCGACATTTTGCTGAGCACTGCCGGCCGGACCTATCTGGTGGGCGATGGCACGTACAATATGCCGGACGGAGAAATTTACACATCGCCTGTCGATGACAGCATAGACGGCGAGATTTATTTCGAATTTCCAGGGGTGTATGCTGGTCAGCGCATTCCGGATATCCATTTGAAATTTGAAGCGGGAGTGCTTAAAGAAGCCTCCGCCAGCAGCAATCAGGGATTACTTACCGAGCTGCTCGAAATGGATACTGGAGCCAGCCGCATAGGTGAATTTGGAGTCGGTGTCAATTTTGGTATTGATCGTTTTTGTGGGGATATCTTATATGACGAGAAAATCGGGGGCACGATCCACCTCGCGCTCGGTCGTGCTTACCATGAATGCGGCGGTGTTAACCAATCTGCGCTGCACTGGGACGTGATCAAAGACCTGCGCATACAGGGTGCAATTTACCTGGATGGTCAAAAAGTGCTCGAAAATGGAAAATTCTTGATCTGAAATCGGGAAAAATCTTGACACATCTGAGCGCTCTCATAGATCCGATATACCCGCCGGCCAGGCTGGTCGAAATCGCGCGCACTCTGGAAGAATACGGGTTTTCTGCGTTCTGGTACCCCGACGAGAAGTTTTTCCGCGATTGTTATATCGGTCTCAGCCTGGTTGCCACAAATACTTCCAGACTACGCCTCGGCCCGTGCATTACCGACCCGTATTCGCGACATCCGATCCTGACTGCTGTCGCAATCGGAAGCCTGGCCGAACTGGCTCCAGAGCGCGTGTGGCTTGGAATTGGCGCTGGGGGGAGAGGCCTGGCAGAGATCGGCGTCACACAATCCAAGCCGGCTGTCGCAATCAGAGAAGCCGTCAATATCATCCGTGGCCTTTTAGACGGTCAAAGCGTTGATTATCGAGGTGAAATCCTGTCGCTGAAAGACCGCCCGTTAGACTTTAAGCCTCCCCGAGGGATCAAGATTATGATCGCGACGGGTCACGGCCGCATCGTGCAACAGGTCGGGGGCGAAATCGCCGACGCGGTGATGTTGGCAAATTACGCCAGCGCTGAGATGATCCAAGAAGGTTTGCGGAACGTCGAAAAAGGCGCGGCAAAAGCAGCGAGGCAGCTTGCCGATTTTTATCTTATCAGCAGGGTGGATGTCGCGATCCATGAAGACGGGGCGATTGCCAGGGCAGCCGTAGCGCCAAAGATTTTATCTGCGCTGCGCGCCAGCTACCCCGATTTAAGTTATCTGGAAGATCTTCCTGAATTTCAACTCTCTTCACGGTTGATGCAGGTCTTGAACAAGAAGGACTACCGATCGCGCATGTATTATGCCGATCCTGCCAACAGCGCCGTCTTGATCCCGGAAATGCTGACCCGCAACCTGGCTGTCGCTGGGACGCCCGAAGACGTTAAAAACCAACTCCTGCAAATCGCCGCAATGAATCGATTTCAGGAAATTGCCATCCGGCCCGTTCTTTGCCCCGGTCAGGATATTCTTTCAATGCTTTCGCTTTTCCAGGCGACCGTGTCTCCTTATATCAAAACTATTCGTTGAGGATGTCTGTTATGGCTCTGAACAAAAATGCCATGAAACAACCGGTGAAAAGCAAGTCGATGATGGGCCTCGGTTTACAAAAGTCTATTACATCGATCCTGGCATACGGCATCTTAATCCTTGCCTCATTGGGTGTTATCCTGCCTCTGATCTGGATTTTTCTGACCTCGTTAAAAGAAAAATCGCTCGTCTATCAGATACCGCCTGCCTGGTTTTTTACGCCCACGCTGGATAATTATCTTGCACTGCTGCAGAAATATCCGTTTCCGCAGTACTTTCTAAATTCTGCAATTATTGCCGGTTGCACTACCCTGCTCGGCCTGTCGATCGGGGGAATGGCAGCATATTCCATGACCCGCTTTGGTACCGGGGGAAATTTCCTAAAAAGCTGGGTGTTGAACAACCGTACGATGCCCCCTATCGTCGTGCTGATCCCGATATTTATGCTGGCCAGCCAGTTTAAATTGATCAATAAACACATTTCTCTTATACTGGCCTATTTATCCTTCCTGTTGCCCTTCTGTATCTGGATGCTGATCAGCTTTTTCGAAGCCATACCTTCGGATATGGAAGAGGCGGCGCTGGTGGATGGCGCAAGCCGTTTGCAGAGTCTTTTTCTGATCGTGATCCCGCTCGCTGCGCCGGGCATCGCCGCAACGGGCATCTTGAGTTTCCTGTTTTCCTGGAACGAATTCATGTTTGCTTTGATTCTGACCGGGAACGCCACGCGTACGCTCCCCATTGGCGTTGCTAATTTCTTGACGCAGCGCGGAGTGGAAATGGGCGAATTAACTGCCGCAACAATGGTCATGGTAATACCTGTCATGTTGCTGGCCTTTTCAATTCGCCGCTACCTTGTTCAAGGGCTCAGCTTTGGGGGCGTCAAATAAAGATGAACCAGACGAGATAATAATAGACAATGAAAGGTGGTGATAAAGCAACTAAATGCCCGTTTTGTAAGCTCGTCTGTTTGAGACTATTTTAAGGAGAAGGATAATGGATAAGTCAAGAAGAAAATTGTACGTGAGTGTAATGACGCTGTTGGTGCTCTTCAGCTTCCTCCTGGGAGCCTGTGCGCCGCAAGCTGCCCCCACTCAAGCGCCGGCGCCGGTTGAACCGACCGCCGCGCCTGTTCAACCAACCGCAGCGCCTGCCGAGCCAACGGCGGCGCCTGCCGAGCCAACGGCGGCGCCTGCCGAGCCGACGGCGGCGCCCCCCGAGAAGCCCTTTGCCGGCCAGGAGATCACCGTTCTTCTCGAAACAGTTCCAGATACGAATTACGTTCAAGAATTACTGCCGAAGTTCGAAGAAGAAACTGGCATGAAAGTTAACGTCGAGGTCTTAACTTATGTTGCTATGTACGAGAAACTGGTTCCACAGTTGTCGGTTGGCGAAGGCAACGGTGCCTATGACGTTATCGTGGTCGACAAACAATGGGTTGGCAGCTTTGTTGGGGCAGACTGGCTGACCCCGCTGGACGATTACATCGCTGCCAGCAAGTTCGATACCAGCGTCTACATCCCCGCAATGTTCAAGATGCTGGGCGAAGTCGGCGGTACCACTTATATGCTGCCCTTCTATAACTACACTATGGGTTTGTACTACCGCACTGATTTGTTCGAAGACCCGGCGAATCAGGAAGAGTACAAAGCCAAGTACGGTACAGACCTCAAAGTACCAACAGATATGGACGAGTTCGTCAAGGTTGCCCAGTTCATGACCCGTGATCTGGATGGCGATGGTACCGTCGATCAGTACGGCATCGTGCAGCAATTGGCCCGTGGTGTTGGCATCCACGCCGAGTGGGCAAACATCTTCTTTGGCCTGGATGGGTGGTATTACGATGATCAATGGAATCCCACCGTCAATGACGCTGCGGGTGTTGATGCGCTAAATTATCTCATCGAGCTTTACAAGACAGCCGGCCCTCCTGGCTCCACTGCATATAACTTCGATGAGCAGGTTGCATTGTTCAACCAGGGCAAGGCTGCAACCATGTATTCTTACAGCACCATGTTTGCCCCCTTGAACGACCCTGCAAACTCAAAGGTTGCCGGGCACGTCGGTCTGGCGGTTGCCCCGGGTGGACATGGCGTAAACGGTGGTTGGGGTTGGGCAATTCCAAGAAGCGCCCCCAACCCGGACGCAGCCTGGGCTTTCTTGAACTGGGTGGAGTCGAAAGAGATCGCCCGGGAACGCGCCAAGCTGGGCGGCAGCCCGATGCAGGGCTGGCTGTTTGAAGACCCCGAGCTGATCGCCATGTATCCATTCTATCCGGTCGAGCAGGAGATGCTCGCCTCTGGTAAGCCGGTGCCGATTTTCGGCGGCGCCGCGCAGATGGTTGACATCCTCGCCCGCGAGCTTTCACTCGCGGTTGCGGAAGGAAAGGACCCGCAAAAAGCGATGGATGACGCCGCAGCGGAAATGGCAAAGCTGGTCGAGAACGACCCGATGGTAAAACGGTAACTCATAAAGAAGACGGGATTGGATCCAGGGTCATTATTCGACCTGGATCCAATCCAGAAGTAGAGTGGTGCCCGGATGACACTGCCAAAACTGAATTATAAACACTGGCTGGTTTTGCCCGCCATCATCGCCATGCTGGCGGTATTGATCTTCCCATTGATTTTCTCTGTCCGTACGAGCCTCTTTTACTATGTACTGACAAATCCTTCCTATCGGCCTTTCTACGGTATAAAAAACTATATTGAAATGGTCAACCCACAGATGTTAAACTCGTTGTGGGTTACCTTCAAATTCTCGGTCGGATCTGTACTGCTGGAATTATTGGCCGGCTTTATCCTAGCCTATGCATTAACCAGAATTGCTCATTTTAAGAACGTCTTTATCTCGATTTTATTGGCGCCGATGATGATCACCCCGATTGCAGTCGGGTTGATCTGGCGTTTGCTGCTCCATCCAGATCTGGGTGTCATCAATTATTTTATATCTCAGATCGGGCTCACGCCCAAGCCCTGGCTTGGGCTGGAATCAACGGCTCTCCTGACACTGATTTTCATCGATGCCTGGCAATGGACCCCTTTCCTCATGATACTGCTTTATGCGGGTCTTATCTCCCTTCCCGTTGAAACCTTCGAAGCGGCGGTGATCGACGGCGCAAATGCCTGGCATCAGATCCGTTATGTTACCCTCCCAATGATGCGAAATGTCATTGTTATTGCGGTGACGATCCGTCTGATCGATTCATTGCGTGCGTACGATCTGGTGTACATGATGACTCGCGGCGGTCCGGGCACGTCAACAGAAACATTTAGCTACTATGTTTTTCGCCTGGCATTTACGGGTCTAAACCTGGGCCAGGCAGCGGCGGTTTCACTCACATACCTTATTGCAGTTTCTTTCCTCACCTCGTTCCTGTTCAACAGGCTCAGCAGGATTGATTAGATGGCAAAAGACGCGTTACTCGCCGCGTTTGACTTCGGAACGACGGGTGTCCGGGCACTCATCATTGATCTCGAAGGTAAAACGTTGGGGAGCGGCAGTTGCGAGGTATCGATCCAGCCAACAACATCAGGGCTGGCCGAACAATCTATTGAAGATTTCTGGAACGCCTTGCTTGTCGCCTGGAAGAGTACGCTCGCCCAGGCCGGAATCGATACATCGGATATCGCGGCGATTGGTTTTTCACACCAGCGGTGCACCTTTGCTTTTGCCGATGATCACGGGCAGCCGCTGTCGCCTTTGATCGTCTGGATGGACCGCCGCGGTCTTCCATACCTCGATAAAGTCCACCAACTGGTCGACCGGATGGATTACTACCGGCTGATTGGCCTGCCGGTTTACTACATCTCCTCGCTGTCGAAAATTCTTTGGTTTGCAGACCACATGCCAGAGTTGGTCAGACAGTCCCGCGTCTGGCCGATTTCCAGTTTCATCATGACGCGCATGGGTGTTGCGGATCCTCCCATGGATCACGCTACCGCATCCTTCATCGGGTTGATGGATGGCATACGGCGTGAGTGGTCCAGCGAGATGACGGCAACGCTCGGGCTGAATACGTCGATGCTGCCCTCTCTGGTGCCGCCGGGGACGGTTATGGGTAGATTGACAAACCGTCAGGCAGCTGACGAGTTAAACCTGCCGGTTGGACTACCTCTTGTGATCGGCGGCGGCGACCAGCAATGTGCCGCGCTGGGCAGCGGCATGATCAAACTCGGGGATTCGATTATCAATCTGGGCACCGCCACGGCATTGATGACCGCTGTCGACAAACCGGTGCGTGATCCAAACGGGATCATCCCCTGTGTCAGCCATGCCGCCCCGGGTCAATGGGAAATGGAAGCCCATACCCAGGCATCCGGGATCATTTTACAAAAATATCGGGATGAGTTTGGGTGGGCTGAGAACGCGTTGGCAAGATCGGTCGATGGCGACGTCTATGACCTGTTGACCATGCAGGCCGCAAGATCGGCGCCCGGCGCAAATGGCTTGATCTTCCTGCCTATGCTGAACGGGAGCACCGCCCCTCTCGACGAGCCGGATGGAACTGGCGTGTTGATTGGATTGAAGACATCCAACGCCAGGGCGGACGTTATCCGGGCTGTCTTAGAAGGAATCTGTTACGAAAATCGTTGGATACTCGAGGCAATGAGCCAGAGCGGTGCCAGCATTGAGCAAATTTATATCACAGGCGGGGCAAGCAAGTCCTCTTTTTGGAACCAGTTACATTCTGATATCCTGGGCAAGAATGTTATGCAGATTAAGACCAGCAATGCCGCTCTGGTTGGCGCGGCTATCTGCGCCGGTCTGGGGGTTGGGCTATTTCATTCTGTCGAAGATGGGGTTGAACGTTACAGAAAACTTGGGCCAGTGCATTCTCCTGACCAAAACCTCGCTGCCCAGTACAATCGAAGCTACGGTTTGTTCCTCAGCGCCTATCAGACCCTGTTGAAGGCGGGGATTTTTTTTGATTTACGTGCATCCATGGGCGCCTGAGCATGAACATGACCGGGCCAAATTTCCGCAGTCAGGCACCAATCTTCTTTAGCGACTGGAGGACGATTATGCCAGCATACGATCTTCCACTGGCAGAACTGTATCGATATCGACCAGAGCGAAACGAGCCCCCCGATTTTGACGATTTCTGGCAGGCTACAATCACAGAAAGCGGTCATCATCCCATTACAGGCACCGCAGAACCGGTCGACTTCGGTTTGGCAATGCTGGAAACCTATGATGTGACTTTTTCGGGCTGGGGAGGGCAACCTGTCAAGGGTTGGCTCATCATACCCTCCGGTTTGAGCGGACCTGCCCCCTGCGTGATCGAATTTCCCAGCTATGGGGGCGGCAGGGGCTTCCCGGTTGATTGGCTTACATTCCCATGTGCTGGATATGTCTATTTCGTGATGGACAATCGAGGTCAGGGCAGCGGTTGGCGGCAAGGCGACACGGCTGATCTCGCGCCAGAGGGAAACAGCCCGCATACGCCGGGAGTGATGACGCTCGGGATACTCGACCGGGAATCTTATTTTTATCGCCGTTTATTTGTCGATGCATTGCGAGCATGCCGTTGGATCAAGAGCCTCCCAGCAGTCAACCCAGAGCGGATAGCCGTGACTGGCATGAGCCAGGGGGGCGCGGTCAGCCTGATGGCAGCTGCCTTAGAGCCGGACCTCTCGGCGGTCATGCCCGATGTAACCTTTTTGGCCAATTTCCGCCGTGCTACGCAGATGGTTGATACCCCACCCTACAATGAGATAAGCCTCTATTGCCAAATACACCGCGATCAAGTGGACAAGGTTTTCAAGACGCTCAGCTATTTCGATGTAGTGAACTTCGCCGTCCGGGCTACGCCTCCTGCTCTCTTTTCAGTGGGTTTGATGGACACGATCGCCCCTCCCTCGACCGTCTTCGCTGCCTATAACTGGTATGGCGGCGAGAAGGAGATAAAGGTGTGGCCTTACAATGGTCATGAAGGCGGCGGATCTTATCAGACGATTGAAAAGATTGATTATTTACGCAGGTTGTGGAAATAACGAGAAAAACCTTAAGAAAACGCCTCCCGGGTTTCTGACCTCAGGAGGCGTTTTGATTCTCACGTGCCCGAAACGAGCTCGAACAGGTGCAGCCCCCAGGCGGGCAGGTCCAGGTACAGGCCGGGCTGGCGCAGGTCGCTCCCCAGGCGCGGGTAGACCGCCTCGCCCAGGCGGTCGTGAAGCGTAAGCGGGCCGGGAGGCAGGTCGTCAAAGGGTAGAGGGACAATGCACTGACCCTGGTAGCCGGCGTAGTTGGTCACCCCCAGCCAGCGCCGCCCGCGCTCGTCGAGCCAGGAGGCGGCGATGAAATTCTGCCAGGTGGGGTTGGCGTCCCAGGCAGGACGCGGTTCCAGCAGTTTCCAGCCCGAGAACCCGCCCGCGAACCCCCGCAGCTGTTCGAGCAGCCCGCGGTAGAACGCAGCGATAGGCGGGTCGGGGGTTTCGGACGGCGGGTGGCAGAGCTGCACCGGCGCTTTGTCGCAAAAGCCCTCCAACTGCCCGGCGAAGAGGAAACGTAGCCCCGGCTGGAAGTAGGTCAGCAGCGCCGCGGCGCGGCTTGAGCCGGGTGATCGCCTGCGCCCAGAAGGGCAGGGCCGGGACGCCCCAGGTGCGCGCAAAGACCTCCGGCAGGATCAGCATCGCCATGTCGCAGCGCAAGCCGTCGCAGTACGAAGCGGCCCGCAGCAGTTCGGTCGTCACAGCCCGCTGCAGATCGGGGCTGACGTAATTGAGCTGTAGGGTGTCGCTCCAGGGCGGGAAGTAGGGGTCGCGCCCGTGGGCGTGCCGCGCTACAAGCCCTTGGGGGAACTGAGGTACGTGTGGGGACCAACAATGACGAGTTTGTGCTACACGGGTCAGCGCCTGGAGGGGACGGGGCTGTACGATTACGGCGGGGGGACGAGGTGGTACGACCCCTCGCTGGGGCGGTTTGTGCAGGCGGATAGCGTGACGCCGCTGGCGAGCCAGGAGGTGCAGGCGTGGGACCGGTACGCGGGGATGAACAATAACCCGGTCAGGTATAACGATCCCATTGGACCAGCACCGACAACTGGAACGCAAAGCCTGATTTCTTCAGATATAATCGCGGCAGGACTGGACATTACTTCGCATACCACAACATTAGGTCCCGTTGTTGCGAATGGTTATCCTGGCACGACACCCCCACCAGTTACAGGCACCTTGGCCGTTGCAGGTGCGATAACGAGTGGGGCTTCAGATTATGTAAGGCACAGAGATTACCCACAAGGATATCGTCTGGCACACGCTTTTGTTGTTGGTAGTGAGAGTGCTGCAAGCTCATACTTGAGTAATGCTGTAGGTTTGGCAGTAGCATCTCCATTTGCTGCAGCTAACTCTCCGATGAGCCCAATAACCATCGGTGCCTATTTCTCAGGATATTCGATTGCATACTCATCAATTATTCAAGGTTTAAATACAATAAACCAACAACGTATCGAGCCCTTATTAATGGAGTGGTTTCCAATTCCGGTTTGTTCAGTACCGAGGTAAGAAAATGATGATGAAGCGATTTCTATTTTGGCTTGAAGATATTTCAATAGATCTATTCTTGTTAATGAAACAAAATCTCGCGAGTGCGTTCGCGTTGTTGTTAATTCCCTTAATTATAATTTCTTTATTAATTGATAAGTATTACTCTCCTATGCCATCCTCCTCACTGATAAACCGGATAGTATTTCATACTCTCTTTTTAATTATAGGGATTATTGGAATAATAACGGTGCGAAAAAAAGAAGCTCCACTATTTGCTGTACCAATAAGGGGAGGACCAGCAATTTTAATCGGTCTTTGTTTAATGATTGTTAGCTTTGGTCTGATATTAATGGGATTGATCTTTGATATCATTCGTTGTTTGAATTTGCGATAGGGTGGGGAGCGAAAAGTCAACATTTTCAGTCACCTTGGCTCGATTGCGCTCACGAGCGCGGGCGGGGCAAAGCTGAGCGAGCTGCACAAGAAACTCCCGCGCGGGCGTTTCCTACAAACGCAACTAAGGAGTACAAAAAAACCAACTTTTCCTGATTTCTCTAGTCTTGTGATCCTGACAACGGACTTTGAATCCGCCTCTACTTGAAGCCAATGGCGTGGGATAAAGAGCCTGATATAAGCAGAATTCGCGCGCATCGTAACGACAGCATTATCTCCTGGTCAATTGGAATTGCTCCACATAGGATCCCAATGGGACTTGCTATCTTCAGCAACTCGATTTCCCCCTCGAAATTCGACCGTGATGGAAGTGTAGTAGAAGTCCCTCCTATCTGGAGCTCTTTGAGATTTTGATTCTGCCAATCCCAGAAAGCTGTATCTAAAAGTTTTTGTAGGGTAATACCATTTGCCTGACGAACATTGTGGATAATTTCTGTAATGTGTAAGAATGGCAAGTTTTTGTCTTGACAGCCTTGGATATCCTGCGTTCATTATGGTCTGGCTAAAATAAGACCATCGGGAAAGTGCTTCAGTTAGAAAGCTTTGAGTGAAGAACACGAGACTGATCTGCCATTCAGACAGGTTGGCTGCAGGAGAACGGACAACTCCTGGCTCGAGTTTCAGTTTACACGTTCTTATTCAGACCCGACAAAAAGCCCCCGAAAGCGGGGGCTTTTCTACAACGCATCGCGATCTTTAACATTCACAACTGGTGAACGATATCCCTCGTTTTTTCATAAAGCGCGCGGAACTGGGGGTAGAGCCGATCATAGACTTCGCGGTTGGCTTGAATGGGCGAAACGGTGCTCCCCGGCTTGACCCAGAGCGATAAATCCGACCTTGTCAATATGCCAGCCGCCATGCCAGCCAGAAAAGCGTCCCCGTAGCTGGCGCCTATGGTTTGCTCGGGGATCATCTGGTCAACACCCGCCGTGTCCGAGATGATCTGCAGCCAGGTTTTGCTCTTCGTGCCGCCTCCAACCGCGACCACCCGGGCTACCTCGGCGTTGATGGATCGGAATGTCTCCAGGTTGTGGCGGGTGCCGTAGGCCACGCCCTCCAGGACGGCGCGGTAGAGGTGGGCGCGCGTGTGAGAGAGCGTCAGCCCGGCAATCACCCCTTTTGCTTTTGTAT
>WBZO01002099.1_pt1 | contig 27456 bp, 20 predicted proteins | sample 5204261 | NCBI WGS metagenome assembly WBZO01 (sample SAMN12412400, study PRJNA552823) | activated sludge metagenome | isolation source: activated sludge from anammox sidestream of wastewater treatment plant... | place: USA: North Carolina | collected 2017-09
CGGCGGCCATCGTGCTGGCGCGCCAGGGCGTGCGGGTGCTGCTCGTGGAAGCGCGGCGCGAACCCGATCGCTTGGTCGCCGGTGAGTTCCTCGATCCGCAGGCCAGTGTGGAACTCCTTCGCCTGGGCGTCGCCGTGGAGCACGGCCTTCGAGGGCGCCGCGTGAGCGGGGCGCGCGTCACGGCCGGCCCGATGATGGCGGCGGCCGGCTACGCGGAGGGCGCCGTGGGCTGGAGCCTCGCGCGAGCCGACCTCGACGCGGCGCTGCTGGCGGCGGCCGGTGCGGCGGGCGTGCAGGTGCGGGTGGGCGTGCGCGCGGCCGGCCTGTTGCTCCAGGACGGCGTCGTGCGCGGCGCATCACTGGACACGGGCGCCGGCTCGATCCGCGTCCCCGCCGTGGTGACGATCGCGGCCGACGGCTGTGACTCGGCCCTGGCGCGGGCCGCCGGCCTCGGCGGGCGCGCCGGACGCCGCCGGCCGGTGTCCGCCGCCCTGGTTCAGGGTATCGACCTGGCGGACGCCGCGCGCGAGATTCACGTGGGCCGGGACCGATGGCTCGGCCTCACGTCACTCCCGGGAGGCCTCACGTCGTTGATCGCCGCAGGGATTCCGCCTCCCGGCGCAGGGGAACGCGACGGCTGGCCGCGCGGCGTCCTCGCGTCGTTTCCTGAGTTCGCCATCAGCGCGGCACAGGTGCGCCTGGCCTCTCCCGTGACCGTCCGTGACGAGGGCGGCGCGACCATCCCCGCGGCAGGCGCTCCGGGCCTGCTGCTGGCGGGCGATGCCGTACATGCCGCCTCTCGCCTGCCAGGCGACGACCTCTGGCGGGCGCTGCGGGGGGGCGTGCTGGCTGGGGAGGCCGCGCTGACCGCGCTCGAACGCCCGACCCTGCGCCCGCACGTCGAGCTGGCGCGGCGCCGGCTGGCGACGTTCCGCGGGGCGCGCGGGCGCGAACGGCGCCTGCGCGCGCTGCTCGTCCTGCAGGATCTCGTTCCCGTCCCCGCCGTGCGGGCCGCCGGCCTGCGGCTGATGGCGCGCATCCTGACATATCCACCTCATCCGGATGCGATGAAGGTGTAGAGTCGGGAGACGCGCTCCCCGGCGCTCGGCCGCACCCTCATCGTGACAGGACCGTTCGTGACCAGCGTCCCATCCGCCCCCGAATCCCCCGTGACGGCCGTGCCCCGTCACGCGCGCCTGCTCGACGCGGCAGCCGCGATTGCGCTCGCCCTGGGCATCATGGCGCTGCTGTCCGGCGGCATCCGGTTGCGGTACGGCAGCGTGTCACTGTCGATCCTGTCGCCGTGGCGTCCGTTGCTGCTGGCGATGGGGCTGGCGGCGATTCGCCTCGCCCTGTTCCGGCGGGTCACGCCGATCGAGCGGCTGCGGCACCGCTGCCACGCGTGGCGCCACGATCCCGCCGTCGGCGAGGCGTGGCGCGCGATGCTCGCCATCCGGCTGCCGATCCTCGTGGCGGCGTTCTTCGCCGTGCTCATCATCGGCTATCCCCCTGGCCACGAGCCGTCGGCGCGGGCAGTCCGGAACGAACTGGTGAACCTGCCGTTCCGATGGGACGCCGGCTGGTACCTCGGCATCGCGATCGACGGCTACGACTACGACCCCGCGACGCACGGGCAACAGAACATCGCGTTCTTCCCCGCGTACCCGATGCTGATGCGCACGGCGGCCGGACTGCTGGGCGCCCGTTCGCCGCGGGCGCCGGGCAGCGTGAACCTCGTGGAGCTCGACCAGCGTCTGAACGGCCGTACCATGCTGGGAGGCTGGATCGTCTCGCTTGTCGCGAGCGCGTGGGCGCTGATCTACCTGTTTCGCTTCGCGCGCGACACGCTCGGATGGCCGGCGGCGACGGGCAGCGTCTGGCTGCTGTCGGCCTTTCCGTTCGCGTACTTCTTCGGCGCGCTCTACACCGAGGGCCTCTATCTGCTCGGCGTGGTCGGGGCGATCTATCACTTCCGGCGCCATGAGGACCTGCCCGCCTCGCTCTGGGGCCTGCTGGTCGGCCTCACGCGGCCGAACGGCTGCCTGCTGAGCGTGCCGCTGGGCATCATGGCGCTGCAACAGGCCTTCCTGCCTCGTACCCTGGCGGCTGGCGATCCCTCGCCGCGCCCGGGGTGGATGTCGTTCACCCGTGCGCTCGTGGTCGCCGCCATGCCGGGGCTCGGCATGGTGGCCTTCTCGGCATGGCTCTGGACGCTCACTTCGCAGCCGCTCGCGTGGATGCAGGCGCACGCCGCGTGGGGACGCACCTTCCACGGCGTCGAGGCGATGCCGCTCGACAACCTGGCCGCGATCGGGAACCTCGGGGTGTACGGCTACGTGCGCGCGCAGCCGATCGAGGCCCTCTACCTGCTGGCCATGGTGGGCAGCCTCGCGGTGACCTGGCCCGTCGGACGGCGGCTCGGGTTTGGCTACGCGGTGCTGATCCTCATCACGATCCTGCCGCCGTTCTTCGCGGGCGGCTTCCTCTCGATGGGGCGCATCACGTCGACGCTGTTTCCGGTGTTCGTGTATCTGGGCTGGCGATTGTCACCCGCGGCCACCCCGCGCGTGGTGATGTCCTGGATGGCGCTGCAGGGGATGCTGGCGGCTGCCTTCTTCACCTGGCGCGACGTGTATTGAGCCCGCGCGCGGCGGCGGGGCTTCCCTCGTCGATCAGCGCAGAGGGGGATCGCCATCGAGCAGCGTCATGGGCGGCGCCCTGCCGCCACCTCAGCCGCCGGCCGGCTCCTCGAGCGGGCGCAGGACCGACGGCTGGCGCCGGAGGACCGGCGGAAGCGTCGGCTATAATCGAGGCTTCGGACCTGCGTCATGAACGACGATCGGCATCGCCAGGGCATGCTCCCTGTCTCGCGGCGGCGTCAGCGCATCCTGCCGGGATGGCTCTGGCCGGCTGCGTGCGTGGCGATGGGGCTGGTCGTGACGTGGCCCGCGCCCGCCGTGGCGGCCGCACAGGTGGTGGTGCGGCCGCGCCCGCCGCGGGTTTCCGCACCCCCGAGCCAGCCTTCGGCCGACCCGCCGCGCGAGACGCCGCTCACCGATCGGCCGGCGGCGCGGGCCTGGCTCGATCGCGTCGATCGACTGCTCGCCCGCGGCGACGACGCGGCCGTAGGCGTCCTGGTGGACGAGTCCTCGCCTGACGACGTGGCGCCCGCGGTGGCACGGGCGCGGCTCGAGTTGCGCACGGGCGGCTACGAACGGGCCCTGGAGCTTCTGCTGCCGGCCGCGGCACGTGATCCCCTCGGAGACGCGGCCCTCGAGGCCGGCCTCGTGCAGCAGCGGTTCGGCCGGAGCGAGGACGCCCAGGCCCTGCTCGCGCCGCTGGTGGCCGCGGGCAGCGGGGAGGCCGAAGGTCCGGCGCTGGCGCGCGGCGCGCGCGCGGCGTTCGCGCTCGGCGCGCACCGGCTGGCCAACGACCTGTTCCGCGAGGCCGTCGCGGCGCTTGGCGGAGACCCCGCGGCGGAAACCGCGTGGGGTGAGCTGTTCCTGGCCACGCACAACGAATCGGAAGCCGCCCGATCCTTCGAGCGCGCCCTGTCGGTGGACTCCGCCTACGTGCCGGCCATCGTGGGCCTGGCGAAGGCGGCGGCGGTGACCGATGCGCCGGCGGCGCGCCGCCACGCCGCACGTGCGCTCGAGATCGATGCGCGCGCCTGGGGCGCGCATCTCGTCCTCGCGGATCTCGCGCTCGACGCGCGACAGCGCGCCGAGGCGCGCAGCGCCATCGGCGCGGCGCTCGCCATCAATCCCCGTGCGTCGGACGCGCTGGCGTTGCGTGGCGCGCTCGCGGCCGTCGAGGACCGCGCCGCCGATCTCGAGGCCGACGTTCGCGCGGCGCTCGCCATCAACCCGCGCGACAGCCGCCCCTGGCGCGTGGCGAGCGAACACGTCGCCGGGCACTACCGCTTCGGCGAGGCCGTCGCGCTCGCCCGCCGCGCGGTGGAGGTGGACGGGGAGGATCCCGCCGCCCACGCGATGCTGGGCATGCACCTGATGCGCACCGGCGAGGAGGCCGAGGCCCGCCACGAACTCGAGCGGGCGTTCGGCCGCGACCCGTTCGACCCGGTCACCAAGAACCTGCTCGATCTCCTCGACCGTCTCGACACCTTCGAGTCGGTGGAGACCGACGGGTTCGTGTTCCGTTTCCAGCCTGCCGAAGCGCCCATCCTCCGGGAACTGGCCCCGCCGCTGGCGGCGCAGGCGATGGCGTCGATGACGGCTCGTTACGGCGTCGCGGTGCAGGGCCCGGTGCTCGTGGAGCTGTTTCCCCGGCACGACGACTTCGCCGTGCGCACGCTGGGGCTGCCCGGCATGGTCGGCGCCCTCGGCGCCTGCTTCGGTCGCGTCGTCACGCTCGATTCCCCGCGCGCCCGTCCGCCGGGGACCTTTCACTGGGGTGCGACGCTCTGGCACGAACTGGCGCACGTGATCGCGCTGCAGCTCTCGAAGCAGCGCGTGCCGCGATGGTTCACCGAAGGGCTGTCGGTTTACGAGGAGCGGCTGGCGCGGCCGTCGTGGGGCCGCGAATCGGAACTCGACTTCGTGCGCGGCCTCGACCAGGGCTCGGCCATCCCGCTCGCCTCGCTCAACGAGGGGTTCTCCGATCCGCGGCGGATCGCGCTCGCCTACCAGCAGGCGTCGCTGGTCGTCGAGTTCATCGCCGAGCGCCACGGGCAGGACGCGATCGTGCGCATGCTGCGCGCCTACGGTGAAGGACTTGACGATGCCGGGGTGTTCGCGCGCGAGCTGAAGGCTGACGTGACGGCGTTGCAGGCGGGCTTCGACGCCTTCCTGGAGCGGCGCTACGGCGGGCTGCGCCGGGCGCTGCGCGTGCCTGAGGGCGTGGTGCCGGAGGCGGCGGATTCCGAGGGCGCGCGGCGGATCGCCGACGCGAACCCCGGGAGCTATCCGGTCCAGATGCTCGCGGCGCGGGTGCTGCTGGCGGGCGGCGATCCCGGCGCGGCCGCCACGTATCTCGAGCGCGCGCTGGCGCTGGCCCCGTCGGTCACCGGCGCGGAGGGGCCGCGCCGCCTGCTGGCCGACATCGCCCGCAACCAGGGAGACGCGGCGAGAGCCGGGGAACTGCTCGCCGGAGAACTGGCAGCCGACCAGACCGGGCTCGACACGGCCCGCGAACTGGCCGCGCTCGCCGCGGCCGGCGGCGACGGCGAGCAACTGGCGCTCGCGCACGGGCGCATCATCGAGGTGTGGCCGTACGACGCCGCGTCCTACACCGTGCTCGGTCGCGCGGCCCTCGCAAGCGGCGATGCCGCGACGGCGCTGCGGCGATTCCGCCTCGCGCTGGCAGCCAACCCCGGCGATCTGGTCGCCGCGCGCACGGACCTCGCCGAAGCGCTGCTGCGAACGGGCCGCGCCGATGCCGCCAGAAGCGAACTGATCGCGGCGCTCACCGACGCGCCGCTGTACGAGCGCGCCCAGGGTCTGCTGCTGGCCATCGTCGACGGCCCGGAGGGGAGGCCACGCCGATGAGCGACCACCGGCCCCGCGTGGTCCAGGGCGTCTTCGCGCTGGCGGCCGCCTGCGCGACGGCGATCGCCCTCGTCGTGCTGCCGCCCGGCGCGATCCCGTCGCTCGCCCAGCCGCGGGGGCTGGCCGACGGCCGGCTGGCGGGCCTGGAGTGGACGTTCGTCCGCATCAAGTACAGCTCCTGGAACACCGAGAACTTCCGCGCGCGCTACTGGAGCGACCCCTGGGCCATCGACGGTCCCGCGGCCGAACAGAACCTCACGCGCCGGCTGCGGACGGTGACCGCCATCAAGGTGAACGACCCGATCGTGCTCACGCTCGAGGATCCGGAGATATTCGCGCACCCGTGGATCTACTTCGTCGAGCCGGGCAACCTGCAGCTCACCGAGGCCGAGGTCCCGATCCTCCGCGAGTTCCTGCTGCGCGGCGGGACGGCGACCTTCGACGACTTCCACGGCCCGTTCGAGTGGGAGCGGCTGGCGGCCGAGCTGCGGCGCGTCTTCCCCGATCGCCCCATCGTCGATCTCGAGCCGCCGCACCCGATCTTCTCGTGCTTCTACCAGATCGACGCCTACCCGCAGATCCCGGGCCTCGGATCGTTCTTCCGGGGGCGCACGTGGGAGAAGGGCGGCTTCGTGGCGAAGCTGCGCGCCGTGCTCGACGACAACGGCCGGGCGATGATGCTCATCAACTGGAACACCGACATGGGCGATGGGTGGGAGTGGTCCAACGCCGAGGAGTACCCGGGCTACATCAAGTACACGCACGACGCGTACCGGATGATGATCAACGAAATCGTCTACGCGCTCACGCACTGACGCACGGCGCGGGCGGGCGACGACCGAAGGCTGGCTGGACCAACGCGATGGACACCACACCCCAGGCCGGGACCGGGATCCTGGCCGAACGGGTCGCGCAGGGGCGCGACCGCATCCTCACGGAAATTCGGAAGGTCATCGTCGGGCAGGACGAGGTGATCGAGCACGTGCTGATCGCGCTCTTCACCGGCGGGCACTGCCTGATCACGGGCGTGCCGGGGCTCGCCAAGACGCTGCTGATCCGGACGCTCGCCGACGTCATCGATCTGAGCTTCAAGCGGATCCAGTTCACGCCCGACCTGATGCCGTCCGACATCACGGGGACCGAGATCCTCGACGAACAGCACGGGACGCGGTCGCTGCGCTTCGTGAAGGGCCCGGTGTTCGCGCAGATCGTGCTCGCCGACGAGATCAACCGGACGCCGCCGAAGACGCAGGCGGCGCTGCTCGAGGCGATGCAGGAGCGTCACGTCACCGCCGCGGGCCGCACCTACCCGCTCGATCCGCCGTTCTTCGTGCTGGCCACGCAGAACCCCATCGAACTCGAGGGGACCTATCCGCTGCCCGAGGCGCAGCTCGATCGCTTCATGTTCAACCTCGTCATGACCTACCTCCCGGAGGACGAGGAGGTGCGCGTAGTCACGCAGACGACCGGCGGCGAGCCGGCCCGGGCGCAGCGGGTGCTGGGCGGCGGGGACATCCTCGACTTCCAGGGGCTGGTGCGGCAGGTGGTGGTGGCCGAGGAGGTGGCGCGCTACGCCGTGCGCCTGGTGGACGCGACGCGCCCGGGCCAGCCGGCCAGCGCCGACTTCGTGAAGAAATACGTGAAGTGGGGCGCCGGCCTGCGCGCCTCGCAGGCGATCGTGCTCGGGGCGAAGGCACGCGCGCTGATGCACGGCCGCTATCACGTGTCGGTGGCCGACGTGCGCGCCATGGCCCTGCCCGCGCTGCGCCATCGCGTGGTGACCAACTTCTACGCCGAGTCGGAGCAGGTGAGCGCCGACACGGTCGTGTCGCGGCTGCTCGATCTCGTGCCGCAGCCCCGCAGCCAGATGTGAGGCGATGACCACCGCAGCGTTCGGCGCCGGCAGCTTCCTCGATCCCGCCGCGCTCGCGCGGCTGGGCTCGCTCGAGCTGAAGGCGCGCGTGGTCGTCGAGGGCTACCTGCAGGGGCTGCACCGGAGCCCGTTCCGCGGCCTCAGCGTCGACTTCGCCGAGTACCGGCCATACCTGCCCGGCGACGACCCGCGCGCGATCGACTGGAAGCTGTTCGGCCGCAGCGACCGCATGTACGTGAAGCGGTTCGAGCAGGAGACGAACCTGCCGTGCCACCTGCTGCTCGACGTGAGCGCGTCGATGGACTACGGATCGGCGGGCATCACGAAACTGCACTACGCGACGTGCCTGTGCGCCGCGCTCGCGTGGCTGCTGCACGCGCAGCGCGACGCCGTCGGCCTGATGGCCTTCGACGCCGACGTCGTGGAGCACGTCGCGCCCAGCGCGCGGACCGGTCACCTCCGCACGCTGCTGGGCGCGCTGGAACGGCTGCGGCCCGGGTCGCGGTCCTCGCTGCAGCGGCCGCTCGAGCGGCTGGCCGCGGCCATCAGGCGCCGCGGGCTCGTCGTGGTCGCCTCCGACCTGATCGACGATCCGGCCGTGGTGGTCGAGGGGCTGCGCCACCTGCGGTTCCGGGGCATGGAGGTGGTGGTCTTCCACGTGATGGATCCCGCCGAGCGCTCGTTCCCCTTCGACCGGCCCGTACGGTTCCGCGATCTCGAGACGGGAGAAGAGGTGCTGACCTCACCCCGCGCCGTGCGCGAGGCCTACCTCCGGAAGTTCGAGGCGGCCAGCGCGACCTACGAGCACGAGTTGCGCCGGCACGGCGTCGACTACTGTCGGATGGACACCTCCACGCCGCTGGAGTTCGCGCTGCTGCGCTACTTCTCGGCGCGGCGGCGGATGCTGGTCTGAGCCATGGGCATCTCGTGGCTCTCCCCGTGGTTCCTGCTCGGCGCGGCGGCCGTGGCCGTCCCCATCGTGCTGCACCTGCTGGCGCGGCACACGGCGCCGCAGATCGAGTTCCCGGCGACACGCTTCGTGCCGGAGGCGCCGGTGGAGCTGCGCCGGAAGCGCCGGCCGGTCGACTGGCTGCTGCTCGCGCTGCGCTGCCTCGCCCTGGTGCTGCTGGCACTGGCCTTCGCGCGGCCGTTTCTCGCCGGCCCGGCCGCCACGGCAGGTGCCACCGCGCGCCTGGTGGCCATCGATACGTCGTTCAGCATGGCCGGCGCCGAGACATGGGCCGCGGCGCAGGCCGCGGCCGCCGCCGCCATCGATGGCGCCCCTTCCGGCTCGCCCGTCGCCGTGGCGGCCTTCGACGAGCGAGCGCGGATCGTCTCGCCGCTTTCGGTGGATCGCGGCGCCGCGCGGGCGGCGGTGGCCGCCCTGCGGCCCGGCAGTGGCGCCACCAGCTACGGTGCGATCGCAGCGCCGGTCGCCGAGCTGCCCCGGGGGCAGCCGGTCGAGGTGGTGCTGGTGTCCGACCTCCAGCGCACGGGCCTGCGTGCGGCCATCGCTCTGCCGGGCTCGGCGACGCTCACCGTGCGCGCCGTGACGCCGCCCAAGCTCAATCTGGCCGTCGAATCGCTGGCGCGCGAGGACCGCGACCTGGTGGCCGTCGTGGCGAACCACGGCCTGCAGGCGCGGGCAACGGTGGTCCGCCTGGCCATCGATGGGCGCGACGTGGCCCAACGACCACTGACGCTGGAGGAGGGCGCCAGCCTGCCGGTGCGTTTCGAGGGGGCCGCCGCGGATCGCGGCATCGCCGCCGTGCGAATCGACGATGGAGGTGGGCTGGCCGCCGACGACGAGCGCTATCTGGTGCTCGACGAGCCGAGACCCACCCTCGTGTGGATTGCCGGCGACGCCGGCGACGCCTTCTACGTCGATCGGGCGCTGGTGAGTGCGCAGCGCCGGCCGCGCGTGACCACGCGCACGATGACGCCTGGCGAGCTCGCCGCCCCCATCGACGGGATCACGCCGCCCGACGTCCTCGTGCTGCAGTCGACGCGCGGGCTGGGCGACGCGGCGCGGCGGACGCTGCGCGGCCTCGTCGAGCGCGGCGCCGGCCTGCTGATCGCCGCCGGCCCCGACGTCGACGCCGGCGTGTTGTCGCAGATTCCCGGCGAAGGCGACGGCATCGCCATCGCCCAGGCCGACAGCGTGCCGCGGCCGGCGGCGCTCGTCCCGATCGACGTCCGTCACCAGGCGTTTGCGGCCTACGCGGACCGCGCCAGTGCCTACGCCGGCATCCGCTTCGAAGGCCTGGTCCGCCTGCGGCCGGCGGCCGGCGATCGGATCCTTGCGCGCTTCGACAACGGCTTGCCGGCGCTGGTCGAGCGGAGCGTCGGACGTGGGCGGCTGCTGGTGATCGCCAGCGATCTCGGCGCGCGATGGAACCAGTGGCCGCTGTCGCCCACCTTCGTGCCCTGGCTGCACGATGTCGTCGGGTATCTCGCCGCGCGCCCGGCCGACGAGATGTCGTGGCTCGTCGGCGCGGTTCCCGACGGCGTGGCGCCCGCGCCCGGGGCGCACGTGCTGGCCGATGGCCGCCGCGGCGTCGTGAACGTGGATCCGCGCGAGTCGGCGATCGATCTGGCGACGACCGCCGAGGTGGAGGCGGCCGTCGAGGTGGCGCCTGCGGCCGCCGCGCCGGCCGCGGTGCGCGCGGCCGCGGAGGAAGCGTCGCAGTCGTGGTGGCGGTACCTGGTTGCGGCCATGCTCGCCGTGGTGCTCGTGGAGAGCGCCGTGGGCGCGCGTCCATGAAACGAGAAGTCCGTCGTGAGACCTGCTGATCCCGACGATTCGCCCCGCGCGTTGCACGAAGGGCTTGCCCGGCTCAGACGCCGGTGGTTCCTGCTGGCGTGGTCACGCGTCGCGCAGCGCTGGGCGCTGGCGACGCTGGCCGTGATGGCGGCTGTGGCCACCGTGCGCCTGGTCACCGGCGCGACAGGAGTCCCGTGGCTCCTGGCGGTCGTTGCCGGCGCGATCGTGTCGCTCGGCGCCCTCCCGGCGTTCGCGTGGCCGTGGCGCCATCGCCCTGCTGTCCGCCGGGTGGCGCGCTACGCCGAAGAACACGTCCCGGAACTCGAGGAGCGCCTGCTGAGCGCCGCGGCGGTCCTGGCGTCGCCGCCCGCGGCGTGGACGACCATGGAACGACTGGTCGTGAGCGAGGGCGCGCGGGCCATGGCCGCGCTCGACCTGGATCGCGTGCTGCCGCGCCGAGTGGTGGCGCGCAGCGTGGGTCTGGCCGGTGTCGCGGTGGTCGGGGTGCTGCTGGCGCTCACCGTGGGCCGCGCGCCGCTGGCGCGCGCGTGGCAGACGGCCCGGGGCCTGCTGTGGCCCGGGAGCATCAGGCTGATCGTCGAGCCGGGCGACGCGGACGTGGTGGAGGACAGCGAGCTGGCGCTGCGCGTCCGCATCGAGGGGATTGACGCCGCCACGTGGGATGCGCCGGTGGAGCTGCGATCGGCCGCGCCGCACCTGCGCGAGGTCGCCGCGCTGACGCGCGCCGGCGGTACCTGGACCGCCCAGGTGCCCGCGGGAACGACGCCGTTCTTCTATCGCGTCGTGACGGGCCGGCTCGTGTCGCCCGAGTTCCACGTCGAGGTGAGGCGTCGCCCGCGCGTCGAGCGCATCGCGCTGCGCTACGACTACCCGTCGTTCAGCGGGCTCGCCCCGCGCACCGAAGAGGACGGCGGAGACGTCTTCGCCCCGGCGGGAACGCGCGTCACCGTGCAGGTGCACACACGGGATCCGATCGGCAGCGGGGCGATCGCGCTCGCCGGCCAGGGGCCCGTCACGCTCCAGGCGAAGGCCGAGCGGCTGCTCGAGGGGCAGTTCGTCGTCAGCCGCGACGATGCCTACCGGGTGCGGTTGACCGATCCGCGGGGGCTCACCGTCGAGGGGGACACGGAGTACTTCGTCCGGCCGATGGACGATCGGCCGCCCGAGGTGCGCGTCATCCGGCCCGGCGGCGACTCGCGCGTGACGCGCCTCGAGGAGGTGACGATCGAGGCGCGCGCCGACGACGACTTCGGCATCGCGCGGCTGGATCTCGTGTATGCGCCGCGGGGCGGCGAGCCGCGCGTGGTGCCGCTCGGCGCCGGCGGCACGTCGGTGACCGGCCGGCACACGATCTATGTCGAAGATCTCGACGTCCGGCCCGGCGACTTCGTCACCTACTACGTCCGGGCGCGCGACATCGGCCGCGGGAAGCGGCCCAGCGAGACCCGCAGCGACATCTTCTTCCTCGAGATCCGCCCGTTCAACGAGGAGTTCGAGGCGGCGGCGTCGCAGGCCGGCATGGAGGGCGGCGAAGGGTCGTTCGACGATCTGGCGCGCCTGCAGAAGGACATCATCGTCGCGACATGGCGGCTCGACCGGCGTGCCGGAGCGGGCAAGTCGGCGCAGGACATCCGCGTGGTGGCGCGGTCGCAGGCTGAGGTGAAGGCCCGTGCCGAGCGCCTGGCACGGCAACTCGCGCCGCGCGCCGTGCCGATGCCGCGCGTGCAGCTTCCCCCGCTGCCGCCCGGTCCGCAGCCGCGCCCGCAGCAGGCGCCGCCCCCGCCGTCGCCGGCCGAGAACCCGATGAGTCGCGCCGTGGAAGCGATGACGCGGGCCCACCGCGAACTGGACGCGCTGGAGACGGGCAGGGCGCTGCCCCACGAGAACGAGGCGCTCAACGAAATCCTGCGGGCACAGGCCGAGGTGCGCCGCCGGCAGGTGGCGCGGCAGCAGTCGCGGGGAGGCCGCGGCGGCGGCCAGAGCGGCAACCAGGATCTGTCGGCGCTCTTCGACCGCGAGTTGCAGCGGCAGCAGGAGACCAATTACGAGCAGCGTTCGCCGGCGCAGTCGCCGGCGTCGAACCAGGCACGACGCGAGGATGAACAGCTGCGCCGGCTGCGCGAGCTGGCGGCACGGCAGGACGAACTCGCGCGCCGGCAGCAGGAGCTGGCGCGGCGCCGGGCGCAGTTGTCGGGTGAGGAGGTGAAGCGACGGCTCGAGCGTCTCTCGCGCGAGCAGGAACAGCTGCGGCAGCAGGCTGAGGCGTTGGCTCGCCAGATGCAGCAGCGCGGCGACGATCAATCGGCCGACGGGCAGCCTCGAGGCGGCGCCTCGCAGCAGCAGGCCTCCTCCCGCACGTCTTCCGGCGGCGAGTCCGGGGAGTCTCGGTCCGGCGGCACGACGCCAGGGGAGCAGGCCCGGCAGGCAGACGGCGCGGGTTCGCGCAGTCCAGTCGACGACGATGCGCGGCGCCTGCGCGAGGCGGCACAGGAGATGGCCGGCGCCGCTGGCGACCTCCAGCGCGAGTCGCCCGACGCGGCCAGCCTCCGGGCGACGCGCGCGCTCGACCGCCTGCGCGCGGCCGAGCGCGCCATGGCCGGCGACGCGCCTGACGGACGGCGGCGCCGCGCTAGCGACTTGCAGGCCGAGGCGCGCGAACTGGCCGAGGGCAGCCGGCGGCTGGCCGCCGGCGCCGGATCCTCGTCCGATGCCGAGTCGTTGGAGCGGGTCGGAGAGCAGCAGGCACGACTGGGAGAACGCGCCGAGGCGCTGGAGCGCGGCGTGCGTGAGATGGCGGGACGTGAGTCCAGCGGCGCGGCGGGTGACGCGATGCGCCGCGCCGCGCGCGAACTGGCCTCCGCGCGCGTCGGCCAGCGCCTGCGGCAGGGAGCCGATGCGGCGCACCAGGGTGCCGCCGGCCAGCGCGATGCCGGCCAGGCAGCCCGCGACGCCGCGGCCTCGGCACGTTCGGCCGCCGAGTCGCTCGAACGCCTCGCCGACCGGCTCGCCGACGCGTCCGGCCAGGATGGCGAGGCGCAGCGACTGGCTGACGCGCTGGCGCGGACGCGCGTCCTTCGCGAGCGGCTCGCCGAACTGGAGCGGCAGGCCGGCACGCAGCCTGGAGAGGCGGGCACGCAGCCCGGACAGGCCGCCGCGCGGCGCGGCGGCGACAACCGGCAGACGCCGGGATCGACTGGCGATCGGGCCTCGGCCGGCGCGAACACCGGTGCCCCCGGCGATCAGGCCTCGCGTGGCCGCGATCCCTCGGGGCAGGAAGGACAGGGAGCCTCGGGCGGCGGTGACGGCTCGGTCGCGGGCCTGCGTGATGGTCTGGTGAGGGAGTTGCGCCGGCAGCAGGACGTGATGGACGCGTTGCGCCGCGGCGACCGCGATCTCGCGCGCGCCGTGTCCTCGCTCGAGGGATGGACACCGAGCCGGTCGGCGCCGGGCACCGAGGCGTGGAAGCAGGACTTCGCACGGTGGGACGTGCTGAGGCAGCAGATCGCGCTCGCCATCGAGCGCCATGAAACGCAACTGGCCACACGGCTGGCCGAGCGCGAGGCGCGAGATCGTCTCGACGCGGGCGCAGACGATCGTCCGGGCGAGGCATGGCGTCGCGACGTGGCCGAGTACTTCAAGGCCATCTCCGCCCGGACGCCACGCCCATGATTTTCGCGACCCCCCTGCCGGCGTGGGCGTGGCTAGCCGTCGTGTGCACGTGCGCCGGCCTGGGCTGGCTCGCGTATCGGCGCGCAGGCGCGCTCATCGCCCCGCGCGAGCGGCTGCCGCTGATCGCCCTGCGTGCGGCGACGCTGCTCCTGCTGGTCGCGGTGCTCCTGCGCCCGGTGCGCGTGGAGCCGCGGCCGCAGACGGGTGGGCTGGTGCCGATCCTGGTGGATGCCTCCGCGAGCATGTCGATGACCGACGGCGGCGCGCGCTCGCGGTTGGACCTCGCCCTCGACCTCGCGCGATCACGCATCGTCGCCGCGTTGCAGCCGCGTTTCGTCCCGCAGGTGTTCACCTTCGGCGAACACCTGGCCCCGCTGGAGGCCGACGTCGTCCCGTTGCCCGCGGCACGTGCCTCGCGCCTCGGCGAAGCGCTTGCCGACCTGCGCGATCGGACGCAGGACCGGCGCGTGCCGGGCATCGTGGTGATCTCCGATGGTGCCGTGACGCTCGATCCCTCGCCCGCGGGCGCGGTGCCCGTGCACGTGATTGCCGTCGGGGCGCCGCGCGTGGATCACGACCGTGAGGTCTTCGGCACCACCATTGGCGATGCCCGGGTGCAGGCGTCACTGGTGGAGGTGTCCTCCCTCGTCCGGTCAAGGGGTGAAGCGGCCGGCGCCTTCGACGTGAGCCTGCTCCAGAACGGGCGGGCCATCGATGCACGCAGGGTGACGCCGTCCCACGATGACGCGCCGCAGCGGGTGAGTTTCACTGTCGCGCCCGCGCGCGACACGGCCACGGTCTACACCGTGGAGGCGGCGGCCGCCGAGGGCGAATGGACCCTGGCCAACAACCGGCAGAGCGTGCTGGCGCCGCCGGCCGACGCGCCGCGCCGGATTCTGCTCGTCGAGGGGGCACCTGGGTACGAGCCCGGCTTCCTCAAGCGCTCCCTCGACGAGGATCCCGGCATGGTCGTCGACGCCATCGTTCGCAAGGGCGAGAACGAGCGCGGACAACCGACCTATTACGTGCAGGCGGCGAGCGGGCGTGCGGAGGCGCTGGCGGCAGGCTTTCCGGTCAGCCGCGAGGCGCTGTTCGCCTACGATGCCGTGCTGCTGGTCAACGTCGAAGCGGCGGGGCTGCCGCCTGTGGCGGCCGCGCAACTGGCCGACTTCGTGGGCGGGCGCGGGGGAGGGCTGATCGTGCTCGGGGCGCGCAGTTTCGAGCCCGCGGGCGTGCCGGCGACGCCGCTGCAGGCGTTGATGCCCGTGGAGCTGACCGATCACGCCGGCGGGCTGGCACGCGTCACGCGGGGCGCGCGTGAACCGTTTCGCGTTTCGCTCACCGACGAGGGCGCCGGCCATCCCGTGATGCGGCTCGGCCTGACGGCAGCCGACACGCAGCGAGCCTGGGAGGCGGCGCCCGCGCTGGCGGCCACGGCCGCGCTGGGCCCGGCACGACCCGGCGCCACGCTGCTGGCCACCACCACTTCGCCCGGCGGGGTGCCGCGCCCGCTCGTCGCGGTGCAGCGCTTCGGCCGCGGGCGTGTGTTGCTGTTCGGCGGCGAGGCGAGCTGGCGCTGGAAGATGATGCTGCCGACCGGCAGCCCCACCTACGACACGTTCTGGCGACAGGCGGCGCGCTGGGTCGCCGCCGATGCGTTTCCGCCCGTGGCGGTGAGTCTGGATCGTGGCGGCGGCCGGCGGCTGGGCATCACCGTGAACGTCCGTGACGCATCGTATGCCGCGGTGGGCGACGCCCGGGTGCGCGTGCAGGTGTCGTCGCCCTCGGGCCACGTCATCGACCTGCCGATGGACCGCACGGCGCAGGGCGGGACGTTCGCGGGCGTGCTGGACGCAGCCGAGTCGGGCGTGCACAGGGTGACGGCCGAGGCACGGCGGGGCGCGACCGTGCTCGGCAGCAGCGAGGCGTTCGCGCTGGTGGGCGGCATCGACGACGAGTTCGTCGACCCGCGCCGCGACGAAGCGCCGCTGCGCCAACTGGCCGGGCTGACCGGCGGCCACGCGGCGGTGGCTGGTGAGGTCGTGGACGTGGCTGCCTGGATCGACACGCCGAGGGGCGCGCAGGCCGAGATGGCCCAGCGCGACCTGTGGCAGTCGCCGTGGGTGTGGGCGACGATCGTCGCGCTGCTCGGCACGGAGTGGATGCTGCGACGGCGCTGGGGGCTGCGGTGATGGCGGGTTTCGCGCGGTCGTCGCTGCGATGCTGGCTGGTGGGGGGATTGTGCGCCCTGGCCTCGATCGCCACGGCCCACGCCGGCCCACGCCACCTGCTCGTCGTGTGGGGCGTGCCTGGCAGTCCGGAGCACGCCGCCCGGCAGCGCGCGTGGGTCCAGCAACTGACCGAGGCGGCTCGCGGCCCGCTCGCCATTCCCCCGGAGAACCTGGTGATCCTGTCGGGCGAGGGCGGCGACCCGGCGGCCAGCGCCACGCGCGAGCACGTCCGATCGGCCCTGGAGCGGCTGGCGCGGGTGCCGGCCGACGGTCTGGTGTGTCTCGTGTTGATCGGGCACGGCTCCTTCGATGGCGCCGACGCGAAGTTCAACCTGGTCGGGCCCGATCTCGAAGCCGCCGAGTGGGCCGCGTTGCTGCAGCCGATCCGCGCGCAGGTGGTCGTCGTGAACACGGCGTCGGCGAGCGCGCCGTTCCTGACACGGCTCGCCGGGCCCCGCCGCGTGGTGATCACCGCCGCCGCCACGCCCGCCCAGCGCTACGACACCGTGTTTGCGGAGTACTTCACGGCGGCGTTCACCAGTGGCGAGGCCGATCTCGACAAGGACCGGCGCGTGTCGATCTGGGAGGCGTTTGCGTATGCCAGCGCCCGCGTGCGGCGCTACTACGAGCAGCGCGGGCAACTGGCCACCGAGCGTGCGCTGCTCGACGACACCGGCGACGGGATCGGCAAGGAGGCGGGCGAGGCGGGGCCCGACGGCGCCCTGGCGAGCCGGCTGTTCCTCGACGCCGGTCCGGAGGTGGAGCGGACGGCCAGCCCGGCGATCTCGGAACTGCTCGCGCGCCGCGCGCGCCTGCTGGCCGATCTCGACGAGTTGAAACGCAAGCAGTCGTTCATGCCGGCCGACGACTACGCGCGCGAACTGGAACGGCTACTGGTGGACATCGCGCGCCTCTCGCGCGACATCCGGCAATCCTGAGGCGCGCCGGCGCTGGCCGGCTCATGGCCTCGGGTCCCACCACTCGACGCGATGACGTTCGGGACGCCTGAAGGGCGCCACGAGGAGCAGACCCGCCACGAACCCCCCGGCGTGCGCCCAGAAGGCCACCCCGCCGACGTCGGCCGGCTGCCCGAGACTGCCCACGCCGCTCAGCAACTGGAGCAGGAACCAGATCCCGAGGAAGAAGATCGCGGGGATTTCGACGATCTGGACGAAGACGAAGATTGGCACCAGCGTCAGGATGCGCGACCGCGGGAACATCACCAGGTAGGCGCCCAGCACACCGGCGATGGCGCCGCTGGCGCCGATCATCGGCATCCGGGCTCCAGGGCTGAAGGCCACCTGCAGCAGCGCCGCCGCCGTGCCGCACAGGAGGTAGAACGCCAGGAAGCGGCCGTGACCCAGGCGATCCTCGACGTTGTCACCGAAGATCCACAGGTAGAGCATGTTGCCGACGACGTGCATCCAGCCGCCGTGCAGGAACATCGACGTGAAGACGGTGTGGACGGAGAACTGGGCCGGTACGAGCCCCCACGTGAGGATGAACCGCTCGAATCCGGCCGGTGACAGCGACTGCTGGAGCAGGAACACCGCGGCGTTGGCGGCGATGAGCGCGATGGTGACGACCGGCCGCGTGCGCGAGGGAATGACGTCGCGAAGAGGGATCATTGGCGGCCCAGTATAGGCTGGCCGCCCGGGGTGACGCGGAGGCGGGACGCGCGAGCCGCTGGAGGCCGCCATCAGGAGAACCGCTGTAGACTGACGCAGCTTCGGCGGTGGCCTGCGCCGCCGTGGGGGAGCGGCCCGACCACGATGACTTGCAGGAATTGCGGCACCGAAATCGCCGACAAGGCGTTGATCTGTTATCGCTGTGGCACGGCGACGACCGAGGCCCGGCGCCAGCCGGCGCCGCTGCCGGCTGCCGGCGGCGGCCTGGCCGGCCGCCTGACACCCGTGCTGGCGCTGGCCGCCCTGGTGCTGGCCGCGCTCTACCTGGGCCAGGTGGGCGGCGGTCAGGTGCCGGCGCCGGTGGCCTACTCGGTGGCGGGGCTGGCGGCGCTCGTGCTCGCGCTGCGGATCTGGCAGCGCTGGCGCGCGCGCTGACCGCCGCCCGCACCCTTCGGTGTAGACTACCGTTCTCGGGCGACCCGCGGAACCCATGTCAGAAGCACGGCTCGAAGTGACCGACGCGTTCGGCCAGCGCATCGTCACGATCGACAAGACCACGTTTGCCATCGGCCGTCGTGACACCAACGACCTTCGGCTCGCCGGCTCCGAGGTGTCGCGCGATCACGCCGAAATCCGGTTCGAGGGCGGGCGCTTCACCATCCGCGACCGCGGTTCACGGTACGGCAGCTTCGTGAACGGCGAGGCGATCACCGAGCGCGATCTCGCCAACGGCGACCGGATCCGCCTGGGCCGGGGCGGCGGCGCCGACCTGGTGTTCCTCGCCGACGATCCGCCGGGCGCGGCCGAATCGTCTCCGACGGCGACGGCCATCGGCGACCTGCGGCACGTGGCGGCGCTGCTCGAGGGCCTTCGGGCGCTCGGCTCCGGACGGGTGCTCGACGACGTGCTGACGCTGGTGCTCGACTCGGCGCTGGATGTCAGCAATGCCGAGCGCGGGTTCATCATGCTGGCCGGCGACGCCGGGACGCTGGAGTTCAAGCTGGCGCGCTCGCGCGGGCGCGTCACGCTGCCGGGACGCACCTTCGAAACCAGCCGCAAGATCCCGGAAGAAGTGTTCGAGTCGGGCCGTCCGCGCATCGTGGCCGACCTGCTCGACGGCAACCTCGCCAACGTGCACATGGGCACGGTGGCGCTCGGCATCCGGAACGTGCTCTGCGTGCCGCTGCGCCTGGTGCGTTACATCGAGAAGGCCGACGAGGCCAGCGACGAGGAGCGGATCGGGGTGCTGTACCTCGACAGCCGCGAGAAGGGAGTGCTCTCGAGCTCCACGCGCACGGCGCTCGAGACGCTGGCCACCGAGGCCGCTGTGGCGATCGAGAACGCGCGGCTCTATCGCGAGACGCTCGAGAAGGCGCGGCTCGAGCAGGAGATGCGGATCGCCGCCGAGATCCAGCAGGCGCTGATGCCGCGCGCGGCGCAGGCGGGGTCGTATTTCGAGGCCGCCGCCTCGTCGCTGCCGTGCCGCTCGATTGGCGGCGACTTCTTCGATTACCTCCAGCGCGGAGACGGCAGCCTGGGCTTCGCGCTGGGCGACGTGGCGGGCAAGGGGCCGCCGGCGGCGCTGCTGAGCGCGCTGGTGCAGGGCATCTTCGCCGCGCAGACGACCGCGCCGCAGGGGCCGGCGCGCAGCGTGTCGCAGGTCAACGACGCGCTGATCCGCCGCGCCATCGACGCGCGCTTCGTCACCGTGTTCTACGCCCTGCTCGGTCACGACGGCACGCTCACCTACTGCAATGCCGGCCACAATCCGCCGATGGTGGTGGGCGAGACCGGCGTCCGCCGGCTCGAGACCGGCGGCCCGATCGTCGGCCTGTTCGACGGCGCTCCCTTCGAGGAGGGATCCGTGAGGCTGGCCCGCGGCGAGTGGGTGATCGTCTACTCGGACGGCGTCTCCGAGGCGCGCAGCTCCTCGGACGAGGAGTTCGGCGACCCGCGGCTCATCGAGGTCGTGCGCGGCAACCTGCAGCAGTCGCCGGCCGGCATGCTCGAGGCGATCCTCGGCGCAGTGCGGAAGTTCACCGAAGGCGCGCCGCAGAGTGACGACGTGACGGCGCTCGTGGTGCGGTACCTCGGGGCCTGACGGTGCGCCGGCCCCACTGGGCGGCGCTCGGCGTGCTGCTCTTCTCGCTGGCCGTCTGGAACGGGATCTTCGACCTCCTGGTGTCGCGCGGCGAGCGCGACTACTTCTGGGCCGAGGCGCGGCACGCCGCCGGCCAGGGGCCGCCCGTCGTGCTCCACGACATGATGGCCGAGGCGATCGCCTACGCGCGGATCGTCTCCACGTGGTGGGCGGGCGTCACGCTGGCCGCCGGCCTCCTGCTGATCTGGTACGTGCGGCGGACGACGGGACGCGGTCGTCGCTGAGCGCGGCGCGTCCAGGCCGCCACCGGCCCGCGGCCGCCGTCAACGCCGGTCGATCGGCACGTAGTCGCGTCGTGCCGCGCCCGTGTAGATCTGGCGCGGCCGGGCGATCTTCTGATCCGGATCGCCGGCCATCTCCTCCCATTGCGCCAGCCACCCCGAGGTGCGCGGGATCGCGAAGAGCACCGGGAACATCTGCACCGGGAACCCCATCGCCCGGTAGATGAGGCCCGAGTAGAAGTCGACGTTCGGGTAGAGCCGCCGTGAGACGAAGTAGTCGTCCTCGAGCGCGATGCGCTCGAGCTCGAGCGCCACGTCGAGCAGCGGATCGCGGCCGGTGACCTCGAACACCATGTCGGCCGTCCGCTTCACGATCCGCGCCCGCGGGTCGTACGACTTGTAGACGCGATGGCCGAAGCCCATGAGCTTGCGGCCTTCGCCCGCCTTCACCTCGCGGATGAACGCCGGCACGTTCCGCACCGACCCGATCTCCTGGAGCATGCGCACCACCTGCTCGTTGGCGCCGCCGTGCAGCGGGCCGTAGAGGGCCGCGATCGCGCCGGCCATGGCCGAGCAGGCGTCGGCCTCCGAGCTGCCGATGCCGCGCATCGTGCTGGTGGAGCAGTTCTGCTCGTGGTCGGCGTGCAGGACGAAGAGCACGTCGAGGGCCCGCTCGAGCACCGGGTGCGGCTGGAAGCGCGCGCCCGGCACGCTGAAGATCATGGCGAGGACGTTGCCGGCAAACGACAGATCCTGATCCGGATAGACGTAGGCCTGCCCCGTGACATGGCGGAACGCCCAGCTGGCCAGCGTCGGCACGGAGCCGATCAGCCGCAGCGCCTGGCGCCGGCGCGCCGCCGCGTCGCGTACCTGACGCGCGTCGGGATCCAGCGTCGAGAGAGCGGCGACGCCTGCGACCAGCATGCTCATCGGGTGCGCATCGTGCCGGAAGCTCTCCATCAGGCGCTTCGCGCTCTCGTGCGGCACCGCCCGGACGGCCACGGCGCGGTTCCACTCCGAAAGTTCGACGGGGGTGGGCAGACGCCCCGACAGCAGGAGAAACGCGGTCTCGAGGTAGGTGCCGTGCTCGGCCACCTGCTCGATCGGGTAACCCCGGTATTCGAGGATGCCGCGATCGCCGTCGATGCGGGTGATGGCGCTGCGGCACGAGGCGGTGTTGGTGAACGCCGGATCGTACGTCATCAGACCGAAGTCGTCGGCTCCGGTCGTGATCTGCCGCAGGTCGATGGCGCGAATCGCGCCGTCCTGCACCGGCAGTTCGTAGGTTCGTCCGGTGCGGTTGTCGGTGATGGTGAGCGTGTCGGCCATGATGCGAGTGGGCGGGAGTGTGACGGAAGACACCGGTCGGCCCGGTCGCCCCGCGGGCGCGCGGGTCAGGCCTCGTCGTCCTGTCGATCGCGTGCCTTGTCGTGTGGGAGCGGGCTGCCGGGCACCCGGTAGGTGCCGTCGACCCACGCCGCGAGATCCAGGAGCCGGCACCGCTCGCTGCAGAACGGCCGCCAGGCGGGGTCGATCGGTCGCCGGCGGCAGTAGACGCACGGTCCTGGCGTGGACATGGATGCCATTGTAGGACGCCTGCGCGGCGTGGACGCACGGGAGCTGGCGGGATCGGCGATGGTTCGCCCGCGCGGCCCGAACGTCACGGCCCCTTTCGACCCGCCGCGGGCTGCCTGCCGCCGGCGGGCTGCTTGCGGGGACGTCGCGCCGGCGCCCGGCGAGTCGTGTCGGCTCCCGCGCGTCGGGCGGGCCGGGCTGTCTCTCGCGCCGCGTGCCGCACCACCTCCACGCGCACGGGCTTGGCGAAGACGCGCTCGAGCGGCGCGAGGTGCCGCAGCGCGTCCCACACCTCGAGTTCGGCGTCGCCGGCAGGCTGCACGCGCACGAGGACGTGCCCGCCGGCGTCCTGCACGTCGAGATCGGCCACCACGCCGGCATGGCTGCGGTCGAGCGCCTCGGCCACCGCGAGCAGCGCCGACAGCGTGCGCACCGCCTTGCGGCGCTGGCCGCTCAGCGAGGCGAACGGCGCGTGGCTCTTCTTCGGAGCACCCGTCCGGTGGTAACGCGCGATGAGCGCGATGGCCTCGACCTCCCCGGGCTCGAAGCCGCGCAGGTCGCCGTGCTCGATCAGGTACTGCGAGTGCCGATGGTGGCCTTCGTGGCTGATGTGCGTGCCGATGTCGTGGAGCAGCGCCGCGTAGTCGAGCCATTCCCGTTCGCGCGCGCCGAGCCCGTGCAGGGCCGTCGTCCGATCGAACAGCGCCAGCGCAAGCCGGGCGACCTGCGCGGCGTGCGCCGGCTGGTAGTGGCATCGCTCGGCGAGTTCCACGGCACTGCGGCGGCGCACGTCCGGGTAGCGATCGATCTGCGCGATGTGGCCGGCGTTGCGCTGGATGTAGTCGAGGACCAGTCCCTCACGCAGCGCCAGGTCGCAGAGCCAGAATTCGTCGGCGCCGAGCAGGTGCAGGATGGTGTCGAAGAGCACCGCCCCGGCCACGGCGAGATCGGCGCGGCGCGGGTCGAGGCCCGGCAGCGCCAGGCGGGCCTGGAGGTCGAGTTCGACCAGGTGCCGGCGCAGCTTGTGGAACGCGCGCGCGGACACCCGCAGGTTGCGCACGTCGGCCGCGGGCAGGCCGGCATGCTGCGCGGCCAGCGCGCCGAGGCTGAGGATGGTGCCCGAGGTGCCGATCACGCGATCGAAGCCGCGCCGGCGAATCTGATCGACGTGTGCGCCCACCTCGGCGCGCACGCGGTCCACCAGGCGCCGCTCGTCGCGCCGTGACAGCGGATCGCTCCTGACGAAGCGCTCCGTGAGGCGGATGACCCCGATCTTGAAGCTGCGGGCCAGTTGCGCCCGGGCGGCGGTGCCCAGCGTGATCTCCACGCTGCCGCCGCCGATGTCGACGACGACGCCGCGCCTGCCGGTGAGGTCGGTGCCATAGGCGGCGGCGAGGTGAATCAGCCGTGCCTCTTCGGGCCCCGGGAGGATTCTCGGCCGGATGCCCGTTTCCGCCGCGATGGCGTCGAGGAAGTCGCCGCCGTTGCCGGCCTCGCGCGTCGCCGAGGTGGCGCCGGCGATGATCTCGTCGACGTGGTGGCTCTCCGCCAGGCGCTTGAACTTCTTGAGCGCCTGCAGCCCGGCGGCCATGGCGGCGTCGGTCAGGCCCTTGCCGTCGAGGCCGCCCGCGCCGAGGCGCACCATGTCCTTCTCGCGATCGATGATCTCGAAGGATCGATCCGGGCGCACGCGAACGACGATCACGTGGACCGAGTTGGTCCCGATGTCGATGGCCGCCAGCCGCATGGTAGGATGCCGCCCGCTCCCGGGAGGCGCGCGCATCCTACCATGCCTGCTGAGTCGCCGCTGGCACGCGTTCTGGACAGGCGGGCATCCGCGCTCGGCCGTCACCTGCCGGCCGCGCTGGCCGGCGATCCGGCCGGCGTGCATCAGGCGCGCGTGGCGTCACGCCGGCTGCGCGAGGCCCTCCCCGTCCTGGCCGCCGCCGGCCTCGATCGCGCGGCGGCGCGCGCGCTCCGGCCGGTGCGCCTGGTGACCCGCATGCTCGGCCCCGTGCGCGAACTCGACGTGGCGCTCGGCGTGCTGGCCACGCACGTCGCGGCACACCCGGAGGAACGTGCCGAGGGGGAGGTCGTTCGCGCGTGGCTGGAACGCCAGCGTGCCGGCCGGCGCGAGGCGATGGCCGAGGGTCTCGACGAGCGCCGGCTGGCACGGATGTGGTCGCGCCTCGGGCGGATCGGGCGGCGGCTGCGCGCCGTCGACGCGCACGCCGACGCGTCGTCGCTGCGGGCCCTCGGCAAGCGACTGCAGGTGCGCGCGCGCCTGCTGGCGGACGAGATCGCGCGCACGGGGATGCTGTACGCGCCCGAACCGCTGCACGCGGTGCGGATCGCCTGCAAGAAACTGCGCTACGCCGTGGAACTCACCGGCGACCTGTGGCCCTCGCGGCGGACCGAACCGATCGAGCGCACGCTCAAGGCCCAGCAGGACCTGCTCGGCCGCATCCACGACCTCGAGATCCTCACCGCGTTCGCCGATCGCGCCTGTGCCGAGTTGGAGTCGCCGCGCCGCGTGAGCGCGGCCCGCCTGGCTGGCGACTGGCATCGCGAGTGCCGCGAGCGGCACGCGAAGTACCTGCGGGCACGCCCGGGGCTGGCCCAGGCCGGCGACGCCGCGCTCGCGCTGGGCCGCCGGCTCGTCCACAGCGCCAACCAGCAGGATCGCCGCGAGGTCGGCGCCACACGGCCGGGGGCAGGCAGGTGAGCCCCCCCGTGATGCTGTACCTGGTGCGGCACGCCATCGCGGCCGAGCCCGGTCCCGAGTACCCCGACGACAGCCGGCGTCCGCTGACGGCCCACGGCATCGAGCGGTTTCGCGAGTGCGTCGCGGGGCTGGCCGCCGCGGCGATCGAGATCGACGAGATCGTGACGAGCCCCTTCGTGCGCGCCCGGCAGACCGCCGGCCTGCTCGCCGAGGGTCTGGCCGGCCGGCCGCGGATCACGACCCTGCGCGCGCTGGCCGTGGGGGGATCGCCCGCCGAGGTGATCGATGGGCTGGCGCGTGGCGTCCAGGCGCGATCGATGGCGCTGGTCGGCCACATGCCGGGCATCGGCGACCTGACGGCCCGGCTCGTCGGCGCGCGGCGCGGGTTCGATTTCAGGAAGGGCGCCATCGCCTGTGTCGAACTCGACGGCCTGCCGCCCAGGGGCCCCGGCACCCTCCGGTGGTTCATGCCGCCGCGCCTGCTGCGCCGGCTCGGCGGCGGCACCTGAGCGGCGGCTGTCGCGACGACACACGACATATGGTGGTTACGACAGCCGTGTTACGCGAAAGCTGGTAGAATCGCGCCCACGGCTCGCCACCGGCCCGGCAGTTCCCCTGGGATCCAGGTGCGCGGAGGGAGCGGTCGACTTGCCCGACAGCGATTCCCCGGTCCGCAAGGTCTACGTCGTCGACACCAGCGTGCTGGTCTCGGCCCCCGATGCCATCCAGAGACTCACCACCGACAACGCCGTCCTGCTGCCGTTTCCCGTGCTGCAGGAACTCGATCGGCGGCGCACCGACACCAACGGCGTAGGTTACACGGCGAGAAACACCATCCGGTTCCTCGATCAGGTGCAGGGCGAGGCTTCGCTCGAGCAGTTGCAGCACGGCATCCCGCTCAACGGCGGCACGCTGGAGTTCCACGGCGGCGAACTGGACCTGTCGCGGGCGTGGCCCGGCTTCAACCCGGCCTACGCCGACGACGCCATCATCCTGCTGGCGAGCGCGTACCGGGCGGCACATCCTGACCGGATCGTGGTGCTGGTGACGCGCGATGCCGCCATGCGGTGCAAGGCCCGGGCGCGCGGCGTGATGGCCGAGGACTACTACAGCGACCGGCCGGTGGCCTCGCCCGAGAAGTTCTACTCGGGCCGGGCCCGCATCGAACTGCCGGCCGAGCACGCCGACCTGCTCACGACGCTGCACCACGAGCAGCGGCTGCCGGCTGACGCCTTCGCGGCGTTCATCGACGTGAGCGGGTTGCGTGCCAACCAGTGCTGCGAACTGCACGTGCGCGGCAACGGCAAGAGCGCCTGGGGCATCTTCAAGCGACAGGGTGAGGCCGGCTACCTGCGGCGGGTGCCCACGAAGTTCGGCGAGCGTTTCGGGCCCTGCAACCCCGAACAGGCGTGCGCCCGCGAGCTGATCCTCGACGACCAGTCGCTGGTGGTGAGCCTGGTGGGGATTGCGGGCACGGGCAAGACGCTGATGGCGCTGCTCTCGGCCTACGAGCTCTATCGCAGCGGCAAGGTGTCCAAGATCGAGGTGTACCGGCTCAACGCGGAGGCGGGCCGGCAACTGGGGTTCCTGCCCGGCGACATCGGCGACAAGATGGCGCCCTGGGCGAAGCCGATCCTCGACAACCTCGATCTCATCGTGCGGCGGCTTCACGGGACGAGCCGGTTCACCAACCAGATAGTCGATCAGCACGCGGAACGCCGCGAGCCGCCGGGGGCGCACCCCTCGGTGGAGGACCTGCTGGCGAACCGCGTCCTCGAGATCGCGCCCATCAACTACCTGCGCGGGCGTTCGATCCACGACGCCGCGATCATCGTCGACGACGGGCAGAACCTGACGCAGGAGGACATGAAGCTGGTGCTCACGCGCGCGGGCGAGGGCGCGCGCGTCGTGCTGACGGGCGATCCCGACCAGATCGACCGGGCGGAGATCGACGCGCTGTCCAACGGCCTGGTGCAGGTGGTGGAGCGCTTCAAGGGCGAGCCGTGCTTCGCCCACCTGACGATGCGCGATGTCGTGCGGTCGAAGGTGGCGGAGATGGCGGCGAAGCTGCTGTAGGCGCTCCGGCGGTCAGTCAGACGACGGCGCCCCGGCGGTCCCGGCGATGCAGGCCGGGAGGCAGTGCGCGCTCACATGTCGTCGCCGGCGTCCGGGCCGCCCCCGGTGTCGCCGGTGTCGCCGGTGTCGCCATCCTCGGCGTGCCCGCTGAACTCCTCGTCGAGGGCCGCGTCAAGCTCCTCGCCCACGTCCTCTCCCATCTCGGCACCCATGCGCTTCATCCAGCGGGCGACGCTGCGGGGATCGTTCTCGTCGAACCCGCCGCGCCCGGCCGAATCGGCGAGCGCGTCCATGCGCGCCTCCTCGGACTTCACCGTGGCGAAACGCGACCAGAGACGCTCGAGGTCGGCGCTCCCGCACGACGCGCATCGGACCTCGCCGATGCGGGCACGGACGAGCACCAGGCTCGTCGTCTTCCTGCGACACTGGCGGCAGCGGAACTCGTAGATGGGCATGGCGGCAGAGGGGCCGGTCGACCGACCGGCACCTGATTGTAGCGGGCGTCCGCGTCCTGGCAAGGCCCGTGACGCCCCGCGCGTCCCCCGAGACCGGGGTCGAACGGTCGAGGCGGCACGCGGGCCGAGCCGGCGGCCGCCGGGGCACCGCGCCGATGTTACGCAGTGTTTACCCCACGCGGAAGCCGTCAGGGGACATGATCGTCAGGTGCCGCCCTGCGGCGCCGATTTCATGAGCCATCCTTCCGGATCGATCTTCAGCAGGCAACTCACCAGCGACGACGGCCGCATCCTCCGATACCTGATCGTGCCTCACGGCGCGCGGGGATGGGAGGTCCGCGAGGAACAGGACGACAGGATCGTGCGCCGCGTGCGCTACACGGACTGGCATCGCGTGGAACGTGCCCGGACGGTGTTCGACCTGCGCGTCTCCTCTCTGCGCGGCAGCGGCTGGATCGAGTCCTAGCAGTCCGTGGTGGAAGTGCCGCGTCGCACCGAGACGGGTGCGGCGCCCGGCTGGCCAGGCGCGACGACCGAGAATACGGCCAGT